>Ga0335075_10003467_pt1 | contig 25011 bp, 20 predicted proteins | sample Lox_Sample_24_FD_206723 | JGI IMG/M metagenome (GOLD analysis project Ga0335075, IMG submission 206723) | Soil microbial communities from Loxahatchee National Wildlife Refuge, Florida, United States - Lox_Sample_2.4 | ecosystem: Environmental > Terrestrial > Soil > Wetlands | place: USA...
GATGCCGACCAGCCAGAACGCCAAGAAACTGACCCCCAGCTTCTCATACCGGGTCGCCAAGCGACGCCGCTCCTTCAACCAACCCACCAAACGCTCGATCCCATTTCGCTCACGGTAAGACTCGGAGTCGAAACACTCCAAGGGCGCTTGATCTTTGCGGGTTGGGATCACGGCCTTGGACTTCCCCACGAATGGTGAGCGCTCAGAAAAGAGTGTAAACTCTTCGTGAGGAGGTCCAACATGGGCAAACCCCGACGTTCGTTCACCCGCGAGTTCAAGGTCGAAGCCGTCAAGCTCGTCACCGAGCAGGGACGAAGCTTCGCCGAAGCCGCTGCCAACCTCGGCATCGCCGAGAGCCTGCTCCGCAAATGGAAGCAAAACCTCGATGCCGACGGCAACCAGGCCTTCCCCGGCAAAGGCAACTTGCCAACCCTCGAAGAAGAGCTGCGTCGCCTCCGCGCCGAGAACAAACGCCTCCAGATGGAGCGTGACATTTTAAAAAAAAGCGACGGCCTTCTTTGCCAAGGAGTCGTCATGAGGTACCGCTTCATCGACGAACATCGCAGCCAGTGGCCGGTGCGGCTGATGTGCCAGGTCTTGCAGGTGTCTCCCGACGGCTACTACACCTGGCGAGATCGCCCCCCCAGTGCGCAACAGCAACGGCGGGAGGTCTTGAAGAAGGAGATCGAGGCCATCCATCAAGAGTTCAAAGAGCGCTACGGCAGCCCACGCATCCACGAGGAGCTGCAGGCACGCGGCCAGAACTGCTGCGTCAACACGGTGGCGAAGCTCATGCGACAGCACGGGATTGCTGCCAATAGCAAGCGAAAATTCCGTTGCACCACCGACTCCAACCATGACTACCCCGTAGCCGAAAACATCCTGGATCGGCAGTTCGAGCCGGTGGCGGTCAACCAGGTCTGGGTGGCCGACATCACGTACATTCCGACGCGAGAGGGCTGGCTGTATCTGGCAGCGGTGGAAGACCTGTACTCGCGGCAGATCGTCGGCTGGTCGATGAGCGAGCGGATGAGCAGCCGACTGGTGGTCGATGCGTTGGAGATGGCGGTGTCGCGACGCTTGCCGGGCGAGGGACTGGTGGCGCACTCGGATCGCGGTAGCCAGTATGCCAGCGACCACTACCAGCGGTTGTTGGAGCAGCACGGCATCACCTGCAGCATGAGCCATCGAGGCGATTGCTGGGACAACGCACCGATGGGCTATCTGTCCCCGGTCGCGTATGAACAAGCTGCGTAACCCTTAACCCCGCGCTCACTTTTCGTGGGGAACTCCAAACCCGGCCTCGCTCTCTCCGCCAGGCTCGCCAGCAAGGATCGTCTCGCGGACAGCGAGTGGTGTCTCCGCCCCCCAATCGAAGAGGACAAGCTCCGCCGTCGCGCCGACCGCCAGCGAGCGCTCCCCCAGACCGAGGAGCTGCCGCGGCCGCGCGCCCGCCATGTCCACCGCGTCGGCCAGCGAAACCTCGCCGAGCGAAAGAAGATGTCCGATGCAGGCATCCGTGAACAGCCCGGAGCCGGCCAGGAACGTAGTGCCGGGTACGACGATGCGTCCGCTCGGCAGCACCTCGAATTCCTGGTCCCATTCGCGGTAGCGTCGGGGCGGCAGACCGGCGAGACTGCTGGCGTCGCAGGTCAGGATCGTCCGCGCCGGCGTCTTGACGCGCAAGATGCAGCGCAACACGGCGGGAGGCAAATGATGGCCATCGCTGATGATGCTGGCCCACAGCTCATCGGCGGCCAGCTGCTCCCACAGATAGTTCTCGTGCCGGGGGAGCAAAGCGTGCGAGCCATTGCCCAGGTGGGTCGAGAGACGCGCGCCGGCGGCGATGGCGGCGCGGATGCAGGCGCTCGTCGCGGCCGTGTGGCCGAGAGCGACGACGACGCCGGAGGTGGTGAGCTTTTCGATGAACGCCAAGGCGCCGTCGTGTTCCGGAGCGAGCGTCACCAGGCGAATGCGCCCGCCGGAGGCGTCCTGAAAACGGCGAAATTCGTCCCAGCTCGGCGGGCGGACGTGGCCGAGCGGATGCGCGCCGCGCGGACCATCCTCCGCACTGATATACGGTCCTTCCAGATGTAGGGCCGGAATTGCACGCGACAGATCGGCATCGGCCTCGCAAGCGCGGCGGATGGCGGCGAAGCCGTGCAGCAGCGCTTCGCGTGAGCCTGTGATGAGCGTCGGACACAGGGCGACGATACCGTGACGCCGGCACACGCGGACGACACGGTGAATCTCCTCGTCACTGAGACGCGGCGAATTGAAGCTGATGCCGTCGCAGCCGTTGATTTGCAGATCGAAAAAGCCGGGCGCGACCCAGCCCGCTTCAACATCGACGGGGCCGACTCCCGCCGCACTCATCGTGGCGATACGGCCGTTTTCGCAGACGAGATCCATCCGTTCGCCGGTGGCATAGTGCCTCGCCCGAAGCCGCAGGGAGCTTGGTTTCATACTCGGCCTGTCCTCTTAGCCATGACGACCGAAGTGAGCGATCACGGCGCCGATGAACGTGACGACGGCACCCAGCAACGCGCCGATGCCGAACACCAGAGCATCGCGGCGACTCAGGCGCAACCCTTTTCGCGGCTGCGCCGGGGCGACGAGGTCCAACGGCACTAGCTCCACGTCGATCTTTGCGGCCAGCTCGGTACCGGGCATCGCCTGCTGCGCCGATGCGCCCGCCATGGCCGTCTGGCGGCGTTTCTTCTTGTGGCGCTTGCCGCTGCGCACGCGCTCCTGCTTGGCGGCGACGCGCGCTTCTCGGGGCAGCTTCGGCGGCGTGGACGGCTTGAGGGGCGGTGGAACGCTGGATCCCGGCTTGACGGCGGCCGGCAGAGTCCCGGAAGGCGGCTTGACAGCAGCTGGCAGCGTGCCGGAAGGCGGCTTGGCCGGTGCGTCAGGCTGTTTGCCCTTTTCCACTTCCAGCCACGTCAGGTAGGGCCGCATGCGCGGGTCCGACTCCGGCGCTGCCGGCGGCTCATTGCCCGCCGCCAGAAAGACCTGCAACGCCTGGGCGGCACGCTCCGGCGTCGGATAGCGCTGACCGGGATCTTTCGCCAGCATCCAGTTGAGGATCTGCTGCAAGCCGTCGGGCACCGCCGGATTGAAGGTCTTCAACGGTTTGGGCGTCTCGGTGGCATGGCGAATCATCTGGCTGATGATGTTGGTATCCGGGAACGGCGGCTGCCCGGCCAGCAGGTGATAGAGAACGCAGCCGAGACTGTAAATGTCCGAGCGGATGTCGGTGTGGCGCGGGTCGCGCGCCTGCTCCGGCGACATGTAATCCGGCGTGCCCAGCAACACACCCTCGCTGGTCAGGCCGGGGTCGCCCGGCTGGCCCACCGCTTCATCGAACAGAGTCCGGCCCAGGCCAATGTCGAGGATTTTCAGCGTGGCGCGCAGCGTGCTGTCCGGGGTCGTCCCGACCAGCATCATGTTGGACGGCTTCAAATCGCGATGCACCAATCCCTGGGAGTGAATGTGCTGCAAGCCCTGGAGCGCCTGGTAAACCAGCCGGACCGCTTCGCCCGGCAGCATCTTGCCGCGGCGCGCGATGACCTCATCGAGCGTCTCGCCCTCCAGGTACTCCATGACGATGTAGTACAGATCCTGGGCCTCGCCGGTCTGGAAGGCCCGGACGATGTTGGGGTGCTTGAGGCGCACGGACAGGCGGGCTTCGCGATGGAAGCGGCCCAGGAGATTGGTTTCCTTGGCTTTCGAGGGCGGCAGCACCTTGATGGCGACAATTTGGCCGAGCTGATGCTGGGCCTTGTAGACGCCGGCCATGCGGCCCTTGCCCAGCCGATCGAGGATCTTGTACTCGTTGAGAAAGAAGCCGTCGGCATGGCCGCGCGCCAGCAGATGCGCCTGGTATTCGGTGAGATACCGGTTGGTCACCATCCAGGACGCGAATTTCGCCAGATTGGTGGAGGCGTCCTTGGACTCCTGCTGCCAGCGCGCATACATGGCCCTGGCTTCGTCAATCGCTAAAAGCTTGCTGCGCAGCAGCAGGCCGTAAACATTCTGAACCGTCAGCTCCATGTCGCTCTCCGCAGCAGCAGTTGCCAGTTGTCGGTTGTCAGTCAAGGAATCCAAGTCCGGACAACTGACAACGGACAACGGACAACGGACAACTACCTATAATATCACCATGAACCTCGATTTGGCGCTATCGCTTCTGTCGCAGACTCCGGACGCTCCGCTCGACCTGGCCGAGCTGGCCCTCCTGCTGGCGCGGGACGAATATCCCGCGCTGGACGTGGAGGCGTATCTGAGCGAGCTGGACGGCATGGCCCACGAGGCGCGAGCAAACCTGAGCGGCAGCCTGACCCAGCAAGTCAAGGGATTGTGTCGCTATCTCTTCCACGACATGGGCTTTCGCGGCAATCAGCAGGATTACTACGACGCGCGGAACAGTTACCTCAACGAGGTGCTCGATCGCCGAGCCGGCATACCCATCACACTAGCGGTGGTTGCGGTGGCTGTCGGCCGGCGCGCCGGCCTCGACGTGGCCGGCGTTGGGCTTCCCGGACACTTTGTCGCCAAAGCCGTCGGCGACGATGAGGAAGTGCTGTTCGATCCCTTCCACGGCGGCCGTCTGCTGACGCCCAAAAAATGCCGGCTCCTGGTCGAGCAGGTCACCGGCATACCGTTTGAGGTCAACGAGGAAGCCCTGCGCGCCGTGCCGCTGGGAGCGATCGTGCTGCGCATGCTGAATAACCTGAAGGCCGTGTATCTGCGCGGCGGCGATTATCAACGCGCGGCGCGGATCATCGAACGGCTGCGGCAGCTGAGTCCCCACGATCCCCTGCAACGACGCGATCTCGGCGCGACGCTGTTCCAGGCGGGGCAGGCGGGACGTGCGATCGATCACTTGCAGGCGTATTTGCAGGCGTCGCCGAAGGCGGGAGATGCCGATACGGTGAAGCAATTGCTGAGTCAGGCGCAGGCGTCGGTGGCACGGTGGAATTGACGGCAATTCTAACGTTTTCGCCGCTTCTTCGGCGTGGGTTCCTCCTCCAACTGAGCAAATAATTCACGCAGCGGAAGGCTCAGTCCCGGCAGCACGTCGCCGCCATCGAGGCTCTGATTTGCCGTGAGTAGATGGGATTGATCCGGCGCGGTGTAAACGTGGACGGTTCGTTTGCGTGGATCAACCACCCATGCCAGCCGCGTGCCGGCGCGGAAGTATTCGTGGAGCTTGCGATCGATCTCCGGTTTCGTGTTCTTTCGGCTGAGGACTTCCACAGCCAGATCGGGATACAGCTCCGGGATGGCTTTTTTCGGGATCTTGCGCTGGGGGAGCTGGTCCCATGAGATGAACGAAACATCCGGAATGCGTACCAAACCCGGCCAGAGACGCAGAGTACCGTCCGCTCCTGCCAAAATACCGAGTTTGTGTTTTTTCAGAAACAGCTGGAGAAAGAAGGCAATCTCCAATGCCAAGAACGATTCCGCAAGCCCCATTGCTTTCTCCACCAAGACGCCATCGACCAGCTCGCAAATCCGTCCTTCGCGTCTCTCTACTTCGAGAACGTCCTTTTCCGTGGCGGTTCCAGGCGGTGGATCAAGTAGAACCCGCTCGCCGGGGATGCCGCCGAGTTTCTTCAACAGCTCGGCTACCGTCACCCATTCCTTTTTGGTCTGTACTAGCGACATAAGCGGTCTCCAAAAGATTCATTCATTTCGGTAGATTTCGCAGCAAATTCACCATCTCGATTGCGGTCAGGGCAGCGTCGAAGCCCTTGTTGCCGGCTTTCGCTCCCGCGCGGTTGATCGCCTGCTCCAACGTATCGCAAGTCAGGATGCCGAAGATGACCGGCACGTTCGTCGCCAGCGCCGCGCGGGCGACGCCGCCGGCAGCCTCGCTGGCGACGTAATCGTAATGGTCGGTGTCGCCGCGTATCACGGCGCCCAGGCAGATCACCGCCGCGTAGTTACCGCTGCCGGCCAATCGCTGAGCGACCAGCGGAATCTCGAAGGAGCCGGGCACGCGCACGATGTCGATGGCATCGTCGGCGACGCCGTGGCGTTTCAAAGCGTCGAGCGCGCCGGCGACAAGCGGCTCGACGATGGCGGAATTGAAACGCGCCGCGATCAGGGCGAATCGCCCCGACGGCGGCGCGAAGGAACCTTCGTAAATGGTTGGCATCAGCTCAGGGTTCGAGGGGTTAGCCGCTTGCGGCTTAGCGCTCACGGACGCTAAGCCGCAAGCGGCTCGGAAAAATCAGCTCAGATTCATGCTCATCAAAAACTCCGCATTGCCCTTGGTACGGTTCATGCGATTGGTGAGCAGCTCCATCGCCTCGACCGGGTTCATGTCGCTGAGAACCTTGCGCAGAATGTACATGCGGCGCAGCTCCTCCGGATCCATGAGCAGATCTTCCTTGCGCGTACCGGAGCGGTTCACGTCGATGGCAGGCCAGACGCGCTTATCGACGAGGCGGCGATCGAGGTGCAGCTCCATGTTGCCGGTGCCCTTGAACTCCTCGAAGATCACCTCATCCATGCGCGAGCCGGTGTCGATGAGCGCCGTCGCCAGGATGGTCAGCGAGCCGCCCTCCTCGATGTTGCGCGCGGCCCCGAAGAATCGCTTCGGCTTGTGCAAGGCATTGGCATCGACGCCGCCGGAGAGGATCTTGCCGGAGTGCGGCACTTCCGTGTTGTAGGCGCGGGCCAGGCGCGTGATGGAGTCGAGCAGGATCACCACGTCGGTGCCGTACTCGACCATGCGCTTGGCCTTCTCGATGACCATCTCGCTGACCTGCACGTGCCGCGACGACGGCTCGTCGAACGTCGAGCTGACGACCTCGGCGTGCTGGCTCTTGACCGTGCGCTCCATCTCCGTCACTTCTTCCGGCCGCTCGTCGATCAGCAGCACAATGACGTAGCATTCCGGATGATTGCGCAGCACGCTGTTGGCGATTTTCTGCAACAGGATGGTCTTGCCGGTGCGTGGCGGGGCAACGATCAGGCCGCGCTGGCCCTTGCCGATCGGCGTCACCAGGTCCATGACGCGCATGTTGATCTCGGTGGGGTCCGTCTCCAGGTGCAGCCGTTTGTCCGGATGCAGCGGCGTCAGATCGTCGAAGACGACCTTCTGCGTCAGGATCTCCGGATCCTGGTAGTTGATGGCCTCGACGCGCAACAGCGCGAAATAGCGCTCGTTTTCCTTGGGAGGGCGAATCTGGCCGGCCACGACGGCGCCGGTGCGCAGACCGAAACGACGGATCTGCGACGGCGAGATGTAAATGTCGTCGGGACAGGGCAGGTAGTTGTAGTCGGGACTGCGCAGGAAGCCAAAGCCGTCGGGCAGCACTTCCAGCGTGCCCTCGCCGAACATCAGGCCGTTCTGCTTGACGCGCTCCTTGAGGATCTTGAAGATCAAATCCTGCTTTTTCAGACCCGTATAATCGCTAAGGCCCTCTTCCTTGGCAACGCGGAGGAGCTGCGGCATGGTCATTTGCTGCAATTCGCTGATGTGCGTGCTGCCGCGCTTGATTTCCTCATAGCGGTTGTTGATTTCCTCGTCGAAGCCGGGAAAATCGCGGTCGCGCGGCGGGCGTGCCGGCATTGGCCGCTCCGCCGGCTCCGACCGGCGCGACACCGGCGTCTCCGGCTCGTCTCCGCTGGGTGTATCGAGATCCCCCCGCGTCTCGGTCGGCTCCTCATCGAGAGGTGCTGCATCGGTCAGCAGGGACGTGCGCTCCTCGGGCGTGAGGGGGTCGCCGTTGCTGGGGAGCTCAGTCTTGCTCCGTGGGCGCGGGCGAGGGGTCCATTCGCGTCGGCTCTTGGCTTCAGCCATGTCGCATTCTCCTTCACAGATAGCTGGGGCGGGGATCGCGGTTTCGTTTGGCCGCGACCCGAAGGGGAGCGCGAGCTGCCGCGCTCCCCTTCGGGTCGCGGCTAAACGAAACCTTGTACCGGCCGAATGCGGAGATGTTATCGTATCGCCTTCGGCGCGGCAAAGCCCCAGCGGCGGGCTTCACTTCAGGGGTTTCAATCCACGGCCGGCGGTCACGCCGGCCGCCACGAGCAAGCCTGGGACAGTCCCCAGAGATGCAGCAAGTCAATCACTTGGTGGTTCAAATGCTCAAGGGAGGCGGAGTTATCGAGCTTATGATCGGCCCGAATGACCTTTTCAGTCAAGGGCAATTGCGCCCGTTCGCGGGCGTCCACCTCCTTTTCGCTCCAGCCGCGCTGGCGCGCCACGCGCTCCAGCCGCACGGCCCGCGGTGCCTCGATGTAAACGAGACGATCGCAAACGTCGTTCCAACCAGCCTCCAGCATGATCGCCGCATCCAGAACGATCAGCGACACACTCAGATCCCGGCGCGCCGCCTCGATCTCGGCAAGGATGTGCCGGCGAATCCACGGATGCGTGATCGCCTCCAGCGCCTTGCGCTCGACGGGATCGGCGAAGACGATGTCGCCCAGGCGGCGGCGGTCGATCTCACCGTGTTCATCGAGCACCGCGTCGCCCCATCGTGAGGCGACGCAGGTGCGGATGTCGGGGTCGCGCAGGGCCGCTTGGCCCAGCTGGTCCCCGGCGATGACGCGCGCTCCGTTGCGCGCGAAGACGGTTGCTACCTGGCTCTTACCGCTGCCGATGCCGCCAATCAGGCCGACGACAAGTTTGTGTTCGCCATGGTTCACGAGATTTCAGGCCTTTTCCTTGGCGTAATACTCCAGGAAGCCGCACTCCTTGCAACGGTATCCCATCACCAAATAGCGCTCGCCCATCACCTTTGTGGAAGGAGGGAAGAGCGTGACATTGATGGTCGGCAAGTCCTTGCCCTTGATCCAGACCGCCTGCCGTGCTCCTCCAGGGGCTGCGTCCACTTGAAGGCCTTCTTCCATCTCGCCAGCGCATTTCGGGCAATTCATGGGCTCCCCTTTCCAGTACGCGTTAGCGCTGCGACGTTGACTCGGTTATTTCTTGCACGTCCAGCCAATTTGGGCCAGCTGCCAGATCGACGCGCAGCAGCACTTGCAGGTCCAGCGACTTCTCCACCGGCGTCGTCATCTCTTCACGCACCAGCTCGGCGAGCGCCGGCAGCTCCTCCGGCGGCGTCTCGAAGACCAGCTCATCGTGAATCTGCAACAGCATCTTGGCTTTTCGGCTCTCGCGCTGGAGACAGCGATAGACGTTGAGCATTGCCAGCTTGATGACATCGGCCGCGGAACCCTGGATCTCCATGTTGATCGCCTCGCGCTCGGCCGTGTTGCGCTGCTGATACGTCGAGCCGGCGCGGATGGCCTCGCGGTCGAACTGCCGGCGCCGGCCGAGAATGGTGGAAACGTAGCCGTTGGCGCGGCAGTCTTTCAGCAGGCGATCCTGATATTCCTGTACCCTGGGATAGCGAGCGAAATACGAGGCGATAAAGTTGGCCGCCTCGTCACGCGACATCTCCAGGCGCTGTCCCAGACCAGAGGGGCTGATGCCGTAAATCACGCCGAAATTGACGGTCTTGGCCATGCGCCGCTGATCGGCATTTACCTCCGCCTCCGGCACACCAAAAATCTGCGCGGCGACCGCGGCGTGGATGTCGCGCTCCTCAGCAAAAGCGCGGCGCAGCTCGTCGTCGCCGCAGAAATGCGCCAGCAGACGCAGCTCGATCTGCGAATAATCCGCCGTCAACAGCAGCCAGCCCTCGGCCGGCAGAAACGCCTGCCGGATCTGCTGGCCCTCCTCACGCCGGATCGGAATGTTCTGAAGATTCGGATCCGAGGAGCTTAATCGTCCCGTCGCCGCCACCGTTTGATTGAACGCCGTGTGAACGCGGCCCGTCTCCGGATTGACCATCTCCGGCAGGGCATCGACATAGGTGCTCTTGAGCTTGGCGATGCGTCGATGTTCAAGAATCTTGCGCGGGAGGGCGGCGCCGGGATGATCGAGGGCGGCCAGCTTTTCCAGCGTCTCCTGATCCGTGCTCGCCGCGCCGGTTATGCCGGTTCGACCCTGAACCGGAAGCTTCAATTCCTCGAACAGCACCTTGCGTAGCTGCACGAGCGAGCCGATGTTAAACGAATGTCCGGCCAGGTCGTAGATCGCTTTCTCGATCGTGGCAAGCTGCTGGCCCATCTCATCGCTGAGGCGTCGCAGCAGCGGAAGATCCAGACGAATGCCGTTGTACTCCAGCTCGGCCAGTACCTCGATGAGCGGGATTTCCACCTCGTGGTAGAGCTTGCGGAGCGAAGCTCTTGCTTGCGCTTCGAGCTGGTCGAGCTGTTTTTCCAGCAGCTCGCACAACCGCCAGGCCACGTCGGCATCCTCGCCGGCGTACTCGGCGACGCGCGCTGTCGGCACCTGATCCATGCTCAGCTGCGGCGTTTTGCGGCCCTTCTTGCCGATCAGGTCCGTGATGGGTATCACCTGATGATTCAGATAGCGGCGCGACAGCTCCTCCAGACCGTGACTGCGTTCGCCGGCGTGGAGCAGATAGTCGGCCACCATCGGATCGCCGACCACGCCGCGCGGCTGGATGCCCTGGCCGCGCAGCACCAACACATCGTACTTGATGTTCTGGTTGATCTTGGCGATTGCCGGATCCTCGAAGATCGGCCGCAGCCGCGCCAGCGTCGTTTCGGGATCAAGCAAGGCGGAGCCTTGCGGGCCTCGCAGCGCCAGATACCAGGCTTCACCAGCATGCCAGCAGAACGCCATCCCCACAATCTCTGCCTGCAACGGACTCAGGCTCGTCGTCTCCAGGTCGAAGGCGATGCGCTTCTGCTGCCGCAATTGGCAATAAAAGCTCTCAAATGTCTCCGCAGAATCGACCAAACGATAATGCGCCTGCCAGCTCTCCACGCTCGCCGCTGCCGGCACGGTCGCTCCGTTGGATTCGACCGTCTCGGCCGGAGCATTCGCTCCAAAGGGAAACAATTCCTCTCCGTCAAATAGCTCACCCTGGACGGCAGCGCGGGTTCCTCGCCCGCCCAACTGATTGGCCAGGCCGTGGAAACCCCACTCCTGGAACAGCTTCCGCAGTTGGGGCACGTCTATATCTCGTAGACGCCAGGCATCCCACGCCAATTCGATCGGCACACTGTTATCCAGCTTCACGAGCCGGCGCGTCTGCTCGATGATCGCGCCGGCGGTGCGCAGGTTCTCCTGCCGTTTGGCGCCCGGAATGCGATCGATGTTGGCGAGAATGTTTTCCAGCGTGCCGAACTCTTGCAGCAGCTTGGCCGCCGTCTTGATGCCGATGCCCGGCACACCGCGAACATTATCGACCGAGTCGCCGACGAGTGTTTGCAAATCGACGACCTGCTCGGGCTTGATGCCCCAGTCGGCCAGCAGCTCTTCGCGGCCGAACACCTGCCGCTTGCGCAGGCTGTACAGGCGGACGCGATCGTCGATGAGCTGGCGGCAATCCTTGTCGCTGGTGCAGAGGTATACATCCAGCTCGCGTCTGGCGCCGGCGGCGGCCAGGGTGGCGAGCACGTCGTCGGCCTCGAAGCCCGCGACGCTGACGACCGGCACGTTCATGGCCTCCAGCAATCGCTGGATGTGCGGCATCTGAAGCTGCAAATCGCTGGGCATTTCTTCGCGATGCGCCTTGTACTCGGCGTAAATGGCGCTTCGGAAGGTCGGCTCGCTGCGGTCGAAGGCGCAGACAAGATAATCGGGATGTAGACCGCGCAGGAACAGCAGATCGCGCGCGAAGCCGAACACGGCGCTGGTCGGCAGTCCGGACGGGCTTGTCATGCCGCGGATAGCATGAAAGACCTGGAAGAGGAGCGCATGGCCATCAACCAGGTAAAGCGATCCTCTTCCAGAGTCTGAGGACATGACGGCACACATCCAATGTTTGCGAGGCCTTCAATGGGTCCACGGTCCTGCAACCGCGGTTGAGTGGACAATCACAGAGACCTGTGCCGTCGCGGAGTCACCTCTTGCTTCCGTCGTGCGAGCCTTCCGGCCGGGATTCCTTCCCGCTTCGATGGGTCCACAGTCCTCCGACTGTGGTTAATAGGTGCCAGAGTCGTGATCTGACCTCGGCAGCACGGAGGCGGTCATCTCCTGGTGAAGAGTGGGACAGGACAGGGTCACTGTTTAGCGGAAGGCAAATCAACATTATCTAACTCGAAGTCTATGACCGCGACCGGCGCGTGTCAAGTCCTTTTGCATGGTCGGGACTCGCCTCCATGGTACAATCAATTGCGTTCCGTTCGGAGTTTTCCAACAACAGGTTCTTGGTTTAGCCGCGACGCGCAGCGGAGCGCGTTTACGTTTCGCGCGAAACGATAAACGTCGCGGCTAAACCAAGGTGTGCCGAGACTCGTCCTTACAACCGCCAAGGAGAAGACCATGTCACAAGAGAAAACCTATACTGAGGCCGAGATCTCCGCCAAACTGGCCGAGCATGGGCTGACCGGCTGGTATCTGGAGGACGGCTGGATTCGGCGGAAGCTCGTCACGGATGGCTGGCCGACGACGCTTCTCTTGGTGAACGCCATCGGCTACCTGGCCGAAGCCGCTTATCATCACCCCGATCTGGCCGTGACGTGGGGCAAGCTGTGGGTGAAGCTGCGTACCCACTCCGCCGGCGGCATCACGGACAAGGACTTCGCCCTGGCAAAGAAGATCGAGGAAGTCGTGTTGTGGCGACCGCCGGAAGGCGGCCCCCTCGAAGGCACGCCTAACAAGTTCGTCAAGGGCGGCTGAGGCGGAGCGTTCTCGCGATGCGCAGCGCGGGAACAAGCCCGCGCTGCGCAGGCAAGCTGTCATCGTCCTTCTCAGGAATGCGCAGTGGTGGTGCCAGCTCGGCCGGCATCCCATGCTCCGCGACAGAGCGGAATCCTCCAAGAAAGCTCTGTCTCATCCCTATTTACATATCAGAAGTCGTTGGGTCGTGAGCTTTTCGAGCTGATTGGTCGTTTTTGTCCTGGAATCGCTCCTCTGCGCGGTAGCGCCGTTCTGTGGCACATAGTTTGCCCATCTTTCTCAAGCTCCCGAAGTCGGGAAAGGTTGTATGGGTTCACGGGGTTCTTCGCTCTGAGGAGGTGCAGGCAATGTACAGTATGGTGTTGATGGCGGCCCTGACGACAGCGGTGGATATGCCGGACCGGGGGCGCCGAGGCGGCGGCTGCTGCGGCTGTTACGGCGGCATGGCCTGGGGCGGCTGCATGGGCATGGGCATGGGCATGGGCCGCTGGGGTGGCTGCTACGGCATGGGCTACGGCGGCATGGGCTACGGCGGCATGGGCTACGGCGGCATGGGCTACGGCGGCTATGCCCTGGGGAGCTGGGGCGGCTGGGGATACGGCTATAGCGGCTACGTCCTGGGCGGCGGAATGCCCGTGATCAGCGGCTATGCCTATTCGCCGATGATCTACAACTACGGCACTCCCATCGCCGGTGTCAATGGAGCGATTGTCGGACCTGGCGTGACACGCTCGCTCTACTACAATCCCGCCCTCGCGAATCAGGCCAACGAAGCGACCATCGTCGTGCATCTGCCGGAGGATGCCAACTTGACGATCGACGGCCAGCCGACGCAATCGCGTTCCTCGACGCGCATCTTCCACTCGCCGCCGCTGGAACAAGGCAAAACCTTCACCTACACGCTCCGCGCCGAAGCCAATCGCGACGGCCGTTTCGTCAGCACCAAGAAGACCGTCGATGTTCGGGCCGGACAGCGTAGCGAGGTGACGTTCCACTTCGACAAGGCCAACCGCGAGGAGAACAGAAGGACTATCGTGCCGGACGAGGAGGCGGCCGATCAGGTTCCGCCGGTGCGATCGCGGCGAGCTCCAGCCGCTGGATCAGCTCCGGCTCCGCGCTCGTTCCCCACGCCGCCGCCTGAACGCTAACAGCTATTTCGCGCCGTTTCGCGGAGGCGTCCCTGTCCTTCCACGCTTCCGCGAACGGTCGCGAATCAATGTACAGCAGAACCCGCTCAGGTCGATGGCTTCTCCAGCAGATACGAGCCAATTACCAGGGCATCGAGCGGCGAGGTCCAAAAACACTCCATCGCGTCGCGGGGGGTACAGACGATCGGCTCGCTGCGCTTGTTGAACGAAGTGTTGACCAACACCGGCACTCCGGTGAGTGCCTGGAACGCCTTGAGGAGATCGTAAAAGCGCGGACACTGCTGATGGTTGACCGTCTGGAGTCGTGCCGTGCCGTCCGCGTGCCGCACCGCCGGAATGCGTTTGGCCTTGTCGGGCTGCACCGGATGGACGAAGAGCATGAACGGCGAAACATCCGCGCCGACAAACCACTTGCCCGCCTCTTCCTCCAACACGACCGGAGCGACGGGACGGAAATCCTCACGGTCCTTGATTTCTTTGAGGCGAGCCTCCATGCCGGCGTGGACCGGCGACGCGAGGATTGACCGCGCGCCCAGTGCCCGTGGGCCAAACTCCATGCGCCCCTGGAACCAGCCGATGATCTTGTCGTTGGCGAGAATCTCGGCCGTCCCTTCCGCCAGATGCTTGAGGTGCCGGAACGGCACCTTGGTCCATGCCAACAGCTCCTCGATTTCGACGTCGTTGTAAGCCGGACCCAGGTAAGCGTGCTGCATCGTGTAGGAGCGCTCTTGCGTGCCGCGTTCGCGAGCGTCCACCCACAGAGCCGCCCCGAGGGCCGTGCCGGCGTCGCCGGCCGCCGGCTGCACCCAGATGCGATGGAAAGGCCCCGCGTCGCGCAGCCGGGCGTTCAGGACGCAGTTGAGGGCCACGCCGCCCGCCAAACAGAGAGCCGTCTCCTTTGTCTCCTCGTGCAGCCAGCGGGCCAGCTCCAGCACCGTCTCTTCCAGCACGACTTGCAGCGACGCGGCAATGTCATAGTGCTTCGGCTCGATCGCCGCGCCGCGCAGCCGTGCCGGCCCGAAGCGCTCCTCCAGCTTCCATTCGCCGATCGTGTACTGCCCTTTCTCCCCGAGCCGAACGATGTCGCGGAACTCACGCTGATAGTTGGGCTGACCGTAAGATGCCAGGTCCATCACCTTGTATTCGTCGCAGGCGTGCAGGAAGCCAAGGTGCCTGGTGACGGCTTCGTAGAGCAGTCCCAGCGAGTGCGGCATCTGTACCTGGCCGAGCCATTCCAGGTGATTGCCGTGGCCGGATGCATAGCCGGTCGTCGCCTTTTCGCCGCGGCTGTCGAGCGTCATAACGGCGGCACGCGGAAACGGCGAGGCGTGGAAGGCGCTGGCCGCATGTGCCAGGTGATGCGGCACCCAGTGCCAGCGGAAGGGCGCCTTGTCCACACACAGGCCGCTCAAGCGTGACTGCAAGTGATGCGGCCAACCATCACACAGATGGCCGGGAGCGTGCAGGATCGAAGCGAGAAACAGCGAATCCCAGCCGCAATCCAAGCCGGTTGCCTCTTGCCGCCGAACGGGCTTGAGGGGAATGGATATGCTCTCACCGACGTCGGGGGGAAGCAGCAAATGGGGATCGAACGAGTAGGCGACGTGATCGATGTCCTTGATGGTGAGTCCGGCCTGGCGCAGACAAAAATCGATGGCGTGGAAGGGCAGCTCCCAGGTCGAAAACGGCATGGGCCGTTTGCCGTGCTGGACGCGCGTGAACCGTTCCTCTTCGGCGGCGGCGACGACCCGGCCATTGGAGACCAGGCAAGCAGCCGAGTCGTGGAACGCCGCGTTGATCCCCAGGGTGTGCATGACGGTCCTCCTCTCGACCATCAACCATCGGCGATCGGCCAGAGAGAAGAGCCGATGCTCGATTCATCAGAGCATACACCTCCACAACTGCTGTGCCAACGGAACCCCTTCGTTTAGCCGCGACGTTTATCGTTTCGCGCGAAACGTAAACGCGCTCCGCTGCGCGTTGCGGCTAACCTTGGATGTTGTTTCGGGAGAGGGCAGGTATGCCGATTGCACAAAGAACAAGAGTATTCCCCAGACTTTCAGAAGGAGAAGAGCAATGAGCCATCGAAACAGGACCGACGAAAGCACAACGCGGACGGACGCCAAGAGCGAGCCTCTCGACATGGGCACGACGCAGCCCAGAGGGGCTCCGGGCACCGATCCAACCAACCCATACAACCAGGAGCCGACCGGCGACTGGGTCGCCAACCAGCGAGCCGCTGAACGAAGCAACAACGAGCCAGGCTTGACCGACCACGACCGCAAGCAACGAAGGTGGTGATCGCGTCTGCCGCGTCAGCTCCCCAAGCGTCGATCTCTCGGGGCGCTGACGCAGCCCCGCTCGCCATCGCGGAGAGCGCTTTCCATCGTATCTGAGATCCCAGGGGAACAAGCTCAGGCACCCCCCTGCTCATTTGCCGGCACCCCTCGGACACATTGTCATCGCCCAAAGCTCCAAATTTATCCTATGCTTCGGCATGGGAGCTGCTCTCAATAATAGGTTTTTCCATTCCCCTTGAAATGCTCGCCACGAAGGTTTGGCGAGTAAAATGCACTGAAGCATCTGGAGGCGTGTGGCCTCATCGTCGAAAGGAAGCACGAACGGGAATGTTCTTCTTCCGTGCGGAGCCTCCTTCGATGACCGCTCAATCGTTTGCCCGTGAGGGATCCTTTATGAATTCGCAGCCTGGAACAGGCAGAAGCATTTTGTTGGTTGAGGATGACGAGCTGATTCGCCGAGCGATGAAGATGGTCCTGGAGTGGGAAGGCTACCAGGTCAGCTGGGCCAGCAATGGTCAGGAAGCGCTCGACTACCTTCGGGCGGGGAACCATCCCTGTCTCATTGTTCTCGATGTCATGATGCCGGTCCTCGACGGCGAGCAATTCCGCCGCGAACAAGCGCGCGATCCCAACCTCGCTTCCATTCCGGTCATCGTCGTTTCCGCCGCCGCCTTCGCCGAGAGCGTGAGCGCCGCTCAGCACATCCGCAAGCCGTTCGAAGTCCAGGAGCTGCTGGAGGCCATTCATCAGCAGATCTCCCCCGCTGTCGGAGCCCGCAGCGTAAGCGAGGGTTGACGTTCCCTCGCTAACGCGGCGGGCTCCGAACGGTTTTGACAGCGGGCAACCCAGCGAGGCGACTCATGAGCAGCTCCGTACCGTCGATCCTCGATCTGCCGATAGGCACCGGACAGACCGGCATGCGCCTGGAAACCGACTCGATGGGCGAGATCGCGGTGCCGGCGGAACACTACTGGGGAGCGCAAACGCAGCGCTCCCTTCAGCACTTTGCCATCGGCGGCGACCGCATGCCGTTGCCGCTCTATCACGCTTATGGTTATGTCAAGAAGGCAGCGGCGCAGGCGAATGCCAGCCTCGGCTCTCTGCCGCGCTGGAAGGCCGACCTCATCGCCCGCGTCGCCGACGAGATCCTCACGGGCAAGCTGGACGGCGAGTTTCCCTTGTTCGTTTGGCAAACCGGCTCCGGCACCCAGACGAACATGAACGTCAACGAGGTCATCGCCAACCGAGCGATCCAGCTTGCCGGCGGCACGCTCGGCAGCAAGCAGCCTATCCATCCCAACGATGATGTAAACCGGAGCCAGTCGTCCAACGACACTTTTCCGACCGCCATGCACATCGCCGCGGCGCTGGCGATCCATCGGCATTTGCTGCCAGCGGTGAAGGCACTGCGCCAGGCTGCGGAGGCGAAAGCGCGCGACTTCGCCGACATCGTCAAGATTGGCCGTACCCACCTGCAAGACGCTGTGCCGCTCACGGTCGGTCAGGAGTGGTCCGCCTATGTCACCCAGCTCGAGGATGCGATCCGGCGTATCGAGGAGACATTGCCGGGATTGTACCGCCTGTCGCTGGGCGGAACGGCGGTCGGTACGGGCTTGAACGCGCCTCCGGGCTTCGCCGAGGCGGCCGCCGCCAAGATCGCAGAGTATACCGACCTGCCGTTCGTGACGGCAACCAACAAGTTCGCCGCCTTGGCCGCCACGGATGCAATCGTCGCGATGCACAGCGCCTTACGCGGCCTCGCCGCCGCGCTGATGAAATTCGCCAACGACATTCGCTGGCTGTCCTCAGGCCCGCGCTGCGGCCTGCACGAATTGATTCTGCCGCAAAATGAGCCAGGGTCGTCGATCATGCCCGGCAAGGTGAATCCGACGCAAGCCGAGGCCATGCTGATGGTCTGCATTCAGGTAATGGGTTTCGATGCCGCTGTCGGCTTCGCGGGCGGACTGGGCAACTTTCAGCTGCATACCATGCGGCCGCTTCTCATCCATAATACGCTGCACAGCATTCGCTTGCTCGGCGACGTCTGCACGACGTTCAGCAAGTATTGCGTGGAGGGAATCGAGGTCGATCGGCCGCGCGTGCAGGAGATGGTGAGTCGCTCGCTCATGTTGGTGACGGCGCTGAGTCCGGTCCTCGGCTACGATCGCGCCGCGGCCATCGCCCATAAGGCACTGGCGGAGAACATCACACTCCGTGAAGCGGCCGTTGGCGCCGGAGACATCTCCTTCGAGGAGTTCGATCGCCTCGTCGATCCGGCGCGGATGCTCGGTTAGCCGCTTGCGGCTTGGCGTTCAGGCTAAGCCGCAAGCGACTGGGAAGACGCCTCACACGACGGCCGCACCTACCCGACGGCATTCCTCGGCACAATGGCGGCACGCCTCGGCGCAGCGCTGGCAATGCTCCTCGTTGTGCCTGGCGCATTCCTCGGCGCAGGCATCGCAAACCTCCGCACAGACACGGCAGACTTCCTCGATGAACCGCGAGCCTCGGCTCATGAACGCGATGCAGAGACCGCACATTTCCGAGCAATCGAAACAGAGCCGGGCGCAATCCGGCATGCTGCCCAGGCATTCATTGGCGCAGTGATTGCATTCCTGGGCGCAGCGACTACACGCGCCAATACACGACTGATGCTCCTGATGCGACATGACAAACCTCCTGACCTGAGGGACCGAGAAGAGGGCGACTTCCTCTATTTGTGCAACCCCGATGCCATGCGTGTCGCGGCTGACAGCCAGAATGAACCGCCAAGTCGCCAAGGACGCCAAGGAAAAAAAGAGATAAAAAAGAACAAAAATATCAGAAAAATATGTAAAGAGGTCGGGAGACGCTTTTTCCGGCTCTTCTCTTTCTTTTCTTGGCGTCTTTGGCGACTTGGCGGTTTAACTCGCTGATGGCGCTTAAGGGCCGCGAGAGTAGCGGAGACGATGGATTGAGGAAAGAGGCCCCTCCCGGATTCGAACCGGGGATAGCGGATTTGCAATCCGCTGCCTTACCACTTGGCGAAGGGGCCTTAAGCTGTTGGCATGTTAGCGAGAGCTCGCGGCAGGGTCAATCGCTTCTACAGACGGTCCTCCGCGACACGACGTTCGCGATGTTCGACAACGACATTTCTTGATGGTGTAGCGGCGATAGGTGCGATAAAATGGCGAACGACTTCGACATTCTCCGAAGCGGGAGGAGAAGACGCGCATGAACACCGACCTCGAATGCTGCCCCGACTGCGGCGTGCCGCCAGGCGACTATCACGAAATCGGCTGCGACATCGAACAGTGTCCTTACTGTGGAGGACAGCTAATCTCCTGCACCTGCGAGAAGACGCCGCCGTTGGACGACCGCATGTGCTGGACCGGCGTCTGGCCGGGCGTGCTCGAGTGCCGGGAGCTCGGCTGGTATGCCCGGCGCGAGCCGGGTGTCGGCTGGCTTCCCTGCCGCGCCGATGAGCCGGGGGCTACCGAGGATCTCAACCGCCTTCATATGGAGGCCATCTGGGACCGGCTGGAGAAACGGTTCGTCCACCGCGGAGAAGGCCGTTAGCCGCGGACCGAAATGGCGCCTGCTTCCAGCGCTCATTCAAGGAGTTATTGTTCGGTGGTATTGCCGGAGTGAAGCAGGCCAAGCGTGTTTAGCTGTTGGTAGAAGTGCTCCGGCGTCAGCGCTTGCTTGGGGACCAGCGCCTGGATGCGGCCCTCGAGACGCTGACGCTCCTCCTCGGAGAGATCCTTCATGGTGACGATGAGGATGGGCACGTCCCGCCAATCGGGCCGGCTGCGGATGGCCTCGACGGCACCGAAGCCGTCCATCTGAGGCATCATCAGATCCAACACCACCAGGTCGGGCCGCTCGTGATGCATGCACTCCAGGGCTTCCTGTCCATTGCCGGCCATCGCCGCCTGTCCGCCCTCGGCCGCCACCAGGTCGCCAAGGAGCTTGCGATCGGCCGGATCGTCATCGACCACCAGCACGCGCAAAGGGCGCGAGCGCCGGAACAGATTGGGCTGGATGGAGCGGAGACGGCGAAAGAATATGTCGCGGATGAGCGGTTTGACGACAATCTCTTGCACGCCCAGCCCGCTCGGCGGGGATTGCTCTTCCGTGGAGGTGACGACCACCACGGGGATGGCGGCGGTGGCCTCATCCTGCTTCAGCGCCTCCAACACTTGCCAGCCATTCAAGCGCGGCAGCTGCACATCGAGGATGATGAGGCGCGGATGCAGCTTGCGTGCCTGCATCAAACCGGACTCGCCGTCGAAGGCCGAGGCGGTAGCCAGGCCGGCCTCGGTCAGCCAATCCACCAGCAGCTTGTGCGTGGCCGGATAATCTTCAATGACCAGGGCGAGCGGACGCCCCTCAAGGCTCTGAGCTCCCAGCTCTGAGTTCTGAGCCTCAGAACTTGGAACTTGGAATTCAGAACTTTGAGGGTGGGGCGGCTTTCGCGGCAAGACGAACGTGAAGGTGCTTCCCTCGCCGAGCCGGCTCTCCATCCAGACGATGCCGCCCATGTGCCCCACAAGCTGGCGCGTCAGGGCAAGGCCCAGTCCGGTGCCGGGAATGCCGCCCACCCGATGAGCCGCCGAAGGGAGCTGGCGAAACTCCTCCCAGATCCTTGCCTGGTCCGCCGCGGCGATACCGATGCCGGTGTCGATCACGGCAATACACAGAGCAGCCGCCTCCGGCTCCGGGACCGGCCCGGCCTCGCGATCGACGCGATCGACCCACTGACATCGAATCGTCACCGATCCTTGCGGCGTGAACTTGATGGCGTTGGACAGCAGATTGTAAAGGATCTGTTTGAAACGCGCCGGGTCGGCGGCGATCTGGGCGTCGGATTCGGGCGGCTCCAGACGCAGCGGCAGCTTCTTGGGAGCGGCCAGCGGCCGCAACGTCGAGACGATGGCCGTCACCGCGGCACGAACCGAAAAGCCCTCCGGACGCAGCTCCATGCGGCCGGACTCGATCCTGGCCAAATCGAGGATGTCGTTGATGAGCGCTAACAAGTGCTCGCCGGCGTGGATGACATCGCCGAGATAATCGGCTTGCTTGGGCGTCAGCGGGCCGAAACGCTGCGTGGTCAGCATGCGCGACATGCCGATGATGGCGTTGAGCGGCGTGCGCAGCTCGTGGCTCATGCGGGCCAAAAACTCGCTCTTGGCACGGGTGGCGGCCTCGGCGGCGTCCTTCTCGTTCCGTAAGCGAGCCATCTCGCCGCGCTCACTCACGTCGATGCAGGAGCCGACCCACTGGCGTAGCGAGCCGTCGGCGGCAAGGACAGGCACGGCGCGGGCGACGAACGAACGGTAACCGCCCGACGCAGAGCTCAGCCGGCACTCGACATCGAACAGGGTACGGGTGCGGATGCAGTGCAGCCACTGCTCGCGGACGCGCGGCGCATCGTCCGGGTGCACGGCGTCGAGCCAGCCCCAGCCCTGTACCTGGTCGATCGTCTGGCCGGTGAAGGCGCGCCACGAAGCCATGCCGTTATCGACGCGGCCGCCGGCGTCGGTGCGCCACATCAGATGCGCGGTGGCAATGAGATATTGGCGATAGCCTTCCTCCTGTTCCTGTAAGCTGAGGTTGCGCTCGGTCAGCGACAGGGCCATTTGATTGAAATCGACGATGAGCTGGGCGATTTCGTTGGGGCCTTCCGACGGCACCATCGTGAACGAGCCGTTCAATAACTGCTGCGTCCCCTGGCGCAGCCGATCGACCGGCCGCGTCACACTGGCCGACACGCGCCAAGCAAAGACGACGCTGATGGCGCCGATTGTTGCCAGCCCAAAGCCGATGGTCCAGCTGCTCTGCACGCTGAGCCTCCCTGCTCTCGACCGCCGCTCGTTCAGCCGTCCACGCTCGGTAGCGATAAGCTGCTCAAGAGCATTCTGGATCTGATTCATCAGGCGCTCGGAGCGCTGGCCGAACACCTCGACTTCCTGCGGCACGTTATCGTTAATCGGCTGAAAGCGACGCGGCTGCCGGCCCCACACCTGTCCCTCCACGAGATCGTGCCAATCCGCCTCCAGCCGGCGAGCGGTTTCCAGGTACTCTCGATGCAGGGAGTCATCCGGCACCAGGGCGAGGGCGGCATCGTTGGCCTCCACAAAAGCCCGGCGATTGGCCTCGTAATCGTCCCACAGCACGTCCGGCTTGAGGACCGAGCCGTAATGGACGATCAAGCTCATGCGCTTGAGCGCTTCTTGTTGCAAGACACCCTGGAGAACGACTTCCTGGCTGTGGTTTTCCAGCGCCATCGCCTCGCGCAGGCGGAAGGCCATGTTGAGCGCCACCACCGTGATGACGATGAATAGCAGAAGCGGAAAGCCGATGCCGATGAGGAGCCGAGGGCGCAGCGAGTTAAGGGGTGGAGGTCGTGCGGTCATGACCAGGCTCTCGGCTCGAAAGGAGGCCAGATGCAAAAGTCAGCTTTTGTCTGGTTCTTCATTCTCCATTCTTCAAGGCGGCGTTGTTGAGCGAATGGGCGACGCGCTCAAGAAAGGTAAACGGATCGTCGGTGATCGGCTTGGTGATGTAGTCCGCGCAGCCCGCCTTCCGGGCCATCTCGATGTCGCGCGGCATGGCATGAGCGGACAGGCCGATGATGGGGATGTCGGACGTGGCCGGGACCGACTTGAGATGGCGCGTGAGCGTCAGACCATCCATGCCGGGCAGCTGAATGTCCATGAGAATCAGATCGGGATGATGGGTGTGTAACCAATCCAGGGCCGCCTCGGCAGAGACGGCTTCTTCCACTTCAAACTGGAAGAGCAGAATGTCGCGGACCAGCTTGCGGTTCATGGGGTGGTCCTCGACCAGAAGAATAGTCGCCATCACCATAGCTCCTGCCGGGTCGCTTCGACGACCCGAGAGTCAGGCCTCTCCGGACCCGACCGAGAGAAAAAAAGACAAGGCTTCCGATACCAAGCCCAGTAACCAAGACGAAACCGCGAGCGGGAGATTGTCGAGGTCGTGGGCGTTTCCGTTCGCTTTCGGCGAGCTGTCCCCGATACGTGAAGTCCGACCGAGAGGGCGAGCCCCGCCAAAATCAGCAAGACAAACCAGCAGCCGCGCCGCCGCCGGTGAACGATCTGTTCCTGAATCGGAGCCACACCCTTTTGCCAGCCAGGCAATCACGCGAAAGGCCTCGCTCGGTGAAGCCTGCCACGCTCCTCGATCCGCTTGGGAATGTTTCTCGATCCCAACCGTGGCCAGCAAATGGCCCAGGGAATGCTAGAGAAGACTGCACAGAAGATGCCAAAAGTACACGGAGACGCAGAAGGATGGGACGACGACGCTGGCATCGGAGCGGAGCGGTCGGTTGTTTGGTATGGGATTTCCTATTATTATGAAGACAACTTCTCAGTTGTGCCGTCTGAGGTTGCCATGGAAAGAAGAATTTTGCTGGCAGAAGACTCCAAAACCACTTCCGAGCAGCTGAAGACGCTCCTGGAAGCGGGAGAACAATTCAAGGTCGATACCGTCGCGGATGGCGAAGCGGCGCTGAAAGCGCTCACCGAGCATCCGTACAGTATCCTTTTGACCGATTTACAAATGCCCCGACTGGACGGCATGAAGCTGATTGAACGATTACAGGAAGAGAAGTTACCAGTCACGGTCATCGTCATGACCGGCTTCGGCAGCATCGATCAATCCGTCCAGGCCATGCGCATGGGAGCGTATGACTACATGGTCAAGCCGGTGGATCCCGACTATCTGCGACTGGTGATCGATCGCATCATGCGCGAGCGGACCTTGCAGGACGAGGTGCTACAGCTGCGTGAGCGCTTGCAGCAACAATACGCCTTTCGCGGCGTTCTCAGCGTCAATCCGAAGATGCACGCCGTCTTCGAGCTGATTCGCAGCGTGGCCCAGACGACGGCCACGGTGCTGATCGAGGGCGAGACGGGCACCGGCAAGGAGCAGGTGGCGCGGGCCATTCACGACGCCTCCTCGTCGTTGCGCTCCGGTCCGTTCGTGGCCATTAACTGCGCGGCCCTGCCCGAAACGCTGCTGGAGAGCGAATTATTCGGCCACGAGAAAGGCTCGTTCACCGGGGCGGTCGGTCAGCGCAAGGGCCGCTTCGAGATGGCCGACACCGGCACGCTGTTCCTCGACGAGGTCGGGGACATCCCCGCAACCATGCAGGCCAAGCTGCTGCGCGTGCTGCAAGAACGCCGCTTCGAGCGTGTCGGCGGCACGACCAGTATCGAGGTGGACGTGCGCGTCATCGCCGCCACCAACCGCAGTCTGACCGCGCTGGTCAAGAAGGGCAAGTTCCGCGAGGACTTGTATTATCGGCTCAACGTGGTCAAGATCGAGCTGCCGCCGCTGCGCGAGCGTCCCCAGGACATTTCCTTGCTGGCGACCCACTTCGCCGGCAAGCACGCTCGTCCGGGCGAGAGACCGCCGACCTTCTCACCGGAGGCGATGGAGAAATTGCTCAATCACACCTGGCCGGGCAACATCCGCGAGCTGGAAAACGCCATCGAGCGTGCCTGCGTGACGGCGCGGGGATCGAGCATTCAGCAGGAGGATTTACCGCTAGAGGTGCTCCACGTCCGAGCCAGCGACGCGGGAGGGCAGGTCGATCTGAGCAAGCCGCTGCCCGAGCTGCTGCGGGAGGTGACATTGGACCTTGAACGTCGCTACCTGACGCGGGCCATGAAAAAGAGTCGAGGCAACGTCGGCCGCTGTGCCAAAATCTGCGGTCTATCCCGACGCAGCATCTCCGCGAAGCTGGCGGAGTATAACATCGATAGAAAGCTATTCAAGGAAGAGTAAAGGCCGCTACCGTTTAGCCGCGACCCGAAGGGGAGCGCGAAACGGAAACGCGCTCCCCTTCGGGTCGCGGCGAAACGAGGAA
>Ga0335075_10003468_pt1 | contig 25009 bp, 23 predicted proteins | sample Lox_Sample_24_FD_206723 | JGI IMG/M metagenome (GOLD analysis project Ga0335075, IMG submission 206723) | Soil microbial communities from Loxahatchee National Wildlife Refuge, Florida, United States - Lox_Sample_2.4 | ecosystem: Environmental > Terrestrial > Soil > Wetlands | place: USA...
AGGTCGTCCGTCGCGAAGTAGACCGCCTCGCTCGGGGGTGCGCCGCGCTCCTCGGGGTGCCCGGACCGGTCGAGCAGCCCGAGGATCACGGGCCCACAGTCGAGGTACACGCGCCCGCCGGCGACCAGCCGACCGCGGACGCCCAGCAGACGCTCGAAGAACCGACGCGACGCGGCGAGATCGTCGGCGGCAAGGAGGATGCGGAAGATCCGGGGACCGCGGGGTCTCGGCATTCGAGGCGGGACGGCCGGCGGAAGGATGACGTGGCGGGGGGTTCGGCCCCCGCGCGCCGTCGCACCGGGGAACCGTGCGGGCCGCCGGGTCCCCGCCCCTAGCCCGGGGCCGCGCGGCGCTCGGACGCGGTCGGTCGGCGACCGATCGTGATCCAGATGCCGTCGGGGTCCTGGACGCTCGCCATCCAGCCCTCCGTCGTCGACGGCTCGTAGCCCGTCGGACGACCGCCGAAGCGCAGGAGACGCCGGTAGGCCCGCTCGAGCTCCGCCTGCGCGGCGACACCCATCGTGAAATCGAGGTGGTCGAGGGCCGTACCGGTCGCGTACGGCTCGTAGAACCGAGAGCCCCGGGGGTACCAGTTCAGCTCGAGCCGTCGGCCCGAGCGGGGGTCGCGCAGCAGCACCCAGATCCCCCCGCCCCAGCTCCGAGTGTCCCCGCGTTTCACCTCGCGGAGCCCGAGCGCTCGGGTGTAGAACCGCAGCGAACGGGGCAGATCCCGTACGCGGAGCCCCGGGGTGTCGAACCGCACGGCCCCCCCAGGCGCGCCGCCGTACATAGGCCCGAGGCCGCGGGGCCCCGCGGCGGGTCCGGGTGGACCGCCGCGATCCCGCCGAGGGGCGGCGGAGCGTGGTCGGCGGTCAACGTAGATAACCTGTCCGACGCTCGGAGTCCTGCTCCGCGAGACGGGGGCAGGTCGGGGGGATGGGGGTGCGCGGAGCGACGAACCGGCAATGGCTGGTCGCGGCCCCGCCCGACGGGCGAGTCACGACCGAGCAGTTCCGCTGGGCGGAGTCCCCGCTCCCGGCGGTCCGACCCGGGACCGCGCTGGTCCGGAACCTCTGGTTCGACTTCGGTCCCACGCAGATCCTCGCGATGGGGGCGCCGGCGGAGCAGGGCGGGGTGCCCGTCGGGGCGGTGATGCGGACCCTCGCGGTCTCCCAAGTCGTCGAATCCCAGATCCCGGCGTTCCATCCCGGCGATCTCGTGTACGGGCACGCCGGCTGGGAGGACTACTCGCTCATCGACGGCCATGGGTTCTTCGAGACCACCCCGGTCCCGGCGGGGGTGGCGCCGAACCTGGCGGCCGGCACGCTCGGCGTGACGGGCCTGGTGGCGTACTTCGGGGTCGTGGAGGTCGGCCGCGCGCAGCCCGAGGAGACGTGCGTGGTGACCGCGGCCGCCGGCGGGGTCGGTTCGATCGCCGTGCAGATCGCGCGGATCCGGGGGCTCCGCGTCATCGGCATCGCCGGCGGGGCGGCGAAGGGTGCCTGGCTGCGCGACGAGGCCCGCGTCGCGGCCGCGATCGACCATCGCACGGAGGACGTCGCCGCCCGGCTGGATGCGCTGTGCCCGGACGGGATCGACGTCTTCTTCGACAACGTGGGCGGCCCCCTGCTGGACGAGGGGCTCGCTCGGCTCCGCCCCCACGGGCGGGTCGTGCTCTGCGGGATCACGTCCTGGTACCTCCAGAAAGAGCGGCCGCCCGGACCGTCGCACTACCCGAACCTGATCATGAAGAACGGGCGGATGGAAGGGCTGCTCGGCCGGGATTACGTCGACCGCTTCGACGAGGCGCGGCCGGTCCTGGCCGAGTGGATCCGCTCGGGCGAGCTCCGGTCGAAGGAGGACGTCGCGGTCGGTCTCGAGAACGCCCCCCGCGCGCTCGTGCGGATGTTCGACGGGGCGAACGTCGGGAAGCAGTTGCTCCGGCTGGCCGACCCGACGCCCTGACGAGGGGCCGCCGGAACCCGTCGGGCCTCAGGAGCGTCGGCCGCGTCGGTCCGACCGGTACGGCCGCCGCCCCCGGGGGCCGGACGGGGGACGGGACGATCCGCGCGACGGACCCGCCGAGGCCGGCCGCGGGGCGTCATAGGCGAAGTTCGGCACCCGGGCCCGAGGGATCCGCATGCCGATCAGCCGCTCGACCCGGGCGAGGTCCGCCTCCTCTTCGGGGGCGACGAGCGAGTACGCATCCCCGCGCTGCTGGGCACGCGCGGTCCGTCCGACCCGGTGCACGTAGCTCTCCGGTTCGTGCGGCACGTCGAAGTTGACGACGTGGCTCACGTCCTTCACGTCGACGCCGCGTGCGGCGATGTCCGTCGCGACGAGCACGCGGAACTCCCCGGTCCGGAACGCCTCGAGCGCGCGTACCCGCTGGCTCTGGCTGCGGTTCCCATGGATCACGCCCGTCGGGATCCCCCGGTCCTGCAGCTGGCGGGCGATCCGGTCCGCGCGGTGCTTCGTCCGCGCGAACACGAGGACGCTCGACATCATCTCGTCCTGGAGGAGGTCGAGCAACAGGTCCCCCTTGCGGTGGGACGGGACCGGGAGGGCGAGATGGGAGACGCCGACCGCCGCGACCGTGCGCTCCTCGACCTGGACGAGCTTCGGGTCGCGCAGGAACTGGCGGGAGAGCGCGACGACCTCGGGGGGCATCGTCGCCGAGAAGAGCATCGTCTGGCGCGCCCGGGGCAGCCGGTCGAGGATCCGGCGCACGTCGGGCAGGAACCCCATGTCGAGCATGCGGTCCGCCTCGTCGAGGACCAGGATCCGGAGCGACCGGAAGTCGACGTACCCGCGGCTCATGTGGTCGAGGAGACGCCCCGGCGTCGCGATGATGATCTCCGCGCCGCCGCGCAGCGCCCGCTGCTGGTCGACCATCCCGACGCCGCCATACACCGGCGCGCCGCGCAGGTGCGTGTGCCCGGCCAGCTTGCGGAGGAACTCGTCCGCCTGGAGCGCGAGCTCCCGGGTCGGCGTGAGGATCAGCGCGAGGATGCGTCCGCGCGGCTCGTCGAGGAGCCGCTCGAGGACCGGCAGCAGGAACGCCGCGGTCTTCCCGGTGCCGGTCTGCGCGGTGCCGATGATGTCCCGACCGGTGACCGCGTGCGGGATGGTGCCCTTCTGGATCGGCGTGGGCACCCGGTACCCGATCTCCCGGACCCCCTTCTGAAGCTTGGAGTGGAGCGGGAGCTCCTCGAACGAGGATGCTCCGGTGGACCGCGCCGGAGGGGGAGATTCGTCGGGGGGGTCGGCCACGGTCGCCTCCCGGGGGTCGGGCGCCCCGAGCTCATAAGGGGCCGCCCTCGGGATCGAGCGGGCCCGGAGCGACCGGCCCGTCAGCGACCGGGGGGAGGGACCCGGTCGGTCGCTCCCGCCGGGGCGAGGACCCGGGCGGCCAACGCCTCCACGACGTCGTCCGCGTCGTTCGGCATCGGGACCCGGCGGTACTCGATCCCGTGCCGCTCGGCGAACTCCCGCACCACGACGTCGAGATCGTAGAGGACCTCCAGGTGATCGAAGACGAATCCGAACGAGGCGATGAGCGGCGCCCGGGCGCCCCGGCGCTGCCAGTCCAAGAGCACGTCCGTGATGTCCGGTCCGAGCCAGGCCTCGGTCGTGTTGCCGGCGCTCTGGAAGGTGAACGACCACCGGTCGAGCTGGGCCTCCCGGGCGATCCGGTCGGAGGTCTCGCGCAGGATCTCGGGATACGGGTCGCCCCGGTCGCGCATGCGCTGCGGAAGGCTGTGGGCCGAAAGGAGCACGGCCGAGGACGGATCCGGCCGCTCCGCGAGCGCCGCCCGGATCGCTCGGACCCAGTACCCCACCCAGTGGGGGTCGGTATGCCAGCCGAGGCGGACGTCCACATCGATCGGGGTCGCGGCGAGGCGGACCCCCTCGTCCACCCCGACCTGGTACGGCTCGCTGATCCACGTCGAGGCGTACGGGGAGAGCGGCACCGCGACGAGATGGCGGACGCCGGCCCGGGCCGCCTCCGGGATGACGTCCCGCAGGGCCGGGCGCCCGTGCTTCACGCCGAGGAACACCCGGACCTCCGGGGCGTCCCGGCGGAGCCGGCGCTCGAGCTTCTCCCGAAGCGAGGCGAGGATCCGGTGCTGCGGCGAACCGCCGATCTGCGCGTAGCGACGGACGTACTCGGCGACCGTCTCGTCCGACGGCGGGCGCCCGTGCATCACCTCGCGCAGGTACTCGGGCAGGTCCGCCGCGCCGTTCGGGCTGCCGTAGCCCATGAGGAGCACGGCGCGGGTCGGGCCGAACGGGACGTCGCTCATCGCTTCCTCCGGGCCCGACCCGCTGCGTGCACGTGGTCGACGAGCTCGCGCACGCGCTCGGGCTCGGTCTCGGGGAGCACGCCGTGACCTAAATTGAAGACGTGCGCCCGCCCGTCCGGCACCTCGTCGAGGACCCGGTCCGCCTCCCGCCGCACGGCGTCGGGCGGGCCGAGGAGCGCCCCGGGATCGAGGTTGCCCTGGAGCGCCAGCCGAGGTCCCACCCGGGCCCGGACCCGCCCCAGCGGCTCCCGCCAGTCGACGCCGAGCGCGTCTGCCCCGGTGCGGGCCAGAAGTTCGAGGAGATGGGAGGAGCCCGTCGAGAAGTAGATCGTCGGCCGGCCCCCGTCCGAGAGCGCGTCGAAGAGGCGCTGCAGCGGCCCGAGGAGGTGGCGAGCGAAGACCGCCGGGGAGACCGCGCCGACCCACGTGTCGAACAGCTGCAGCGCCGCCGCTCCGCTCTCCGCCTGGAGGCGGAGGTAGGCGATCGTCATCTCCGTGAGTCGGTCGAGGAGCCGATCGAACGCGACGGGGTCGGTGTAGAGGAGTCGCTTCGTCTCCGGGTACTCCCGCGAGGCGCCGCCCTCGATCAAGTAGGCCGCGAGCGTGAACGGGCCGCCGGCGAACCCAAGGATCGGCCGCTCGGGTTCCAGCGCGAGGAACCGCTCGATCGCCTGCCCGACGAACGGCACCGAGCGCCGCGCGTCGAAGGCGGTGAGCCCGTCCACATCGGCCCGGGTCCGGATCGGGTGCGGCACCACCGGACCCCGGCCCGGGTCGATCGAGAACGGGACGCCGAGGCCGAGGAACGGCAGCGAGATGTCGGCGAACACGACGCCGGCGTCGACGTCGTACCGGCGGACCGGCTCGAGCGTGACCTGCGCGGCGAGCTCCGGCGAGCGGGCGATCTCGAGGATGGGATGGGTGGCGCGGAGCGCCCGATAGCCCGGCAGATGCCGGCCGGCTTGGCGCATCAGCCAGATCGGGGTCGTGTCGGTCTCCTCGCCCCGGAGCGCCCGCACGAGCCGGTCCCGCCTCATCGACCGCTCCTCCGCGCGGCGCGCATCGCGGCGCGCAGCACCGGTTCGGCGCGGGCGAGGTCCCGCGGACGGATCGCGGCCGAGACGAACGTCGTCTCGAGCGCGGACGGCGGCAGGTAGACGCCGCCGTCCAGGGCCGCGTGGAAGAACCGGGCATACCGGCCGCGATCGGACCGCTCCGCGGTCGCGAGATCGGTGATCGGTCCCGGGGCGAAGAACAGGCCGAGCATCGAACCCCGCCGATGGAGCGTGAGCGGGGCGACGCGCTCCTGCTCCCCGAGGTCCCGAAGCATCGCCTCCAGGGTCGCTCCGTTTCGCTCCAGCGTCGCGTAGACCCTCGGGGTCAGCCGGTCGAGCGTGGCCCGGCCGGCGGCCATCGCGAGCGGGTGGCCGGAGAGCGTGCCGGCCTGGTAGACCGGTCCGAGCGGCGCCACCGTCTCCATCACGGCGCGCCGTCCTCCGTAGACCCCGATCGGCATCCCGCCGCCCACGACCTTGCCCAGGGTGACAAGGTCGGCGGTGAGTCCGAGCGACTCGTGGACCGTCCCCCGACGGAGGCGGAAGCCGGTGATCACCTCGTCCGCGATGACCAGCGCCCCGTGCCGGCGGGCGAGGGTCGAGATCGCCGCCAGGAATCCGGGGCCCGGGGGCACGAGCCCCATGTTGGCGGCGATCGGTTCGACCACGACCGCCGCGATCGCGGGGCCGTGCCGGTCGAACAGGGCCGCGAGTCGGTCGACGTCGTTGTACCGGCCGACAAGCGTCTCCCGGACGACGGCGGCCGGGACGCCCGCCGACTCCGGCAGCGCGTGGGTTGCCACCCCCGAGCCGGCCCGAGCGAGCAGCCCGTCGGAGTGGCCGTGGTAGCCGCCGGCGAACTTGATCACCTTCGGGCGACCGGTGAACCCGCGCGCCACGCGGACCGCGCTCATCACCGCCTCGGTCCCGGAGCTCACGAACCGCAGGCGCTCGAGCCTCGGGGCGGCGGCGCGGATCCGCTCGGCGAGCTCGTGCTCGAGCGGCGAGGGGGCGCCGAACGTCAGGCCGTCCCGGGCGGTCCGGCGCACGGCCGCCACGACGGGCGGCGGTGCGTTGCCCAGGAGGTTCGCCCCCCACGACCCGACGAGATCGAGGTAGCGACGCCGGTCCACGTCCTCGAGGTAGGCGCCGCGCCCTCGGGCGAAGAAGACCGGAGTCCCGCCGACCGATCGGAAGGAGCGTACCGGGCTGTCGACGCCGCCGACCAGGACGCGCGCGGCCCGACGGGCGAGGGCGCGCGAGCGGCGCCCCGGCGCGCCGGAGCTCACGGCAGCCCGTCCGCGAGGTCCAGCATCCGCCGGGCGGGCGCGAGCACGCACGTGAAGATCGGCGTCTCGAGCGCCGTATAGCGGCTCGCCTCGCTCGGTCGGAGGGCGCTCACGAGGTCGAGGAAGTCCGCCGGAGCGTCGGCCTCGAAGGCCAGGATGAACTCCATGTCGTCGAGGCCGAACGAGTAGCCCGTGTGAATGCGGACCTTTGGGTAGCGGTGCCCCACCCGGAAATGCTCGCCCATGATGCGTCGCCGCTCTTCGAAGGAGAGCGCGTACCACTCCCGCTTCTTCACGAACGGGTAGACGAACAGGTACGGGAGATCGAACGGTCTCCGCCGGGTCTCGGACCCCTCGCCGCCATGGGCGTGCTCGCCGAGGTACTCCGATCGCCGGGCCAGCCCGAGGTAGGAGTACGGCGTCTCGAGGTAGCCGCCGAGCGGGGTCCCGAGCAGTCGGCCCTGGAGCTCCTGGATCGGCTCGAGGGCGGCACCGATCGTCCAGACCATCATCTCGGTGCCGGCCTTGAGGCCCGTCAGTGCGTAGGTGCGAACGAGCACCCCCTCGGGCGGGTGGGCCAGCACCTCGGCGAACCGACGCTTCCCTTCCTCCCGCACGTCCGTCGGGAGCCGCCGCCACTCCGGCAGCAGGTGGAAGAACGTGTACTTCACGAAGTCCCGGGGCTCCTCCGTCTCGCCCGATCCCTCCGCCGCCGGTTCCGAGGGTCGGTCGGTCATCGCTCCTCCCGCGCCCAGCGCGCGACCTCCCGCGCCCAGTAGGTGACGATCAGGTCCGCGCCGGCGCGACGGATGGCGGTGAGCGTCTCCTCCACGGCGGGTCGCTCCTCGACGACCCCGGCGGCCACCGCGGCCTTGAGCATGGCGTACTCCCCGCTGACCTGGTACGCGGCGAGCGGAAGGAGGAACCGTCGCCGGGCCCGGGCGAGCAGGTCGAGGCTCGTGAAGGCCGGCTTCACCATCAACAGGTCCGCCCCCTCGGCCGCGTCCCGTTCCATCGCACGCAGCGCCTCCCGGCCGTTGCGGTAGTCCATCTGATAGCTGCGGCGGTCGCCGAACGCGGGCGTCGACCGCTCCGCCTCGCGAAACGGCCCGTAGAACTGGGAGGCGTACTTCGCGGCGTACGCGAGGAGGGCGGTGTCCTCGTGCCCGCTCCGGTCGAGCGCCCCGCGGAGCGCGGCGACTTGGCCGTCCATCATCGCGCTCGGCGCGACGACGTCCGCCCCGGCGTCGGCGTGGGCGACGGCGACGCGGCCGAGCCGCGCACACGACGCGTCGTTGTCGACCGCGCCGTGCCGGACGATGCCGCAGTGGCCGTGCGTCGTGTACGCGCACAGGCAGACGTCGGTCGCGATCACGAGGTCGTCGGTGGCGCGACGGATCGCTCGGACGGCCTTCGGGACGACGCCGTCCGCGGACCAGGCCTCGCTCCCTTGCGGGTCCTTCGCCCGGGGGGCCCCGAAGAGCAGCACCGCCCGGATCCCCTCGTCGACCAGTTCCCGGGCGAGCGGGGCCACATCGGCGATCGCGTAGCGATGGATGCCCGGCATCGACGCGACCGGCTCGGGGGGTCCCGAGCCCGGGCGTACGAACAGCGGGTAGACCAGACGCCGGAGCTCCACGTCGGTCTCGGCCACCCAGTCCCGGAGCGCCGGCGTCCGTCGGAGACGCCGCAGTCGCAGAGGTACCTCCCCGGGGGCCCTTGCGGCAGGCGTCGGTCGCCTACGGGTCGGCATGACGGACCTCCCCCAGCACGTGGCGGGTGAAGCGTTGTCCGGTCGGGTAGGGGGCTCGCGAGGCCCGTCGGAACCCGGAGCGGACGGCGGCGCGGTAGGAGCGATCGCCGAGCAGCACGACCGGCACGTGGCGCGCGAGGCGCGCGAACGGGCCCGGGCCGAGCCACCGACGGAGCTCCGTCAGGCCGGACGGACTGGTCACCACGAGCAGGCGTGCCCGCGTCAGCGCCTCCCGATCGCTCCTCGTCAATTCCCGGGTCGGGCGCAGCCGGTAGACCACGCGGTCCTGCACGCGGTGGCCCTGCTTCCGGAGGGCTCGCGCGAGCCCGGGCCCGGCCCGATCGGATCGGAAGTAGAGCACCCGGCGTGGAGGCGCGCGGCGGAGGGCCCGGGCGAGCGCCTCGCCACCGACCGACGACGGTCGGCGGACCCGCCGGACCCCGAGCCGACGCAACGCGCTCGCCGTGCGCGGTCCGATCGCCCAGTACTCGGCGCCGCGGGGCGATCGGCGGATCGCCTGCCGCCACGGACGGACCCCGTGGTCGACCGCCGCACGGCTGGTCACGAGGACCGTGTCGGGACGTGGACCCTGGAGCGCCGGGCCCATCCAGCGCTCGGGCTCGATCGGACGCGGCTCGAGGGCGGCGAGACGCACGAGGCGGAGGCCCGCGCGACGCAGCGCCGGCTCCGCTCCCGCGAGCGTACCCGGGGCGGCGACCAGGACGACCGTGGGGCCAGGGCCCGGGGTTCTGCCCGGCACGGCGATCACCCCCGGGCCGGGGCCATGAGCTCGGCGGCGCCCTGCTCGCCGAGCTCGCGTCCGAGGCGGGTGCCCAGGGCCGTCGCCCCGTCGGTCGATCCCCGCCGCCGCTTCCGCAGGCTCGTGCGCCCGTCGGGGGCCAGCACCTCGCCCACGAGGGACAGGGTGCGGCCCCGCACCGTGGCGAGGGCGCCCAACGGCAAGCGACAATCCCCTCCGAGCGACGAGGCGAACGCGCGTTCGGCGAGGACCGCGGCGTGCGTCCCGCGGTGGTCGATCCGGCCCGCGAGCGAGGCGACTCCCGCCTCCCCGGCCCGGGCCACGACGGCCAGGGCCCCCTGGGCCGGGGCCGGTAGAAATCCGGTCGGGGGAAGGATCCGGCCGATCTCCCGGGCGCGACCGAGCCGCGTCACTCCGGCCACGGCGAGGATCGCGGCGTCGATCGCGCCGGACCGGACGAGGTCGATCCGGGTGCCCACATTGCCCCGAACCTCCACCACCTCGAGGTCGGACCTCCATCGGAGCAGTTGGGCTCTTCGTCGGGGGCTGCTCGAGCCGACGCGGGCGGCCCGGGGGGGCGATCGCGCGATGCGGGGAGTCGCGGCGACGAGGCAATCACGCGCGTCCGCCCGACGGGGAACCGCCACGATCGCCAGCCGAGGATCGAGCTCGGCCGGGAGGTCCTTCGCGCTGTGGACCGCGAGGTCGAGGGTGCCGTTGAGCAGCGCCCGGTCGAGCGTGTCGGTGAAGTCCGGAGCCCGTCCCGGGGCGCGATCCCCGCTCGCATCCAGGAACACGCGGTGGAATCGAGCCTCGGGGGCGGCCCGCGCCACCCGGCCCAGGACCCACTCCGTTTGGACGCGAGCGAGCGGGCTGCGCCGACTACCGACCCGGAGCGGCGCGCTCAAGGATCGGCGTCAGCGGGGCGCAGGAGCTCCAGGGCGTCGCGCCGTTGCCGGTCCCCGGTCGGCCCGGGGGGCAACGATCGAATGCGCTCGGTCGGAGGGATCAGGAGGCGGGCGACCAGCCGACGGGTCAGGCGATCGAGGGCGATCTCCTGCTGCGGTTCCAGCGGCCCCAGGAACGGCCGGGCGACGGCCAGCTCCGCGCGGCGGGTCGACTCCGCCGCCCGGAGGATCGCGTCGATCCACGGAGCCCCGAGGGAGCGCTCGAGTTCCTGGAACCCCTGCTCCGCCCGCTCGTCGAGCCGCTCGGGAGAGCGGGGCGGCCGGCCCGTCGCGCGCGACAGCGCGTACAGCTCCTCGAGGTCCACCAGCCGCACGTTCGGCAGTTCCCGAACGGCGGGGTCGATGTTCCGTGGCATGCCCAGGTCCACCAGCACGAGCGGTCGGTCGCGCGGCAGGTCGCTCGCGCGCAGGCCGCGGGTTCCGAACTTCGCGGCGGTGACGACGACGTCGGTCGTCGCGAGCTCGAGACGGAGTCGGGCGAGGCGCACGGCCTCCGCCCCGGTCGCCTTCAGGAACGACGGGTCCGGCGGACGTTCGTGGAAGAGGATCGTGACCCGTGCCCCGCCGGCGAGGGCCCGGGCCACCTGGCGACCCACGATGCCTGAGCCGACGATGAGCACGCGCGGACCGGTTCCGACCGCGAGCCGGCGAAGGTGCTCCACCGCCACGTCGGCGATCGAGGTCGGCGCCGCCCCCGGCGGACCGACCTCGGCCGCCGCTCGGGAGGCAGCAGCGAACAGAGCGCGCAACACCGGTCGGGGATGCCGGCTGAGGACCGACCGGCCAGCGCTGAGGACCTGTCGGCCGACCTCCCGTTCCCCGGCCGCGAGGGACTCGCATCCGGCGGCGACTCGGAACAGGTGGCCCACTACATCCCGCCCCTCGCGTCCCCTCCACCCGTCGCGGGGTCCCGGAAGGACCTCACGCCACTGATCCTGCGCCGCCGCCTCTCGGGTGAGCGCGAGGACCTCGACGCGATGGCAGGTCGAGAGCACGGCGAGCTCCTCCGTGGCCGGGAACTGCCGGAACCAACGCTGGATCGCCGCTCGGGTGACCCGCGTGGTCACACTCTCGAGCGTGTCGAGCGGCACGGTGTCGAGGCTGCACTCGAAGCCCAGCAGGGCGAGCGACGACACCCCGGGATCGGTCGCGTGCCCGGGATGCGGGGTCGGTGGGCCCATCGAGCGCGGACGGAAGGTCGTCGACACGGTGAGGTCACCGCAGCGTCCTTTCCATCGGAGGGATGCTTATGAATCGGGGTACGAACTCCCCGGAGTCGACCGACTTCCCTCCGTCCCCGAGGGGGCCCCCAGACCTCGGAATATCGGCCGGGAGCCCCCCCGTCCTGCGGGACCCTCCCCACCCACCGCGCCCGACCCGAGCGACCGGGTCCCGCGGGCGGGGCTACGGCCCCGTACGTTCGATCGGCCCGGCCGATCTCCCGTATCGGATCGCTGGCCGACGCTCCCCGGGAACCCAGACCAACGTCCCACAGCCCGACGTCCCCTCGCCGGAGTTCCCGGCAGGGCGTCCGTGGAGAGAGTCGGCGGGGGCGACTTCGGAGGGGTTCGGCTCCTCCGCGACGGGCGGCGGCGCGAAGCCATGGGGGAGGGCCCGGTCGCCACTAACGGGACGGTAGCGTGAGCCCGGCCTGGTCGTGGTACTTCAATCCATACTTCAGGAACGCGAGCAGGACATACACGGCATCCTGACCGCGGGGAGTCAGCGCGTAACTGACGTGGCGGCCGGCCCCCGAACGGACGATCAGTCGTTCGATCTGCATCTCTTTGAGCCGGCGGGAGAGCACTCGGGGCGTGAGCCCGGGATTGTTGCGGAGCAGGTCCGAGAAGCGGGCCAGCCGGAGGAACGCCATATCCCGAAGGAGCAGCAGGGTCCACTTCGTGCCGAGGGCGTGGAGACTGCGTCGCAGCGGGTCGGTCTGGTAGGCGAGACGCGCCGGCGGATTGGATCGAAGCCAGGGAGGCCGCGACGCGTCGCTCATCGCTATCCTTCGTGACCCTGCCCGGTATATAATATCCAAAGGATATCGTCCGCCCGGGGAGGGTTCCAGCTTGGCCGATCGGTCCGCGGGGGGGCCGCCCGACGAGGGCGGACTCGCCTTCACCGAACTCGCCAGCGAGAATCCCGACGCCACCCGACGGTTCCTCGAGAAGGTCTTCGGTTGGAAGTTCCGCTCGATCCCGATGCCGATGGGCGAGTACCTGGCGTACGAAACGCCCGACGGGCGCGGAGGAATCCGCCCCGTGCAGCCGGCGGAGCCGCCGTCGAGCCTTCCCTACATCCGGGTCCGAGACCTCGACGAGGCCAGTACGCGGGTCCGGTCCGCCGGGGCCCAGATCGTCTTGCCTCGGGTCGACGTGCCGGGCATGGGCAGCTTCTTCTGGTTCCGGGTCCCGGGAGGGCCGCTGCTCGCGTGCTGGCAGGACCTTCCGGTAAGTTCCGGAACTGGAGGGGAGGAGCGTCGATGAAGCAAGCAAAGGACGTCGTGATGAGCTACCAGGCGGCGATGGGGAAGGGCGATTGGAAGAACGCGAGGGCCCACCTCCGGGACGACCTCGAGTTCCGGGGGCCGCTCGACTCGTTCCACACCGCGGACGAGTACCTCGCGGCGCTCCAGCGTCTCTATCCCATGGTCGAGAAGGTCGACGTGAAGCGGATCTTTGCTGAAGGGGACGACGTGGCTGTCCTCTGCGACCTCCACTTCAAGCCGCCGATGCCGACGATGTACGTCGTGGAATGGTACTCCGTCACGGGAGAGAAGATCTCCCGAGTGCAGGTCGTCTTCGATCCAAGGCCGATGGCGGCCGCGCCATCCCGATAGACGAACCGGGGCTCGCCCCCGATGCCGGGACGACGCATCTTCGAACCCGACCTGTTCCGGTTCCTCTGTGACGCGGTGGGACTTCCCTGCTAAGTCGGGGTTGCCCCGATCGGACTCACCGGCCGGCGGTGAGCGTACGGCGCGTCAGATGTCGGAGGGGGGATTTGAACCCCCGACCCCAGGATCTCTCCCGGGACGCGGCCGCGCGTCCCGCTATGAGTCCCGTGCTCTACCGGGCTGAGCCACTCCGACAGCGAACGGGCCGACCATCGGTCGCCCCGAAGACCTCACGCGGCCGGCGCCGCGTCGTCCGCGACGGGGGCGGTCACTTCGGGGGCACTGGGGCCCTCGGGAACGGCCGGGCTCTCGGCCGGCGGGAGCTCGTCCGAGATCACGCCCCGGACCTCGGAACGACGGATCTCGATCTTCTTGAGCGGATAGAGCGTCCGGAGCCCGTGCGCGAGGATCTTCGCGAGGTCCCCGCCGAGCATCTCCCGGACGAACTCGCCCGACGTGCGCAGCTTGGCCTCCTCGGTCAGCGTCTCCACGATCTTGTGCCGAAGCTCGGCCCGCAGGCGGGTCTGGAGCCGCTGTTCGCCGACGGCGACCGGCTTCACGACGATCTCCACCCCGTCCTTCGTCGTGACCGGGAACGAGGTGTCGATCTTGGAGCGCTTGCGGCGCGCGAGGCGGCGCACGTAGTCGGACGTGAGGTCGTGGCCGACGAACCGGGCCTCGGCGACGCCGTCGCCGCCGATCCGCTCGATGCGGAAGCGCAGCTTGATGTGTGCCTTGGTCGCGTCGCCGGCGCCCGAGAGCTCGGGCATCGTGACCTCGAGCGTCCGGCCGATCACCTGCTCCGGTTCGCTCGCGACGGTCTCCCCGAGCTCGACGTGCTGGAAGAGCCCCGGGGCGCGGACCTTGAACCAGCGCTTGGAGCGCCACTTGTCCTTGACCGTGCGGGCCAGGGTGGTCTTCTTCGCGCCGCCCGTCTCCTTCTCGGCCATCGCTCGCGGGGGCGCGGAGCGGGGTACCCTACTTAACCGTAACGACGGCGAGAACGGGCCGCACCGGCGGTGGGTCGCTCCCCCGCCCGGGGCGTGCGTTCCCCCGCGCTTGGCAAACTAGATATCCGCAACCCAACTGCGCGCGCCGTGGCAGCGGCGAGCGCGTCCCCCGTCCCGGGGACCCATGCGACCGCGGCGGCACTCGTCGCGACCGGTGCGACCGTCGAAGCGCCCAGCGAGCGCTTCCGTTCCGAGATCCTGCGGAGCCTCGACGGGCTCCGGAAGCGGGGTCTCGACCGGGCCGAGTCGTTCCGGGCCCTGTTCCCCCGCACGATCCTGCCCGAGGAGACGTACGAGGACCTCATCACCGCGCTCGTCTCGGGCGCGCACGTCCTCTTCTTCGGGCCGTCCGGGGCCGGCAAGACGAGCCTCGCGCGGGACCTCTGGGGCCTCTTCCCGAAGGGCGTGTGGGTCGTCGAGGGGTGCCCCGTCCTCGATCACCCGCTGAGCGTCGTGGACCCGGCGGTGGCGGCCCGGCTCCCGCCGTGCCCGATCTGCTCCCGGCGGTTCGCGCCGGGCAGCGACCTGTCACGCTTCGACCCCGCGCGTGTGGATGCCGCGAAGGTGCCGGCCGAGTTCGTCCAGCTCCGTGAGGGCTACGGGTTCGCGCGGGTCCAGGGCAGCTCCGAGGTGTTCCCCGACCACCTGACGGGGAACATCAACCTCCGCAAGTTGGAGGAGATCGGGGACCCGATGAGCCCCCTGGTGCTCGAGCCGGGGAAGCTCCTGCAGGCCAACCGAGGCTTCCTGCTCGTCGACGAGATCGGCAAGCTCCCCCTCGGCACCCAGAACGTCCTGCTCCAGGCGCTCCAGGAGGGGACCGTCACCCCGTCGAAGTCGCGGGAGAGCTTCCCGGCGGGGTTCGTCGCCGTCTGCACGTCGAACCTCTCCGACCTCGACAACATCAACGACCCGCTCTCCGACCGGCTGACGAGCCTCCACGTCCGCTACAACGACCGCCACTCCGACAACCGGCAGATCGTCACCCTCGGTCACGAACCCACCGAGGGATGGGTCCCCGAGATCCTGCTCGACGCGGGCGTCCGGGTGATCGAGGCGTGGCGCCTGCGCATGAGCGAGGACAACCCGGACATCGGCGAGGTCGGCTCCAACCGCACGCTCCTCGACGTCGCGGCCCGCACGGCCGCGATCGGGGTCCTCGCGGGCCGCACCGTGCCCACGAGCGAGGACCTGAAGGCGGGCCTCGTGCACGCGATGCGCGGCCGGATCCGGGCCCGCAGCGGGGACTCGTTCCGCCAGAACGAGCGGCGGGTCGTCGAGTTCGTCGACCAGTACCTGACCCCCTCGCTGAAGCGCAGCGCGGGCGTCTACTGGTGCCGGTTCTTCCGAGGCTCCCTCAAGGAGAACGCCGGGGAGGCCGAGGCCCTGGTCGGGGAAGGCCGGCGGCTGAAGGACGACGCCGCGCTCCGGACCGAGGCGGCGAGCGGCCCCACGTTCCCGAAGTTCCGGGCGTTCGCCGCGTACGTCGCCGGTCGCGAGCCGGACGCCTCGGGGCTCCCGCCCGTCGAGGCGGGCACGCAGGTCTTCCGTCTGCTCGAGGAGTACTCGCTCTTCACCTGCCGCGCCGAGGACGACGACGACGCCCCCCTCTAGTGCCGACATCGCGCTCCCCGACTGCGCCGAATTCTCCGACGACGTGGTCTCCGACGACCTCCTCGACGCGGTCGACCGGGAGCGGCTCGTCCGCGCGCTCGCGGAGGAGGGGGTCGACGGCGCCCGCCGCCTGCTCGCGGAGACCGCCGAGAAGGACCGGACCCTCAAGGAGCGGCTCGAGCGCCTCCGCGAGCGCCTCCGCCGCCAGGCCGCGCGTCGGGTCGGTCGGCTGGTCGACGATTTCGATCGGCGCGCCGAAGAGATCGCCTCGGTCCAACGCCGCTCCGACGCGGACGTCGCGGCCCGCATCGCCGAGCTCGAGGCCCGGCTGAAGCAGGCGCGCGCGATCGACTTCTCGCAGCTCCCCCCACCCGACCTCCTCGACGACGTCCGTTCGGCCCTGCTGCTCCCCGACGCGAGCTGGAACCGTCCTCCTCCGCCGCCGACGCTCGGCGCGCGGCTGCGGGCGGCGTGGCGTCGGTTCGTCGCCTGGCTCCGTTCCCTGTTCGGCCGGCGGCGCCGGGCGCCCGCGGCGCCGGCGCGGCGGGAGCGTCGGATCCCGATCGCGGTCGCCGCGGCCGACGGGCGCTCGCTCGGGCCATCCGAGCTGGGGGAGGCGCTCGCCCGGATGTCGGGCCCCGAGCGCGAGGAGCTCTCCCAGAAGGTCACGGGGTCGTTGAAGGCGCGAGAGCGGGAGCTCGAGCACGACGCGGAAGCGAAGCGGAAGGAGGCGGAGTCTCAGCGGCGGCGGCTCGAGGAGGAGCGCGCCGAGGCGGAGCGCCGGGCCCGGTCCCGGACCGAGAGCGAGGTCCGGGGGGGCGAGGAGCGCCGCCTCGAACGGGAGCTCAAGGAACGCGGGTTCGTCGCCGAACGGGCCGGCGAGCTCGTCGTCACCTACGGGCTCGTCGAGCGGTTCGCCCGCCTGCTCCTCGAGGAGGAGAGCCGCGGGCTCCCCGGGGACGTCCGGATGTCGCTGCGCGGGGGCGGGGCGACGGGGGTCTACGAGAAGGCCCGGCTCCAGCGCGCCGAGGAGATCGCCCACATCGACCTGCCCGGCTCCCTGGTCGCGGCCCGGCTCGCCGGCCTCAAGCACATCGACGAGAGCACCAGCTTCGTCTACCGGGAGGTGACCAGCGAGCGGGTCCACGTCGTGCTCGCCTTCGACCGGTCCGGCAGCATGGACGAGTCGGGCAAGCTCGAGGCCGCGAAGAAGGCGCTGCTCGCGCTCTACGTCGCGATCCGGCGCCGCCACCCCGACGCCACGATCGACGTCCTCGCCTTCGACAACGAGGTCCGGGTCCTGGACCTGGTCGAGCTGTGGGAGTGCCACGCCGGGGCGTTCACCAACACCGCCGAGGCGCTGCGGGCGGCCCACCTCCTCCTGCGCGCCTCGCGGGCGACGCGCCGCGAGCTGTACCTGCTCACGGACGGGTTGCCGGAGGCGTACACTGGGGAGGACGGCCGGGTCCGGTCGGGCCAGCTCGACGTCGCGATGGAGCATGCGCTCGAGCGGGCCCGGGAGGTCGCGACGACGCAGCCGCTCCGCTTCACGATGGTGCTGTTCAAGTCCGAGCATCCCGAGTACGAGGCCGCGGCCCGGGCGATCGCCCGCACGGTCGGCGGCGACCTCGTGGTCACGGACCCGGGCCATCTGGGGGTCGAGCTGCTCGTCCGGTGGGCCCACGGCACGGAGACCGAGCGCCGGATCGTGGCTCCGAGCCCGCCGATCGCCTCGCCGCGGGCACCGCCCCCGGACCGCAAGGGCCGCCGGCGGAAGGCGGACCGGCGGATGGGCGGCTAGCCGGCGACCCCTTCTGCCGATGGCCCCCCAGCTTTAAGTCCCGTCCTCGCGCTCGAGGGCCCCGAGGCAGCACCGATGGGCGACAGCCGAGAGGAGGCCCAGTTCCGCGAGCACCTGCGCGAGATGCGTCGGGCCGCGGGCGGTCTGAGCCGCGACTTCGCGAGCGAGTTCTCGGACCTCGACCGGAAGATCGAGCGGTTCGGGCGGGCGACCGCCCAGGACGCCCGGGACCTGGGGGCCCAGATCCAGGAGGACTTCTCGAACCTCGGCAAGAACCTGGACACCGCGATGCGCGCCTTCCCCCGCCGGGTCGCCGACGCGGGAATCGCCCTCGGCTCGGGCATGGCCCGCGCGGGCGGCGCGACGCGCGACGCGATGGTCGTCGCCGGCAAGAAGGCGAAGGAGAGCACGAAGAACGCGCTCGCCAGCGCCGCCGGCGTGCGCCGGACCCCGATGCGCGAGTGGGCCCCGCCGGTCACCGACACGGCCCCGATGGACGAGGACCGCTAGGCGGTCGCCTTCCGCCGCCGGCCCGCGAGCTCCGAGCGCACGCGCGCGGCCGCCTCCGCGAGGTACGCGCGGTCGACGTCGAACCCCACGAACGCACGGTCGAGCCGCGCCGCGGCGATCGCGCTCGCCCCGATGCCGACGAACGGGTCGACGACGCACCGGGTCCGGGCGACCCCGTGGAGCTTCACGCACCAGAGCGGGAGCTCGAGGGGGAACGAGGCGGGGTGCGGCCGGTCGCGGGCCCGGTCGCGGATCGTGGGGTACGGCAGGAACCACGTGTTCCCGCGCGAGCGCAGGCCCCCGGCCGCGCCCCGCCAGCGGGTCACGTTCGACGCGTCCTGGTACGGGACCCCGATCGCGAGCGGCTCCAGGGGGACGTCCCCGCGCCGCGTGAAGTGGAAGACGTACTCGTGCGCCCCGTGGAGGTACCGGGCCGAGTGGACCGGCTTGTAGTGGCCGACCGCGAGGTCCCGGGCGAGCCCGGCGCCCCGCCCGGCCGCGGCCCGGTCGATCGCGATCGACTTCACCCAGTGGATCACGTTCTGGAGGACGAACGGCGCCCCGGCGGACCGGGCGACCTCCCACGCGAGGCCGGGATCGGTCGGCGGGCTCCCGACGTTGAGGAAGAACGAGCCGCGGTCGGCGAGCGCCCGGTCGACGGCGGCGCCGACCGACCCCATCCAGGCGAGGTAGTCGGCGCGCGGCCGGGCGTCGGCGTACGAGCGGTACGGCACGCCCAGGTTGTAGGGCGGGCTCGTGACGACCACGTCCGCCGAGCGGGCCCCGACCCGGCGGTCGAGTCCGGCCACGGCGTCCTCGGCCCACAGCGCGATCCGCCCGCCGGACGGGAGCCGGATCGCGGCGAACGGCCGCTCGGACGCCATCGGCCCCGGGGGAGCGCCGGGGGACTTGGCGTTGGGGGTCCGGGGGCCCCGACTAGCGGGCGGGGCTCGCGGCGGGGGCGGCCGAGGCGGCGCGCATCTTCGCCATGTCGGCGCGCGCCTCCTGGAGGGCCTTGTTCGGCTCCTTGTAGTAGAACGAGACGAGCTGCCCGACGTCCCGGTGCGTGAACGGCTTGAGGCGCGTCGCCTGCGCGTCCCGCATCATCATCCAGTCGAGCATCTCGACGCGGTTCCGGACCTCGCGCTCCATCTCCTTCATCGTGAGGTTCTTCATCAGCGCGACCCGCTCGTAGATGTACGAGTGGCCCGAGTAGAGGAACGTGTCGTCGGCCGGGTTCCACGAGTAGACGGAGTTCGTGATCAGCTCGTTCGTCTCGGGGTCGAGGCCCACGATCTCGGTGAGCGACTGGACGCGGCGGGTCATCTTCGTGCCGACCTTCACCTGACGCTGGAGGAGCACGAGGTTGAGCGCCGAGACGAGCGATCGGGGGAGGGTGATCGGGGGGTTCTCCATGCGGTGGACCATCGCGCTCACGCTCTCCGCGTGGAACGTCGTATAGCAGGTCTTCCCGGTCGCCATCGCCTGGAAGACGATGAACGCCTCGGCCCCGCGGACCTCCCCGACCATGAGGTACTGCGGACGCTGGCGGAGCGCGGCCGCGAGGAGGTCGAACATGTCGATCTCGCCCGGCGCCTTCCCGCTGGTCAGGTTCTTCGCGCCGAAGCCGGCTCGCGTGAGCGACGGGACCCAGTTCTCGTGCGGCAGGTTCAGCTCGCGCGTGTCCTCGATCGAGACGATCTTCATCTGGGGCGGGATGAACAGGAGCGTCGCGTTGAGCGTGGTCGTCTTGCCGCTCGCCGTGCCGCCGCAGACCATCATCGACTGCCCGTTCTCGATGGCGATCCAGAGGTACGCCATCATCTCCGGGCTCATCGTCTTGAACTTGAGGAGGTCGACCGGGGTGAACGGGTTGTCCCGGAAGCGCCGGACCGTGAACGAGCTGCCGCGCTTCGTGACGTGCGTCCCGAGCGTCGCCTGGAGCCGAGAGCCGTCGGGAACGGTCGCGTCGAGGATCGGGCTCGCGACCGAGATGTGCTTGCCGGAGCGCTGGGCGAGCCAGACGACGAAGTCGTCGAGCTCCTTCGAGTTCCCGAACTTGAGGTTCGACCGGATCGAGCCGTACTTCCGGTGGTAGATGTAGAGCGGGATGCCGACCCCGTCGCACGAGATGTCCTCGACCTCCGTGTCGGTCATCGGGACCTCGATGATCCCGTAGCCCACGAAGTCCCGTTCGAGGTAGTAGAGGACGCGGCCCTTGGTGGTGGGTCCCGGCGAGAGCTCCCAGGCGAGGAGCTCGTCGTCGACCATGCGGCGCAGCTCCCGGCGCTTCGTCTCGGGGTCGTGCTCGGGCAGCGGTTCGAACTTGGCGATGAGCACCGTCCGCAGTCGGTCCGTGAGCTCCTTCTCGAGCGGCGTCAACGGGGGCTCGATGACCTCGTAGAGGTACTCGTTGCGCGTGTTGTGGTAGCTGATGCGGATGTAGGAGATCCCCGGCCGGATCGGCGCGAGATCGAGCTCCTTGACCGCGGGGTCCGACAGCGGCGGGATCGGAGTGACGTCCTTGTCGGCGCCCTGGCCCGAGACGCCGAGGCGGGCGAGCTTCACCGGCCGCGGTTCGGCGCTCCCCTTCCGCAGCGAGGCGCCCATCCGCAGCCACGGCGAGAAGAATCCCCGCTTCTTCGGCGCCGGGGTCGTCGCCTCGTCCTCGGTCGGTGCCTCCATCGCCTCGCCCGCCATCGATCCTCCCTACGGGCAGTTCCCCGACAGCACCGGCACCACGAACCGCATCATGAGCCAGCCGACGCTCAGCATGATCGTCGCGTGCTGCAGGCCCTCCGCGATCCGTCCGTTGTAGAGGACGCCGGCCATGATCCCGTCCCCGACCGCGTGCACGATGACGGCCACCAGGAACGCGAGGAACAGGACCGGCACGAACTGGTAGGCGAGCGTCACGGCGCCGGCCCCGCTCAGGGTGGACGACGAGACCGAGCAGCCGGCGGTGATCATCTGCGGCAGGAAGACCGCCGCCATGATGTAGATCGTGACGAGGAACACGAAGAACGAGATGTAGATGACCGTCACGTACGTCAGCATCGAGATCTGACGCGAGGCGGCGGCGAGCTGGGTCTCGCGGGTGTCGTGGGCGACCATCGTCAGCACGTCCGCGACGTTGCCGCCCGCCTCGTTGGCGCGGGCGATGATCGACACGACCCGCTGGACGAGCGGGGTCGGGACGCGCTCCTCGAACAGGCGGAGCGCCGTGTTGACGGGGACGCCCCACTCGAGCTGGCTGGCCATCTTCTTGATCTCGTCGGTCAGGAGCCCGTAGCGGCCCGTGCTCGCGACGATGATCGCGTCCGGCAGCGTCATGCCGAACCGACCCGCCTCCGCGACGTCCCGAAGGAAGTCCGGGAGCCGCTCCTCGATCTTCGAGATCCGCCGGAGCTTCGCGCTCATCGCGAAGCCGTACGGCGCGATGATGCAGAGGATCCCGAGGACCATGAAGTCGATCGCGGGGTTGGCGCCCGTCCCCTCGCCGGGACGGAGCTGGATCGTGAGCGTGCCCACGTACTCGAGGCCCGCGATGACGAACAGGATCACGCCGACCGCGCTGCCGACGATCAACAGCAGCATCTCGCGGGAGAGCCCGGTCTCCTCCGCGGCGAGCGCCGGGGCGGTCGAGCGCAGGCGGCGGACGGAGGCCGGGGCGTTCACGCTCGCCACGGTCAGCCCATCTCCTGCGCGAGCGAGTACATGAAGAAGATGAAGCCGAACTGGGCGAGCGGGATCATCGCGCCGACGATCCCCCACAGGATGTCGATCATGAACTGCCCGCCGCCGCCGATGATCGCGAAGATGGCGATGATGATCACCAGGAAGAGCGGGAACGCGACCACGACGGTCACGAACGTCTCGGCGAGGAGCCCCATCGTCTCGACGCGCTGGAGCTGCTCCAGCTTGTTCTCACGCTCGTACTGCTCCGCCTTGAGCAGGAAGTACGGCTTCAGCTGGCCACCGCTCGTGGCGGTCGTCACGACGCCCTGCAGGAAGTCCTGGAACCGCTTCGACGGGCTCCGGGCCGCGCCGTTGCGGATCGCCGTCAGGATGTCCACCCCGAGGAGCTCCGTGTCGCGGGTGATCCAGGCCGCCTCTTCGGCGACCTCCCCGTAGATCTTCTGCCGGCCGAGCTCCTTGAAGATCTGGTCGACGTTCACGTCGGCCGAGCTCATCGCGCTCACGAAGCTCATGGCGGGCGAGATCCGTCGGTCGATCTTGCGGCCGCGCTCCTTCGCCTTCGAGCCCGGGGTCCCGAGCATGCCGAAGAACGCGCCGACCGGTCCGATGATCGGCAGCGCGATCCCGATGAGGAGCCCGAAGACGAGATTCCCGGAGAGGACGAACAGCACGCCGACCACGACCCCGGCGATGACGCACCCGATCCCGGCGAACAGCGCGCTCGCGTAGACGGTCGCGAGGTACTCGTCGGCCCGCACGCGCATGTGGGCCTTGATGAGGTTCTCCTCGAGGACCGGGTCGGGGGTCTTCGCGAGGACCCGGTTCCGGAACATGCGCCAGGACCAGCGCTGGAACGGGGTCAGGCCCGTGTGCGTGGGTTGCTCGCCGCGCTTGAGACGGACGGTCCGGACCGCCGTCGCCCGTTGGGGGGGGCTCGCGACGGTCGGCGTGCTCGGCACGGCCCCTACGCCCCCTTGGCGGTCGCGGCGGCGGCCGACGCGCCGGCGGGCGGCGCGGCCTTCGTCGGATCGAGCCCGATGCGGGCCATGACCTCGTTCGGGTCCTTGTAGTACTGCGCGATCGTGCGCCAGAGCTGCCGGTAGTCCGTGATCTTGTGGTCGACGAGGTACCGGATCACCGTGGCCCGCCGGTGGAACTCGGCGTCCATCTCCTCGGTGGTCAAGTTCCGGACCTCCATGATCTTGTCAAAGAGGAACGAGTGGCCCTTGAACACGAACGTATCCGTCGCCGGGTCCCACTCGTAGACCGTGTTGGTGATGAGCTCGTTCGTCTCGGGCTCGAAGCCGACGATCTCGAGGACCTGCTTCAGGCGCCGGACGACGCCCTTCTCCGTCTTCGCCTGGATCTGGATGATGACGTTGTTGAGCGCGGAGAGGAGGATCCGCGGGGTGTTGATCGGAGGGTTCTCCAGCCGGTTGACCATCGACTTCACGCTGTCCGCGTGCATCGTCGAGTAGGTCGTGTGGCCGGTGGCCATCGCCTGGAACATCGTGTAGGTCTCCTTGCCCCGGACCTCGCCCACGATGATGTAGTTGGGGCGCTGTCGCAGGGCCGCGCGCACCAGGTCGAACATGTCGACCTCTCCGGCGGCCTTCCCGTCGGCCCCGCGGTCGCCGGTCCCGCTGCGGGTCGCGCCCGGGATCCAGTTCTCGTGCGGGAGGTTCACTTCCCGCGTGTCCTCGATCGAGACGATCTTGGACGTCGGGGGGATGAACAACGCGATGGCGTTGAGCGTGCTCGTCTTGCCGGCGGCCGGGCCCCCGCAGATGATCACCGACTCGCCCTGCTCGGCCGCGAGCCAGAAGTACGCGACCATCTCCTCGTTCGCGCTGCCCATCGCGACGAGGTCGACCGGCGTGAACGGCCGCTCCTTGAAGCGGCGGATCGTGAACGACGCGCCGCGGGTGGTGACCTCGCGGCCGTACGTCGCCTGGACCCGGTGGCCCTCGGGGGTCGTCCCGTCGAGGATCGGGGCTGAGACGCTGACCGCCTTCGCGCAGCGCTGCCCGAGCATGACGATGAACGAGTTGAGCGACTCCTCGTCGGGGAAGACGACGTTCGTCTTCATCGACTCGAACTTTCCGTGGAAGATGAACAGCGGCACGTCGACGCCGTCGCACGAGATGTCCTCGACCGCCGGATCGAGGATCAGCGCGTCGACCGGGCCGTAACCCACGAAGTCGCGGAGCACGTAGTAGACGATCCGCTCCTTCGAGAGGGGCGAGAGCGTGATCTCGCGGCTGCGGAAGTACTCCTCCGCCTCCCCGCGGAGGTACGCCCGCTTGTCGGCGGTCGAGAGGTTCCCGACCTCGCTGCCGAGGATCCGGGTGAGCGTGGTCTTGAGGTGGTTCACGAGGTCGCGCTCGTGCGGCGAGAGTTGCGGCTCGATGACCTCGTAGAGGTACTCCTTGTTCCGGTCGTTGTAGGTGATCCGGGAGTAGGAGTACGGCGGGTTGACCGCGCTCACCTCGAGCTCGCGCATGGTCGGCTCGGGGAGCGGCGGCATCGCGGTGATGAACGTGCCCGGGACGGCGGTCGGCGTCTCGAGCGGCCGCTCGTTCAGTACGCTCGTCGCGTCCCCGCTCGGCGGGGCGCGCGGGATCTTGACGCGGAAGCTACCGGAGGATGCCATGGAGACCCCGATCGGCTCAGCTCCCGCCCACGCCCAGACTGATCTGGGCGCCGGCGTAGAAGAGGGTTACGTAGCTCACCTTGAACGAGAAGATGTTGAGCTCCACGATCGTGGTGATCCCGGTCGGGTTCTCGCACGCGGTGATCGTGGGCGGGTTCGTCGAGCCGCCTTCCGTGATCTTGTACTGCGTCGTGTTGAGAAGCCCGCTCGTCGACATCACCGACTGGAGGTACGAGTACCAGGCGCACGGGAACTCGGTGCCGATCTCGAAGGTGAAGTTCGTGGGTCGGTACGTCGTGTTGGACGTGTAGTAGAGGCCGTTGGTCGTCACGTACTGGGCGTAGCGCAGCGTCGAGAAGACCTGCTGGGACTGCTGGCCGACGATCGCGGTCGCGTTCCCGTACAGCTGCAGGAAGCTCGTGGAGACGGTCGTGTTGCCCGCCACGGTCGAGACGTTGAGCGGGGGCGGGAACGCCATGATCTGGTAGCCGCCCGGCTGGGCCTGGATGACCCCGTCGTTCTCGAAGAAGAACTCCTGGGCGGGATAGTAGCGGTTCGCGAGGACCATCTGGAGGGTGCCCGACGTGACCTCCTGGTAGTACGGGTTGCCGCCGCCCGTGGCGCCGGTCGTGCTGCCCGGTCCGTAGCCGATCGTGAGGTTCTCGAAGACGCAGTCGGTCGAGACGACCGG
>Ga0335075_10003470_pt1 | contig 25008 bp, 24 predicted proteins | sample Lox_Sample_24_FD_206723 | JGI IMG/M metagenome (GOLD analysis project Ga0335075, IMG submission 206723) | Soil microbial communities from Loxahatchee National Wildlife Refuge, Florida, United States - Lox_Sample_2.4 | ecosystem: Environmental > Terrestrial > Soil > Wetlands | place: USA...
GTCGGCGCGTTGGTGGCTGACTAGCCCACGCCGGGATAGCTTTCGAGCACCAACGCGCAACCCTCGTGCAGCCACTGAGCTGGCGGGGGTTTTTTGTTGTCAACATCCCGACATCAACCATGAGGACTAAGAGGAACCCGTGAGCGCTCCCACCACGCGACAGCCACAGCCCCTCAACGGCACCCTGGCCAAAGCGAAGACACCAGCATCGCAACCTAAACGCGTTGCGCCGCACCAACTCACCGGCGCACAGTCGGTGATCAGGTCATTGGAAGAGCTGGACGTCGACGTCATCTTCGGCATCCCGGGCGGCGCCGTACTACCGGTCTACGACCCGCTGTTCGACTCGCAGAAGCTGCGCCACGTGCTGGTTCGCCACGAGCAGGGCGCTGGTCACGCCGCCAGCGGCTACGCGCACGCGACCGGGAAAGTCGGCGTCTGCATGGCCACGTCGGGTCCCGGTGCCACCAACCTGGTGACGCCGCTGGCCGACGCGCAGATGGACTCCATCCCGGTGGTCGCCATCACCGGGCAGGTCGGGCGTTCGCTGATCGGGACCGACGCCTTCCAGGAGGCTGACATCTCCGGCATCACCATGCCGATCACCAAACACAACTTCCTGGTCCGCAACGGCGACGAGATCCCCCGGGTGCTGGCCGAGGCCTTCCACATCGCAGCCACCGGACGGCCCGGAGCGGTGCTGGTCGATATTCCCAAAGATGTGCTGCAAGGCCAGTGCACGTTCAGCTGGCCGCCGCACATGGACCTGCCGGGCTACAAGCCGAACACCAAACCGCACAACCGTCAGATCCACGAGGCCGCCAAGCTGATCGCCGCCGCGCGCAAACCCGTGCTCTACGTCGGTGGCGGCGTCATCCGGGGCGAGGCCACCGGGCAACTGCGCGAATTGGCCGAGCTGACCGGTATCCCGGTGGTGACCACGCTGATGGCCCGGGGCGCGTTCCCGGACAGCCACCGGCAGCACCTGGGTATGCCGGGCATGCACGGCACGGTGGTGGCGGTGGCCGGCCTGCAGCGCAGCGACCTGTTGATCGCGCTGGGCACCCGGTTCGACGATCGGGTGACCGGAAAGCTCGACTCGTTCGCCCCCGAGGCCAAGGTGATCCACGCCGATATCGATCCGGCCGAGATCGGCAAGAACCGCAACGCCGACGTGCCGATCGTTGGTGACGTCAAAGCCGTCATCACCGATCTGATCGAGGCACTGCGCCGCGACAGGGGTACGGGCACCGCCGGAATCTCAGACATCGCGGCCTGGTGGGAGTACCTCGACGGCGTGCAGGCCACCTACCCGTTGAGCTACGGACCGCAGAGCGACGGCAGCCTGAGCCCGGAGTACGTGATCGAGAAGCTGGGTGAGATCGCCGGCCCGGACGCGGTGTACGTCGCCGGCGTCGGCCAGCACCAGATGTGGGCGGCGCAGTTCATCAAGTATGAAAAGCCGCGCACCTGGTTGAATTCCGGCGGGCTGGGCACCATGGGTTTCGCCATCCCGGCGGCCATGGGCGCCAAGATCGCTCGCCCGGAGGCAGAGGTCTGGGCGGTCGACGGCGACGGCTGTTTCCAGATGACCAACCAGGAACTGGCCACCTGTGCAATCGAGGGCGCACCGATCAAGGTGGCGTTGATCAACAACGGCAACCTGGGCATGGTGCGGCAATGGCAATCGCTGTTCTACGAGGAGCGCTACTCGCAGACCGACTTGGCGACCCACTCGCACCGCATCCCGGACTTCGTCAAGTTGGCCGAGGCGCTGGGCTGTGTCGGATTGCGCTGCGAGCGTGAAGAAGACGTCGTCGACGTGATCAACCAGGCACGCGCGATCAACGACCGGCCGGTGGTGATCGACTTCATCGTCGGCGCCGACGCGCAGGTCTGGCCGATGGTTGCCGCCGGAACCAGCAACGACGAGATCCAGGCCGCCCAAGGCATCCGTCCGCTCTTCGATGACGAATCCGAAGGCCACGCCTGATGAGCACGTCGACAAAGACGCACACGTTGTCGGTGCTGGTCGAAGACAAACCCGGTGTGCTCGCCCGCGTGGCTGCGCTGTTCTCGCGGCGCGGGTTCAACATCGAATCGCTCGCCGTCGGGGCCACCGAGCAGAAAGACATGTCCCGGATGACGATCGTTGTTTCGGCCGAGGCGACGCCGCTCGAGCAGATCACCAAGCAGCTCAACAAGCTCATCAACGTCATCAAGATCGTGGAGCAGGATGACCATAATTCGGTGGCTCGGGAGTTGGCGCTGATCAAGGTGCGCGCCGATGCCGGCACCCGCAGTCAGGTCATTGAGGCGGTTAACTTGTTCCGCGCCAAGGTGATTGACGTGTCGCCAGAGTCGTTGACCATCGAGGCCACCGGCGATCGCGGCAAGTTGGAGGCGTTTCTGCGGGTGCTCGAGCCCTTCGGCGTCCGCGAAATCGTTCAGTCCGGCGTGGTATCGCTGTCGCGCGGGCCACGCAGCATCGGCACAGCGAAATAACTCAACCGATAGAAGGAAATACACAGTGACACTAGAGATGTTCTACGACGACGATGCGGACCTGTCGATCATCCAGGGCCGCAAGGTCGGCGTGATCGGTTACGGCAGCCAGGGACACGCGCACTCGCTGAGCTTGCGCGATTCTGGGGTGCAGGTGCGCGTCGGGCTGAAGGAGGGCTCGAAGTCACGGGCCAAGGTCGAGGAGCAGGGCCTCACGGTCGACACCCCCGCCGAGGTGGCCAAGTGGGCCGACGTGATCATGCTGCTGGCCCCCGACACCGCTCAGGCGGACATCTTCAAAAACGACATCGAGCCGAACCTGAAGTCCGGCGACGCACTGTTTTTCGGCCACGGCCTCAACATCCACTTCGACTTGATCAAGCCGCCCGGCGATGTGATCGTGGCGATGGTCGCCCCGAAGGGGCCGGGGCACTTGGTTCGTCGCCAGTTCGTCGACGGCAAGGGCGTGCCCTGTCTGATCGCCGTCGACCAGGATCCGACCGGTAATGGCGAGGCGCTGGCGCTGTCCTACGCCAAAGGCATCGGCGGCACTCGCGCCGGCGTCATCAAGACGACCTTCAAAGACGAGACCGAGACCGATCTGTTCGGCGAGCAGGCCGTGTTGTGCGGTGGCACCGAGGAATTGGTGAAGACCGGGTTCGACGTGATGGTCGAGGCGGGCTACCCGCCGGAGATGGCGTACTTCGAGGTGCTGCACGAGCTCAAGCTCATCGTCGACCTGATGTACGAGGGCGGCATCGCCCGGATGAACTACTCGGTCTCCGACACTGCCGAGTTCGGTGGATACCTGTCGGGTCCGCGCGTCATCGACGCCGACACCAAGGAGCGGATGCGCGGCATCCTGCGCGACATCCAGGACGGCAGCTTCGTCAAGAAGCTCGTTGCCAACGTCGAGGGCGGCAACAAGCAACTCGAGCAGCTGCGCAAGGAAAACGCCGAGCATCCCATCGAGGTCGTCGGAAAGAAGCTGCGCGATCTGATGAGCTGGGTCGACCGCCCGATCACCGAAACGGCTTAACGCTGAGCGTCACGCTGGCGTGACACTCGGCGGCTCAGGAGGACACGAGCCGGTCGGCGACGGACACCACCCGGCGCGCCAAGTGGTCCAAGGCGTTGCCGGTGGCCTCGTCGAACTCGTCGATGTTGTCGTGGGTGGCGACCAGGCTCACGCCGTAGGGGTTGCCGTCGACGAACTTGCACGGGTCGGTGTATCCCGGCGGCACGATGATGCCGCCCCAATGGATCAGGGTGATGTAAAGCGACAGCAGTGTTGTCTCCTGGCCACCGTGCAGCGTGTTAGAGGACGTGAACGCCGCGTAGACCTTGTCGGCCAGCTTGCCGTCGGCCCACAGCCTGCCCAGCGAGTCGATGAAGGTGCGCAATTGCGCTGCGGGTGACCCGAATCGAGTCGGTGAGCCGAAGATCACCGCGTCGGCCCACACGATGTCGTCGCCGGTGGCCGCGGGTAAGTCTTTGGTGGCTTGGTAATTCGCCGTCCAGGCCGGGTTGTGTGCGAACGATTCCGGGTCGTGGGTTTCGGCGACGTGTCGCACCCGGACTTCGGCGCCGGCCGACTCGGCCGCCGCGGCGACGCGTTTTGCCATGGTTGTGCCATGACCGGTGGCCGAGTAGTAGATGATCGCCAGCTTTGTCATGAGGTGATCGTAGGCATGGTGACGAGCCGCACTCCGGCGCTTCAACGGACACCACGGCCCATGGCGGCGACCCGCTACGCCCGGCTGCGCCGCGCTTGCGATCGCCGCCGGCCCGTGGCGGCGACCCGCTACGCCCGGCTGCGCCGCGCTTGCGATCGCCGCCGGCCCGTGGCGGCGACCCGCTACGCCCGGCTGCGCCGCGCTTGCGATCGCCGCCGGCCCATGGCGGCGACCCGCTACGCCCGGCTGCGCTGCGCTTGCGATCGCCGCCGGCCCATGGCGGCGACCCGCTACGCCCGGCTGCGCCGCGCTTGCGATCGCCGCCGGCCCATGGCGGCGACCCGCTACGCCCGGCTGCGCCGCGCTTGCGATCGCCGCATAGGCTTGGCCGCGTGAGCCTGCCTGTGGTCTTGATTGCCGACAAACTTGCCGAATCAACCGTCGCCGCGCTTGGCGACCAAATCGAAGTGCGCTGGGTCGACGGCCCAGACCGGGAGAAGCTGCTGGCCGCGTTGCCTGAAGCCGACGCCTTGCTGGTGCGCTCGGCCACGACCGTCGATGCCGAGGTGTTCGACGCCGCGCCCAAGCTGAAGATCGTTGCCCGCGCCGGGGTCGGACTGGACAACGTCGACGTCGACACCGCGACCGAACGCGGTGTGCTGGTCGTCAACGCCCCGACGTCCAACATCCACAGCGCGGCCGAGCACGCCCTGGCGCTGCTGCTGTCGGCCGCCCGACAGATTCCCGCGGCCGACGCCTCGCTGCGCGAGCACGCCTGGAAACGGTCGTCGTTCTCGGGTACCGAGATCTTCGGCAAGACCGTCGGGGTGGTCGGGCTCGGCCGCATCGGGCAGCTGGTGGCGCAGCGGTTGGCCGCTTTCGAAACCCACGTCGTGGCCTACGACCCGTACGTTTCGCCGGCCCGCGCCGCCCAGCTGGGTATCGAGCTGCTTCCGCTCGACGAGCTGTTGGCCCGGGCCGACTTCATCTCGGTGCATCTGCCCAAAACGCCTGAGACAGCGGGTCTGATCGATAAGGACGCGCTGGCCAAAACCAAGCCCGGAGTGGTCATCGTCAATGCCGCCCGCGGTGGGCTGATCGACGAGGCCGCGCTGGCTGACGCCGTGTCCAGCGGACACGTTCGCGCCGCCGGTATTGACGTGTTCGCCAAGGAGCCGTGCACCGAAAGCCCGCTGTTCGACCTGCCGCAGGTGGTGGTGACGCCGCATCTCGGGGCGTCGACCGAGGAGGCTCAGGATCGCGCCGGCACCGACGTGGCCGCCAGCGTCAAGTTGGCACTGGCCGGGGAGTTCGTTCCCGACGCGGTGAACGTCGGCGCCGGGGTGGTCAGCGAGGAGGTGGCACCGTGGCTGGACCTGGTGCGCAAGCTCGGTGTGCTGGTGGGGGCGCTTTCCGCGGAGCTGCCGGTGTCGCTGTCGGTGCAGGTGCGCGGCGAGTTGGCCTCCGAAGATGTTGAGGTGCTGCGGCTTTCGGCGTTGCGCGGACTGTTCTCCGCGGTCATCGAGGATCAGGTGACGTTCGTCAACGCCCCGGCGATCGCCGAAGAACGCGGCGTGGCAGCCGATCTCAGCACCGCCACCGAAAGCCCCAACCACCGCAGCGTCGTCGACGTGCGGGCGGTGGCTTTCGACGGTTCGGTCGTCAACGTCGCCGGCACGTTGTCCGGACCGCAGCAGGTGGAAAAGATCGTGCAGATCAACGGCCGCAACTTCGACCTGCGCGCCCAGGGCACCAACGTCGTGATCCACTATGTCGACCGGCCGGGAGTGCTGGGCAAGATCGGCACCCTGCTCGGCGACGCCGGGGTCAACATCCACGCCGCCCAGCTGTCCGAAGACGCCGAGGGTCCGGGCGCGACGATCGTGTTGCGCGTGGACCGCCAAGTGCCCGCCGATGTGCGGGAAACGATCAGCGCGGCCGTCGAAGCCTACAGGTTCGAAGTGGTCGACTTCTCGTGAAACGCGCCAGCGACGATGCAGAGCGGAGCGATGCTGTGGGGGCACGCCCCCCAGCCGCTGCGCGGCTGGAGGTACCCCCACCCGCTTGCGGGGGAGAGTGACGCCGATGAAGTTAGCGGTGATCGCCGGCGACGGCGTCGGGCCGGAGGTAATCGCCGAAGCGGTCAAGGTTCTCGACGCGGTGCTGCCCGGCGTAGAGAAAACCGATTACGACTTGGGGGCGCGACGATTCCACGCCACCGGCGAGGTACTGCCCGATTCGGTGGTCCCCGAATTGCGGGCGCACGATGCGATTCTGCTTGGCGCGATCGGTGATCCGTCGGTGCCCAGCGGTGTGCTCGAGCGCGGCCTGCTGCTGCGGCTGCGCTTCGAGTTGGACCACCATGTCAACCTGCGTCCTGCGCGGCTGTATCCCGGCGTGCGCAGCCCGCTGGCAGGTAGCCCGGACATCGATTTCGTGGTGGTCCGCGAGGGCACCGAAGGGCCCTACACCGGCACCGGCGGTGCGATCAGGACCGGCACCGCTCAGGAGGTCGCCACCGAAGTCAGCATCAACACCGCTTTCGGTGTGCGCCGCGTCGTGGAAGATGCATTCGAGCGTGCGACACGACGTCGCAAGCATCTGACCCTGGTGCACAAGACAAATGTGCTGGCATTCGCCGGATCGCTGTGGTCGCGGACCGTGCAGGAGATCGGCGAGAAGTATCCGGACGTCGCGGTGGCCTATCAGCACGTCGACGCCGCGACCATTCACCTGGTCACCGATCCGGGCCGTTTCGACGTGATCGTCACCGACAACCTATTCGGCGACATCATCACGGATTTGGCCGCGGCGGTGTGCGGCGGCATCGGGCTGGCCGCCAGCGGCAACATCGACGCCACCCGGACCAACCCGTCGATGTTCGAGCCGGTGCACGGCAGCGCACCCGACATTGCGGGCAAGGGGATCGCCGACCCGACCGCCGCGATCATGTCGGTGGCGCTGCTGCTTTCCCACGTCGGCGAAGACGCTGCCGCCGCGCGAGTGGACCGGGCCGTGGCGTCCCATCTGGCCAGTCGCCCGACCGGACAGCTATCCACCGCCGAAGTCGGCGAAAGGATAGCGTCCGCGCTCTAATCTCCAGGCCGGGCGGGAGCGTTTTAGCTGGCACGATCGGCACCGCCAGCAGTGGGAAAAGGCCGCAGAACAGAAATGCCGGCGGATAACCGTGGTCCGCGATCAGCTCGCCGAACACCGGCGGCGCGCCGGCTGCCATCAACCGCTGATAGGTGTTCTGCAGGCCGAGCGCGCGACCGCTCCAGAACGGCCCGGCGTATTCGGTGATCGCGGTGGATTCCAGTCCGTTGTCCAGCACCGCGACCACGGACGCTGCGACCATCAGCGGCACGGCGATCGATGAACGCAGATGATCGGCAAGAGCCAGCCCGACCAGAACCAGGACACCGACAACGGCCATGATGCGCACCGGACGCAACCGGGAACCAACCCGGTCCGACCACCGGCCGACCATCACCCGGCCCACTGCGCCGAGCAGCTGGGACAACGTGACCACCGCTCCCGCCGACGCGATCGACCACCGGTAATTCCCGATCAGCCAGACGAGCATGAACGTCACGGTCATCGTCTGCGGCACCATCAGCAGTGCAGAGACCGCGTGAATCCGTCGCAGCACCCATGATCCGCGATACGGGTTGGCCAGCTCGCGCTCGGTGGCCTCGTCCCATTCCTTACGAGGCGGTTCCACGATGGCCACGATGCTGATGATTGCCGAGACGGCGCAAAGCACGGCCGGGAAGATCAGGGCCGACGTCGCCGACCTGCTCCGCTCGGCCAACTCGGGAATGACCAACGCGCCCAACGCGATTCCCAGTGGCTGCGCGGCCTGGCGAACACCCATCGCCAGACCGCGTTGCTCGGGCGGGAACCACCCCGAGACCAGGCGACCGCCGGCCGAGTTGCAACTGGCGGCCGCCATGCCGCCGATGAACAGCCACGCAGCGAACGCCACCATCGAATGCACCGTCGTCGCCGCGTAGGCGGCCGCCGCGGTCAGCGCCGAGCCGACTGTCAGCACGATACGTTCGCCCAGCCTGTCGAGCAGATAGCCCCACAGGATCAACGTCGCGACCATGCCGAAGCTGGGCATCGACGACAGCAGACCCGCCTCGGCCAGCGGCGTGCCCCGATCGTCCTCCAGAGCCGGGATCAGAAACGCGACGCCGTTGATGAAGATGAAGGCGCTCGCCGTCACCACCAGCGACACAATGACGATCGACCAGCGTCGGCCCGTACTGAGTCTGACCGCGCCGGTCGGGTCCGTCGGCATCAATCCATGCTGGCACAGCCCGGCTGCACAAGTGCCGCTAGTGCGTCACTAGGCTCAGGCAAATGCGCCTTGGCCGAATTGCCAGTCCCGACGGCGTCGCGTTCGTCACGATCGACGGCGACGTCAATGACCCCGACGGCTCGCTCACTGCCCGCGAGATCGCCGAGCATCCCTTCGGCACCCCGACTTTCACCGGCCGCTCTTGGCCGCTGGCCGACGTGCGACTGCTGGCCCCGATGCTGGCAAGCAAGGTGGTCTGCATCGGCAAGAACTATGCCGACCACATCGCCGAGATGGGCGGTGTGACCGGCCCGGCACCGGCTGACCCGGTGATCTTCCTCAAGCCCAACACCGCCATCATCGGGCCGAATGTGCCGATCCGACTGCCGGTTGACGCATCGCCCGTCCATTTCGAGGGCGAGCTGGCCGCCGTCATCAGTCGGCCCTGCAAGGACGTTTCGGCTCTGCACGCCGCCGAAAGCATTCTGGGTTACACCATTGCCAACGACGTGTCGGCGCGCGACCAACAGCAGGCCGATGGCCAGTGGACGCGGGCGAAGGGCCACGACACGTTCTGCCCCGTCGGGCCGTGGATTGTCACCGATGTCGATCCGGCTGACCTCGAGCTGCGCACCGAAGTCAATGGCGAAGTCAAGCAGGACAGCCGCACCTCGTTGATGATCCACGACGTCGGCGAGATCGTGGAATGGATTTCGGCGGTGATGACGTTGTTGCCGGGCGATCTCATTCTCACCGGTACGCCGGCGGGTGTGGGGCCCATCGAAGATGGTGACACCGTCAGCATCACGGTCGCGGGAATCGGAACATTGACCAATCCCGTTGTCCGCAGAGGTAAATCGTGACTGACGAGGTCGGCGTTCGGGTCCGCTTTTGCCCGTCGCCCACCGGCGTACCGCACGTCGGCCTGATTCGGACCGCACTGTTCAACTGGGCCTACGCACGGCACACCGGCGGCACTTTCGTGTTCCGCGTGGAGGACACCGACCCCGAACGCGACAGTGAGGAAAGCTATCTGGCGCTCTTGGACGCGTTGCGCTGGCTGGGGCTGGATTGGGACGAGGGCCCCGAGGTGGGCGGGGCTTACGGCCCGTACCGGCAGTCGCAGCGCGGCGACGTCTATCGCGACGTGGTGGCCCAGCTGCTCGCCTCCGGTGAGGCCTACCAGGCTTTCTCGACGCCGGGTGAAGTCGAGGCCCGCCATCTGGCGGCTGGCCGCAGTCCGAAACTGGGCTACGACAACTTCGACCGTGAGCTGACCGAGCAGCAGCGTGCGGCGTATCTGGCCGAGGGCCGTAAACCGGTGGTGCGGTTGCGGATGCCTGACGAAGATCTGGTCTGGAACGATCTGGTGCGCGGGGAGACCACCTTCGCGGCGGGCGTCGTGCCCGATTTCGCCTTGACCCGGGCAACCGGGGATCCGTTGTACACCTTGGTCAACCCGGTCGACGACGCGCTGATGAAAATCACCCACGTCTTGCGCGGCGAGGATCTGTTGCCGTCGACCCCGCGGCAGATCGCGCTGTACAAGGCGCTGATCCGAATCGGGGTAGCGGATCGGGTTCCGGAATTCGCCCACCTGCCAACGGTGTTGGGCGAAGGTACCAGGAAACTGTCGAAACGCGACCCGCAGTCGAACCTGTTCGCCCACCGAGACCGCGGCTTCATCCCCGAGGGCCTGCTGAATTACCTTGCGCTGCTTGGCTGGGCGATCGCGGCCGATCGTGACATCTTCAGCCTGGACGAAATGGTGGCCGCGTTCGACGTGGTTGACGTCAACGCCAACCCCGCACGGTTCGACCAGAAAAAGGCCGACGCGATCAACGCCGAGCACATCCGGCTTCTCACCGTCGACGACTTCACCGACCGGCTGCGCGACTATTTCGATACGCACGGTCATCACACCGGGCTAGACGATGTGGGGTTCGCGGTGGCCGCGGGCCTCGTGCAAACCCGCATCGTCGTGCTCGGTGACGCGTGGGATCTGTTGAAGTTCTTCAACGACGACGAGTACACGATCGACCCCAAAGCCGCGGCTAAGGAGCTGAGTAGCGATGTCGGCCCGGTACTCGATGCCGCGGTGACGGCGCTGGAGGGGTTAACAGGCTGGACGGTGGCCGATATCGAGGCGGCCCTCAAAAGCGCATTGGTCGAGGCGCTCGAACTCAAACCGCGCAAGGCTTTCGGCCCGATCCGGGTGGCGATCACCGGATCCTTGGTCAGCCCGCCGCTATTCGAGTCGATGGAGCTGCTCGGACGCGAGCGCAGTCTGCAGCGGCTGCGCGCAGCCCGCGAGCACGTCGGGCGCCCGGCGACAATGCGGGCCGCGTCGCGGCCCGAGGAGGAGCCGGGCGCGGGGGCACAGTTGTGAGAAGCGCCCGGATTGTTTGGTAGTCTGCACGTCGGCCCACAACGGCTGGCAGCAGCGGCCGCACGACCCTGACACCGTCTGCGGGAAGCCTATGACCAGCAGTTTTAGGCAGCCAATGGGGTATGGTGTAATTGGCAACACAGCTGATTCTGGTTCAGCCATTCTAGGTTCGAGTCCTGGTACCCCAGCAGTGTTTTCGCAGGCTTTTCCAACGTTGTTTTCACCGCTGAGCAATTAGGTGGGTGTATGCCAGTGAGCTATGCTGGCACCTCGGATCGGTTCCGGCCCCGTCGTCTAGCGGCCTAGGACGCCGCCCTCTCACGGCGGTAGCGTGGGTTCGAATCCCATCGGGGCTACAAACAAGACTTACTGGCCGGTCCCCAGCACGGCCGGCGCAGTCGATCCACCCACCGGCATGGCCGGCAAGCCCAGCTTGCGGTGATCCCAGGAACGCGAGCGACGGGCCACGATGCGCACGCAGACCCGCTTGTTCATCATCTGCTCGACGAAGGGCTTCATCTCGTCGCTGTAGGGGCCGGTATAGCGCTCCCAGACACTGACCCCGACCCGGTGCGAAACGTCGGGATCGTCGATGATCTCCGCAACGCCTTCGAAGGACGCGCCCCGCAAGGTGTCATAGGTATCGCCGTCCTCGATCAGGAAGGTCACCCGCGGGTCTCGTTTGAGGTTGACGGCCTTCTGTGACTTGGCCTTGGTTTCCAGCCAGATTTCGCCGTCAACGACGGCGTACCACATCGCGGTCAAGTGCGGCTGGCCGTCGGCGCCAATGGTGGCCAGTGTCCCGGTGCGGCTTTTGGCGACGAAATCGACGATCTCGTCGGAGGACATGACAATGCTCGCGCGCTGGTTGGTTCCCATCGCGACAGTGTGTCAGGTCGTCACAGTCGACGCGTAAGGGCGTCGGCAGCCGCCAGCAGATCGGCCGCCCAGCGCGCGCCGGGGTGGCGGCCGATCCGATCGATGGGACCCGACACCGAGATCGCGGCGATCACGGCGCCGTGGGCGTCGCGTACCGGCGCCGACACACTCGCCACTCCGGGTTCGCGCTCGGCTACGCTTTGCGCCCAACCGCGTCGCCGAACTTCGGCCAGCGTGCGGTCGCTGAATTTCGCGGTGGGCAGTACCGCCTGCCGAGTCGCGTCGTCGCCGTATGCCAGCAGCACCTTGGCGCCGGAGCCGGCCGTCAACGGTAACCGCGTTCCGACCGGAACAGTATCGCGAAGGCCCGCAGGCGGTTCCACCGCGGCGATGCAGATCCGCGAGTTTCCCTCGCGGCGGTAAAGCTGCACGCTTTCGCCGGTGATCTCGCGTAGCCGCGGCAGCACCGTTGCGCTTGCCGCCAAGAGTGGGTCGTTGACGCGAGCGGCCAGCTCGCTGACCACCGGGCCCAGCCGCCAACGCCCATCGCCATCACGCGCCAGCAGTCGATGCACCTCCAGGCCGGCCGCCAATCGGTGTGCGGTGGCTCGGGGCAGACCGGTCCGATCGCACAATTCGGCCAATCCGCATGGTGATTCCGCGATGGTGTGCAGCACCCCCACCGCTTTGTCGAGGACGCCGATGCCGCTATCCTGTCTCACAAAGAGATACTAACGTCTCGCATAGTGAGATGAGGTTACGCCACAGGCTGGCGGGCCACAACCAAGGGAATCGTGATGAAGACTTCAGTCGACACTGATGCCGGGCGTCCGCGCACGCTGGCGCAGAAGGTTTGGGACGACCATGTGGTGGCCTCCGGAGGGGACACCGAGCCCGACCTGATCTATATCGATCTGCATCTCGTCCACGAGGTCACCAGCCCACAGGCATTCGACGGTCTGCGGCTGGCCGGGCGCCCGGTGCGCCGGCCCGACTTGACGCTCGCCACCGAAGACCACAATGTGCCGACCATCGACATCGACAAGCCGATCGCCGATCCCGTCTCCCGCAACCAGGTCGAGACGCTGCGACGTAATTGCGCCGAATTCGGGGTCCGCCTATACCCGATGGGCGATATCGAGCAGGGCATCGTGCATGTCGTCGGCCCCCAACTGGGTCTGACGCAACCGGGAATGACGGTCGTGTGTGGTGACAGTCACACCTCCACACACGGCGCATTCGGCGCACTGGCAATGGGTATCGGCACCTCGGAGGTCGAACATGTGCTGGCCACTCAGACCCTTCCGCTGCGGCCGTTTAAGACGATGGCTGTCAACGTCGACGGGAAGCTGCCTACCGGTGTGACGGCGAAGGACGTCATCTTGGCGGTGATCGCCAAGATCGGCACCGGCGGTGGCCAAGGCCATGTCATCGAATACCGCGGCAGCGCTATCGAATCGCTATCGATGGAAGCCCGGATGACGATCTGCAACATGAGTATTGAGGCAGGGGCCCGGGCGGGGATGGTCGCACCCGATGCGACCACCTACGAATTCTTGCGTGGCCGCCCGCACGCCCCGACCGGCGCGCAGTGGGATGCAGCACTGGCCTATTGGGATCAGTTGCGGACCGACGACGGCGCCGAGTTTGACACCGAGGTCTATTTGGATGCCCCGTCGTTGACGCCGTTCGTCACGTGGGGGACCAATCCGGGACAGGGCGTGCCGTTGGGGGGTGCGGTGCCCGACCCCGAGCTGATGACCGATGACAACCAGCGCCAGTCCGCCGAGAAAGCGCTGGCGTACATGGATCTTCGGCCGGGAATTCCGATGCGTGACATCGCCGTGGATGCCGTGTTCGTCGGTTCGTGCACCAACGGCCGCATCGAGGACTTGCGTGCGGTGGCTGATGTATTGAGAGGCCGCAAAGTGGCCGACGGGGTGCGGATGCTGGTCGTGCCGGGGTCGATGCGGGTTCGCGCGCAGGCCGAAAAGGAAGGGCTGGGTGAAATCTTCACGGCCGCGGGCGCCGAGTGGCGACAGGCCGGGTGCTCGATGTGCCTTGGGATGAATCCGGACCAGCTGTCGCCGGGGGAGCGGTGCGCGGCGACGTCGAACCGTAACTTCGAAGGACGTCAGGGCAAGGGCGGCCGTACTCACTTGGTGTCGCCTGCTGTCGCCGCCGCCACCGCGGTGCGCGGAAAGCTTTCCGCTCCGGCCGACTTGAACTGAGCAGAGGGAGAACTGGAATGGACGCGTTTCACACTCACACGGGTATCGGAGTGCCGCTTCGGCGGTCCAATGTCGACACGGATCAGATCATTCCGGCCGTCTATTTGAAGCGGGTGACCCGAACGGGTTTCGAGGACGGTTTGTTCGCCGCCTGGCGGATGGATCCGTCTTTTGTGCTCAATCTCAGTCCGTTCGACAGGGGTTCAGTGCTGGTCGCCGGGCCCGATTTCGGCACCGGATCCTCACGCGAGCATGCGGTGTGGGCGCTTATGGACTACGGATTCCGGGTCGTGATCTCGTCGCGGTTCGGTGACATTTTTCGGGGCAATGCGGGGAAGGCGGGGCTACTGGCCGCCGAAGTTGCCCAAGATGATGTGGAACTGCTCTGGAAGCTCATCGAAGGCAGCCCCGGGTTGGAAATCACTGTCAATCTTCAAGATCGGAATGTGTCCGCAGGAACGGTGGTGGTGCCGTTCAAGATTGACGATTACACCGCCTGGCGTTTGATCGAAGGCCTCGATGACATAGCCCTTACGCTGCGGAAACGTGACGCGATCGAGCTTTTCGAATCCAAGCGGCCGGTCTGGAAACCGCAGACATTGCCCGCTTCGTGACGGCTCGGTGGCGGCCGAATTTCGGGCGCCGCAAGGCCGTATTTGACACCTTCTCCACCGACCAAGCGCGGCAACCGGATTCCTAAAAAGTTCGCCAGAACCGATTGAAATTGCGCGTGGCTCTTGGAAATCAGGCACCTGAGGGTTTACCGTGTCCTCTAGTCGGTCCAACGTGGGCCGCGAGCAAGCGGAGGGTTTGCATGAATAAGGCAGAGCTCATTGATGTGCTCACTGAGAAATTGGGCTCGGATCGTCGGTCGGCAACCGCCGCCGTCGAGAATGTCGTCGACACTATTGTGCGGGCAGTGCACAAGGGCGAAAGCGTCACCATTACCGGCTTCGGTGTGTTCGAACAGCGCCGTCGCGCGGCACGTGTGGCGCGTAATCCCCGTACCGGCGAGACAGTGAAGGTCAAGCCAACGTCTGTGCCGGCATTCCGGCCGGGCGCACAATTCAAAGCGGTTGTCTCTGGCGCACAGCGCCTCCCAGCGGAAGGACCAGCAGTGAAGCGTGGTGTTGTCGGGGGCGCAGCCAAGAAGGTTGCGAAGAAGTCACCGGCTAAGAAGGCGGCCGCGAAGAAGGTCGTGAAGAAGGCTCCGGCCAAGAAGGCGGTCGCGAAGAAGGCTCCGGCTCGCAAGGCCGCGACCAAACGGACGCCCGCCAAGAAGGCCGTGAAGAAGGCCGTGACCAAACGGGCGCCGGCGAAGAAGGTCGTGAAGAAGGCTCCCGCGCGCAAGGCTCCGGCCAAGCGGACCGCCGCCAAGAAGGCTCCGGCCAAGAAGGCCACGGCCCGTCGCGGTCGTCGGTAGGCGCTAACCAGTTCAACATCCAGATTCGCCGCGGGACCCGCTCTAACGAGGCGCCCGCGGCGAATCTGCGTGTCAGGTCACCACGTTGGCGGCCAGCGCGTTGCCGATATGGTCGGCCGCGATCAGGCGACCGTCCACCCGTGACAGCACCCACGTGCTGCCCTTGCGGTTGCGGGACTTGTCCGGGCGTATCCCGTCGCGTTCACACCACCACGCGATCAGGTCCGGAATCACTTTGCCTTGCGTGCAGATCACCGGTGTGCCCGGCAAATCGGCGATCTCTAGAATCCGCCTTCGACCGGCCTTGGCGTTGGCGGCGTACGCCTCCTCGGTGAGCGTGGGCTCATTGCCGATGACGACGCCGAGCTCCTCGGCCAACGGCTCCATCGTCTGATGGCAGCGCACCCGGTCCGCGGCGTAGACGTCGGTGGGACCGAAGACCGAAAGCTGGCCGACAAGTGCCTCGGCCTGTGCACGGCCCCTCTTGTCCAATGGACGCATTTTGTCGTCACCGGAGAATCGGGACTTGCTGCCGGCGGTGCCGTGCCGGACCACGAGGACGGTGTGCGTCTCCGCCGGGAATTTGGCGAACCGGCGCAAGACCTTTCGATCGTGTATGTAAGACACTTTCTTGATCGCGTCGGCGACCGACATCCAGATCAGCTCATCGACTTCGCGTCCAGGGGTGAATTCTCCGCCAAGGCTCCGGGCCGCCCAGTAGCGAACCCTCTTGACCCCTTGGTCGATCGGATAGCTCACGTTGTTCAGGCGGCGACCAAGTTGTGTACGGTGACCGGTTTCTTCGAAGAGTTCTCGCACCGCAGTCACCGGTTCGGTTTCACCGGGATCCATTTTGCCCTTGGGCAGCGACCAGTCGTCATAGCGCGGACGATGGATGACTGCCACCTCGACCGAATCGCTCGCGCCAGTACGCCAGAGCACCGCACCGGCGGCCCAAACGATTTTCCCGCTCACACTCAGGTCATCCGGCCAGGTCTGCGTCGGCAACGTAACCCCTGCAAGTCAATTCGGACCTTCGCGCCTGATGGACATCGTCACCATGCTCCCGGCGGCCTCAGCCGCTCCTGTGCCGCTCCATCAGCGATACCTGGTGGTCGCGAACCGTGTGGCCCGCTTGCGGTAACGCCGTCCACTGTCCTTCCGGGCCGAGTTCCCAGCAGCGCGTGGCGGGGTCCAGGGCCGACTCGAAGATGTCATTCAGCTGTGCGGTCAGTCGCGGGTCTTTCACCTGAGCCAGCACTTCCACCCGCCGGTCGAGGTTGCGGTGCATCATGTCGGCGCTGCCGATCCAGAACTCGTCGATCGCGTGGAAATGCAGGATCCGCGAGTGTTCCAGAAAACGGCCCAGAATTGAGCGCACGGTGATGTTTTCGGAGAAGCCGTCGACGCCGGGGCGCAATGCGCAAATTCCGCGCACCACCACCTGGACTCGCACTCCTGCCTGTGATGCGCGGTAGAGCGCATCGATGACCTGCTCGTCGACAAGCGCGTTCATCTTGAGCCTGATTCGCCCATCACCGTTTTCGTGGTGAGCGGCGATCTCGCGTTCGACGCGTTCGATGATGCCCGCGCGGATACCGTGCGGTGCGACCAAAAGGTTACGGTAGTTCAGCTTGCGCGAATAGCCGGTCAATGAGTTGAACAGATCAGTCAGGTCGGCACCGATGTCGGGATCAGCGGTCAGCAGGCCGATGTCTTCGTAGAGCCGGGCGGTCTTGCTGTTGTAGTTGCCAGTCCCGATATGGCAATAGCGACGGATCGCCGAGCCTTCACGGCGCACGACCAGACAAGTCTTGCAATGCGTTTTCAAGCCCACGAGGCCATAGGCCACGTGTACGCCCGCCTGCTCCAGCGCGCGTGCCCACCGGATGTTGGCCTGCTCGTCGAACCGCGCCTTGATTTCGACCAGTGCCACTACTTGCTTTCCGGCCGCGGCGGCTTCGATGAGGGACCGCACGATCGGTGAGTCACCGGAGGTGCGGTACAGCGTCTGCTTGATCGCCAGCACGTTGGGGTCAGCCGCAGCCAGCTCGATAAATCGTTGAGTGCTCGTGGAGAACGAGTCGTAGGGGTGATGTACCAACACGTCACCCTCGCGCAGGGTCGCGAAAATGCTCTTCGGCGTCTCCCGGTCGGCGAATGCAGGCTCGGTGGCCGGAACGAATGCGGGATCCTTCAGTGCCGGTCGGTCGACGCCGTAGATCTGCCACAGCGACGACAGGTCGAGCAGCCCCGGCACCTGAATGACGTCGCCGGGATGCACGTCGAGTTCACGCAGCAGCAACTCCAACATGTGCTCGGTCATGTCGTCGGCCACCTCGAGGCGCACCGGCGACCCGAACCGTCGACGCGCCAGCTCCCGCTCCAACGCCTGCAGCAGATCCTCGTCACGGTCTTCGTCGACCTCGAAATCAGCGTTGCGGGTAATGCGGAACGCGTGGTGCTCGACGATCTCCATACCGGGGAACAGCACCGGCAGGAAGGCCGCGATCAGCTCCTCCGTCGGCAAAAAGCGGACCTCTGCCCTGCCCTCGTCGCCGTGGCGGCCATCGAGCTCCACGAAACGATCGACGTTGTCGGGCACCTTCACCCGGGCGAAGTGCTGGCCGCCATCGCCGGGCTGCCGGACTGTGACCGCCAGGTTCAGACTCAAGCCGCTGACGAACGGGAACGGGTGAGCGGGATCGACGGCCAGCGGAGTCAGGACGGGGAACACCTGCTCGTGGAAGTACGTCGCTAGCCGGTCACGCTCAGCCTCGTCCACATCTGCCCACGTGACGACATGGATACCTTCCTTGGCTAACCCGGGCCGCACCGAGTCCAGGAACACCCGTGCGTGCCGGGTGGCGATCTGCTGGGTCTGCTCGCCGATGCGACGCAGTTGCTCGCGCGGGGTCAAGCCGTCCGCGGAGCGCACCGACAGCCCCATCTCGTCGCGCCGCTTCAGGCCGGCGACGCGAACCATGTAGAACTCGTCGAGGTTGGAGGCGAAGATCGCCAGGAACTTGGCCCGCTCCAGCAACGGCAGTGAGGTGTCGGCGGCCAGCGCCAGCACGCGCGCGTTGAAGTCCAGCCAGCTCAGTTCGCGGTTCAGGTAGCGGTGCTCCGGGAGTTCGTCCTCGACCAAGGCCGCTGTGGCGGCGGGCGGTGCGCCCGGTGCTGCGCCGCTTGATTGCCACACCGGCCCATTGGGCGGCGTCTCGACTGAGCTCGCAACTGCCGCGTTGGCGCCGTCGCGGGCTTCGATTTCGGTCACCCTTGCGATCATTCCCCATCATCGGCCGGTGCTGCCACCCACCGGCAGACGTCCATTCGCCGTTGAGGAGCCGTTTACCCGTCGTTACGGTTGGCGGCGGGCGCCGGCGGTGACAGCCCTACTGGTCGCCGGCCCGATCCCGAGACGGCGCGCGACCGCCAAATCATCGGGTGTGTCGATATCGCAGCGCAGTCCAGGCCACGCTCCGGTGAGCTCGATCGCGCCCGAACGTCGATGCCGCGCGCAGGAATCCGGCCCGAACCGCGGGTCGAGCGCGGCTCCGAATGCACACAGCGCCGCGGTACCCGTACCCAACCGGTCGGCAACGAAACTGCGCTCGTGGTGTCGTGCCGCGGCGATCGCCTCGGCGAGTTCCTGCGTCTGCAATGACGGTAAATCCCCTTGCAGCACAACGATATTAGGCACTGATTGAGCCACCACCTGCTCCGCGGCGGCGATCGCGTTGTTCAGCGGATCGGGGTGGTCTGGTGGCGTGGGATCTGACAGCACCTCAGCGCCGAGTTCGATCGCCGCGGCCGCCGCGGCGTCGTCGGGCGTGATGATGGTGACCGTGCGCACGGACCCGACCCTGGCCGCGGCGGTGAGAGTGTCGACCAGCATGGCCAGTACCACGTTCTCCCGCGTCTGTGCGGAGAACACCGGCGCGAGCCTGGTCTTGGCGGCGGCCAGTCGCTTGACGGCGACGATCAAACCGACATCAACTCCCGCGTCGGCTCGGCTGCCGCTCATAGAGCCATCCTGCCAGTGTCAAGGCTCAACCCCCGCTTAGGCTCCTGGGCTACGGTTCGATTGCCCGGCTCGCCCCCTCGCCGCTTCGCGGCTGGGGGTGCCCCACCTCAGATCGCTACGCGATCCGCATCGTCGCTGGGCTACGGTGGAGCGCCGACAATCGACGAGACGGGGGCGAACGCAGAGCATGGCCAGCACGACAGCGGTGATGGGGGCCGGCGCATGGGGTACGGCGCTGGCCAAGTTGCTCGCCGACGCCGGCGGCGAGGTCACACTGTGGGCAAGGCGATCCGAGGTCGCCACGGAAATCAATGCCAGCCGTCAGAACTCGAACTACTTGCCCGGCGTGCAGCTGCCGCCGGGTATCCGGGCCACCGGCGACGCGAGCGAAGCGCTGAGCGGAGCGACGACGGTGCTACTGGCGGTGCCGGCACAGACGATGCGGGCGAGCCTTCAACAGTGGAAGGGTCTGTTCGACGCCGGGGCGACTTTGATCAGCACGGCCAAAGGCATCGAGTTGGGCACGCTGATGCGGATGAGCCAGGTCATTATCGACGTGACGGGTGTCGATCCCTCGCAAGTCGCGGTGATTTCCGGGCCGAACCTCGCCAGCGAGATCGCCGCCGGGCAACCCGCCGCCACCGTCATCGCCTGCAGCGATTCCGGTCGTGCGGTCGCTGTGCAGCGGATGCTGAACGCCGGATACTTCCGCCCCTACACCAACGCCGACGTCATCGGCACCGAGATCGGCGGCGCTTGTAAGAACGTCATCGCGCTGTCCTGCGGGATGGCGGCCGGGGTAGGGCTCGGTGAAAACACCGCGGCGGCGATCATCACCCGCGGTCTCGCCGAGATCATGCGGCTCGGCATCGCTGTGGGGGCCAAGGGTGCGACGCTGGCCGGCCTGGCCGGGGTCGGCGACCTGGTGGCTACCTGCACTTCGCCGCGCTCGCGTAACCGCACCTTCGGCGAATCGCTGGGGCGTGGCGAAACGATGGAGTCGACGCTGCAGGCCAGCGGCGGCCATGTCGTCGAGGGGGTGACGTCATGCGAGTCGGTGCTGGCACTGGCCTCGAGTTACGACGTCGAGATGCCACTGACCGACGCGGTGCACCGGGTCTGTCACAAGGGCTTGTCGGTGGACCAGGCGGTGGCTCTGCTGTTGGGCCGCAGCACCAAGCCGGAATGAGCCGGGCTGCTGGTAACAACGGAGCTAACCTCGTGGTAACCAGCATCGGAGCACCGAGGCGGTAGCCTCTCTAGGTTGTGAGTGACCGCTTCGCCGCCAAGACGACCGATCGCGGCCGTATCCGCGTCGCCGTCGTGTTCGGCGGACGCAGCAACGAGCACGCCATCTCCTGCGTCTCGGCGGGCAGCATTTTGCGCAATCTCGATCCGGAGCGCTTCGAGGTGGTCGCGGTTGGCATCACCCCGGACGGCTCCTGGGTGCTGACCGACGGGGACCCCGACGCGCTGGCGATCACCAATCGGCAGTTGCCGGGCGTGAGCTCCGAATCGGGCACCGAGCTGGCCCTGGCTGCCGATCCGCGGCGGGCCGGTCAGCTGGTGGCACTGTCGCCCGGTGGGGCCGAGGTGCTGGCGTCCGTCGACGTGGTCTTTCCGGTCTTGCACGGACCCTACGGCGAAGACGGCACCGTTCAGGGCCTGCTCGAACTTGCCGGCGTGCCCTACGTCGGGGCCGGCGTGCTGGCCAGCGCGGCGGGTATGGACAAAGAGTTCACCAAGAAATTGCTTGTCGCCGAAGGACTTCCGGTCGGCGCCTATGAGGTGCTGCGGCCGTCGCAGCCGACGCTGGACGCCGGACTGCGCGAACGACTGGGGTTGCCAGTCTTCGTCAAACCCGCGCGCGGCGGCTCGTCGATCGGCGTAAGCCGGGTGACCAGCTGGGACGCACTGCCGGCGGCCGTCGCCCATGCGCGCCGGCACGACCCGAAGGTGATCGTCGAGGCTGCTGTTGTCGGTCGTGAATTGGAGTGCGGCGTGCTCGAATTCCCTGACGGCACAGTGCAAGCCAGCACCGTCGGGGAGATCCGGGTGGCCGGGGTTCGTGGACGTGAAGACTCTTTTTACGACTTCGCGACCAAATACCTCGACGACGCCGCCGAACTCGACGTGCCCGCCAAAGTCGACGACGACGTGAGCGAAGCGGTGCGTGAACTGGCGATCCGGGCGTTCAGGGCGATCGACTGTCAGGGTCTGGCCCGGGTCGACTTCTTCCTGACCGATGATGGGCCAATCGTCAACGAGGTCAACACCATGCCCGGATTCACGACGATCTCGATGTATCCGCGGATGTGGGCAGCCAGCGGCGTGGATTATCAGACCCTGGTGGCCACCATGGTGGAAACGGCGCTCGCGCGCGGGACGGGTCTGCGCTGAATCAGCCCACCGGTGACAGGCGGATCGGCACCGGCGGCATGGTGTGGTCGATCAGGTCGGAGAGTTGCTGGATCGGCGTCGGGCCGGACCCCGACGGCAGGGTGAGCGCGACGTAGACCGGTCGGTCGACCGTGTACCAGGTGGATCGATCGCTTTGGCGAGCCTGAAACCACTGCACCCGATCGACCTGTTCGATCGGCGAACCGACGACGAAGTCTGTCGGACGGTCCAGGCCACAGCGCAGCACGACCGGTTCGCTATCGGGTGTGGTTTGCCACGCGGCGGTGGCGGGCGGCGTGGGCTGCGCGATCGGGGCGCGCTGATAGTCGCCGAGTCGCTGCGGCAGCGCCTCCAGCAGCGCCCGGCACGCCGGATCCTGCGCATGGGGAGCGGGGACGGTCGGGACGGCCAGCGGTTGGGGCGGCGGGTGGCGGGTCGCCGCGATCGCCAGGATGACGCCGACGACGCCGACCGCCAGCACCAATGCTGCGATCAGCACCGCCCGCGGCGGCCCTTCCGAGTCGGTCATTGCCCCATCTTCGATCACGCCTACACTCCCGAAGTCAGCGGGCTAGAACCTACCGGAGGTGATGTGGGCAGCGGCGATCATGATCCCACGCTGCGTGACGTTGGCGAATTTGGCGTGATCGACGGGCTGATTCGCGGCCGGCGCCAGTCGGAGGTGGTCGCTCTCGGACCGGGTGACGATGCCGCCGTGCTGTTGGCCGGCGACGGCCGTGTTGTGGTGTCGACGGACATGCTCGTCGAGGGCCGGCATTTCCGGCTGGACTGGTCGGCACCGCACGATGTCGGTCGTAAAGCCGTCGCGCAGAACGCCGCCGACGTCGAAGCGATGGGTGGACAGCCCACCGCGTTCGTCGTCGGCTTCGGCGCACCGCCGGACACGCCAACCGCACAGGTCACCGCGCTGGCCGACGGAATGTGGGACGAGGCCGGCCGAATTGGCGCAGGGATCGTCGGCGGGGATCTGGTCAGCAGCCCGCAGTGGGTGGTGTCGATGACGGTGCTGGGGGACCTGGCCGGCCGACCGCCGGTGCTGCGGTCGGGCGCGCGACCCGGGTCGGTGATCGCCGTCACCGGCCGGCTCGGGCACTCCGCGGCAGGATATGCGCTGTGGCACAAGGGTATTGAGGGGTTCGACGACTTACGGCAACGCCATCTGGTCCCGCAGCCGCCGTATGGACAAGGGCGCGCGGCCGCCGAGGCCGGCGCTGCGGCCATGATCGACATCTCCGACGGCCTGATCGGCGACCTGCGGCACGTGGCCGAGGCATCCGTGGTTGGCATAGACCTGAGCACCGAAGCGCTGAGCGCTGACCGCGACGCACTGCAGAGTGCGGCCGCGGCCGCCGGGGTTGACGCCTGGACTTGTGTGCTCGGCGGGGGAGAGGACCATGCCCTGGTCGCGGCGTTTGCCGGGCCGGTGCCCGCGGGGTGGCGCGTGATCGGGCGGGTGATCGACGGGCCGCCCCGGGTACTCGTCGACGGCGCAGACTGGCACGGATACGCGGGCTGGCAGTCCTTTAGCGCCCGGTGACGATGCGGGCCGCTCAGCGGCCTGCGCAGGCCGCGGGCAATTGGACAGTAGGGTGACCCGGTGACCGTCTACGCCATCGCCCAGTTGCGGTTTACCGACCGTGCCGCCTACGACCGGTACCAGATCCGATTCATGGATGTCTTCCGTCGTCACCAGGGAACATTGCTGGCTGCCGACGAGTCCCCACAGCTGATTGAAGGCCAATGGGATCGGGACAAGGTGGTGCTGATGTCGTTTCCCGACGAAGCGGCGTTCCGGCTGTGGTCGGAATCGGCTGATTATCAAGAGATTTCGAAGGACCGTCGTGCGGGTGCGGACACCGTGGTGCTGTTGGCGAAAGGGCGGGCGTGACAGCCCGGCCGCTGCGTGAACTCGTCGACGATGGTTGGGCGGCGGCGCTCGAGCCCGTCGGCGACCAGGTGGCCAAGATGGGTCAATTTCTGCGCGAGGAGATCTCGGCTGGCCGGGGCTACCTGCCGGCCGGTCCGAACGTGTTGCGCGCCTTCACCTTTCCGTTCGACCAAGTGCGGGTGCTGATTGTCGGCCAGGACCCGTATCCGACGCCCGGCCATGCGGTCGGCCTGAGCTTCTCGGTGGCCGCAGACGTGCGGCCGCTACCCCGAAGTCTGGACAACATCTTCGCCGAATATGCCAAAGACCTCGGCTACCCGGCGCCTTCCAGCGGCGACCTCACACCGTGGGCAGAGCGCGGGGTCCTGTTGCTGAACCGCGTGCTGACCGTGCGACCAGGCAACCCGGCATCTCACCGGGGCAAGGGCTGGGAGGCCGTCACCGAGTGCGCGATTCGCGCTCTGGTGGATCGTCAGCAGCCGATGGTGGCGATTTTGTGGGGCCGCGACGCCTCGACGCTCAAGCCGATGCTGGCAGGCAGTGACTGTGTCTCGATCGAGTCACCGCATCCCTCGCCGCTTTCGGCATCGCGGGGGTTCTTCGGGTCGCGCCCGTTCAGCCGCGCCAACGAACTGCTGACTGAGATGAGCGCCGAGCCGATCGACTGGCGACTGCCGTAGACGACCGACTAGCCGCGGGTGACCTTGCCGGCCTTGATGCAGGACGTGCAGACGTTGATGCGGTGCTTGTTGCCGCCGGGACGGTTGGCGACACGCACGCTCTGGATGTTGGGATCCCAACGACGGCTGGTCCGGCGATGGGAGTGCGACACCGACTTGCCGAAGCCGGGGCCCTTCCCGCAAATATCGCAGACGGCAGCCATATGTGAAACTCCTCAAAACTCTGGGGTCAACAACCTGGTGACGGGTGACCCGGCGACCTGGCAAGGATAGCCGCCGCGGGGCTGAACCGCCAAAACGATCAACACTCGCCGTGTGCCATGTGACCTGTGCTGTCGGGCTCAATGGATAGGCTGGCGCTCACCGAGAGCGGCGCGAGGAGGTAGGTTCTGGTGGGGTCGGTGCAGGCTCGGCCGGATCGCCCATTGGACGCGTCCGCGCTGCGTGACTGGGCGCACACCGCCGTTGGTGACCTGATCACTCATATCGACGAGATCAATCGGCTGAACGTGTTCCCGGTCGCCGATTCTGACACCGGTATCAACATGCTGTTCACCATGCGCTCGGCATTGGCCGAGGCCAA
>Ga0335075_10003471_pt1 | contig 25005 bp, 23 predicted proteins | sample Lox_Sample_24_FD_206723 | JGI IMG/M metagenome (GOLD analysis project Ga0335075, IMG submission 206723) | Soil microbial communities from Loxahatchee National Wildlife Refuge, Florida, United States - Lox_Sample_2.4 | ecosystem: Environmental > Terrestrial > Soil > Wetlands | place: USA...
GCGGACCGGTCAGGCCAGAGGCGTACTGCCAGTAGGAGCCCTTTGGCGTGATGTTCGCGCCGGCGTTGGCGTACGTGGTGACCGCGGCCATGTAGTACTTGCGCACCCACACCGTGATCACCAGCCGTACCGCGACGAACCCGCCAAGCGTGATCGCCATAGCCGGGACCGTGCGGCGCAGTAGCGTGCCGGCCAGGATGCCGAGCGCCATCGCGAACAGCGCGTAGCCGACCGGGACGATGCCCTGGATGTCGAAGTTGCCGCCGGTGAACGCGTCCAGGTAGAGCGCGTTCCGCGGCCCAGCCCACCAGGTGACCAGGCCAGCGACCGCGCCGCCCCAGATCGCCGCGGCGAGCATCAGGCAGCCGGCCTTGACCGTGAACCAGCGGGTCCTGGTCACGCTCTGCACCCAGGTCCACTGCAGCGAGCCGGTCTCCAGTTCGTGCGCGACCAGCGGCGCACCCCAGAACAGCCCGAGCAACGCGGGCACGATCAGCGTCATCTCGACGATCAGGCCGGTGGCGTCCCCGCTACCGTTAAACAGGCCGCCCTCGCCGCTGCTGCAGTTGTGCGCCGCGGTGCACGCGACCAGGTCGTTGTGCCACATCGTGGCCAAGTGCAGGCCGGTGACCACCGCGAAGACAGCGAACGCGGCGAGCAGGGCAGCGCTGACCGCCGCCTGCATGCGGTATTGCCGCCAGACAATCCAGGTCATTGGTCTCTTCCAATCGCGCTCAGGTGGGTGGGTTCGGCGTCGGCGCTCGGCCTGCTCATGTAGGCGAGCACCAGTTCCTCCAGGTTCGGGGTCTCGGTTTCCCAGCCTGGGCTGGCCACCGGGCCGCTCCGCCGGACCAGCAGCCTGCTCTGCCGGCCAGCGTGGTCGGCCTTGATGACCGTGTGGGCTTTCTCGACTGCCCCCGCGTCACCGCGCGGGCCGACGAGGATCTGGTGTTCTGCCAGAAGGGTGTCTATCTCGCCGCAGAGCTGCACCTTGGATGCGGACAGCAAGATGATGTGGTCGCAGACCCGCTCGATGTCGGTGACCAGGTGCGAGGAGAGCACGACGGTGAGCCCGCCGTCGGCCACCGCTGTGGTCAGCGAGGCGAGGAACTGCCGCCGGGCGAGCGGGTCGAGCGCGGCGAGCGGCTCGTCGAGCAGCAGGAGCCGGGGCCACTTGGCCAGCGTCAGCGCGAGCGCGACCTGGGCGCGCTGGCCACCGGACAGCGTGCCCACCTGCTGGTCGAACCCGAACTGGAGCCGGGCGAGCCGGTCGCGGATCGACGCCTCGTCCCAGCGTGGGTTGAGGTGCCTGCCGGCCCGGATGTGGTCCTCGACGGAGAACCTCCGGTACAGCGGGATCTCCTGGCCGAGGTAGCCGATGTCGGCCAGGAAGGCCGGGTCCTGGCGGGGCGACCCGCCGAGCACCTCCGCCTCGCCGGCGGTCGGCGACGAGAGGCCGATCAGCAGCCGGAGCAGGGTGGTCTTGCCCGCTCCGTTCGGTCCGACCAGCGCGCATATGGCGCCTTCCGGGACGCTGACCGTGCAGCCGTTCAGCGCGATGACCTTGCGGTATCTCTTGGAGAGCCCGCGGGTCTCGATGGTGGGGTTCATGCGGTCTCCTGTTGGTCTGGTTGATCGCTGGCGCGCAGCGTGACGCGCAGCAGCGATTCGATTGACTCGTCGTCAAGCCCGGCCGCGCGGGCTTCGCGCACCCACGCCGTCAGGCTGCGGCTCAGCTTGGCGTGGGTGCCTGGAGGTGGTCCCGGTGGCAGTCCGCGGACGTACGTGCCGAGCCCGGGGCGGGCCTCGATCAGGCCTTCGCGTTCCAGGTCGCGGTATGCCTTGAGGACCGTGTTCGGGTTGATCGCGGTCTCCGCGACGACCTCCCGCACCGCGGGGAGCTTGTCACCGACCTTGAGCGTGCCCATCCGCAGTGCGACCCGTACTTGCTGCGCGATCTGCTGGTACGGCGGAACCGCCGCCCGTGAGTCCACCCGGAAGCTGATCACACTCGCTCCTAATGCCGCGGCGCTCTCATGCCGCAAGCGATACAGTGTGTTAATGACCCAGTGTCTTAGTGATCCAGTGTCTTAGATGAGTAAGACACTAAGCCACTGGCGCGCCGATGTCAACGCGGATACGTGCGTCCGGGAATAACGCTCTGGGCATACCGGTTCGAGACACATGCAAACGCATATATCTTCCGGTTAGGAATACGACGATGCAGTTCGGGATCTTCTCGGTCAGTGACATCACCAGGGACCCGGTGTCGGGCGAGACGCCGAGCGAGGCGGAGCGGATTGACGCTGTCGTCCAGATCGCGACCAAGGCCGAGGATGTCGGCCTCGACGTGTTCGCGATCGGCGAGCACCACAACCCGCCGTTCTTCTCCTCGGCGCCGACGATGCTGCTCGCCTACATCGCGGCGGCCACGAAGCGGCTGATCCTGTCCACGGCGACGACGCTGATCACGACCAACGACCCGGTGCGGATCGCGGAGGAGTACGCCATGCTGCAGCACCTGTCGAAGGGCCGGATGGACCTGATGCTCGGCCGGGGCAACACGGCGCCGGTGTACCCGTGGTTCGGCCAGGACATCCGCGAGGGCCTGCCCCTAGCGCTGGAGAACTACAACCTGCTGCACCGGCTGTGGCGCGAGGACCTGGTCGACTGGGAGGGCAAGTACCGCACGGCACTACAGGGCTTCACGTCGATCCCCCGGCCGCTTGACGACGTGCCGCCGTTCGTGTGGCACGGTTCGATCCGCAGCCCCGAGATCGCCGAGCAGGCCGCGTACTACGGTGACGGCTACTTCGCCAACAACATCTTCTGGCCGAAGGAGCACTACATGAGGCTGATCCGGTTCTACCGGCAGCGCTACGCGCACTACGGGCACGGCACCGGGCAGCAGGCGATCGTCGGCCTCGGCGGCCAGGCGTACATCGCGCGCAGATCCCAGGACGCGATCAGGGAATTCCGCCCCTACTTTGACGAAGCGCCGGTCTACGGGCACGGCCCGTCGATGGAGGACTTCATGGAGATGACCCCGCTATCGGTAGGCAGTCCCCAGGAGGTCATCGATAAGACGCTGACGTTCCGTGAGCACTTCGGCGACTACCAGCGCCAGTTGTTCCTCCTGGACCATGCCGGCCTGCCGGTGAAGACCGTGCTCGACCAACTGGACCTGCTCGGCGGAGAGGTCGTGCCCATCTTGCGCAAGGAGATGGCCGCCCTGCGGGCGCCCGGCACCCCGGATGCGCCGACCCACGCCAGCCTCGTGCGGGCCAAGTACGGCGACGCCGTCCCACGCCAGCCCCGGCCGAACGCGAACCGGGGCGACAACCTGGCCGGCCCGGCTCCCTACCAGTCATGACCAGCGCGAACGACGCGTGGGAGGCTCTGCTCGAGGCGCATGCCGCGGTGATGAAGCAGTTCGCCGCCGCTGACTACTGGACCGACCTGTCGATGCGTGAGTACGACGTGCTGTACGCCCTGTCCAAATGCTCGTCGCCGGTCCGGCTCACCGACCTGAACCGGCATGTGCTGCTCAGCCAGCCGGCCCTGTCCCGCCTGGTAGACCGGCTGGCCTGCCGCGGCCTTGTCGTCCGGTGCGGCGACCCGGCCGATGGCCGCAGCGTGTGCCTGTCGCTCACGCCGGCCGGACGGGATGTCCAGCAACGGGTCGGCCGCGCGCACGCCCGCGACGTCGCCCGCGCCGTGACCGCATCCCTTACCCCTACCGAAATCCGTGACCTGGAGACACTGTGCAGCAAGCTAGCCGCCTCGTCGTTGTGAGCGCCGGCACCGGCGACCCGTCGTCCACCCGGATGCTGGCCGGCCGCCTCGCCGCGCGGGTGAGCGCGCTCCACACGTCGGTGACGGTCAACATGATCGAGCTGCGTGAGCTCGCCATTGACATCACCACGGCGCTGACCTCCACGGTGATCGCGCCCAAGCTGCGGCGGGCGATCGACGCGCTGGCCGAGGCCGACGGCGTCATCGCCGCCGCGCCGGTGTACAAAGCCGGGCCGAGCGGTCTGTTCACGTCGTTCTTCCAGATGGTGGACAACGACCTGCTGATAGGCAAGCCGGTCGTGCTCGCCGCGACGGCCGGCACCGCGCGGCATGCCCTGGTCGCGGATGACCTGATGCGGCCGACGTTCGCCTACCTGCGTGCGCTGACGGTGCCGACCTCGGTGTTCGCTGCCCCGGAGGACTGGAGCGATCCGGCGCTGACCACCCGCGTCGACCGCGCTGCGCGCGAGCTCGTGCTGCTCATGCGCAGCGGCTTCGCCCGTGCGGTCAGGGACGAATCCTGGGGCAGCTACCAGCATGAGAACGAACTCTCGCTCGACCCGGACACCGACATGATGCGCCTGGCCGCCGGCGGTTCGGCCAGGCGCGGCTGAGCCGGGCCCTGAGCTCTCGCAGGCACCCGCGGGTGAGAAGAATCGTAAACATTCGTGAAACTCATTGTTGATCTGTTACCTGACGTGGGGTTACGGTCAGACCGGCGCCGTATATCAGAAGAGCACTCCTGAGCAAGAGGTGACACATGTCGGGTGTCATGGCGCAGCCTGTCCTCGGCCAGCCCGGCTGGCGATCTTCCCTCGTGAATCGCCAGCTGCACACGTACCCGGCTACCGTGCCCAGGATGACCTATCTGGCCATCACGGTGCTGGCCACGATCATGCTGTACTACGAGCTGTACGTCGGCGGCTCGGTGTCCACGCTGCAGCTGAGCAACCTGAACATGACCTTCACGTTCTACGTGACGCTGCTAGCGGTCGGGAACCTGATCGGGGCCGTCGGCTCGCTGTGCGCGGGACTGACCGACCGGTCGGGACGGGCCAACCTGGTCGTGTACGGCCTGCTGATCACCGCCGTCTTCACGCTGGTGGTGATTCCCGACGCGACCGATGAATGGACGTTCGCCATCGGGACGTTCTGCGTGGCCCTGGTCGAGGGCATCTTGCTGGTCGCCACGCCCGCGCTGATCCGTGACTTCTCGCCGCAGGTAGGCCGGGCAACCGCGATGGGGTTCTGGACGAGCGGGCCGGTGATCGGCAGCCTGATCGTCGCGGTCGTCGGCAGCCACACGATACCCACCGTCGTCGGCGCCAGCTACTGGCCGCACGAATACAAGATCTGCGGCGTGGCCGGCCTGGTCGTGTTCGTGATCGCCTGGCTCGGGCTGCGCGAGCTGTCTCCGGCGCTACGCGACCAGCTCATGGTGAGCATGCGCGACCGGATGCTGGTCGAGGCCAGGGCAAGGGGTCTGAGCGAGACCGACATTATGGCCGCGCTGGCGCGCCCCTTCCGTCAGTTGCTCAAGGCCGATGTGATCGTCTCCGCGATCGCCATCTCGGTCATGCTGCTGATCTACTACACGGCGGTCGGGTTCAGCCTTATCTATCTGACCACGGTGTTCAACTTCTCGGTGAAGAACGGCAACGGGCTCGGCAACTGGAACTGGGGCTTCAACGCGATCGGCGTGATCATGATCGGGGCGATCTCCGACCGGTTCCGGGTGCGCAAGCCGTTCATGGTGATCGGCGGCATCGGCGGTGCCGTGATGATCGTGGTGTACCTGCTGCAGGCCGGCCACCATCCCGGCTACTACACGCTGGCGGTCATACTGGCGGCGATGGCGTTCTGCCTAGGTGTGGCGTACACGCCGTGGATGGCGAGCTTTACCGAGACCGTGGAGGCGCGCAACCCGGCGCTCACCGCCACCGGCCTGGCGATCTGGGGGTTCATCATCCGGATCGTCGTGGCGATCTCGTTCTTCATCATCCCGGTGGTGATCCACTCGGTCACGCCGCTGGTCGACTACGGCACCACCGTGCAGACCTACGCCACCGAGTACGCCAGCGAGCTGAGCTTCGCGCAGACCCATCCGGCGATCGTGGCCACCGCGCAGAAGTACTCGACGCAGATCGCCGAGGCGAAGCAGTTCGCGCCCGAACTCGCCGTCCTGCAGGCGAACCCGGTCCTGTTCACCAAGCTGGCAACGTATAGCAACCCAGCCACGATCCCGCCCAAGCTGCTCAACGAGGCGATCGCCGCCGCGGGCGGCGGCACCAAGGGGCTGACCGTGCTGAACGCAATCTCCGCGAACAAGACGGCGATCGACTCGGTGATCGCGGCCGCGCCTGAACTCGACACGTTGAAGCCTTACACGGCACAGCTCACCGCGCTCTCCAACGTGCCGCCGTCCGCGATCGCGTACCTGGACGCTCACGCCTCGGCGGTGCAGACCGCGGCCGCGCAGGCGCCCGGCCAGTGGAAGAACTGGTACTGGATCTGCTTCGGCGGGGTCATCTTCTTCCTGCTCTGCATCCCGCTGCTGCGCGGCAGGTGGTCGCCGCGGGCCGCGCGGATAGACGAGGCCGAGCACGAGCGGCGCGTCCAGGAAGAAATGGCCAAGCTAGGCATGCCGCAGGAGTAACGAAACCTGCCGCGCCGCCGCCGTCCGGCGGCGCGGCAGGCCAGGCCGTGCCCGATGACGACAACGCCGGCACCGGTCACTTGATCTCGAAGTACATCGTGGGGTGCCACCACTGGTTCGTATCGTGGTATCCGATCTGGGTTCCTGTGTCCAGGGCACCGAACGTCCCGTACCGGGTGACCAGCTCCACGTGGCCGGTGCCGTAGAAGGCCAGGTCGCCGGGGCGCCTGTCGGCCTTGGAGACCTGCTGGAGCAGGCCGCTATCCAGCATGTCGTAAGTGGACCGCGGCAGCGAGAACCCCGCGTGCTGGTAGGCCGCCATCACCAGTCCTGAGCAGTCGTAGCACGTGGGGCCCGCACCACCCCAGCAGTACCACTTGCCGGTCTGGCGTTCCGCCCAGTGCAGCGCGGTTACGCGGATCTGCTTCAGGCGGGCCGGGGAAAGCTGCTCCGACGGGCTGGCGGACGCGGCAGGGCACCAGCCTGCTGAGGCTAGCAGGACGGCCGTGCCGACGACCGTGGCCGCGGCTCCCCTGGTCAGGAGCTTGCGGCGGCGATTTGAGATTATACGGAGGAGCAGGTGTTCTGTCCTGGTAAAGGACACGGTGAGCCTTCGGTCGGGCGCAGGATCGCGCTCGGCTTCCGCCCAGCACTCGCCGGCGACCCCCGGCGACGCAGGGCCCGGCCCGGACTCGGCGTGCGGGCGGATGCGGGTCAGGGCACCCGGGGCTGCCCTTTGAAGGCAGCGACCGCGCACGCGGGGCGCTTAACTTGGACTAACCATAAAACTTGGACTCTCGCGGACCATGCCTCCAGTTTGCTCCCGGACAACGTCAAGGAATTTACCCGCAGGCGAAGAGCTAACCCTCATTTTTGGACGCATCGTTCGTCACGTTGGCACGGACAAAACGGACTCTACTGTCTGGAGACCTCATTGGCTTCTTCGGAGCTGCTTAACCGAGCGGTGCTTCCATGCTGATGGCGCGGGTGCAGGAAAGCTGCTTCAACCACTGACCAGGATCACGGCGCGCGTCGACGCGTATAGCCGCCCCGTTCGCACGTCAGCAGCGAGGCAACACCGTGATGGCGGGCGGGGGACCGGAGCCTAGTGGGGACCGGAGCCTACTGGAGGCCGGAGCCTACTGGAGGCCGGAGCGGACGGACGTGACGCGCTGAGTGTTGAAGCCGAGCCAGTGCATCCGGCCGATGTAGCGGGCGTGCTCGACCTTGATGCAGCGGTCCATGATCACCGTCAGGCCGCCCTCCGAAGCGATCCGCGCGCCTTCTTCGTTGATCACGCCGAACTGGCACCACAGCGTGCCGGCGCCGATCGCGACCGCATCGGCCGCGATCTCCGGCAGCGCGGACGGTGCGCGGAACACGTTCACCACGTCCACCGGCACCGGGACCTCACGTAGCGAGGCATAGCTCGTCTCTCCGAGAACCGAACTCTCGCGGGGATTCACCGGGATCACCTGGTAGCCGTGCCGCTTCAGGTAGTAGGCGACGAAGTAGCTGGCCCGCAGCTCGTTGCCAGACAGCCCCACGATCGCGATCGTGTGCGCGGTGTTCAGGACACGCTGGATCACCAGCGGGTCCTGATACTTCTCCAGGTCCATTAAGCGCCTTCCCCTCGTCGCTTCGCTCCTCAGTCCAGGTGCTACCGGCGCCCTCCGGCTCATGGTGTCACCTTCGCGAATCCTTGCTCCAGATCCCAGATCAGATCGGAAACAGACTCAAGACCGACCGACAGCCGCACCGTGCCGGGGCCGACGCCGGCTAGGCGCAGCTCGTCGTCGCTGAGCTGGCGGTGGGTTGTGCTGGCCGGGTGGATGACCAGGCTCTTCGCGTCGCCGACGTTGGCCAGGTGGGACCAGAGCGTGAGCCCGCGGATCAGGTCCTGTCCTCCGGCCCGGCCGCCAGCGCAGTCGAACGAGAACACCGCTCCCGCACCGCCCGGCAGGTATTTCGAGACGAGCGGCCTGTATCTGCTCGACGGCAGGCCCGGATAGGTCACGTTCGAGGCCAGCGGATGCGACGCCAGGAACGAAGCCACGGCAGCGGCGTTCACTACGTGCCGCTCCATCCGCAGCGACAGCGTCTCCAGACCCTGCAGGAACAGGAACGCGTTGAACGGCGACATCGCCGCCCCGAGGTCGCGCAGCGTCTCGGCCCGCAGCTTCATCAGGTAGCCGTACGTCCCGAACGTCTCATGGAACTTCAGCCCGTGATACGCCGGGGACGGATCGGCGACCACGGGGAACCGGCCGTTGGACCAGTCGAACAATCCGGACTCGACCACGATCCCGCCGATCGACGTGCCGTGCCCGCCGATGAACTTGGTCGCCGAGTGGATGACGATGTCCGCGCCCCATTCGATCGGGCGGCACAGGTACGGCGTCGCGAACGTGTTATCCACGATCAGCGGCAGTTCATGCTCGTGTGCGATCTCCGCGACCGCGGAAATGTCCAGTACGTTCCCAGCGGGGTTGCCGATCGTCTCGCCGAAGAACGCCTTCGTGTTATCCCGGACGGATTTGCGCCAGCTTTCCGGGTCATCGGGGTCGACCCAGGTCAGCTCCACGTTCATCTTGCGCAGCAGGTGCTTGAGCTGGTTCACGGTCCCGCCGTAGAGCGCGGAGGACGAGACGACGTGGTCGCCCGGCTGCAGCAGCGTGAACAGCGCGGCCGCCTGCGCGGCGATACCGCTGGCGAACGCCACCGCGCCGGCGCCGTCCTCAAGGCTCGCTACCCGTTCCTCGAACACCGCCACGGTCGGGTTCATGATGCGCGAGTACGTGTTCCCGTACTCCTGCAGGTTGAAGTACGCGGCGGCCGATTCCGGATCCTCGAACACATAGCTCGTTGTCTGGAAGATCGGCACCGCACGCGCGCCCGTGTTCGGGTCGGGCCGCTGCCCGGCATGCAACTGCCGCGTCTCGAAGCCGAACTCCCGGTCACTCATGAAGAAACTCCCGGATAATCGGTATCTGCCTGGCTTCCTCCAGCAGGAAGCAGTCGTGGCCGTACGGCGCCTCGATCACGTGTGACTCCACCGGCTTGCCGAGCGACTCAAGCGCCCGCGCGATCTCGGCGGACGCGACCGGCGGGTACAGCCAGTCCGAGCTGAACGCTATCAGCAGGGTCCTCGCCTTGATGTCGGCGAGCGCCTGCTCAAGCGACCCGGCGCCGTGCTGCCGCGCAAGGTCGAAATAGGTCAGCGCTCGCGAGGTGTAGAGGTACGTGTTGGCGTCGAAGCGCTTGACGAACGAGCCGGCCTGGTGGCGCAGGTAGCTTTCCACCTGGAACTCCGGCTCGGTGATCGTGTACCGGATCTGTGCCGCCGGGTCGGTGGCGGCGAACTGAAGCCGGCGAGCGAACTTGGCATCCAGCGCCTGGGCGGACAGGTAGGTGATGTGGCCGACCATCCGGGCCACGCCCATGCCGGCGTCGGGTGCGCGGCCGGTACCGTAGTAGCGACCGCCCTGCCAGGCCGGGTCGCGCATGATCGCCTCACGCGCGATCGCGTTCCAGGCCATGCCCTGCGGGTGCAGCGCATGCGTGCTGGCGATCGACACCACGGCATCGACCTGATCGGGATACAGGATTGCCCATTCCAGCGCCTGCATCCCGCCCAGCGACCCGCCTGCCACCGCCGCCAGCCGCTGAATACCGAGCTGATCGAGAACAGCGCGTTCGGTGCGGACCATATCTGCGACAGTGATCACGGGGAAGTCCGGTCCGTACGGTTCGCCGGTCGCCGGATTGACCGACGACGGCCCGGTGGTCCCCTTGCAGCCGCCGAGCAGGTTCGTGGAGAGGACGAAGAAACGGTCGGTGTCGAACGCCTTACCGGGGCCGATCATTCCGTCCCACCAGCCGAGCGCCTTGCCGACGGTACCGTCGCGATCGTCGGCGCCGAACCCGTCGCGTGTGCTCTCCTGCGGCGCTTCCCTGGCAATGCCTGCCGCGTGAGCGTCGCCGCTGAGCGCGTGACACACCAAGATGACGTTATCGCGCGCGGGAGATAGAGTGCCGTAGGTCTCGTAGGCCACCTGGACCGGGTGCAGTTCCTGCCCGCAATCGAGCCGGACCGGCTCAGGCAGGTCAAGGTACCGGGTCTGGACCAGCCCCACCGAGCCAGGACCGGTCGCGAGCGTCATGGGGCCTATCGTAGCTGGTCCGGATGGGTATATTGTCGTTCATACTCATAGGGAATCTAGGGGAGGGGTGTCGGGCGATATGACCACGGCCGCCAACGGAGTCAACGTAGAGGCGCTGCTTGAGGCGCGCGAGGCGCTGAAGGGCGCACCGGAGGCCGCCCAGTTCACCTGGCGGGCGTCCTCCAAGTGGCAGAACGGCGTGCACAGCACGGTAACAATCCAGAACTACTTCGGCCTCGGTCAGGAGCAGAGCCACAAGAAGGAGTCGGTGTTCGACGCCGACCACCCCGAGGTCTTCGCGGCGGACGACAACGGCATAACCCCGATCGAATACCTGCTGGTGGGCCTGGCGAGCTGCCTGACGGCGGGCGTGGCGTCCGTCGCGCAGAACCGGGGGATCCAGCTGCGCTCGGTCGAGTCGGTGGTTGAGGGCCAGCATGACATCCGCGGCATCCTCGGTGCCGACACCGACGTCCGCAACGGCTACAACGACATCAAGGTGACTTTCACCATTGATGCGGACGCGTCAAAGGAGGACATCGAGGCGCTCGTGGCCCAGTCGCAGAAGCGATCCGCGGTGTTCGACGCTCTCACCAACCCGACCAACGTCACCGTCGAGGTCGCTTGAGCGAGCGGTTCAGCACGGTCGTCATCGGAGCGGGTCACGCGGGCCTGGCCGCGAGCTACTTCCTGAGCGACCGGTCGATTGACCATGTCGTGCTGGAGCGCGGCGACGTGGCGAACTCCTGGCGCCGGGAGCGATGGGATTCCCTGCGGCTGCTCACCCCCAACTTCCTCAGTCGGCTGCCGGGCCTTCGCTATGAAGGCCCGGATCCGGGCGGCTACATGACAGCGGGGGAGGTGACCGGATTCATCGGAAAGTTCGCCGAGGTTGCCCGAGCACCGGTCAGGACCGGTGTCAACGTCATGTCGGTGCGGCTTGACGGCGATGGTTACCGCGTGACCACCAGCCACGGCGAGATCGGCTGCCGCGCCGTGGTGATCGCGAGCGGCGCCTGCAACACGCCGGTGCTGCCGTCGTTCGCGGACATGGTGCCGGAGCCGGTCGAGCAGCTGACGCCGTTCGACTACCGCGACCCGGCCAAACTGCCCGACGGCGGCGTGCTCGTCGTCGGCGCGTCGGCGACCGGCGTGCAGCTCGCGGCGGAGATACACCGGTCGGGCCGGCCGGTGACGCTCTCGGTCGGTGAGCACGTGCGGCTGCCGCGCACCTACCGGGGCCGCGACGTACTGTGGTGGATGGACGCCTCGGGGGTCTGGGACCAGCGGTACGACGAGGTCGATGACCTCAGCCGGGCCAGGAAGCTGCCCTCTCCCCAGCTCGTAGGGACACCCGAGCGGATGACCCTGGACCTTAACGCGCTCACCGCGATGGGCGTCTCGCTGGCGGGCCGGTGGGCGGCCGTGCGTGACGGGGTCGCGCTGTTTTCGGGCGGCCTGCGCAACGTGTTCTCGCTCGCGGACCTCAAGATGAACCGGTTGCTTGGCATGTTCGACGAGTGGGCTGTTCGCGAGGAGGTCGGTCCGCCAGAACGGTTCGAGCCGACACGGGTCCCGGAGCCGGCGCGGCTGCGGCTCGACCTGCGCAGCGGCGAGGTCCGGGCGATCGTGTGGGCAACGGGTTTCCGGCCCGACTACGGCTGGCTCGGCGTGCCCGTGACCGATGTGAAGGGCCAGCTCCTGCATGAGGGCGGCGTGACCGCAAGTCCTGGACTCTACGCGCTGGGCCTGCCCCTGCTGCGGCGGCGGAGGTCCACATTCATCTGCGGCATCGAAGACGACGCGCGTGAGGTGATCGGTCACCTCGCTGGCTATCTCACCCAGGGCGCAAGCGGGACCACCGGGCGGCCGGCCGTGCGTTGACGCAACGCACGATCACCATCGCCGAAGGGCTGAGCGCGCGGTTCGCCAAGCACCTGGCCCTGCTGACCGAGGCGGGCCTGGTGACAGCGGAGCTAGGCGAACGCCGCCGGGTGCGGTACCCCCGATCGTCTCCGCGGAGGAATGGGACGCGCCATGGCCGGCGATGCTGGTCAAGCAAAAGGAGTTGTTAACCGCGAATCCCGTTTCTTGTCGCTGGCGATTCAGGCCCGCCGCGTGCCGAGCCCAGCGTATTGGCCACGGGGAGCGAATCGACGTCACCGCGCAGAACCGTGCGTACTTACTTCGGTGGCGCGACCCGGTGCGGATCGTGCTGGCCCAGGGTGGCGCGGCGTGCGGCACGTAAGCAACTTTCTTGCCCGTACGCCACCAGCCAGGAGCGCGCACCTGGTCAACAGGTTCCCATGAAGTGCGTCAGAACCCCGAAAATGTGGCTCTCGCGCCAATTCTGTGACAGGTGACGATGGGTGGCACCTAGCTAAGAAGGCCGGAAACGCAAGCGCTACGCTGATTGCCGTGTTGGCGCTCGCCGCTGTGCAAGTCACTGGGCAGATCACGGTACATATCACCGGTGAGGTGGTCCCTGCCCGCGCGCAGATGGCGGCCACGCTCGGATTTCACATCATCTTGGCCTGCCTGGGCATCGCGCTGCCGTCGATCGTGCTGCTCGCCGAGTTCATCGGCCTGCGGCGGCGAGACGAGGTGGCGATGCTGCTGGCACGGCGCTGGTCGCAGGCGATGGGCGTGCTGGTCGCGGTCGGCGCGGTCACCGGTACCGTGCTGTCGTTCGAGATGGGGCTGCTCTGGCCCGGGCTGATGCGGCAATACGGGGCGGTGCTCGGGCTGCCGTTCGGAATAGAAGGCCTGTTCTTCTTCCTCGAGGCGATCTTCACCGGCATCTACTTGTACGGGTGGCGCCGGCTGCCTGGCTGGGCGCACTGGTGGACCGGGGTACCGATCGCGCTGAGCGGCATCCTCGGCGCGATGTCGGTGATGGCCGTCAACTCCTGGATGAACCAGCCGGGCGGCTTCACCGCCACGAACGGACAGGTCACCAGCGTCGACCCGTGGCAGGTGTTCTTCAACCACGCCGCCACCTACGAGATGCCGCACATGATCCTCGCCGCGTACATGGTCAGCGGGTTCAGCGTCGCCGCCGTGTACGCATGGGGCATCCTGCGAGGCCGGAAGGACCGGTATCACTACACCGGTTTCGCGCTCGGGTTCGTCCCCGCGGCGGCGCTCACCCCGGTGCAGATCTTCGTGGGCGACACCGCGGCCCGCTCGATCGCGCACGACCAGCCGGTGAAGTTCGCGGCGATGGAGTACGTTGCGCGCACGTCCTCGCATGTACCGGAATGGCTGGGCGGAGTGTACGTCAACGGGCACGTCTACGGCGGGCTGAGCATCCCGGACATGGACTCGCTGCTGGTCGGGTTCACCCCGGGCACGAAGGTAACCGGCTGGGATACCGTACCCGGCGCCGAACGGCCGCCGGTCGTCTGGCTGATCCACCTGTGTTTCGACGTGATGGTGGGGCTCGGGTTCCTGTTGCTGCTCGCCGGGCTGTGGGCGCTGTGGGCCTGGTGGCGCGGGCGCGCGCTACCGAGATCGCGGCTGTTCTGGCTCGTTGGTGCCGTCAGCGGTGTCGCCGCGATCGTGGCGATGGAGTGCGGCTGGGTGGTCACCGAGGTGGGCCGCCAGCCCTGGGTGGTGTACAAGCTGATGACCACGTCGCAGGCGGCCACCACCAACGGCGGGGTGATCGCGAGCCTGACCGTGGTGATCGTGCTGTACGCCGTGCTCGGCGCCGCGACGGTCGGCATGCTCCGCATGCTGGCCCGCCGGTGGCGACGCTCCCAGGAACTGGTGCCGTGATCGCGGCGGACGCCGTCGGCGGCATCTTGCTGGCCTCGGTCACCTTGTACGCGGTGCTAGGCGGCGCGGACTTCGGCGGCGGGCTGTGGGACCTGCTGGCCGGCGGCGACCGGCGGGGGAGCGCACCGCGTCGGCTGATCGATGACACGATCACGCCCGTGTGGGAGGCCAATCACGTCTGGCTGGTCTTCGACCTGGTCATCTTCTGGACCGCGTTCCCGCACGCGTTCGCTGCCGTGATGACCACCCTCGCGCTGCCGCTGTGGCTGGCGCTGCTCGGCATCGTGCTGCGTGGCGTCGGGTTCGCGTTCAGGAAAGAGGTGCACGGGCTGGGAGCGCAGCGGCTGTTCGGCGCCATGTTCGCGGTCTCCTCGCTGCTCGTCCCGTTTTTCATGGGCACCGTGGTCGGCGCGATCGCGACCGGCCGGGTGCCGGCCAACGGCAGCCGGGCCGACCTGGCCGCCTGGACCAGCGGCACGTGCGTGCTGACCGGGCTGCTGTTCACCGCCGCGTGCGGCTATCTGGCCGCCGTGTACCTCACCGGGGAGGCGGCACGCGCCGGCGACGAGCCGATGTCGTCCTATTTCGCCAGGCGTGCGGAGGGCGCGGGCGTCGTCAGCGGCGCGTTGTCGCTGGGCGCTCTCGCGTCGTTGCGCGGCTCCTTGCTGTACAGCAGGCTGACCGGGCGCGCGCTGCCGCTGGTGATCCTCGCCGGGGTAGCCGGCGTGACCGTGTTCGTCCTGCTGGTCTCTGGCCAGCGCATGGCCTCTGGGCAAACACCGTGGCTCCGGTCGGTAGCCGCGCTCGGGGTGGCCGCCGTCGTGTGGGGCTGGGGTGTCGCCCAATATCCGGTACTGCTGCCGGGAACCGCCGTGACGCTGGTTAACGCCGGTGCTCCAGACGGAACCCTGATCGCGATCATCTGGCTGTTCGCGGTCCTCGTCCTGCTGATCGGGCCGTCGTTCGCGCTGCTGTTCTTGCTGCAGGGCAAGCGCGTGCTGTATCACGCCATGGAGGAGCCGGTGGCTGTTCAGCGCGTCGGCACCAGGGTCGCCTCTGGGCACGCGAGGACCGCCGCGCTCGCCGTGGTCGCCGTAGCCGTCATCCGCCGCCTGCGCCGGTAGCCGGGCACGCCGGCTGACCCGGGCGCGCCGGCTGACTGGGCGTCGGCTAACTGGGCGCCGGCAAGCCGCAGCGGGTCGAACGGCGCCAGGTCGATGTCGGCCGGCAGGCCCAGCGCCAGCCTGGCGGCGATCGCGCCCGCGTGAGGCCCCATGGTCAGCCCGGAGGCACCCAGCCCGGTGGCCACGACCAAGCCGTCGATACCGGGCACCGGTCCGAGCAGCGGCCGGATGTCCGGGCCGCACGGGCGGAAGCCGACGCGTGTCTCCAGGTACGTGGCAGAGGCCAGGGCTGGCGCGACGGCCAGGGCCTCCCCGAGCACCTCGGCCAGGCCGCCCGGCGTCACCCGGTGGTCGAAGCCGGCGCCTGTCTCGCGGGTGGCCCCCGCGACCACCCGGGAATCGTCGAAGGCGAGCATGTAGTGGCCGCTGCCGCCGGGCAGGATGACCGGCCACTGGCTGGTGTCGACCCCGCCGAGTGAGAAATGTGCGATCTGCCCGCGCTGCGGCTCGACCGGCACGGCCAGGCCAGCAGGTGCCAGCAGCATGCCGGTCCAGGCTCCCGCCGCCGCGACGACCGAGTCCGCCTCGATAAGCTCGCCGCCGACCATAACCCCAACGACCCGCTCGCCACGCAGGGCGAGTTCGGCCTCACCCGTGACCGGCGTCGGCTTGGCCGCCCTCGTCAGCGCCGCGGCCAGCCGCCGCCCGTCGACTCGGGCCGCGCCGCCGATGTAAACGGCCGCCGTGTCCGCGCGCAGCGGCGGGAACATGCGCTGGGCCTCCGTGCCGGATACCTCCCGCACCTCGCCCATCTCCGGCGCACGCGCCCGGCGAGCGCGGAGCAGGTCCTCGTCGCCGTTGAGAGCCAGCGCCCCTACTCGCCGGTACCCGGTGTCTGTCTCGCCTGCCTCCGCGAGTTCCTCGATTAGCGCCGGATATTCGCGAGCGGCGGCGCAGCCGAACGCGTACCAGTCCCCATCCTCGACGCGCGACGACCATGGGCAGATGATCCCCGCGCCGGCCGCAGTCGCCCGCCCCGGCAGCGCCGCGTCCACGGCAATGACCTCAGCGCCGAGCGACGCCGCTGTGTAGGCGCAGGCAGCGCCGACGATCCCGGCTCCGATAACGATGATTTTCGTCATAACTAACTGTGGCTCGTGTGCTCGGCTCGGTGTTAAGGGTGCAGCACGGCGACCGTGAACAGCACGGCGTCGTACAGGAAGTGCGCGAGTATGGGCCGGCTCAGGCGGCCGTGCTTCTGAAACGACCTGGTGTTGTAGAAGCCGAGCGGGATCGTCAGCAGGAAGCCGAGCCCGTAGTAGATGTGATAGCTGGTGCGCAGGGTCAGGCTGAGCACCAGCGCCCAGTTGCGATCCCAGCCGAGTTGGTCCAGGCGGACAAGCAGGTAGCCGTTGACGATAGTCTCCTCGGCGACCGCGGTGGTCGCGGACACCAAGATCCCGTAGATGACGTAGTACTTCGGCATGGGCCCGAGCGACGGGCTGACGAACAGCGACCTGTCGCCGGCGATCGCCGGCGCGAGGACGATCAGCATCAAGATCTCGGTGCCGAAGCCGGCCAGGCCCAGCCCTATCGCCGGCCAGATGTCCCTGAACCACTGTGCCTTCGGCGCCAGCCCGAGCCTGGCCGGGCTCTGGCCGGTCCGGTTCAGCAGGAACAAGGCGATCGGCACGACCGCGGCCACCTCGAGGTAGCTGATCGTCGTGACGAAGAAGTTCGTCAGCGGATGCCCGGACACGATCGTGGGAATCCTGTGGATGGTGCCGGTGCCGCCAAGGTGTCCTGCCAGCGCGTCGAGCGCTCCGATGACGGCCGGGACCAGGAACGCTATCTGGATGAACCAGGTCTCTTTGACCAGCCCCCGCCGCGACAGCGGGTCAAGCGCCGGCGGCCGTATGTCCACCGGTACCTGATACGCCCAGTCGGGCCTGGTCGGCCCGGTCCCGCTCGGCCCGGTCCCGCTCGGCTCGCTCACGGCAACAGCATGCCCTACGACCAGGCAATTCAACACATTTTGCGCAAATCTCGCGCTTGCGTCGGCGTGGCGTCCAGGCGAGCGCACCTATAGCCAAGATAACGTGCGGGAACCGCCGGGAACTCCCGCGGGGCCTGCGCCGTTTGGTGAGCGTGACGAGAGCCTTGCGCCTGGCGGTCAGCCAGGTCGTGGTCGAGCAGCGCAGCTTCTGGCGGAGCGCGGAGTACGCGCTGTTCACGGTGGCCTTCCCGCTGATGATCCTGCTGCTGATCGGCGCTGCCAACGTCGGCTCGGTCATTCCGGGCACGCATATCAAGAACACCACGGTCTTCGTGCCCGGCATCCTGGCCTTCGGCGTGATCGTGTCCGCGTACGTGAACCTCGGGTCCAAGGTCGCGGTGCTGCGCATCGACGGCGTGCTCAAGCGCATCCGCACCACACCGCTGCCCTCGGCTGCCTACCTCGGTGGCCTGCTGGCCAGCACGGTCATCACCGCGGTCCTGATCACCGCTGGACTGGGGCTGATGGGCTGGCTCGCGTTCGGCGCGGCGCCGCAGCCCGGCGGGCTGGCGCCGCTGGGCGCCGCTGCATGCCTGGGCATCGTGTGCTTCTCCGGGCTCGGGCTCGCCATCAGCTCGGTCATCACCAGTGCGGAGTCGGCCGGGCCGGTTGCGTACGCGACGTTCCTGCCGATCGCGATCATCTCCGGCGTGTTCGACCCCACATTCAGCGGGCTGCCTGGCTGGCTGTCGCACGCGGTCGCGTTGTTCCCGGTCAAGGCGCTCGCCCAGGTGCTGCAATGCGCTTACGTCGCCCGGCCCTTGCCCGCGCTCGACCTGCTCAACCTCGCTCTGTGGACGGCGGCCGGCTGGGGGACGGCCGTCTGGCGCTTCCGCTGGGACGGATAGCCGGCCGGCGGTAACGGCCGGCCGGCTCGTGCGCAAGGGCTCAGCTTGTGCGCGAGAACTCAGCCGACCGTGGCGGTCTGGACAGCCTCGCGCAGGTGAGCCTCGGCCTCCGGGCTGAGCGAGGTGCTGATGACGCTGCCGCCGTAAGGAGCCACTTCCGGCAGGACCTTCTCCGGGGTACTGCTCACGACCAGCACGAACAGCGCCGCCTTGCCCGGCGTGAGCTGCTCGCCGACCTGGCGCATGAAGTTGTCGTCCACCCCGCTGTCGACCGCGCTGCCAGCCAGCGCGCCGGTGCCCGCGCCGATCGCGGCGCCGAGGAACGGCATGAAGAAGATCAGCCCGATCAGGCCGCCCCACAGCGCGCCGCCGAGCGCGCCCGCGCCGGCCGTTGACCGGCGTGCCTGGTGCAGCTTGATCTTCCCGTCCTGCTTACGCTCCACGACAACCGCGTCTTCGAGCGTGATCAGATGCTGGGACTGTAGCTGGAATAGCTTTTCGCGAACCTCGCTAGCAGTAGCTACATCATCGTAGGCAATAGCGATAAGGTTACTCACGGTGCGTATACCCCCTGTTGTTTCTTACTCATTTTCCTGCACTCAGACATATCTGCGGCGGGGCGACATGAGCGCCCAGATGACGAACACGTCGATCGCGATCACGACGATTGACCAGACCGGGTAGTAGGGGATGAACAGGAAGTTCACTATCGCGCTGATCGTCGCCAGGATGATGCCGGTTATCCTGGCCCAGGCCATGTCCGCGAACAGGCACAGCCCGGCCGCGAACACGACGGCGCCAAGGATCATATGAATCCAGCCCCAGCCGGTGGTCGAGATGTCGTAGGTGTAGTTCGGCAGGACGACGAAGAATCTGCCCCTGACAACCGCCGCCAGACCCTCGAAGAAGCTCCACAGGCCGGAAATCACCATGAGCACCGCGGCGAGGGCGGTGAAGCCGGCCACGGCGAGACCACCGCTGGATCCCTGGCCTGAGCGGCTGTCGTCCTGCTGTCCCGCGGGCTTGGGCACGTACTGGCCGGTGCGTTCTGACTGGTCATGCGCACTGCTCATCGGATTGGCCCCCTCACCTTGGGTGATGACGGTACTGTACCCAGCCCATTGCGCTGTGCAATCATCCGCGACGGGTGAATATCAGGCATGCGTGGGTATGTATCGCCCCATCGGGGGTGAGTACAGTTTTTGCTAATGTCGTGACTGGCGCGGGCAGTGCTGCTGACGTGAGCGGTGTTCCTGGCCAAAGCAGGGGGTTTGTCGGCAGGCGCAGGATCACCAGGCTGCTGGACATGACCGCGGCCTGCCGGGTTACCGTGCTCGCCGCGCCGGCCGGCTCGGGCAAGACCGTTGCCTGTTCGGTGTGGGCGGGGTCGGCAGGCGGCCGGGTGGGCTGGCTCACGCTGGATGAGACCGACAATGACGCGACGCTGCTGCGCACGCGTGTCACGTCCGACGTGGACGTTCTCGTCATCGACGACGTGCACGTGCTGACCGATGACGGGGCGCTGCGCGAGCTCGACCGGGTGATCTCGCACACACCGCGGGTGATTCTGTCCGGGCGGTTTATGCCTGGGTTGCACCTGGCCAAGCTGCGCGTTGCGGACGAAGTCGCCGACCTCGGCGCGGCGGACCTGGCCTGCACGGCGGCCGAGGCCGACTCGTTGCTCGCCGCGCTCGGCGCAGCCGTCAGGCCGGCCGAGCGGGACGCGCTGCTCGGCTACACGAGGGGCTGGATCACCGGCCTGCGCTTGGCGGCTCTGACCGGCCATGGCGCCGGGTTCGGCGCTCAGCCGCTGGCGGCGGATTACCTGCGTGATGAGGTGCTCGACGTCCAGCCGCCCCACATCCGCCTGTTCATGCTCCGCACCAGCGTGGCCGAGCGTCTGACCGGAGACATCGCCGACTCGCTCAGCGGCGGCCAGGTGCGCGGCGCCGCGGTGCTGGACACGCTGGCCAGGCAGAACTGCTTCGTCGACCGGCTTGGCGGTGGGGAATACCGGTACTATCCGGTGCTTCGCGACATGCTGCTGGCCGAGCTGGCCCGGCGGGACCTGGACGAGTCGGCCCGGCGGGACCCGGCCGGGCTGCCGGTGCCTGATAGTCCCGTGCCGCAGCAGGCCAGGCTCCGGGCCCCGCTCAGCCAGAGTGAGCTGGCCGTGCTCCGCTTGCTGCCGTCGTTCCTGACCAACCAGGAGATTGCGGACGCGCTGTTTCTCTCGGTGAACACGGTCAAGACGCATCTGCGGTCGATCTACCGCAAGCTGGCCGTGACCTCTCGGCGGCAGGCGATCATGACCGGTCGTCGCCTGCAACTTCTGTTATCTACGTTTCATCCGTGGCGCGTAGTACATCACGTGGTCGGCTGGGGAACAAGCGACCCATGACCAAAGCGGTGGACTTTGAGCTTGGCTTCTTTCCGGTCCCGCGCATCGCGGCGGAGGGAGGCATTCCGAATCCTCCTGGGCCTTGGCCTGGGCCGGGACGTCCACCCGGGCAATACTCTCGCCGGTGTTGCTCTCGCTGGTGTTGCTCTCATCAGGGCTGTCGGCCAGCGGATCGCGGCCAGGGGAGACGCTGCGACCACCGACCGCAACATGCCTGCCGCCCTGAACCGGGCCCTTTATCGCCGTCCGCGGGTTGCGGAAGGACGGGTGGCGCGCCGCCATGAATATGGCGATGAGCCAGGCGGCGAGGCTGACGACGATGACCAAGCACATCACCCATAGGCGCCAATCCGAAGTATCAAGGTTCATGTTCACAGCTATTCACCTCATATGCATCACCCGTCCCAATTTTTACGTTCCCGTTCTGGCCAGATTGAGTCCTGGTGGCTGTGAGCTGCTCGTTTAGGGTGGCTCGGGGCTGGCAAGGACGGTATAGGGCAAAGGGGAGTTCAGGCATGGGGGGAAGCTGACATGGATCTCGAAACAAGCGTCGGTCAAGGCCGCGTAGCTCAGCCGCGAGAGCCGAGTGATCCCATGACCGGCGTGCTGGACGAGGAGATCTACCACCTCACCGGCCAACTTGAGCCGGCGGTGACCAGGTGGCGGCACTGGCTGCACGAGCACCCCGAACTGCCCAACCGGGAGAAGAACACCGCCGCTTACATCAAGCGGCACCTGGATACGCTCAAGCTGGACGAGGTTCGCGGCGGCATCGCCGGCCATGGCATCGTCGGCGTCCTGCGCGGGAAGCCGGGCGGTGACAGGGTGATGGCGCTGCGCGCCGACTTTGACGCACTGCCGGTAAGGGAGACCGCCGGGGTCGCGTTCGCCTCCAAGGTGGTGGACGCGGACTATCCGGGCGGGCCTTTCCCTGTCGCTCACGCCTGCGGGCACGACTGCCACACCGCGATGCTGATGGGCGCGGCGAGCGTGCTCAGCCAGCTCAAAGGCAAGCTCAGCGGCACGGTCTTGTTCGTTTTCCAGCCGGCCGAGGAGGGCCCGCCGCCGGACGAGAAGGGCGGAGCCGCCCAGATGCTGGCCGAAGGCGCCCTCGACAACCCCGCGCCGACGATGGTCTACGGCCACCACGTCGTGCCGCTGCCGACCGGGTACGTCGGGTACCGGACCGGGAACCAGTTCGGCGCCTCGTGCGTGGTCAAGGCGGTCATCACCGGCAGGCAGGCGCACGGTTCGACGCCGTGGCAGGGCAAGGACCCGATACCGGTGGCGGCCGCCATCATCGAAGCGACCGGGCAGATGTACCGGCAGGTGAACGGGTTCAACCCGATCACGATCACGATCGGTCATATGGAGGACACCGGCCGGTTCAACATCATCGGCCAGCAGGTCACGCTGTGGGGCACCATCCGGTGCGCGATCGAGAGCGACATGCCGAAGATCCAGGACATCGTCACCCGTACCGCGACCGGTACCGCGCACGCCTACGACTGCACCGCCGAGGTGACGTACCGCCAGGAGATTCCCGCCGTGCGTAACCAGAAGTCCTGGGTAGACGCCGCGTTGCCCACCCTGGAGCGGGTGGTCGGCAAGGACAGGGTCGTACAGACGCCCGCGACGCTCGGCTACGACGACGTGTCCGAATTCCTGAACAGGTACGGCGGCCTCTACGTCATGCTCGGCTGCCAGGATCTGCAGTTCAAGGACGGGGAGATGGTGCCGGTCAAGGACGGCAAGGGCGCGGTCATCAATCACAGCTCCGACTTCTACGCCAACGACGCGGTGCTGGCCACCGGAGTGCGGCTGCACGCGACGATAGCCGCCGATCACCTGTCCGGCAGGCTCAGCCCGGCCACCTGATCAGGTGGTGCGCCGGAGCCGGACGAGATCGAGAGCAGGTGCTCGCGTAGCCGGATGATCTCGCCCGCCACCGTCTGGATGTCGTCGAGCTCGCGCCCGGACAGGTCCCGGGCGAGCAGTTCGGCGTGAGTGAGGGCTTTGGTGAGCGGGGCGTGCAGATGATGCGGGGCGTCCTGCAGGAACCTGCGCTGGGCGTCGAGCAGGCGGGCGTTCTGCTCATCGAGGAGCTGCCGTTCGCGGTCGGCGGTACCCTTCCGTCTGGCATGCCACGCGATTACCACGAACATGGCCGCTAGCAGCGGTATCCCCGCCAGTTCAGCAACTCGCCAGCCGCCATGAAGCAGGATAAGGCCAATCAACCCCATACCTGTGAAACGGATTCGCGGCCGAACGGTTCAACGCTGAGAGATCATCCGGAGTAAGACGGGGTGCCAAACCCCGCGATCACGGGCGGCACGTTAGCTGCCCTCCAGTTTCACCGTTGCCGACTGGCCCAGCATGCGGCCGTGCGCGTCGTTGGCGGTGACCGCGAAGTAAGGTCCGCCGGAGTTCACCGTGATCGTCGTCTCGAAGCCGGTGCGCCGCTGCGATCCGGCCTCCCGCAATCCGGTCGCCGTACTCCCTGCCAGCACCGTCCAGCTGCTCAGCTCCGTGGCACCGTTCCAGCTCGCGTACACAACCGAGCCTCCTGCCGGGTTCACCCTGGCGGCGACCGCGGGCTTGTCGGTGGGACGCCCGGTCCAGCTCGCGGTAAAAGCGCGGTATGACTGGTCGCCGACCGGGAACTGGCCATCGAGCAGCACCGTCCCGTTTTCCGCGAACTCGGTGAAGTAGGGCAGATTACCCCAGCCGACCAGCACCCGGCCGTCGGGGAGCAACTGCATGCTGCCCTGGTTGGCGGCCAGCAGCTTCGCCGGGTGGGTGTAGCTGCGGCTCAGCGTCGCGCGCATGGTCACGGTGTCCAGGTCCAAGAGGATGGCGCGGGACTGTTTCTCCTTCTGCGGCGAGGCGGCGTCATCGAAGACGGACAGGCCCTGCGTTCCCCGGGGGCGGACATGGTGCTGCCACCAGAACGTGGCGCCCGGGCCCATCTCGAAGCTCGACCGTTTCCCGCCGAGCCGCCAGAGTACCTCGCCGCCCGAACGGGCGATCTTGTACACGGTGCAGGTATTGCGGGCGGAGACGATCAGGTTGCCGTCGGGTGCCACCGCGATCGAGTTGACATGGAAGTAGTCGAACGGCTTTTTCTCCGTGCCGCCGGAGAACGCCGCATAGGTGTCGGTGACCGGCACATAGTCCAGGCTGTTCCACTCGAACAACACCTCACCGGACGCGATGTCGATCTCCAGGACCGACCCGGTCAGCGCCGTTCCGCCGGCCGGGCCACGCAGTGCGGACAGGTCGGCGGACCGCGGCCGGACGGCGGTGATCAGCGCCGTGTCCTGCGGGCTGATAACGAACTCGTGCAGGTCGGCGGACATGCCGTCGCCCCCGTCAACGGTGGCGATGGTGCGGTACGAGCTGTCGGCGATCACGGCCTTGCCGTAACCGACGCCCAGCTCTATCCGTCCCTCCCACCAGGTGAGCACCGGCTGTCCCCGGTACGTCTGCACCTGCAGGTCCACTCGGGCCATGCCCTTGCTCGCGGGGAAGTCGGTGTTCGGAGAAAACCAGACCGGGTTTGCGTACCGGTCGAGGATCATCAGCCCTGGCTGTCCTGGCCCGGTCAGCGGGTAGCCGGACGGGGTCAGAACGAAATAGGGCGGGTCCCCGGCCGGCGGGCGACCGTGATCGGACACGGTGATGGTCGGCGGGCTCAGATCGGGGCGGCTGACAAAGCGCAGCACGTCGCGGCCGTCACCCGGTGCCGCCGCGGTGGTGCTCGCCGCCGCCGGATGGGGCCATGCGTACCCGCCCATGCCCGCCAGCGTCAGGCCGCCCGCGCCCACCACGGTTGCCCCCCCATATCGCATGATGTCCCGGCGGGTCAATCCGTCGCGCTTCACGTGCCACCTCCATGTCAGCCACGACCACACTGACTGACATGTCTTAAAGAAGTAGCAAGGAATCCGTCACCTTTAGTTGGGAGTTTCATTTGTTTAGTGGCGGTGTGGCTCACGTCGACGCCCCGTGCCGCCCGCCACCGGCGGGCAGCACGGGGCCGGAATCGCTAGGACGCCGGGAAGTTGAAGTAGTGCAGGCTGACGTAGGGCGGGTTACCGCCGGCGGCGGAGACGAATACGAGGTAGACGTTGTGGGTGCCGGTCACTTCGGTGATGTTGGCGGGGATGGTTTCCCAGGAGG
>Ga0335075_10003472_pt1 | contig 25005 bp, 28 predicted proteins | sample Lox_Sample_24_FD_206723 | JGI IMG/M metagenome (GOLD analysis project Ga0335075, IMG submission 206723) | Soil microbial communities from Loxahatchee National Wildlife Refuge, Florida, United States - Lox_Sample_2.4 | ecosystem: Environmental > Terrestrial > Soil > Wetlands | place: USA...
TGTTGATCCGCGAAATCCCGCCCGACGAGCGTCTGATCACGATCGAGGATGCGCGCGAGCTCGTGCTCGACCGGCACCCCAATCATGTGCGCCTCTTCTACAGCAAGGACGATCAAGGCCTCGCGCACGTAACGCCGAAGCAACTTCTCGAGAGCTGCTTGCGCATGAAGCCCGATCGGATCCTCCTTTCGGAGCTGCGCTCGGAAGAGGCCTTCGACTACCTGCGCAACGTCAACTCCGGGCACCCGGGCTCGATCACGAGCGTGCACGCGGCGAGCGCGGAGCTCGCCTTCGAGCAGCTGGTGCTTCTCGTAAAACAGAGTCGGGCCGGCGCCGAGCTCGCTCGCGCCGACATCAAGAGCCTGCTCTATCTCCTGGTCGATGTCGTGATTCAGTTCGGCGTCGACGGCCGCCGCCGCTACGTGAAGGAGGTCTTCTATGATCCCGCGCGCAAGCGCCGCAATCTCGCGTAAGCCGCCGCGCTCGATCTCGCGTATTCCGCTCACGAGCGCCGCGATCCTGCTCGCCCTTGCGCTTTCGCAGTACCTCGCGGGGTACTTTCTCGTGTGGTCGCTTCGCGCACCGCTTCGCGAGGTCGGGTTACTCACCGCCGCGCGTTACGCCTACTACTATGACGATCTGCCTGCCGTGCGGCGACGCATTTTCCTCTCATCCGCCGCGGGACTCCTCCTCGTCGGGCTGGCCGCGGGTGCAGCGCTTAAGCCGCGCGCGCGGCCGTTGTACGGGGAGACCCACTTTGCGCGCCGGTGGGAGATCGCCGCGGCGGGCCTTTTGGGGTCTCAAGGCATCATCTTGGGTCGCCTCGGCCGCCGATTCCTCATGCTCTCGGGCCAACAGGGCGTTGCGCTCGCGGCTCCTCCTCGCGCCGGAAAGGGCGTAGGCGTGGTGATCCCGAATCTCTTGAACTGGCCTGACTCGGTGATCGTCACCGACGTCAAGAAGGAGAACTGGACAATCACGGCGGGCTACCGGCGCTCGCGCGGGCACATTGTCCATCTCTTCGATCCGTTGAGCCCCCGCACCGCCCGCTGGAATCCCTTCACCTATGTGGCCGCGCAGCCGGATTTGAGGATCGATGGCGTACAGAAGATCGCGGACATGTTCTATACCGAGGTCCCGGGCACCGATCCCTTCTGGATTGCAAGCGCCCGCTCGTTATTCCTCGGCATCGGCTTATACCTCCTCGAGACGCCGAGCCTTCCGGCCACGATTGGCGAGGTGAGAAGGCAGGGGATGGCCAGTGACGACGAAGGGTTTGCGCGCCATTGGAAACGCCTCATTGAGGGACGCAACAGCGGCCGCTTCCCCCTCTCGGACGAGTGTGTGCGCGCGCTCTATGATGTGATCGATCTTGCGCCTGTTACCGCCTCCTCGATCCGAAAGACGTTCACTTCACGCCTCGACCTCTGGGCGAATCCGTTGCTTGATCGCGCCACCTCCGGCAACGACTTCGATCTGCGCGACTTGCGGAAAATGCCCATGAGCCTATACGTGGGCGTCAATCCCGATGATCTGCACCGACTGCGGCCACTGCTCTCGCTCTTTTTTCAGCAGGCGATCGGCCTTCAGACGCAGTCGCTTCCGGAACAGGATCCTAACTTGCGATGCCAGTTGCTCCTCCTACTCGATGAGTTCGCCGCCTTGGGGCGGATTCCCATCATCTCGGAGGCGGCGAGCTACCTTCCGGGCTATAACATCCGGCTCGTATTGATCTTCCAGGCGCTCTCGCAGCTACGGGAAGTTTACGGACCGCACGCCTCCGCGACCATGCTCAAGAGCCTCGCGGCTCGCATCGTGTTTGCGCCCAAGGATTACGATGAGGCGAAGGAGATCTCGGAAGAGCTCGGCGACTCCACCGTCCGCGCCCGCGCCGTCTCGCGCCCGCGCTTCGGGCAATGGGGTCGCCGCCGGGGCGCCCAGGGTGGCCAGGTGACGTTAAGCGAGCAGCGCCGTCCGCTTCTCTTGCCGCAGGAGGTCAAGGAGCTCGGGAACGAGGAGGCTCTCATCTTCTACGAGGGCCTGCGGCCGATCCGCTGCCGAAAGCTCCGCTACTATCGAGACCGGCGCTTCACACGACGCTTGATGGCACCGCCCGCGCAGCCGATCGCGCCGGATGCGGCCTTGCGGTCGGCAGCGAACGATGCGCCCGTCACTGGCGCCGAAGCCGCCGGCGAAGGCCGTCCGGCGGAGCCCCAGCGACCGCAAGCGCAGATTACCGATCCGAACCCCGAGCGTCTCATCGAAGCACGGGAGGAAGCCATTTTGCGCGAGCCGACTCTGGATGATCTGTCGCGACTGGAATCCCTCACGCTCACCGACTTCGCGGGCAACTATGAGCAGGTCACCGTGCCCGAAAACCGCACAGCGACAGAGAGTGAGATCGAGGCCGCGGTCGAGCAGTTTCTCGCGGGCCTACCGGCTGGCCGCGAGGGATGAGCCCGGTCAGAGAGTCATCGGCTGGAGATCCCCATGGCGAAAGATACCGACGGCTCTGAGCCAACCTCCGAGAAGCGCGAACGGCGCGCACGCACGGCCCGCGTTCAGGCGCAGCCGACGGTGAACACTCTCTCACCCACGCCGACGGCTCGTGCACCCGCGGCGCACGAGCCGTCGGAAGGCCGGGCGCGCCCTGCAGCCACTGCCGCGGAGTCCGAGCGCCCGAACTCAGCGCCGGACACAAAAAGTTCGGGCGGTTCGCCAGCGAACTTCGCCGCCTTGCCCGAAGGGATCCTCGACCGCTATTACCGCATTGGCGCCAAGTACTACCTCGATAACGGCGAGCTCGCTTTCACCCATCATGCGGACAAGCTCACGACGCCATCAGAGAATTCCGAGATCGTCCGCGATCTCGTCGAGATCGCGCGACACAACGGCGTTCATGACATCACCGTCACGGGCACCGAGCGCTTCCGGCGGGAGGTGTGGGCGGCGGCCACCCGCTTGAGACTCGAGGTGCGCGGCTACGAGCCGACGCTTCACGATGAGAAGCAGCTCGTGCGCGCTATGGCGCGCGAGGATGCCGCGCGACGGGGCGGACGGGATGAGCCGCGCAGTGCGGCACCGGACAGCGAGGAATCGCCGGCGGCGGCCGCCCGGGCCGCCGCCCCGCCAGCAACCGGTCCGAGCGCACGTGACGGTATTGAGCTTCCGCCATCTGCGGCCGATCGCCGTGCGGCCCGCGAAGGACGAACCTACATGGGCGAGCTGCTCGATCAGGGACCTGAGCATTATCAACGAAATCCCCGGGAGGACATGTCTTACTATGTCCAAATCGGCACGACGAACGGCGCGATCGATCTCTGGGGCCTGGATTTAAAGCGCGCACTCGCGGAAGCCAAATCGCGCCCGAAGGTCGGTGATCGCGTCGTCGTCCGTCAGATAGGACAGAGGGACGTCACTGTGCGGAGTCGCGAATTCGATGAAGCCGGTCGCTTCCTTGGTGAGCGGGACAAGGAGACGCACCGCAATCGGTGGAGCATCGAGAAAGAGGAGTTCGTGCGCGAGCGGGCGCAGCTCGCGGCCGTTGTGCGCGATGAGAACGTGAGGGCTGAGCGCGGGGCGCGAGCTCACCCCCAGCTTCTTGGCACCTACTTCATCATCAAACAGGCCGAAGAGTTCGCAAGGGAGCGATTTCGGACTCGTGAGGAGCGTCAGCGCTTCGTCGAGCACACCCGCGAGCGACTCGCGCAAATCATTGAGCGGGGCGAGGCGCTCCCCACGACCCAGATCCGTAGCCGCGAGGCGGAACGCACCCGCGCCTCGAGCCAGGAGCCTTCGGCGCCGCAAGGGCCCGGGGCAACCCTGGCGTAGTCTCCGCCAAGCTTACCTCTCCCGTGGCCACCGAGCGTCCCACCCCGCCGAGCAACCCCGCCTCCGGGGCCGCCGCGCCTCACGGCGTGACACCCGCCTCGCCTCGGCCGTCCATCGACCGCTTGACCGTCGGCAAGCTCATCGATCACGGTCGCGGCCGCCATGAATTCCATCCGCAGGGGCATCCTTCCTACTACGTGAAGATCTTGACTGACGATGGTCCGCGGACGATCTGGGCCCGGGGTCTCGAGCGGGCGCTTGCGAAATCACGCACCCAGCCGCAGGTGGGGGATGTGATCGGCGTCCGCGAGAACAACATCGCGCCGGTCTCCTTCATCACGCGCACCCGAAACGCCGAGGGCCTGGTGGTCGCCACCCGCCAGGCTGACACGCCGAGACCCCACTGGGTCATCGAGAAGCTCGAAGACTTCGACCTGCGCGCCGCTGCGGCCCGGGCGCTGCGCGATCCGACGCTCTCCCGCCGCGAGGCCGTGCTCACTCACCGCGAGCTGGCGCCGGCGTACTGGCTTCTCGACGCCGCCCAAAAATACGCCGCCGATCGATGGGATAATCCGAAAACCGTCCAGACATTCGTCGGCGCGGTGCGCGAAACCCTCGCGCTCACCATCGAACGCGGGATCGAGCTGCCGCAGCCGGCGCGTAAGGCCGCCCGATCGGCCAGTGGGCCGAGCGGTCCGCCGCGCGCCGACGGGCGGGCGCGAGAGTAAGGCATACCGGGTACCTATCGCGGCTCCTCCCACCCGCGATTCTTCGGTCTGGTGGTGATCACGGCGGACGGCAGGGGCTGGGTGACCTCGATTGCCGTGTGCGCGAGCTTGCCACGCCGCGCAGCTGTCAACGACGGGCGTCCTGCACCGCCGCCGAAGCGGCGGTCCTCGATCGTTGACAGCGCTGCTGCGGCGCGGCGGCGGTCCGCGCCGGCAATTCGCCGGTGCCATCCGAGCACCAGCCATGTCGACGATCGATGCCCTCACGATCCCACAGCGTCTTGCGCTCGCCCATTTCATCGAGGCCTACCTTCGGTTGCGCGGCTCGATGCACTGGCGCACGGCGTTCTATGAATGCACCAGGCGCGGGCGCTTTTGCCCCTATGCGAGCACCGAGGAGGCGATCCAGCTGGTGCGGCTCGCCCATGACTTCGGGCCCCTGATCGTCTGTCAGTTCAGAACGGCCGACGTGCAACGAGCCGCTCACACCGCCGCGGAGCTGCATAGCGTCGCGCTCAGTTCCGGGCTGGGAGTGGGACAGGAGCCCTAAGCGTGTTGCATTCCGTTGCAACTCGTTGCACCCGCGGCAGTCAGGTCGCGCACGAAAGGAATGCGTGGGATGGGGACGGATTGCCTGCGCGCCCCGATACTGCCACGCCGGTCTCGTCTGTCCACGATCTTACGACCGCCGTACCGGCGGCGAGCGCTCCGGAAGCGCTCGTCGTGGACAGCCGAGCTGCGGCGCGGCGCGAGGGGGTCGCGCAGGCAATCCCGCCTGCCATTTCATTGGGAGACCTTCCATGAACAGCTTTACGCTCACTGCGGTTGGGAACCTCGCCCGAAATCCGGAGCTCGTCGTCAAGGGAGACACGACCTACGCCCGGTTCTGCCTCATTGGTAATGACTATGCCGGAAAGGATGAGGGCGGTGCGAGCCGTGAAGTCGTGACGAGCCTTTGGTTCGTCGCCTTCGGCCCGCTGGGGGAGACCATCGCGCGCCGGGCTCGCCAGGGTGATCAGCTCATTCTCGAGGCTTACGTCAGAGCCAATCAGTGGACGAACCGCCAGGGCGAGAAGCAGTACGACCATTCGTTTGTCGTCCAGGGCTTTAGGTTCGGCGCACCGGGCCGCGCCAAGCGCGAACTCCATGCGGACGGTGAGTCTCGTGATACCACCCAGCCGCAGGGTTCTCCTCAGCCCTCTCGGAACGGCGGGGCCTGACGGCCGCTTCGGTTGCGGGTCGGCGCGATGGCGCGTCGGCCCGCATTCTTCTTTCGTGCAGCAGCGCGAAGTCGAGTCACGAGATCTCGGGCGCTGAACCCAGGTTCCCTCGCGAGCTCCCGCTCCGAGTGTTGACCCGCCTAATCGGCGAGCGGGTCAACACTCGGAGCGAGACATGATCTACATCATCCACTTTGACTCACCTTACTACCACGCACGCCACTATGTCGGATTCTGCCGTGATGGTGGCCTCGAGCAGCGATTGGAGCGCCACCGCTCCGGTGCCGGCTCGCGGTTGATGCTCGCCGTCGAGCTCGCCGGCATAGGGTGGACCGTCGCCCTGACGCATGCCGGGGATCGCACGTTCGAGAGACAGCTCAAGCGCGCTCATAACACGCCGCGGTTCTGTCCGATCTGCCGCGCGCAAGAGGTAGCCTCTTGATGAGACTTGGCGGATTTGCCTGCGCCGGCCAATCCTATCACGCCGACTCGCCCATCAAGGCTCGCGCGTCCTGCGCGAGCCGCCGAAGACGGCGGTTCCCTTGACGGGCGAGCTGCGGCGTGAGGCTTCGGCGCCGGGCAATTTCCGCCCAGACAACCATCGGAAATACGATCATGAATACTCGAAATGACGAATTTGCTTCCGGCGCCGGTGAGCATGCGAGTGTCTTTGGACAGTTCTTGGACTCGGAAGCGCTGCGCGGTCGAGCGCCCGCAGTGTACGCGGATGCAGCGCACGAGAGCACAAGTCCTGCCTACACGTTCCTTTCGACGCAAAAGGTGCTGGAGGCGCTTTCTCGAGCGGGCTTCCTGCCGGTCGAGGCGAGCCAGACGGCCACTCGGGTGAGAAGCCCGCTCCATGCGCGCCACCTTGTTCGGTTGCGCCGTCGTTATGAGACTGTAGAAATTGCCGATAGCATTCCTGAGCTGATTCTAACTAACAGTCATGACGGGAGCGCAGCTTATCACCTTCGAATTGGCATACATCGTGTTGTTTGTAGGAATGGCATGGTATGCTCCGACGGGAAGTTCTCGGTGTGGCGTGTCGCGCATCGCGGCGACATCCTGGATGAGCTCATCGCGGCCGCGCTGCAAATGGCCGAGCGGTTTGAGGCGCTGGCCGCGCAGGTCGCGCGGATGGAGCGTACTCATCTTGAGCCCACTCAGCGCTTGGAGTTCGCGGCGCGTGCCGCCACGATCCGCTATCCCGAGGGGCTCCCACATGGACTCGATCCCGCGAAGCTCCTGGTGCCGCGACGCTCCGAGGATGTGGGTGAGGATGCCTGGCGGACCCTCAATGTGGTGTCCGAGCATGTGCTGAGGGGCGGCATCCGACTTCTCGACAATGGCGGCCGCCGTCGCTCGACGAGAGGGATTTCGTCCATTTCCTCGAACATCAGGGTCAACACCGCGCTCTGGGAGGTCGCGGCAGCGCTCGCCGCTTAATCGTAGGTCGACTGCGGGGAGGGTGCCTCGGCGCTCTCCCCGCATTTCTCTACTTCCCTAAGCGCCACATTCCGAGATTCCGGCGCCAAGTCTCCTCTCCAATCGAGGAATAGATCGGAGGAGGGGAGGAGGGATTGCCTCGAGTCCGCCGATCCTATCACGCCGAGTCACCCGCCAAGACCCTCGCGCGCAAAGCCGCGCTCGGCGAGTCGCGCCGGAGGCGCGAGTCTTGACGGGTGCCCTGCGGCGTGAGGGGGCGGACCTGAGGCAATCCCGCCTCGAGGAGCACATCATGTCCACAGAATCAACATCCACTCAGTTTCGACTCATTCCTCTGCGACTACTCGATCTCTCCCCGCTCAACGTGCGCAAGACCGGTGGCGATGAGGGAATCTCGACGCTGGCCGAGCTCATCAATGCCGAAGGCGTGTTGCAGAACCTCTCCGCGTACGAAAGCCGCGAGAGCGATGGCGAGGCGGAGATACGCTACGCGGTCGTTGCCGGCGGCCGTCGATGGCGCGCACTGCGCCGGCTCATTGACCAGGGACGCATCACGGACGAGTATCCGGTGCCGTGCATCATCGTGACTTACGAGCGCGCGGTGCAGATCTCGCTTGTCGAGAACTCGGGTCGGGAGCCCATGCATCCGGCGGATGAGTTCGAGGCTTTCAAGGCCCTCATTGACGCCGGTCAGACGATGGAAGATGTCGCCGCTCGCTTTGGCGTCACGCCGATGGTCGTTCAGCGACGATTAAAGCTCGCCAATGTCCATCCAAAGTTCATCGCGCTGTATCGGGATGGGCTCGTCACGCTCGAGCACCTGATGGCATTTGCCGTGACTGATGATCAGGCACGGCAGCTCCAGGTCTGGGAGAGGTTGGGTGCCAACGGCCTGTCGGCGAGCGCGCTACGCCATGCGCTGACCGAACAGGAAGTCTCCCTACGGGCTCCGCTCGCCCGCTATGTCGGTATCAAAGCTTACGAGAAGGCAGGCGGAGTCGTTCGCCGTGACCTTTTCGATGAGGACGAAGACGGGGGTCTCGACGGTGATCTCGTGCGAAAGCTGGCAGCGGCGAAGCTCGAGAAATGTGCCGAGAAGGTGCGTAAGGAGGGCGTCGCCTGGGTCCACGTGTGCCTTGATTTCGATTACACGACCCGCTCGGCCTACAAGCAGGTCAAGACTGTAGTCCGTGATCCGACCGAGGAGGAGCAGAAGGCGATCGACGATGTCGCTACCGAACTGGGCCGGATCGAGAGCGAGATCGAGGAGGTCGAGGATGATAGTGAGCGTGTCGCGGAGCTCGAACGGCAGGCGGCGGAACTCGACCAGCAGTACGACGCCCTGAACGCTAAGTTGTCCGCGGCCGATCCGGAGCAACAGGCGCTTGCTGGGGCGGTGGTGACCATCGGCCACGATGGCAAGGTGCTGATCGAGCGCGATCTCTTGCGGCCCGAGGATGCGAGCCGGTTCGCGCAGGCTGAGAAGGCGCAGCGACGCGCAACTCCGACGGGTGGGCCTCGTGTGCACTCGGCGACGCTTGTGCGGCGACTCACCGCGCAACGGACGCTCGCCCTACAGGCTACGCTCCTGCAACATCCGGATGTTGCACTCGTTGCGCTCACGCACCGGCTGCTGTTGCGAGCCTTCCCTCTCTATGGTTGCGGGCGTGAGAGCGCGGTCCGAATCGACGGGAGGGCTGCCGACCTCGGCGCATACACGTCGGAGTTGGCCGGCTCGCCAGCGGAAGCCGCCCTGCGAGCGCGATCCGCCGCCATCGAGGCTCAGCTGCCCGAGGATCCCGGGCAACTCTTCGCTTGGCTGAGTGCGCAGTCGCAGACGGAAGTCCTCTCGCTGCTCGCATTCTGCATAGCGCAAACCGTGGACGCGGTGCAGGAAGATGAGGTCCCGAGTTCGGCGGATGAGCTCGCGCGGGCGGCCGGGCTCGACATGCACGCCTGGTGGGTGCCGAAGGCCGAGAACTACCTCGCGTCCATACCGAAGGCTCGCATCCTCGAGATCGTCCGCGAGGCCGTCTCGCCCGAGGTGGCCTCTGCGCTCTCGCTCATGAAGAAGGGAGCCCTCGCCCAGGCGGCTGAGAAGCGGCTTGCCGGGACCGGTTGGCTGCCAGCGCTCCTCAAGACTGAGGCGTAATCACCGGTGCCCTCTGCCCGGACATCGATCGCGAGGTCGGTGTCCGGTCTCTTTTTTTTGCCGCGACCGAGACCGCTCAACGCGAAGGGAGGGAGGGACGGGATTGCCTTGCCCGCGAGCCTACCACGGCCTGCTTCGCCGTCCAGGGTCGCGCTGCGCGCGCCCGACCTCCCGGTCGGCTTCGCCCTGGACTGCTATGCACGCCGTGATCGATCCCTCGCGGGCAATCCCGCCCAGATCCAATTGCGAGAGCCCGTCATGACCACCGACGTCAACATCTCCAGCGGTCTCAGTGATGCACACAGCCCGATCGTCGCGCGAGCAGTGGACGATTCCGAACGCCTGATGACCCTTCCCCGCCAATTCGGTCATCGCCTGATGATCTTCGAGGGCACGGTCTACACCTTCATGCGCCGGTTTGCACCCGATTACACGGGTGGCCTGTGGAAGTTCTTCGAGCTGAGCAACCAGGGCTTCTACATGGCACCGGAGGAGCGGCGGACCTATCGATTCTCGGTCGACACGAATGGTTACGAGGGGGTGATGTCGGCAGATGCGGCCGGCATCACTGTGTGCCTCTTTACGTACAGCCACTTGTCCTTCGAGTACTTCGGCGACGAAGGCTTCGCTGAGCACTTCCATCGCTTGCGGGACTTCGCCCTGGAGCACGCCGAGGCCTCGGCGATCTTCGCGGCCATCGACTGAGCTGCGCCGCCGGGTGCCGACGCGGGTCGGTGCCCGGCGGATTCCCTTGGAGGGCTCGGCAGTGCACCAGCGAGGTTGTACCTTGTCGTCGCGATCGTCCGTAGCCTGAGCGCAACGCGCATGCGCCATGGCCGGGGTGGTGGCGACCGGCAATGCCATCGTTCCTCAATGGCGAGCTACCGCGGAACGGGGCTGCAATCACCACGTACATGCAATCCCGGTAGCGGTAGAGGGCCGCCAGGCTGGCCCCGGCAGGCTGCCAGGGGCTGGACTTGGCAGGGGAGTGCAGACGGGCAGGAGCGGTTAGGGATCGCCTGCCGGGTTGAGGCTCGCGTGCCCAGTTCAGGGATGCGGCACGCGGTTCACTGATTGGACCGCCCGCTGACGACGGCGATGGCGACGACGACGATGTCGGTGTTCCTTGATGGTGAGACTGGCCCGGCAGGTGCGTCGAGTGCTTACAAGGGGATACACGTCCCAGCTCGGTTCTGTGAAATGAGACTGGGCCGAAAATGTGCCTTGGTTGGAGACTGGGCGCGTGTGGAAACGGAGAGCCTTGGCGTGGCGGCGGAGGGGGCCGAAAGGCTGCAATTGCCGGGGAATGTGGCCGAGGGCTTGGCGTCGCCACTCTATGCATCAAGGCACCGGTCTCCCGCCAGGGCGCACAGTCGCACCATCAGGGAACACCGACAGACGACATGCAACATGCGAGAAGGTGCTGGTTGGTAGCGCTTGCAGGATAGCCTCGCGGCCGCTGTTTGATTCAAACTCTCCAGCCATGGGCGGCAGCACTCACCTGTCAACTTGGGTTAGCACGGAGACGAAGGAGCGATTCGGCGTGGTCGCGGCGCAGTTGGGCCTCTCCGAATCCGCGCTGCTCAAGCGCCTTGTCGAGCTAAACCTGCAGAGTACGCACCTCGCCGGCACGGACATTCCGAGGTCGCCGGCAAATGCGGCGCGCAGCGCACGGCTGTACGTTCGGCTCCGACCCGAAGATCGCCTTCTTCTCCGGGAACGTGCGACCGCTCGAGGCATGCCGGCGGCAACCTACGTAACTATGCTTGTACGGGCGCACCTGCGGGCTCTCGCGCCAATACCCGATCGCGAAATGGCCGAAGTCGAGCGGGCCGTAGCCGCGCTGGGGATTATCGGCCGCAATCTCAATCAGATCGCACGGGCTGCAAATCAGACCGGTCGGGTGACGGGCCCAAGCGGCCAAGACCTGCAGGCGATACTTAGGGCCTGCACGGCGCTCCGGGACCACGTGAGAGAGTTTGTGAAGGCCAACCGAGCAACCTGGGAGATCGGACATGAAGCGGCGCATCCTTGACCTGCGGGAGCAGGCCCCCCTTCTCGACGTTGTCAGCTACGGTCGGCGCGGACCAGGTCATCGACCGCTGTCGAAGGCAGATGTCGCGCATATCTCACGAACCGCGAGGCGCGTACCTGAAGTCGTGGTCAAGGTTTCCGGGGGTGCCAGGACGCTCCGCGGCGTCCAGCAGCACATCGATTACATTGGGCGAGAGGGCAAGGGTCAGGTAGAGACTGACGACGGGCGGCTGCTACAAGAGAAGGGGTTCGAGAAGGAATTGGTGAAGGACTGGGACCTCGACCTCCAGGCCCACCGACGCTATACGCAACGGTTTATCGCGGCGGGGCGGCGGCCTCCCAAGCTGGTCCACAACCTCGTGTTCTCCATGCCCAGAGGTACGCCTTCCGACAAGCTGCTCGCTGCGGCGCGGCGTTTCGCCCTTGAGAAGTTCGCACTGCAGCACCGATACCTAATGACGCTGCATTCCGATCAGGGTCACCCGCATGTGCACATGGTCGTGAGAGCGGTCAGCGAACAGGGAGCTCGGCTGAATATCCGTAAGGCGACCCTCCGAGAATGGCGAACAGATTTCGCTCAGTACCTGCGTGACCTGGGTGTTGAGTCGAATGCGACCGAACGGGCCGTCCGAGGAGAGGCCAAGACTCGAAAAACGGATGGCATCCATCGCGCGATTCTGCGTGGTAACTCAACGCATATGCGTGCGCGTGCCGAAGCGGCCGCCCGGGAACTGGCTACAGGCGGCCATAGACCCGAGCCGGGCAAGCGAGTACTCCTCGAGACCCGCCAGGCCGTGATCGAGGGGTGGCGCGGCCTAGCTGATGTCCTGGAGCGTGATGGGAACGTACAACTGGCCGAAGTCGTCCGGCACTTCGTGGAAACGATGCCGCCGCCGTTGACCGAGAAGGAAACGATTGCGCGCCAGCTTGGTGCGCATCTCCAGGCCCAAAGAACCCACGAACGAGCTCCGACGCGATAAGCCTAGACGCCCTGGTTTGAGAACGGAAACTACTTCTTTCGCCGATTTCGACGCCGGGAAGCCTTCACCATGTCTCGCTTGTGCTTCCTTTTTCGCGCGCCCTCGTTTGCGGACGGGCGGTGAACATCCTCGCGGGTCTTTGCCCTGTCTGGTGGCCGTAGTGCTTCGGGAAATTCGTCGGCGTGCGTGTGCTCGGGTACGAGCGTGTCAGGAAGGATGCCCAGGTCGCTGCGCAACCTCTCTGCCTCGCGCCGCTCCTCATCAGTTAAGGAGTCACACTTGTAAATGAAAAGGTCTTCAGAGGAGGCTTTGTAGTCTCTGACTGGATGGTCGAACGAGAGGCCGATGAAGGTCTTGGCAGCAGGAAACCGCAGCTTTGCACACCGACAATAGGCATGTAGGACCGAAATGCGATGTTTACGATAGTCCTCATAGCTGTCCTTTGCGGACTTCGGCATGATCAGGAAGACATACAGGAGCTCGGCTGCGTAAGTCGCGGCAAATGTACGAGCGAGCCGGATCCCCGGTGTCGCACGGGCTTTGACGAGCGCTGCCTTCAATGTCTCGGCCAGAACTCTGCGGCGAAAGCGACTCTCCGAAGCGATGATGCGTAGCCCTTCTTCCGTCTGCGCATTGTCTTGCATGAATCGCGCGTCGACTACCTTGGGGTCACCAAGGCGTATAAATTGCTCAATCAGGGCATCCCAGAAGTAACTCGGCTCGTCGGCGCGCTTCTTCGCGAGGTATTCTGGCCGTGTGCGCAGTGCCGGATATATGTCCTCAGTGAAGGACAGCAGATGGAGTCTTTCCCCTTCCTCAAATGCAGGTGTGAACCAATGCTCTTCACCACGCATATTGAGCAGATAGGAGGCTACGAGCTGCTCCTCTCCTGTTGCCGCTACTATGTGATTGGGGTCAGTGAGGAACGCTTCGCGCGCTTTCAGGTACGAAACGAAGTCAACTGCGGTGTCGAATTCACGAAGGATAACTTCCAACGAGAACTCGTCAAACACATGAACAAAGGGCTTTCCCGGTTCGCCTCGTCCTATTGTAAATGGGGTTCGTGGGTCTGCTTCACCCGCGATGTCCGTACGGATTGGCAACGTGCCGATGCTCCCGCGGAACCATTTTGCGCACGCGCCGTAGCTTCCCCGTGTCACAGCGACGAGGTGATACCGTGCGCGGGTCGGATCGGGAAGATTTATGGGGAGCGGCCGGCTGCACTTCGCGTCCAAGAAGATGCGTGTTGGGAATCGCTTCAACCAGTGTAGTGCGCCATAAAGCTGTTTGATCGACTTCTGAATAGCGCGCCGGTGCCAGCGGACCCACGCTACCTCGACGGACTTGTCCTCGTTGAAAGCAACATGCTTGTCCGAGAACAGAACGAGATCGTCCCCGAACACCATCAGTACGTCGGTGAATTCCTTGCCGGAACTGTCGCCGGCGTGAGACCCTTCGTCAGTATGTAGGTTCGGAAACGCCCACAGGCTCAGAAACGATTTCCGACAGAGACTTGCAAGCAAGCGTTCGGAATCGTTGAGCCCTCCGCCGCCAGCAGGAAGGTCGAACACGCCTGCATATTCTGGGGTTGAGTTCATCTACGAATCTGCAGCTGAAGGTCCGGCGTGGTCACGTCGTGCCTTCACCGCGCTCCACCGATTGCAGTCGTTGTTGGCGTGCGTGTGCTTTTACTTGATCGATGACACCCTGTAGCAGTTTCCCAGGTAAGTATCCGTAGCTGTAGTCGCCAGACGGGAGTGGGCGGATGTCGGGTCCAGGCCAGATGAAACGATTGAGTTCCGTGCTAATGATCCATGATCGTTCCGCGTCCATGCGCAATCGGCGTTTCGTCGCTGCGGGTATCTCGATACCCGCTTCGGGACTCTCCGGCGCGGAATGCGTGATCGGCGCTACGTAGACTGTCGTGATCCCCGACTCAGATAGGCGGGCCATTACGACAGCGCACGGGCGATCCTTCGCACCCTCACTTCGTCCGCGGCGCGCTTGGCTCCACCAGAGGTAGGAATATCGGATGACTTGGCCAGGGCGCGGCGGTTCGAGAGACATGCAGCCGGGACTAGGTCATCTCATGATCGTAGCGGGAAGCCTCCGCGGGAATCTCCACGTTTTCCAGCGCACGGAGCTCCTCCTCGCCGAGCTCGGAAACGTGCATCGTACGGCGCTCGAGATTGCGGAGACGCTCATATTCCGTCGCCGATAGCAGCACCACGTCGTCCCGGCCATGATTAGTGACGGTAACGGCTTCGCGATGAGCGAGCGTTCGGAACACCCCGAATTCCTTCTGAAACTGTGCAGCGGTCACTTTAGCCATGCTATTTACCAAAATCCGAATTTTCCGTATTATCCACATTTTTACGGGAACTGTCCAGGACCAGCGTCAATCAGCCGGCACGGGAACGAGGCGCAGATAGACTCCGACGACATGCGGCAACAAGAACTCCTCATTGAGGCACGGGATCTTCTCGCGCAGTTTGTGACCCGAGTACGCGGTGCTGCGGCGATGGGACACACAGATATCAATGTCATCTCCGAAGCGTTTCTTACAGACCTCTTGACCGAGACGTTCGACCTACCCGGGTTGCGCAACCTGAATCGGGAGCAACGGAATTTCCCCGGGCTCGATTTGGCCGATGATGCCGAAGGCGTTGCGTATCAGATTACCGCCACATCGGACCTCTCGAAGATAAAGGATTCATTGAAAACCGTCGTCGCGGAGAGACTTTACATCCGCTATCCCAGAGTTCGCGTATATGTCCTTACGGAAAAGCAGGGAAGCTACTCGCAGAGTGCGATCGATTCGGTAACACAGGGACATTTACAGTTCGACGCCAAGAGCGATATTCAGGACTACCGAGATGTGCTGCGTGCGCTGAGTACGCTTCCCATGGATCGCGTAGAGCGAGCTGTCGCTTTGTTGAGGAAGCAGTTCTCTCCCGCCAAGCCCTCCGATCACGCAAGCATCGGCGCATATCTTCTGACAGGAAGGGAGACTGTCGAATTGAACCTGGTGCCGATCTGGTTTCCAAAGACGCTTTACGTTGCCGATTTCGTAAATCCGCTGGCCACCGCAGCTCAGGTGACTACGCGGCGCCGGCGCGGTCGGCAAATAAACCCCCGGTCATTGGTATCAAGAGAAATGGTGAAGGGTGGTTTCAACGTTCCAGAGGATTTCGAGATCCATGCCGATCGAGTAATTACATTTCATGATCCAGCGGCAGCCGACTCGGTGTTGAGGACTTATGTCGATGCCGGGACGCTTACTGAACTAAAGCCACACGAATACTACGCAATAGACGAGGATCAGCTCCGTGTATTCAAGTCACTATTGCGTCGTGCTTTCCAACGCCAGATGCGAGCCGAGCGCATCCATTGGCAGAACGAACGCCATATGTTTTTCTACGGACCGACTCGCGATTTCGATGAACGGATAGAGGGCTGGAACGACGGACGAGTAGCGAATCGCACAGTGTTTCAGAAGACCATGAAGACCAACAAGCCAGAGGAGATTCTGACTTGTAAACACCTTGCCTTTACCGTCGACTTTCATCTGATCCAGAACACCTGGTACATTGCAATAGCGCCGACCTGGTACTTTAGCCGCGACGGATACCACCCAGATCCTTTTGGGGCCAAACGCATCAGCTGGCTCAAACGCCAGGAGAATGATCAGCAAGTACACACTCACTTCCGGTTTATTTGCTACCGGATACGGGCTCTGCAGGAACGTTCCCTTTTCGACGGAAAAATGCAATCAAACATAATTCAGATCGGCGAGGCGCTATCATTCTCCAATCACCCGGTAATTCCAGATCACATCTGGAAGCCGCCTAGCCAGCCTTCAGCCCCAGATCCTGATGCTCCAGTACAGGGGAAACTAGTCGATTGAAACTCTATTCAATCGAGGAGCCTGAGCTTCAGTTCGCACAAGGAACCCACGCCTGTCCGCGGGCAGGGATAACCCGATACGATGTGTACGATTCGCGTCAAGAGAGTCGCCGAGAGCGTATTCATGTCGGCGTAGTCGGGAACTCCCAAGGACTCGACAAGCTCCACGAATGGCTCGAAATCTGCGCGGCCGAGATTCCGGGTAAGCCGGGAGCAGTGCAGCCAAATCTGTTCCCTGCATTCTGTGGTTTCAATCGCCAGTCCGGATTCAAAGCGGATTTCCTGTACTCGGGCGAAATCGTCCGGCAAATCACGAACACCGACTTAAAGGATTTGAACAAGATTGAGATGTGGGAGCAGCGTGTCGATCAGGCGGTGGAACTTTACTACCGCGACATCAAGTTCCTCGCACAAAATCGCACCGTTGATGTCATCGTGTGTGTGGTGCCTGACACACTTTACTCGAAAGTCGCAGTACAACAGGATAGTGAAGCGACGGTTGAAGAGGTGGCGGCGGGTGCGGAGGCTTCGGACCAGAGTCATCTTGAGAGTAATGTCGAGGAGGATGATGAAGACGAACTGACAGAACTTGAAACCAATTTCCGGCGCCAGCTGAAGGCGAGGGCGATGGCGCTCGGCAAGCCGATTCAAATCGTTCGTGAGCACTCTCTCGGACTTGACGTCTATGATCAGCAAGATGGCGCGACCAAGGCGTGGAATTTCTGCACAGCTCTTTATTATAAGTCAGGACAGACGATCCCCTGGAAGATGATTCCGGATGTGAACCGACCTTCCGTCTGCGCGCTTGGAGTCTCATTTTATCGATCGCGCGATCGGCAAATCCTGAATACTAGCCTCGCGCAAATTTTCGACGAGCTCGGCAACGGACTGATACTCAGGGGAACACCAGTACAGGAGGACAAGGTCGACCGAAAGCCATACTTATCGGCCGAGCAAGCTGCGGAGCTCGCGTCCAGAGCGCTTAATGAGTATCGCGACGCGGTCCGGAACATGCCCGGGAGGGTTGTGATCCACAAGTCCTCGAATTTCCGTCCGAGCGAAAGGGATGGCTTTAGGGGAGCTCTGCGCGCCCTCGGCGTCAGTGCCGTCGACTTCGTGACTGTGATGCCTTCCCGGCTCCGACTCTTTCGCGGCAAACTATATCCACCGTGCCGAGGTACGCGTATCGAGCTCGACTCGACCACGCAGTTGCTATACACGCGAGGTTCGGTGTCATACTACAGCACGTATCCCGGTAAGTATTTGCCAGAACCGTTGGAACTTAGAATGTTGGAGTCAGAGGAGTCGCCTGCGGTCATTGCGCAAGAGGTGCTGGCGCTCACGAAGATGAACTGGAACAACACGCAGTTTGATGGCAAATTTCCTGTGACGATCGGATGTGCCCGAAAGGTCGGTGAGATCCTCAAGTACCTGACCGAGCACGATATGCCGCAGATAAGGTATTCCTTCTACATGTGATACGAGCGGGAGAAGGGGGCCACGATGAGCATTCGCCGCTGTCCACTGTGTCACTCGAAGCTGACAGAGGCGCACTACCATAAGGTGCTCGGTATTGACGCGGAGCGCAGAAAGGCGGAGCGCGAGTTGCGCATTCAGCTCACACAGGCGAACCAAGTGCGTAGAGAAGAGCGCCAAAGTTTCAAGCGGCAGCAGACGACCCTAGTACGCCAGCTGGCCTCGGAGAGGAAACGGCTCCGAGAGGAACAAGGCCGAAAGGTTGCCGAGGTCCGCCGTGAGGAGAAGGGCAAACTGGATGCGAAGGTAAAACAAGCGGTAGGCCGCGCCGCTACACAAATCGAAAAACTCAGGCGTGAAAATGATCGGCTACGTCGAGGCCAATCGCTGGGCGATGCGGGCCTTCAAACCGAGACCGAGATCTATAATTTGCTGCGGCGCAGCTTCCCGGAGGACGAGGTCAGCCATACTGGTAGAGGGGGCGATGTGCTCCATACCGTGCTAAGTCACAAGAAAGCCGTTGGCACCATTGTTTACGAGGTCAAGGACACTCAGAAGCTCGAAGCCGCTCACATTAGACAAGCCTGCGATGCCATCCGAATTCGGAAGGCGGACTTCGGAATACTCGTCACAAACGGAGCTCGCCAAAATTTCACTGGTTTCCACATTGAGCGCGGCGTGATTCTCGTGCGGCCGGGCGGTTTACTGGCGGCTGCCGAATTTCTCCGGAATCACCTTGTCCAGGTCGGCGAGGCGTACCTCCGGGCGGCTCAGAAGAATGTAGCAGGTAAGCGCCTGCTCGAGTACATGTCCGGCCGCGAGTTTCGAGCTCACATGGCTACCTATATCGAAGTGCACCGTGCTCTGCATGACCAACTTACGAAGGAAGTGAAGATCCATGTGAGCCATTGGAAGGAGCGCGACGCGATGCAGCGCCGGCTTTTCATTGCGACCCATCTGCTCCAGGGCTCGGTGGACAATCTCTTGGTCGGAAAATTACCACTGAAGGCTGTGGTGACGATGCCGCCAATGCTCATGCTTCCAGGGCGTTGATGATGGTGACAAAAATGGAAGTCCCAGACGATGCGCGTGCATGGATTCGGGCGGTTTTTCGAGCGTGCAACGAGAAGGTGTCGACGATGCTCGCCGAGATGCCCACGACGCATGAGGCCACCCTGGACCTCGCCTTTGTCGCAAAAGCGGCGGAATTCTCAGCCCCCATAAGACTTCCCTCCGAATGGATCGTTCGAGTCGATACGCATTTCCTAGGCGGCCGACGCCACTTTTACAACTGGGAGATCGCCGACATTGGTGTGCTGATTCATTTCAGGCGCGGCGGTAAGCTCGTCAAGGGCAAGATCGCGCTTCTTCAGTCAAAGCGGCTGTACGCCCGAGAAGAGGACTACGAAGAGGATGAGCGCGTCGACTATGAAATCGGCTTTGCGCGGCTCTTCCGAGGGGACGCGAGTACAGAGGCCATAATCGCGCCACGGGTGTTCGCATTCGGCGATGACTCTCGCTACCGGGCACTCAAAGTGGGAGATCAGCAGTACGAAGCCGTGGAATCATACGAGGCTCAACGGGGCATTCCCGTGTATTACATGCTCTATCATCCACCAAGAATTCCGTTCGCGACCGAAATTCCGCGCGTCGCTGCGTCACCGATTGCGCATGAGCTTGAGATCGGAACGCGCATAGTCCCTGGCACAAACCTCCGAGCCGCGCTTGCTTCGAAGCCGACAGGCTATTCGCCTTACTACAAGGACCTGAATACGCTTCGCACTAAACCTGAGGCCTCTACAACAACGCCGCCCGGCTGGCTCATCGAAGAGTTCATCGCGGATCTCGCTCTAGATTGTAAGGTGGGTTATCTTACCAAGAAGGAATCCGACGAAGGTCTGCGCCAAATCTTCTACCGCCGATCAGGACCGATCGCCGCTGCGATCGCGGTAACATTCGATGCTCCTTCGGTGTCAGGGAACTAGTCACTGTCGTACGAGCCCGTGCGCCGATGAGCCCAGGGCGGGCATTTCTGGTTAAAATGGAGACTGCTTTCCCGAAGGGGTTGACGCTTATGGGTTCGCTTCCGAACTTTGGAGACGTAACCAAAATGCGCCCGCTGGCGCGCGAAAGGATCGATGCTGGCGATCTGCCCCGGACAACTGACGTCGCTTGGGAAACGCATACGGGTACAGCGGGCCACAGAGACTCCTGCCGCGTATGCGGTGAGATCATCGGACCCGATGAAATGCTTTGGGTCCGACTTGACTTCTACTCGCAAGATCGTCCCGATCCGCACCAGCGCGGTCCGATTAAGCCAGAGCTGCATGCCGCGTGCTACTCAGCATGGTGGGTGGAGGCGGAAGGGCTGGCAGCAAAGAGCCCGATCGGGTTGAGCTTGATCCGGTCGCCGAGTGATGGGGCCATTGAGAGTTCCGAGTTTCAGTGCTGGCTAACAGACTTCAATCGATTTCTATCCGCTGGCGGGATCGAATATAGCCAATACGGAATGGCTTTCGATTCGGCGACGGGGCACGGCTTTCCGCTGCCAGAGTACGTCCTACAGCTCGCCAAGGTGGGGATTCCAACGCTTGGCTATGTCATTGCTGCCTGGACTAAGAGCCGGCCCGGGCGTGGTGCGTCTGTGAAACTCAAGGGCGTTGAGATCAAGGCGCGCAGCGAAGAGGAGGTGGGCGCATTGCTCGCCAAGGTAGATGAGTTTCTTCAGGCCGAATGCGATCGGCGTTTAGCAAAACGGGACTGAACGATCGATTGATACCTATTTGCTGAACCGGGTGGGCTGCGGAAATGCCTGACTTACATCGCATCGTTGGATTTGTCCCCTGGCAGGATGGCCGCGGAGCTGCGATTCGTGCGTCGACGGCTGACGGCACAATAGTCGACGTTGACGTGCCCTTTACTGAGCTAGGGGACATTGTTGCAGGGCTGATTCAGGCGTGCATTGCATCCAAGCGCGGTCCTCTGGCGGCACCCAGGACCGGATCGCCCGTGGACATACCCACGGTAGAAGCTCGCGGCATCGGGATCGCTGCGATGGGTCAGAACGGTAGAACAGGTTTCGTGGTTGACCTTCAGGCTTGTCTAATCGGCTTCTCGGTGCCGAACGATGCAATGGCCAATCTCGGCGCGGAACTCGCGCAGATATGCTCCGCCATGTCAGCGGACGAAGAGAAGCGCCAGTGAAGATAGTTACCCGCTGGTGATGCGGCTGATGAGTTGAGCTAGACCGCCTGAGAGGGAGATCCCGGCGCGATCGGGCGGATAGGGCTACAGAACTAGCCTCGGCGGCTCACGAGTCGCGGGAGTTCGGGTCTTCCGCCTCTCGCAGAATGACCCACATGGGCACCTGGAGCCCGTTCGCGACCCGCTCGAGCGTCGAGAGCCGCACGTCCTTTCTACCTTCTTCCATAATGCTGTATTGCGCACGATGCATCTCGATATGGGCTGCGAAGGCATCCTGCGTCCACTTTCCGGCTTCCCGGTAGCGGCGGATCACTTCGGCAACTCGCACCTGAAGTCGCACCCGGGGCCGTTTCATTGTTTTACCCTTTTTGTTGACCATTGACATTTACGTCGTAAGAGAGCACTCTGCTTATAAGCAGAGGACGGACGGCTCGATTTCCGTCACCAGCACCGTCCTCGCGAACTTGATCCGATTGGCAGGTCCGCGGTGAGCCGGCAGACCAGCCCTATCCGAGGTGTCCAAAACGCCGATATCCATATTCCAATGATCCAATGATCCAAGCGGCGCCCGCCGAGATGGCTGTCCCGGCGGGTGCCTAACCAGGTCACGTCCTAAGGAGACGCGCCCATGGCTATCGCTAAGTCTATCCGACCGGCCGGGCGCCGTGCCCGGGTACCCGCCTCGCGCCGGTCGACATCTTTGCGGCCGCGGCGCACGGCGGCAAACGGCGCCCCCTCCGCAAGCCCGCGCCTTGCGCTCGAACAGTGGCGGCGGCTCACCCTGGTCGTGCCCCGCTTGCGTGGCATCTATGGCGCCGCGGTTACCGCAGAACTTGCCCTGCGCCGGCAGGATGCTGAGCAAGATCCCGAAATCGCCGCTTGTCTGCGCGATGGTGTCTGCGACCCGATCGCCGACCAGATTCGAGCACTGGAGGAGGTCACTGGGCGTTCGTCGGATGAACTTTCGGGGACCGAATCATGACTGCCTCGCGACGCGGTCGAAGGACTGCGGGCTCCCGGCGATCGATATCAAGCCGTCAAGCGGCAGCGGCGGCGCTTGGTACACACCTGCCTGGCGCGCGACGCCCCGAGCGGCGGCTGCGTCGAAAGTCTCCCCTGTCAGAAGTCAAGGTCTCGCCCGACGGCGCGGCTGAGAGTGCAATCCGCAGCCCGCGGTTGGAGCAACCGGTGACACGAGCGCCTGAGCCGGCAGGCGCGTCCGTTGAAATATCGGAGAAACGCATGCAACAGACGAAGGCAAGACAGATACTGCAGTCCCTCATCCAGGGGGTCGACCCCATCACGCACGAGGAGTTGCCTCCCGAGACAGTGCTGCAGCGCGCCGATGTGCTGCGGGCGCTGCTCGCAGGGCTCTCGGCACTCGAGCTGACGGCGGCGCGCGCGCAGCGACGTGCACAGTTGCCCGACAATGTCGGACAGGCCTGGACCACGGAGGAGGAGCACCGGCTTGTCACTGCATTCAAGTCTGGCGACTCACCCCCCACCATCGCCCGCAATCACGGTCGGACGCTTAGGGCGATTGAGGCGCGGCTGGAAAAGCTGGGTCTCATCACCGCAGAGCAGCGCACCACCCGTGGAGGCTTTTCGGGCGTGAGCTGAGGGCGAAAATGCGACGGGTACCCGGGCGGCTACAGCCGCTCGCGGACCCAAGAGGGGAGTGCGGCGACGCGAGGAGGTACACCAATGCGTCTATGTGATCACCCGGCAGCCGCCGCCGGATGGGAGGCTGCTTGTCCTTGATAGACGAGTCTGATGATGACGCCGTGGTCGAGGAATGCATCCAGGAGCTCGACGAGCTCGTCATGGCTCTCGACCGTTATCCGCCGGCCGCCGTCGCGGTGGCGATAGGCACCTATCTGGAGGGCTTGCTCGGGGCGCTCCTCGACGAGCGCCAGTGCACGGCCGACGAGGTTCGCGAGCTACTGCGCGAGATCGAGTCGGGTGTCCTCGAGCCGCAGGGTCCAGCTAAGGAATAGGCTTTTCCTGGTCACACAGGCCGGCTGGTCCGAACTGCGCATGCCAGGGAGCGCAGCGCCAGTTGCAATGCGGTGCATCTCGGTGCATGCGCTGGTCAGACTGCATCAATCCGTTGCGCGAACCAATTTTCGGAAGCCATGCGCAACGCACGCAGCGTCGTTATTTCGCACGCCTCGCGAATGTGCTAGTGCCGTCAGGTTCCGGATCATGCTCGTGTATGAGACCGGAAATCGCACAACTCGTGGAGCTGTTAGCTCGCGCCGCCTATCAGCGTTGGCGCGCCGGTGATTTCCCGCCCGACGCTGCGGATCCGCAGGTGGGCCGCGCGCAGAGTAACCAGCTACCAAAGGCGAGTCTTGTAGCATATGATTATCCAAGATCCACGCCAACGACGGAGTTGTTAGGATGCGCGTCTACACCTACGCCAGATACAGCACGGATCGACAAACAGAAGCGTCGATAGTCGACCAACAGCGTCGGTGCCATGAATACGCCACATCTCGCGGGTGGCGAATAGCTGCTGACTTCATCGACGAAGGCATTTCGGGCGCGGCGATGGGAAACCGGCCCGGATTCCAACAGGCGATGGTGGCTCTGCAAGCCGGTAGCGTATTGCTTGTCGCGGATCTGACGCGACTGTCGCGCAGTCAGGAACTTGCGCCGCTGCTCGACAGACTGCGGTTCCGCGGAGTGCGCGTAGTAGGTGTTCTTGACGGATTCGATAGCGACAGCCCGCAAGCCCGCATGCAGGCGGGATTGTCGGGCCTCATGTCTGACGAGCTGCGCGCCAGCATCCGAGTGCGTACGCACTCGGCACTGCAGATGCGTGCAAATGCAGGACGGTCGACCGGGGGAAAGGTGTACGGTTATGACCGGGCGGGGCAGGTGATCGACGCAGAGGCCGCGATCGTCAGGGAGATCTTCGAGCGTACCGTCGCCGGCGATCCGATGCGGGTGATCACGAATGACTTGAACGCCCGCGGTATCCCATCGCCCGGTGCACGGTGGAATCGGACCGAGCGTCGCCACGATGGCCGCTGGCTCATGTCGGCGCTTAACGCCATGTTGCAGAACGAGCGTTACATCGGCCGCGTCGTTTGGAACCGATCGGTCTGGGTCAAAGACCCGGATACCGGGAAGCGCGTGCGGCGGGGGCGGCCGGAAAGCGAATGGACCCTTACAGAGTGTCCGGCGCTGGTAAGCGCCGAGACGTGGGAGAAGGTGCAACGACGTATGCAAGAGCGTGCAACAGGCGACCGCCGCGGACACGGCGTGCGCCGCTACCTGCTGTCCGGGTTGCTCATATGCGAGCACTGCGGAGGGCGCTTCGTCGCGACGGGCAAGGACGGCTCGCACTACATCTGCAGCACGCACACACAAGGCGGGGATGCCGCGTGCCCCGTAGGCACCTGCATCTCTCGCCGGATAGCCGAGAGCATCGTCCTCGAGCCTGTCCGTCGCGAGTTGCTCGGTCCTGAAGCCGTCGAACGAGCGTGCGAGCTCATACGCGGTTGGGTACGCAGCGAGAGCGTGCAAATTACAGAGGGCGCGAGCCCGGAGCTTGAGGCGATCGCCACCGAAATCGCCGACCTCGAAGCACTGATCCAAGCCCGCCCGGCGCGCGCTGGGACCTTGCGCCAGGTCATCGAAGAATTGCGCGCCCGGGAAGCGAACCTGAAGCGTGGTGCCCGCCGCCAGGCGCAAGCCAAGCTGGCAGGGCAAATCCCCGCGGAGGAGGCCTATAGAGCGGCTGTCGCCGAGATGGCTACAACACTGGAGAGCTCGAACGTGGAGGGCGCCCGTGCAGCGCTCCGCTCGCTCATCGGCACCATTTCCGTATTCGAGGACGCCGGAAAGCTCTACGGCCGCCTGGGAGTAGATCCCATGCCACTTTACCGCCGTGACCCGGCGGTTTTTGGTGGCATGGTAGCGGGGGCAGGATTTGAACCTGCGACCTTCGGGTTATGAGCCCGACGAGCTGCCAGACTGCTCCACCCCGCACCAGGAGGGCCGCGCATTCTACAAGCGGG
>Ga0335075_10003473_pt1 | contig 25004 bp, 17 predicted proteins | sample Lox_Sample_24_FD_206723 | JGI IMG/M metagenome (GOLD analysis project Ga0335075, IMG submission 206723) | Soil microbial communities from Loxahatchee National Wildlife Refuge, Florida, United States - Lox_Sample_2.4 | ecosystem: Environmental > Terrestrial > Soil > Wetlands | place: USA...
CAGATGCAAATGGCGGCGGAACAAGTGAACATCCACGACTTCATCCTGAGCCTGCCGGGCGGATACCGGGAGCCGCTGCGGGAACGGGGCAATTCCCTGTCCACGGGCCAGAAGCAGCTAATCAACTTTGCGCGAGCGCTGGCGCATAATCCGCGAATCCTGATTCTGGATGAGGCGACGTCTTCGGTCGATACCGATACGGAGATGCGGGTAAGGCTGGCGCTGGAGCGCATGATCGAGGGGCGGACGTCGGTGGTGATCGCGCACCGGCTTTCAACTGTGCAGCAGGCGGATGTGATCCTGGTGATGCACAAGGGACAACTGCGGGAGATGGGCAGCCATCAGGAACTGCTGACGCAGCGGGGCATTTATTGGAAACTGTATCAGTTACAATATAAAGATCAGGAGCTGAGCGAGCCTCTGGATGGACTGACGCCGACCCTGGCGCTGGGGACTGATTAGATCATTCCGCTATTTCGCGGTTACACTTCCAGCAAGAAAATCGCAACAAAATTTATGCCTGCTCTGTGGGTTCGACCGACAGATGCATTGTCTTGAGTGACTTTCGATTTCACGAACAAAGCGCGCAGTGAATTCGCGCTCCGGGGTTGTAACCAGCGATGGGCAACCTCAGTCTCATTCGCCGGGTGTGTCCGGATGCCTTGTTCGCCAAATCCGGATGCACTCAATCCAAACAGTTGAGGAGTGCAGTAATGCTGAAACGGATGCAACGCGTATCCATGCTCTTAGCATTGGCTACATTGGCAGTGCCTCTTGGCGCCGGTGCACAGGGGTTCGGTGCAAACAGCGCGCACGCGGTCTTCGCAATGACGAATGCGGCAGACGGAAATGAAGTGATTGCCTATGCACGGACGCAGGATGGCTCCCTGCAGGAGGTCCACAGATTTTCGACCGGGGGCCGGGGGAGCGGGGGAAACACCGATCCGCTTTCATCTCAAGGTTCTTTGACGCTCAGCCAGGATCGAGCCTTTCTGTTTGCGGCCAATGCAGGAAGCGGCGAAATCTCTGTATTCGCGGTGAACGGCTCTACGCTTTTCCTGGTGGATAAAGAGCCGTCGGGGGGCAGCGAACCCAACGCAATTGCACAGCACGGCAATCTTGTGTACGTCCTCAACGCCGGGGGCAGCAGCAACGTTACGGGTTTTCGCCTGAGCGGAGGCCACCTGTTCCCGATCAAGAATTCGCTCGCATTCCTCAGCACCAACACTTCAGGCGCGGGGTCGATCGCGTTCAGTCCCGATGGCCAGTTTCTGGCGGTAACGGAGATCCTCACCAACAAAGTCGATGTCTTCAAGGTGAAGGCCGACGGCACGCTGTCGCCGATCGTGATCAATCCCAGTGCCGGGCCGGGCGGCTTTGCAGTTGCGTTTACGCCTGGCGGGGCGGCGATCGTCTCTGAAACCGGGCCGGCCAGCGTAGCGAACGGATCGGCGGTCTCGTCGTATGCGGTTCAAGCGAACGGCACGCTTTCGACGATCAGCGCCAGCGTCCCAACTGACGGAGCGGCCAATTGCTGGAATGCGATCACACCTGACGGACGCTTCGTCTATGTTTCCAATTCGGCGTCCGCAACCATCTCCGGATTTGCAATCTCGGCTACTGGAGCGTTGACCCCGCTGGGAGGCACGGTTGTGGGCGAGAATCCTGAGGGAGCGACGAACCTCGACGTTGCGATCAGCAGTGACGGCAAATATCTCTACACGCTGAACTCCGGGAATGGGACGATCGGCATCTTCGCCATCCAGAAGGATGGCAGCCTGGTTAACGCGGGCTCGGCGGGAGGCATCGATCCGACTTCCGGGGTCAACGGAATCGCGGCGAACTAGAATAACGCGGCAACAATCAACACCTGCGGATCGTTCCTTAGGAGGGGTCTGCAGGTGTTTTCTTTTTTGGTGCGCTCTTTTTTGAAGAGCCGGCTGCACAAAAGGAGGTCTTCGCTGCCGCGACGGTAAGATTGGCGGCAAAAGGGCGGGTTCCAGGCGCGCTCGGGGTGATATGTTCTGGAGCGTGGAGTCGAATGAAAAGCACATCTCCCTTTTGGGAGTCAGCGGATGGGGTGGGCATGAAGAGACTCAACGGTTGCGGCGTGATTTTGATCTTTGCCTGTGCACTGGCCGGCGAGGCGCAGATGACTACCGCGCAGGTGGACAATGCGCGGACCGGGGCTTATCTGAATGAGACAACCCTGACGCCGCAGAATGTGAATCCGCGACAGTTCGGGAAGCTTTTCACGCTGAAGGTGGATGGCGATGTTTATGCGCAGCCGCTGTTTCTGGCGGGAGTGGAGATTCCGGGCAAAGGACGGCATGACGTGGTGTTTGTGGCCACGGAGCACGATAGTGTCTACGCGTTCGATGCGTACGGGAAGCCGTCGACGCCGCTGTGGCAGGTGAGCTTTCTGAAGGATGGCGCGACGACGCTTGCGGAGCGCGACACGCAGTGCTTCTTTATCCGGCCGGAGGTGGGGATCACGCCGACTCCGGTCATCGATGCGAGGACGGGGACGCTGTATGTGCTGGCGCGGACGAAGATCGGCCACATGATCGGGGACAACGAGTATCACCAGAAGCTGCATGCGCTGGCGGTGACGACGGGAGTGGAGAAATTCGGTGGGCCGGTGGAGATTCAGGCATCGGTGGCCGGGATCGGCGACGGCAGCAGGGATGGGAAGGTGGCGTTCGATCCGCTGCGGGAGAATCCGCGGGCGGCTTTGCTGCTGATGAATGGGGCGGTGTACCTCTCGTGGGCTTCGTCGTGCGACGTGGGTCCGTATCACGGCTGGGTGATGGCCTACGATGCGCGGACGCTGAAGCAGAGGGGCGTCTTCAACGATTCGCCCAATGCGGATGCGAGCGGGATCTGGGCGGGGGATACGGGGATTGCCGGAGACAAGGACGGGAATGTCTTTGCGGCGACGGGCAATGGGCAGTTCGATGCGGCGAACGGCGGCCGCGACTATGGGGATTCGCTGCTGAAGCTGAGCCTGAAGGGGCAGAGCCTGGGGCTGAGCGACTACTACACGCCGTATAACCAGGATGAACTGAATAAGAATGACAACGACCTGGGGTCGGGCGGGCCGATGCTGCTGCCGGATCAGCCGGGGCCGCATCCGCATTTGCTGGTTGTGGGCGGGAAAGCTCCGATGGTGTATGTGCTGGATCGCGACCATCTGGGGCATTTCGAGCCGCGGGACAACAGCCGCGCGGTGCAGACGATCACGACGCACGGCGGGATTTATGGATCGATGGCGTACTGGAATCACAGCCTCTACGTGCTGAGCGACAGCGATGCGGTGCGGCAGTACGAGGTGAAGGATGGGAAGCTGGTCTTCAAGGCCGCGAGCAGCTTCAGGCTTCCGGATCACGCGGCGACGCCGGCGATCTCGGCGAATGGGAATAAAGACGGGATTGTGTGGGTGGTGAGCTCGAAGGGGTGGAATGCGCCGCCGCGGACAGCGGTGCTGTATGCGGCGGATGCATCGAACCTGGGCCACCAGCTTTACACGAGCGAGCTGAATGCGGGGCGGGATCGGGCAGGGACCGGGATGCGGTTTAACGTGCCGACAATCGTGAATGGGCATGTGTACGTCGGAGCGAGGCAAGAGATCGATGTCTACGGGCTGCTGCCCGCGGGCCGATGAGAAGGATGATGCGAGGAATGATGGTGCCGTTCGCGGCGGTGATGCTGAGCTGCGCGGGATGCTACCAACCCTCAACGGAACATGGGGCGGCGCTGTTCCGCAAGGACTGCGCGGGATGCCATGTTACGCAGCCGGGGCGGGTGAGTTATGTTCCGTCGCTGACGGGGTATTTCCAGCGCGAGCCGAGGCCCTCGGAGCGGCAGACGCGGAGGCAGATCCGGGACGGCGGCAAGTACATGCCTCCTTTTCGGCTGCGGCTGTCGGCGCATGATATCGACGATGTGATTGCGTATCTGAAGACCGGCCATTGAACGACTCAGCGGTTGGATAGCTGGATCGGATTGCCGTCCGGATCCTTGCCATCGCAGAGGCACAAGGGATCTCCCAGGCGCACCTTGCCAAAGGTGGCGCCGCGGGCGACGAGGGTGTCGCGCACGGCAGCCACGTCTTCAGCGTAGAAGACGATTTTGGGGCCCTTGCGGCCGGGCGATGGCGGTCCGGAGTGAAGGGCGATGTTGACCTTGCCGGCGGAGAACTCGCGCCAGCCTTTTTCGCTGGTGACCTGCCGAAGGCCGAGCACTTCTCCATAGAATGCGCTCATCCGGTCGATTTGATTTGTGAAGAGGATCACGCGCGCCAGCTTCATTGAGAGTTTCGCCATTCCGGATATCACCCCGTTTCTCGTGCTGCATTCGGAGCGTATCAAAAGGGGTCGCGGGACAGAAGACGCCGGTCCAAACGGCGCTATCATAGTAGGGTTATGCCCTTCCCTATCAAAGTTTGTGTCGTGTGCGGTGAAGAATTCGAGCTGAGGCCGGGGAAGCCCGGCTTTGCCAATCGTTGTCCTGAATGCAGCGAGCCGGAAGAAGGCGAAAGCGGGACGGGGACGGATGTGGCGAACAAGGAAATGAACGAGGCGCGCCGGAAAGCGATCCGCGAGCTGCTGTACCGGAAGGACAGCTAGCAGGCAGATCAGGGATTCGTGAGCTGCAGGCCCGGTTTTCACCACAAAGGACACAAAGAGCACAGAGCAGGCCCGATGCCGGATTCACTCAACGCAAAGCAACAAAGGACACCAGCACGGGCGGAATGAGCGGACGGCCGAAGATCTTCATCTCAGCAGGCGAGGCAAGCGGCGAGCACTACGGCACGCTGCTGATTCCGGCGTTGCGGGCGCTGGCTCCGGAGGCGGAGTTTTTCGGGCTTGGCGGCCAGCGGATGGAAGCGCTGGGCTTCCGGCGGGTGGTGCGCGCCGAGGACGTGGCGGTGATGGGGATCACGGAGGTGATCCGGCACATGCCGCGGATTTATGGGGAGTACCGGCGGCTGAAGGCGTCCATTCAGACGGAAAAACCGGATGTCGCGGTGCTGATCGATTTCCCGGATGTGAATTTGTCGCTGGCAAAGCATCTGAAGCGGGCCGGGGTGCCGGTGGTGTACTTTGTCTCGCCGCAGCTGTGGGCGTGGAAGAAGTACCGCATCCGGGAGGTGCAGAAGTACGTGGACCGGATGGTGGTGATCTTCCCTTTCGAGGAGCGCTTCTACCTGGACCACGGGGTGCAGGCGACGTTCGTCGGGCATCCGCTGGCGGACCTGGCGCGGACGACGGTGTCGCGGGAGGAGTTCGCTCGCGAATACGGAGCCGGCTCGTCCAACCATTTGGATCCGGCGAAACCATGGATAGGGCTGCTGCCCGGCAGCCGGCTGAAGGAAGCGCGCCTGAATCTCCCCGAGATGCTGAAGGCGGCGAGCCTGCTTGAGCGCCAAGGCGACTATGAATTTCTGCTTCCCCTGGCTCCGACGCTGACGGTAGAGCAGCGTGCGGAGGTGCAGGCGATGCTGCCCGCGAGTCCTCGTGTGACCGTCACACACGATGCCCGAGCCACGCTGCAGCATGCGCGGGCGAGCATTGTGGCCAGCGGCACGGCTACGGTGGAGGCGGCGCTGATCGGGAATCCCTTTGTGGTGGTGTACCGGGTCTCTCCGTTGAGCTATGCGGTGGCGAAGCGGGTGGTGGATGTGCCACATGTTGCGATGGTGAACCTGATTGCGGGGCGAAGGGCGGTTCCGGAATTGATTCAAGGTGACTTTACGGCGGAGAATGTCGTCTCACACCTGCGGCCTTTACTAGAGGAGGGCCAGGCGCGCGAGAGCATGCTTGGAAGTCTGCGGGAGGTATCAGGTATGCTCAAGGCCGTAGATATTGGCGGCGGCGAATCGGCGATAGACCGGACTGCCCGCATCACAATGGAAGCGTTGAGGGCCGGAGAGGCCCGCAGAGAGAACCAGTCACGCGAGGAAAGCTAACTCGATCGTCATGACCACATTCCGATTCGCACACCGGTCCCTCCAGCTCCTGCGTATCGCATTTTTATCTGCCGCGGTGGTTCTCCTGATGGGACCGAGTGCCCGCGCCGCCGATAAAGTTCCCCTGCAGATTACGGCGTACAACATCGACGCCGAGTTGAAGCCCGACACCCACATGCTTACCTGCGTGACGCGTGTGACCTTTACGGCGCTCGAGGGAGTGCAGACGGCGGTCTTCGACATGCATGGCGCGCTGAAGGTGGATAAGGTCACGGATGCGAAGAATGTTCCGCTGAGCGGCGAGCGCGGGGCGGAGGCGACGCTGAGGATTACTCCGCAGACGCCGCTGGTGAAGGGGCAGACGTATACCTGGACCTTCTATTACTCGGGAGCTCTGGAGAGCGATGCCGGCGGACCTGTGGATGGATTGAAGCTGGCGTACGTGGGCGATCCGATCTCGTATCTGCTGTATGGCGGGCGGTGGTTCCCGATGGTCGGGTACGAGACGAACCGGTTCACGGCGGATATCCATGTGAAGGTGCCGACGGGGTACACAGTGATCGGAAGCGGCGCGCAGGGCGGCGGAGCCAAGCCGGCTGCGGGCGGCGAGAACGAGTTTGACTTCAGCTGGAAGAAGCCGGGATTTCCGGGAACGATTATTGCCGGGAAGTTCGAGCCGGTGGTTTCACCCGCGGCAAATATCCACGTGTATACCACGGCGGCACACAAGGCGGCGGCAGCGGATTACGGGCAGACGGCGCTGCGGGTCTTTGCCTATTTCACGTCGACCTTCGGGCTGCCGGAGTCGAGCAATCTGAATGTCGTAGAGCTGCCGGAGGACACGGTGCCGACGTACTGGGCTCCGGAGATTGCGGCGGTGGCAGGAAGCCGGATCGGCGGCAAGACGGATTTCCGGGTGCTGTCGAATACGATTGCGCACCAGTGGTGGGGCAGCGAGATCAGCCCGGCATCGGCGAACGACGAGTGGATCACGAATGGGATGTCGCGGTACGGCGAGCTGATGTACCTGGAGGATGCGGCGGGCAGGTCGGCGCTGGATACAGCGATCCTGGATGTTTCCGCCGGGGCGCTGGCGTACGACACGATTCCGCTTTCGAGCGCGGGCCGGCTGAGCCCGTTTTCGCCGGAGTTCCAGTCGATGACGCTGGAGAAGGGCGCGCTGGTCTTCCACATGCTGCGCTGGGAAGTAGGCGACGACAGCTTTCTGAAGATACTGCGGGCGACGTTGTCGCAGTTTACGGACAAGGGCATCAAGACGAGCGACTTTGAGAAGATTGCCGAGGCGCAATCGCAACAGCAGCTGACGCCTTTCTTTTCGCAATGGCTGGATGGGACGGGGGCTCCGGCGTTTACGAACAAGTATGCGGTCTACCGGCTGGGAAATAACAAGGGCTTCCGGACGATCGGGGAGATTCAGCAGGACCTGGACCTGTTCAACATGCCGGTGGATCTGCGCATCGAGACGGACGGCAAGACGGAGAACAAGCGGGTGCAGGTGGTGGGCACGGATTCACAGTACGTGGTGGATACTTTCGGGCGGCCACGGCATGTGCTGATCGATCCGGATAACTGGGTGCTCAAGAACACGCCGGGAATGCAGGTGCGGGTGGCGATTCTGAAGGGACAGCAGCTGGTGGCGCAGGGAGACATCAGCGGGGCGCTGACGGAGTATCAGAAGGCGCTGCAGGCGAATCCGCAGAGCTCGCTGGCGAGCTATCGCATCGCGGAGATTTTCTTCAACCAGCGGAATTATCAGTCGGCGGTGAACTCGTATCGCGACGCGCTGCGCGGGGACGACGATCCAAGGTGGACCGAGGTGTGGAGTCATATCCAGATTGGAAAGATCTTCGACGTGACGGGGCAGCGGGACCGCGCGGTGACGGAGTACCGGCAGGCTATCCAGACCAATGACAATACGGGTGGGGCGCTGAACGAGGCGAGGCATTACCTTCAGGTACCTTATAAGCGTCCGGATACGGATTAACCGGGCAAAACAGCTTAGAATCCGGCTAAGGCCTCAGAAGATGAAGAAGACCGCAGCCGATGCAGCACTGACTTTTATCGATTACATCAATTCCCACGATATTCGCAGCCTGTGCGGGCTGATGACAGAGGATTTTCTTTTCGTCGACGGCCTTGGCCAGGAGATCCGCGGCGTGCGCGAGATCGAGAAGGGCTGGAGAGCGTACTTTGCCTGGTTTCCGGACTACTCGATCCAGGTCGATGACTCCTTCAATATCGGAGCAACGTCGGCGGCGCTCTTCGGCTATGCGCAGGGCACATTCGCGGTTGAAGGCCAGCTTCTGCCGGAAAACCGGTGGAGGATTCCCGCAGCGTGGAAGGCGCGTGTGCGCGACGGCTCTATCTCAGAATGGCGCGTGTACGCCGATAACGAACCGGTGTGGAAGATCATGCGCGTGAAGCGCTACTGAATCGTTTCGCCAACCGGTTCGAATGCAGTAGAATCGCGGCAATCGAAATCATGAGCGCTCCGAGTACAGCAAGTTCCGTTCCCGCTTCCACAATCGTCCGCACAAAACCTGCACGCATCCTTTCGCTCGATGTACTGCGCGGGCTGGATATCGGGTTCATGATCCTGGTGAACAACAACGGCGATGGGTCGCGCGCGTACTGGGCACTGAAACACGCGCAGTGGAACGGGTTCACGCCGACGGACCTGGTCTTCCCCACCTTTCTCTTCCTGGTGGGCATCTCGACGGTGCTCTCGACGGAAGCGCGGCTGGCGCAGGGGGCGACGAAGACATCGATTTTTCTGCACACGGTGCGGCGGACGGTGATTATTTTCCTGCTGGGGCTGCTGGTCAACAGCTTCCCGTTCTTCCATCTGCATACGATGCGCTTTTACGGTGTGCTGCCGCGCATCGCGATCTGCTATTTCATTGTGGCTTGCCTGTACCTGATGAGTCCGGGATGGCGCAGCAAGGCGGTGCTGGCGGCAGGGGCGCTGGGAATCTACTGGGTGCTGATGCGATATGTGCCGGTGCCGGGATACGGGATTCCGGGGCGGGATATGCCTTTCCTCGATCACGACGCGAACCTGGCGGCGTGGCTGGACCGGCATATCTTTGCGGCGTCGCACCTTTACGAGCGGACGCGCGATCCTGAGGGGCTGCTGAGCACGATTCCCGCGGTCGGGACTACGCTGATCGGGATGCTGACGGGAATCTGGCTACGGACAGGGCGGAGCGTTGCGGAGAAGGCGCGCTGGATTGCGGTTGCGGGTATGTCGTGCGTGCTGGCGGGCGGCGTATGGAATATCTGGTTCCCGCTCAACAAGAAGCTGTGGACGAGCTCGTTTGTGCTGTTTGCGGGCGGCTGGAGCCTGCTGCTGCTGGCGCTTTCGATGTGGGTTGTGGATATTTTGCGGGCTCCCGAAGGCAGCGAGGACCGGGCACGGAAGACGCAGACGTTTATGCCGCTGCTGGTTTTCGGGACCAACGCAATTGTCGCCTACGTCTTCTCGGAGCTGCTGGCGGGCGGAATCGACAGCATCCGCATGAGCTCGGGCGGGAATTTGCAACAGTGGCTGTATCATGCCGTGCTTGCAGTTGTGCCCGATCCGGCCTTCGCTTCCCTGCTCTATTCGCTCGGGTTTGTCGCGGTCTGCTGGCTGCCGGCTTACGTGCTTTACCGGAAGCGGATTTTCATCAAGATCTAGACTCCATATCTCAAAACACAGAGCACAGGAGACAGGACACGGGTGGATACCCAGACAACGGCGCAAGGGAAGGTCGCGCGGCCGAGATTCTTTCAGAGCGTGCGGCCGCTGACACTGGGAGGGGTGATTCGCGACGCGGCCGCTGGAGTGCAACTGGCGGCGGTGAATATTCCCCAGTCGCTGGGCTACACAAAGATCGCAGGGACTCCAGTGGTGACGGGACTCTATACCCTGCTGGTGCCGCTGGCGGCTTTCGCGGCGTTTGGATCTTCACGGTACCTGGTGGTGGCGGCGGACTCGGCGACAGCGGCGATTCTGGGGGGATCGCTGTCGGGGATGGCCCCGGTGGGAAGCGCGGACTATGCCGCGCTGGCATCGGCGGTAGCCCTGCTGACCGCGGCGTGGCTGCTGATCGCGAGGCTGCTGAAGCTGGGCTTTATCGCGGATTTTCTTTCCCAGACAGTGCTGATGGGCTTTCTGACCGGCGTGGGGTTTCAGGTCGGGTTCACGGTGCTGGGACCGATGCTCGGAATTCCGGTCCATTCGCGACGTCCGGTGATCCAGGTCGCCGAGGTTGTTCATGGGCTGCCGCATGTGCATCTGCTGACCCTTGGGCTTTCGGCCGCGGTCCTGGCGATCATTCTGGGATCGCGCATGGTATCGGTGAAAGTTCCCGGCGCGTTGATCGCCGTGGTCGGGGCGGCGGCAGCGAGCGCGCTGTGGCACTTCCCGGCTCAGGGCATCGCGGTGATCGGGCCGGTCGCAGGTGGATTGCCGCACTTCATCTTTCCGTGGCCGGGACTCAAGATGGCCGAATCGCTGGTTGGTGTCTCCGCAGCGTGCGCGGTGATGATTCTTACGCAGAGCGCGGCGACGGCGCGGATCTACGCGGAGCGGCACGATCAGGATCTGGATGAAAATATGGACCTGGTCGGGCTGGCGGCGGCCAATGCGGCTGCGGCGATGACCGGCACCTTCGTGGTGAACGGCAGCCCAACGCAGACGGCGATGGTGGAGGGTGCGGGCGGTCGAAGCCAGATGGCGCAGATTTCGACGGCTGCGGTTGTGGCGCTGGTCCTGCTCTTTCTGACCAGGCCGCTCGAGTATCTTCCGCAATGCGTTCTGGGCGCGATTGTGTTTCTGGTTGCCGTGCGCATGATCGATCTGCGCGGGTTGTGGTCGATCCGGCGGGAGAGCCCCGGTGAATTTGCCCTGGCCATTGCTACCGCCGCCTTTGTGGTGGTGGTGGGTGTCGAGGAGGGCATCGTGCTGGCGATGGTGATCTCCCTGCTGAGGATTGTGCACCACAGCTACCATCCCGATACCGGCGTGCTGATTCTCAATGACGCGAAGACGTGGGATGTGATTCCGCCGACGGCCGGGACGGTGACGCAGCCGGGTCTGGTGATCTATCGCTTTGGCGCGGCTCTCTTTTATGCGAATGCTCCGCGATTCGCGAATGAGGTGAAGGAACTGGCGACTCCGGAGGTGCGGTGGATGGTGATCGATGCGGAAGCGATTACGCATGTGGACTACAGCGCCTCAAGGGTGGTTCGCGACGTGCATCGCGAGCTTTCTTCGCGGGGCGTGGTGATGGCGTTCGCGCGCCTGCACTCGGAGCTGAAAGCTGACATGGACCGCCACCACATTACAGAAGAGATTGGCGAGGACCGGATCTTCCGGCGGCTGCACCAGGCACGGACTGAGTTTGCGAAGGAGAGCGCAGCACGATAGTCTGTCCTCTTGGGAATTTGCATGAAAACGCTCCTCCGTTTTGCCTCCATCCTGCTGGTTATGCCAGCCGTTGTTTCCGTCGCCGCGGCTCAGCAGGCGACTCCTCCGGCGTCCAGCTCGCAGACGACGACTCCAGCAGCTTCGAGTCAGGACCTGCCTGATGCGCCGGGCACGCAAGCGCAGACGGGTCCGCAGCCGACCGGGCCGACGGCGGTCTTCGATACGTCGATGGGGCGGATGACGTGCAAGCTGTTCTCAAAGGAAGCGCCGAATACGGTAGCGAACTTTGTCGGGCTGGCCACAGGCACGAAGGACTGGACCAATCCTGACACGAAGCAGAAGATGCATGGGAAGCCGCTGTATAACGGCACGATCTTTCACCGGGTGATTCCGGGATTCATGATCCAGGGCGGCGATCCGCTGGGGACGGGGATGGGCGATCCGGGATATTACTTCAAGGACGAGTTCGATCCGAACCTGAATTTCGATGTGCCGGGACGGCTGGCGATGGCCAATTCGGGACCGAATACCAACGGCTCGCAGTTCTTCATTACCGAAGTAGCGGAGCCGGACCTGGACCAGAAATACAACATCTTCGGCCAGTGCGACGAGTCGAGCGTGCTGATTGTGAAGTCGATCGCGCGGGTGGAGCGCGACGCACGGGACACGCCACTGCAGCCCGTGATCCTGAAGAAAGTGACGATTGTGCCGGAGGGGCAGCCTTTGCCGCCACTGCCTCCGGGCGAGAGCATGCCCTCCTCTGCCGGCGGCAGCGGAGCGGCCGCGAAACCTCAATAACAGAACACACAGAACACAGCTGAAGGAGTTCACTATGTCGCGTAAACCCGGAACGTATGCCGTTTTCAAGACCAGCGAAGGACAGATCGTCTGCCGCCTGTTTCCCGAGGAGGCTCCGAACACGGTGGCTAACTTTGTCGAGCTCGCCGAAGGGGCACGGGAATGGACGCATCCCCTGACGAGCACCAAGAGCAAGGAGAAGCTGTACGACGGGACAATCTTTCATCGCGTGATTCCGGATTTTATGATTCAGGGAGGAGATCCGGCTGGAAACGGGATGGGCGGGCCGGGCTACCGGTTTGCGGATGAAACGAAGGGATCGCCGCACAAGTTCAATGCGCCGGGGAAGCTGGCGATGGCTAATGCAGGACCCAACACAAACGGCTCGCAGTTCTTTATCACGGTGGCTCCGACGGAATGGCTGACGGGCAAGCACACCATCTTCGGCGAAGTGGAAGAAGGCAAGGATGTGGTGGAAAAGATCTCGAAGGTGGGGCGGAATGCGCAAGACAAGCCCCACAAACCGGTGGTGATCGAATCGCTGACGATTGAGAGAGTGGCGTAGGACTCAGGGCTCCGGCAAAGCGAACGAGGCCCGCTCAAGAAGCGGGCCTTATTTCTTCAGAGCGACATTACGATGTGCGGGCCGCTCGAAGGAGAGGCTGCCATCCTAAGGTTGATCGCTCGTCTTCGTCCCGAAGGGGTTTGCGAAAGGATTTGCAAAGGGATTTCCGAAGGGATTGGGTTGTTTGATCCCCGACGGCTTCATATCCTTAACCGGCATTTCTGCCCCCCGGTAGTTGTTAAGGCGGTGCTCGATTCGTTTGTACAAATCTTCCTCCTGTCCCCCGGATAACCTTACGGCCACGTTGAGGGTGGGCCTAAGGAACTGATAGGTAGACAAATCCGGAAATTGAGCGGTGATCTGAGGATTAAATCCGGCAAGGGGGCTATCGGGGTTGGCCGGCGGGCTAAGAACGGCGCTATTCTCCGTGCTATCCGGAAAATCGGAGGTGTATCTCGGACTGCCCGCCCCGGCCGTGGAAGGGTGAGTCTTGCCGTTCACACCGCCTGAGCTTCCCGCTGAAGCGGACGAGGAACCCAAAGCGCCAGCAGAGGAGCTGTTCGCTGTCAGTGAATGTTGAAGGCCGATCGAAGCCAGGCTGGAGGCGGACAGAGATTTCGCGAGAGCACGGAGTTGGCTCCGACTTGCCGCGCCGTGAGGCCCAGCAGCCGAGGTAGCAGGCGCCGCAGCCATTGAATTGCTATTCAGGCTTCGATGAGCAGACCCTCCACCGCCACCGCCCGAGTTCTGCGAGCCTCCGCCAGACAAGGCGTCTACGGTCACGTTGGTGAGTGAACCTGAAACAGCAATCGCTGGATCATCCGCGGACACCGAATAGTTAAGGGCAGCGCCTCCGCCCGTGTTCGTGGGAGACAACGACAACGTCGAAGAGCCGGGCACGGGAACAGTGTTCACATACTGACCGTAAAGAAAGCTTGCAGAACCGGCCATAATGCTTAGGAGGATACAGCAAAGTCGGAGACTTTTGATGGCCATACTCCCAGTCTATCCCAGGCGATAAGAAATCATGTGGCTCGAAGGCGGAACTGAGGCAGATAGGAGAAGACAATCAAAATGACCGCAAAAATGAGCTCGTTCCTGAGGGCAATCAGGTAGCCGTCGGTGGCATTTTCCGTCTGTAGAAGGGTGAACACGGTGGCGAGGACAACAATCGATAAAGGAAGAGAAGGCAGAAAGACCGCGAAGGTCTCGATCGCGGCGCGCATGATGAAAACCAGGATCAAAGGATAGAGAAGTATTCCCAGGATCCCGAAGTCAGTCGCACCATTGGTGAGGATCGAGTTTGCGGCATCGACATAGCTAAGACCGAAAAGTCCATCGGCGAGTGATTCTTCACCGAACGTCAAATCCTTGTTCGGGTTAAGAACCCTGGGGATGGCCATCGAAATGTAGCCTTCCACGTCCTGCCCCAACGCCGGTGTTCGGGTCGTGCTGCCCTCAAGAACATCGGCGAAGAAGCCGAGGACAAAGGTTCTCCTTTGCACATTGGCCTGATTTGCTTGTGTCGCGCGATCCAGCGCAGAGCCATCACTGACCCAGGTAAAGGCGATCTGAATGCGCTGGACAAGTGACGGAGGATTCTTGGGGTTTTGATATCCGGCAAGCCGCAGCAGCATGAAGACAGTCACGCCCACAGCCAGGAAAAGACCCAACGTGCCGAAAAGGAGAACCTTTTTGAAGAAGGTTCCCTTTAACCGATAGCCGGTGAGCCGCAAGGCGAAGAGAATCGTCATTGCGGTGTAAACCATGTTTCGCCTGCCCACCGCCATGAGGCAAATGCACAATATTAAGGTGCAGATTCCGGTAAAAACCTTGGCGAAACGGCCTTGGGTAGCCAGAAACACCGCGACGGTGAGAGCGGTGAACGGGGGGAAAAACCAGGACAGGAGCGCTGCGGCAACGCCTAATTCCTGTCCGTACGTATTTGCTGTTCCGGCAAAACCGAGGGAGTGAGTAAAAAAGCCAATGATGATGGCTACGGTTCCGAGAAAGATCAGGGAATAGGTCTGCTGATTCAGGGGGATACGATATTCCCGGCCAAAAAGCGGCCGTTCGTACAATTCACCCAGAAAGCAGAGCGGCGCTGCGGAAAGGAGCACACCGGCCATGCCTCGGGCGAGAACACCTTCGTCGGCGCCAATAAACTCCGACAGAGTAAGGCTGCCTCGGGGAAGAGTCAGCCAAGTATTGACGGCTCCGAGTCCGTAGCCCAGGAGAAGCGCGATTGCCAGGAGAGTCGAAAGACGGGTCGGCCCCTCACGCACCAACCAGTCCCATAGCATGTAGAGAGCGATGACCGAAGCTACGACAGCCGCGGCAACCATAGCCAATTCATTGCCCACGATCCAGGCGCCGAGGGCTGTAACCGTCAGGATGGCCGTAAAGTAGACGCTGTAGAGCATCCGCGGCGCCGCAACATCCTCACCGAGCTTTCGGGCAGAAAGCGGCGGAGAATCGAACTGCATCAACGGCGACGCTGTTCCGGTTGCGTTCAACTATGCGCCTTCTTCATGATTCGATCCTGAAATGCGAGCCTCGCAAATAAGTGCCATTCGGGCCGCTATTTGTAAACCGCTCCATAGACCACAGCCTGTTCGGCTCCCTGAACGATGGCTCCAATTCCCTGATATGCGAATATCTTGGCGATACTTGAGGGCACATAAAGGATGTCGCCATTTGAGACTCTGAGGTCGGCCTGCTCGCCTCGGACGATGTGGCTGAGATCAAGCTTGATTTCTTCCCTGCCTTGCGGGACTTTTCGAATCAGGATCACCTTGCTTTGAGCCGACGTCCGGGTCCATCCACCGGCCAGGGAGAGAGCCTGGAGGAGAGACAGATGCTCATTATTGTCGATGAGATACCCGCCGCCCCTACCGACGTCCCCGATGACGTAGATGATTCCCGCCTTATCAATTACCACCGTGTCGCCGGGGTAGATGACAGGATTCTGCTGGGCGCCGAGCTTGTCGTTATTTGCGACGAGGTGCACGTCCTGAGGGTGCTCCGGATCGTTCCGATGGACAATCGTGGCAACTCTGCCCGCAGTAACGGCCACACCGCCTGCGAGGGCGATCATGTCGAGCAGCCTGCGACTTCCGAGGGTTGGATAGACGCCGGGAGAGCGCACTTCTCCAGTAATGGTCGCGCCCTGAGAGGCATACTCGGAGATAGCCACGGTGACATGGGGGTCGATCAGAATTCCTCGCGACTTCAGTACCGATTCGATCTTGCGCGCGGCCTCATTCGGCGTAAGGCCGGCGATTTGAACACTGCCGATGACGGCGAGGTTCACCTCTCCTGTCTGACTCACGCGGGATGTGCCGGAAAGCTCCGGAGTATCGAAAACCTCGATATCGACCTGATCGCCTGGGCCGATAGCGATTGTCGGCGGCCTGCTTGCCTGAGCGGAAGCGGGCGTCTGCACCACAACCGGCTGGGTAGGCTCGGCCTGCGACGTAACCTGCTGTGCGGGACTGGTCTGTGCCCAGCCGGCAATGGCGAAGCACAAAGAGAGGACCAGAAGTCCCGGAAGCCCATTGCTTCGGGGATTATTTCTCGTCATCGGTGACTCCATACCCAGCTCCGTAGTTGCTCTTGTATCCGTAATCGTAACGTTTCGAATAGGTGTAATAGTTCTCCATTCGGAGATCGACGTCATTGATAACAGTTCCCAGAACACGTGCGTTTGCGCGGCGCAACTGCTCGCGGACACGAATGAGAGCGCGCTTCCGGGTTACGCCCGAGCGCACGAGGATGAAGGCGGCATCGACCTGTGGCGCCAGGCTCAAGGTATCGGCCACAGCGAGGATGGGCGAGGAATCGAGAATGATGTGCTCGTATTCGGAGCGCCACTGGGTCAGGATCTCTTCCATGGTACGCGACGCGAGCATTTCGCCGGGGTTGGGAGCGATCGGTCCACGCGAGAGAACGGCCAGATTGGGAAGCTCGGGTAATGGATGCTCGAAAGCTTCGGCTCCCGATTCACGCGAAAGAAGGGTTGAAAGTCCGGCTCGATTGGAGAGGCGGAATTTCATGTGCAGCGTTCCCTTGCGCAGGTCGGTATCGACGAGCAGGACGCGCGCAGACCGCTGAGCAAAGGAAATTGCCAGGTTCGCGGCGCAGGTGGATTTGCCTTCAGCAGCGAAACTGCTGGTGATCAGCAGAAGCTTGGGCTCGTGGTCCACAGCGGAGAGCAGAATCGAAGAGCGGAAGGTCCGAAAACCTTCCGCAGCGATGGACTGCGGGTCAACGTAGGAGACCAGATCGGGCGAGACCTTGAGGAGGCGCTGCTGCTCGGCCTTGGCGCTGGGGGTGGTGGGAGTTCCCTTCCGGCTGGTGATGACGAAGTGCGGAATGACGGCGAGAGTGGGAAGCTGCGAGATTGCCTCAGCGTCGTCCGAGGTGCGGATGGTGTCATCGAGGCTCTCGAAGACGAAGGCAAGGGCGATGCCTCCGATGAGTCCACCGAGAAATCCGAAGATGAGCGCGGAGCGCTTCTTGGGGAGCACGGGATAGGGAGGAATGCTGGCGCGGTCAATGATGTCGACATTGTTGGAGTTCAAACCGGCAGTGATGCCCGCCTCTTTGAGCTTCATCTGCAGGCCGTCATAGAGCTCGGAGGCGGATTCGGCACCGTGCTTCAGGATTTCAAATTGTGCGGCTGACTCATTCTCCTTGAAGGCTTCCTGCTTGGTCGTGTTCAAGCGATCCTGCAGCAACCCCTCCGTTTTGATGGCGGCGTTGTATTCCTCCTGAAAGCGATCCGTAAGGTTGTTGATTTCCTTATCGATGTCAGCCTGGACGCTGCCCAACTGCTTGTCGAGCTCGCGGACTTTGGGATAGTCGGGACCGAACTTCGATTTCAGCTGCGCGGCCTGGACCATAAGATCGGCCTGCTGGGCACGGAGGCCACCAAGTACGGTACCGGGCGCCACGGAGATGAGCAGATCGGGATTGCGGGTCTGCGCCATCTTATAGCGCGCTTCCTTGACGATACGATCGGCTTGGGCTTCAGCAAGCTGCTGGTTGACGGTACGCAGGCTGTCGGTGAGAAGGTTGCCCCCCTGCGCGTCAAGAGTGAGGAGGTTGTTCTCGCGCTGGTAATCGGTCAGCGATTTCTGCGAGTCCTCGACCTGTCTTTTGACGGCCGTCAACTGCTGGGTAAGCCAGTTGGATACCCGAGTTGTGCCTTCATATCTGGACCGGAGGTCGCGGTCGAGATAGGCATCCACGATGGAGTTTGCCACGTTGGCCGCTACAGCGGGATCGGAATTCTGGAAGTGCACTTCCACAACTTCCGTGTTCGGCAGCACTTCGACCTTGGTCGCACCCAGAAAGGCGCTGATCAGCTTGTATCGCTGGACGGGGCTGAGCGTTCCGTTGTACGGGTTGTTCTTAAACAGTCCCGAAAAAGGCGGCTTGTGATAGAGGTCGAGCGAGTTGATCACTTCCATGACCACAGACTCGCTCTGCATAATGCGAATTTCGGTTTGCAGTCTTTCGGAGGCATCCTCGCCGCCGCCGAGCTTCTGCTCGATCAGATCTTCGATACCGATGTTGGTTGACCTGCTGAGGTCAATGTGGATGCGGGCGATAGCTTCGTACTGGGGCACCGTGGTGGTGATGTAGAAGATGGCATATGCGATGCCGATAACGAGACCAATGATGATGATCCACTTGCGCTTGATAACAATCTTGCGGAAGTCAGCGGGCGTGAGAACCGTGTGCTCTGCAGCGACTGCCGCACCACCCGATACACCCTGCTGTGATCCCTGGGGGGGAACTGCCCAGCCTTGCATCCCTATGCGCTCCTTATAGTCGACCTAGCTCAGGCCATTCTGCGCCCTCACCGCGAGGGACACAGGGAAAACTTGCAATACTCCGGGCAGATCGAAGGATCATTGCCAAGAGTTTATCTGTAACAGTAACTTTTGCCTTATGCCACGGACAGTCCTATCACTTTGCGATTCCGAATAGTCCTGCACATATCTTGCCTTGACCTGCAACCCTTCTGAGGTATTCCTTAACGCTCTCACAGGATGCACTCTGGAAACAGCCTTTACGAATACGAAACAGAGTTCGTGAAGAAGAGCGGCAGCAGACGTGTCGGGTGATTTGACAAATTCTGAAGGACAAATGGGTCTCTGGTGATCAGCTGAAAACTCGCTCTCATCTGGAAGTTATGTCTGATCGTGCGAGGGCTGTACAAAACTGATGATGCTGTGGTGGGGCAAGATCCAAGTATATGTGTCTCCTACACACTCATCCGAGTGTGGATGGCACGGCTCTACGATCGAGAATCTTCTCTGGGAGTACAGCGTAACTAGAGTGTAGCGAAGGCTAGTACCTTTGGTCAAACCTCTGGAGTCAACCCCTGTCTTTTCAAGAAGCAACAGGGGTTACTCAAATGATAGCCCCGCTATTTCGCGGCGGGTGAATAGTCTACCCGGACAGCTACGATTTCGTAGGGTTTGACGGGAATGCTGACCTTATTTCCAGCAACTGCGAGAGCAGGCCCTTCGGGCTGCTCAAGCAGATTGGTTTCCGTTGCCCCGGTTGCCCCGGGAGGAACAGAGAGATCAATGGTGCCGGACTTCCCTGCCCACTCGTAGAGATGGAAGATGAGGCTGTTGCTGTCCTCGGCTTTTTTCATTGCGGTGAGAACGACGTTGTCGGGGACAGCCGAGACGAAGGAGTGGCGGGCGGGCATGGAACCGGCGTGCGGAGCGACCTGCGTCGCTGCGAGATGGTAATTGTATTCGTATCCGTGACGGACTGTCAGAGCCTGCTTCCAGTCTCCGGCGTGCGGGTAGAGCGCAAAGCTGAAGTGATGGTGGCCGCGGTCAGCCTGAGGGTCAGGCCAGACCGGCGAACGAAGCAGCGAAAGGCGCAGGACATTGTCGCGAGCGTCGTATCCATACTTCGATTCGTTGATCAGGCTGAAGCCGTGCTTGCCGTCTCCCAGGTCAGCCCAGCGAAGCGCAGGCACCTCGAACTGCGCCTTCTCCCAACTGTTGTTGCGCGTGGTGGGACGGTCGATGGTGCCGTAAGGGATTTCGTAGGTAGCCATCGGGCTGGAAGCGGCAAGAGGAAATGCGGTCTTCAGCAACTCGTGCGTCTCGTGCCAGTCGATGTCGTTGACGATGTCGACCTGATCGGAGCCGGCGTGAAGAACGATCTCCTGCACGAACTTCGAGTCGGCGGTGTGGCGAGTGACGCGGATGGCCGCAGTCAGAGGTCCATGCTGAACAAGCTCGACGGAATCTGCGCCGGGAATCGAGGGCGGACGGTCGAGTGTGCCGGGATCGATGTTCCAGGCGTCGTAGTCTTTCGGCGTGTCGCGGAAGAGCTGGAGCTGGTTACCGCATCCGCCGGAGGCGATGGATTCAAAGCTGGTTTTCTTGTCGTAGAGACTGGTGATGCAGCCGGTGGTCTTATCGACAGTAACGCGAAGGTCGGAGTTTTCAAGGGTGAGGCCTTCCGCTTTGAGATCGCTCGGGAAGGGTTTGCTGCCGGGAACAACGTGGAGGAGTTCGTATCCAAGCGACGGAACGTTGCGCGTCTGAATGAGCAACTTGAAGCTGTGCGTGCCGGCATCGCTGGAAAGAATCTGTGAAGGCAGAACGCGGTTTTCGGAATCGAGGACGGTGACGCTTTCGGCAGGATTGGGAAGCTGCACGCCGACGGTGACGAGTCCCGACCGCTCCCATGCGAGCGGGTTGAAGACGAGGACGGGAACTCCCTGGGGAGTGGTGGTATCGATATGGGCGGCGATGGTTTTGATCGCGCCTGCGGAGATTTCGTTGGTCGCCCAACGGACCTGATCGTAATCGCGCTGCGCTTCCTTGTAGATGACGCCGATGCCGGAGCCGGCGGCGAGATCGTGGAATTGGTTGAAGGTGATCTTCTTCCACGCTTCGGTCAACTCGTCACCGGGATATGGCTTGCCGTCGAGCCAGGCGAGTGATGCCAGCTTCTCGGCGTCGAGCGCCCAGACGGAGCTCTCGCGCATGTTGCGCTTGTGGTTGGCCTGGGTGGTCATGACTCCGCGGTGGTACTCGAAGTACATCTCGTCCTTCCAGGTAGGAATGGCGATCTCGCCGGAGACAGGCGCGGGCGGGTGGAAGCCTTCGGCGATGCTCTTGTAGTCCCACTCGGGAGAGGATGGCGCGAGCTCTTTCTCTACGGTCGAGAAGAAGCTCTGGGCGGTGCCGTACTTCATCTTGGGGATGACTTTGTCTCCGGTGGCCCAGTGATCTCCCTCATCGAGGATGGCGCGAGTGGGACCGCCACCGTGATCACCGATGCCGTAGAGGTCCATCATCTCGTTCAGGCCGGGCGCGACTTTGCGCGCCTGGGCGAGATCGGCGGAGAGGCGCACAGGATTGAGATTATTGTTAGCGTAGTCGTGCGGGAAATAAGTGAGGACCTTGCTGCCATCCGGCGATTCCCACCAGAAGAGCTTGAAGTACTCGGGAAGCTTATTGGCGTCGTTCCACATCATCTTCTGGGTGACGAAGTAGTCGACTCCGGACTTTTTGTAGATCTGGGGGAGCTGCCAGTTGTATCCGAAGGAGTCGGGGTTCCAGCCGATGCGGACGTCGACGCCGTATTCGTGCTTGTACCAGCGCTTGCCGATGAGCAGCGAGCGGGCGGTGGATTCGCCGTCGGGCATGTTGAGATCGGGCTCGACCCACATGCCGCCGACGATCTCCCAGCGGCCTTCCTTGATGCGCTGCTTGATCTGGTCGTTGATCTCGGGATACTTGTCGGCCATCCACTCGTTGTACTGCGCGGCGGACTGAGTGAAGGTGTAGTCGGGATACTCGTTCATCAACTGCAAGGCAGTCGAGAATGTCCGTTTGACCACATCGACGGTTTCGGTCCAGGGCCAGAGCCAGGCGGCGTCGATGTGGGAGTTGCCGGTGAGGTGGAAGGTTGCTTCCTGCATCATCGGACGCAGGGCTTCGAGCGTGGACTGGGCCTGCTTGAGCGAGGCGTCAAATTTTTCCTGATTCGCCGCGTCGAGAGCGCTCAGATCGACAGAAGTGATGGCCTTGAGGAGTGTGGCCTGATCGGCGGCCGGATCCTTTGACAGACTGGGCACGAGCATGGCGGCAGAGATGAACTCCTTGCGCTCGTCTTCAGGGTTGGGACGGCTCTCGGAGAAGTCGATCTTCATCGGTGAGCCTCGGAAGCGCTTTACGTCAACGGTGGCGAGGAGCTTGACGGCAACGAGGACGCGGTCGCCGGGCTTGGCATTATCGAAGAGAACGATGGGCTCGAGGTCGTCGCCAAGCGCGACGCGGCGCCCGTTGAAATAGACGATCTCGGGCATAGGCCCATTGGCTGAAGAGCGGAACTGGAACCAGATGCGAGAGCCGGTGAGGTCGTATCCGGCGAGGGTTTTCGGCACTTCGATCCACTGGCGATACCAGACGGCGGCAGTTGATGCATCGGACGGGGCGGTCACCGCCGGCCAGGAGGAGTCATCGAGCGAGGTGCTTTCGCCATGGGCGATGTCTCCCTGATGGTAGCGCCACGGGCCCGACGGGAGATTGCTGAGCTCACCGAGACGGGTGACAACTTTGGCCGCCTCCGGGGGCAGCGATTTGATGACACTGTCGGGGGTTTCAAAGGTGGCCTGTGCGTGAAGAACCGGTGCGGTAAGGAAAGTGAAGGAGATAAGAGATGCGGCGAGGCGGGGGAGAAACGACGCAAGCTTCAAGTACTTAATCCTCCAGATGCAACCCTCGCGGATTATAGCTGATTGCGAGGCAGAGATCAGCTTCGGTGGCCGGCGGGAAGAGCGTCACTGGCGGTGACGGTCGCGATTGCGTCGAAGTGCGGCGTCGCTTCCAGAGAAGGCGTCGGCGAATGATCCGCCTGGCTCAATTCCTGAACCCGGGATCTGGCTAACCCAGGGCCTAGCTAAGGGATGGCTGGCGGTCTTCGCCCGCCTGAGAGCCGTCGTGCGGGACAACGAGGGGATAAGGATCGGCAACTCCCGAGGTGAGGATTTCGGGCATGCAGATTGCTGGCTGCGGGCGGCCCCAGAGATAACCCTGGATGACATCGCACCTGAGCTCGCGGAGAACCTCCAGCTGATCTTCGCGCTCGACGCCTTCGGCGATGACGTGCATCTGCAGGCTGTGGGCCAGCGACAGGATGGCCTGCACGATGGCATAGGTGCCGTTGGGATCGGTGATCCGCTCGACGAAGGAGCGGTCGATCTTAAGGGTCTGGATGGGCAGCTGGTGCAGATGACGGAGAGAGGAGTAGCCGGTTCCGAAATCGTCGACGGAGAATTGCACACCGATGCCGGAGAGATCGAGCATCTGGCGGGCAATCTCGTCGAGCTTGCGCATCACGGTGGTTTCGGTGAGCTCGAGCTCGATGAGGCCGGGATCCATCTGAAACGCGGAGAGGACGGCGCGGACCTGGACGGAGAAATCGGCGCGCATGAACTGCAGTGGAGAAACATTGAGGGCGACACGGACCGGGTGCAGCCCCTGGCGCCGCCATTCGGTGATCTGACGGCAGACCTCTTCAAGCGCCCAGTTGCCGATGGGGACGATGAGGCCGCTTTCCTCGGCGATGGGGATGAAGCGGCGGGGCGGGATCATACCCTCGACCGGATGATGAAGGCGCAGCAGCGCTTCCAGTCCGTAGAGCGAACCGTCGATGTTGTATTGCGGCTGGTAATACATCCGGAAGCCGTCTTCCCGGAGCGCCTGGCGGAGAGAGATTTCAATTTCGTTCGCTTCCGAGGCGGAGGCGGAGATTTCATTCGAGACAAACAGATACTGATTGCCTCCGGAATGCTTGGCCCGGTACATGGCGGTGTCGGCCGCACGCCAAAGCGCCTGAGCGTCGGTGCCGTCGCTGGGATAGAGGGCAATGCCGATGCTGGCGGAGACTTCGAGGTTGTAGCCCTCGACGGAGAAGGGCTGGCGGATACCGGTGAGCAGCTCGGCAACCACCACCTCAGCATCGGCAGCAGTGGCGAGACCGCTGAGGAGCACGGTGAATTCTTCGCCGCCCGAGCGGGCCACCGTGTCGGAGGCACGCAGGCGGGCGCACAGCCGCTCGGCAAGCTTTTTGAGGCAAAGGTCGCCGACCGCATGACCGTAGGTGTCGTTGACCTGCTTGAAGCGGTCGAGATCGAGGCAGACGACAGCAGCGAGGTTGCCGTAGCGCGCGGCTGAGGCCAGGGTCTGCTCCATGCGGTCAGTGAGCAGCAGGCGGTTGGGCAGGCCGGTGAGGGCGTCGTGACTAGCCTGATGCACGAGCCTCTCGTGCAACTGCTGGCGCTCGGTGACATCCTGGGCAAGAGTGAAGCGCGCTTTGCTTCCTTCAAAAAGGATACTGTGCGATGCGGTGTCGACCTGAATGCGGGTGCCATCCTTCTTCCTGTGATTCCAGGGCCCGGAAATGAAGGTGGCTTCATTCTCGTTGCGGAGGCTGCTCTCCAGTTCGGGCGCGTCCTCGGGCGGGAAGAGATCGCGCAGGGTCATGGAGAGAAATTCGCGCTCCGAGTAGCCGTAATGAAGGACGGCGGAGCGATTCACCTTGAGGAAGGCGTGCGAGTTCAGATCCGTGATCCACATGGGAAGCGGATTGCCGTCGAAGAGGACGCGATACTCCTCGCGCTGCTTGCTGGTGGCAATGATCTCGCTCTCGAGCAGAGTGAGGATCATGCCGAACTCGACGAAGAACTTGGGAATGTTCCACAACTCACTGGCAACTGGATGCTGCGGGAAGAAGGAAGCCATAGCCAGGGCGCAGGGAAAGACGGTCGCCCATGCGAGCAGTCCGCCGACTGCGGTGATGACGCCGGGTGACCAGCGGCGGAAATCCTGACGGTAGAGCACGGCGTTCATGAGGTAGAACTGTGTGAGGAAGGCGTAAACGCCGATCCAGGCCTGACCGTGGAAGACAGCGTAGGCGATCCAGCAGGTGGCGACGACCGCAGATGCGAGGGTGACCCGCTGCACCATGCGATGGCGGAGCCAGAGTCGCCGGACGACGAAGATGACGCCGGCTTCGGCAAGCAGGGCGAGCGCAATTAGAACGGGTGCGCGGACGACATCAAAAACGGCGGCGAAGATGTAGAGGATCGCGGGCAGCGAGAGCACTGAGCCGTGCAGAAGCCCGACCTTCGGACCAAGGCGGATGCGGTGCGCGGCGAGCATGAACGATGCACCGCAGAGGAG
>Ga0335075_10003474_pt1 | contig 25002 bp, 21 predicted proteins | sample Lox_Sample_24_FD_206723 | JGI IMG/M metagenome (GOLD analysis project Ga0335075, IMG submission 206723) | Soil microbial communities from Loxahatchee National Wildlife Refuge, Florida, United States - Lox_Sample_2.4 | ecosystem: Environmental > Terrestrial > Soil > Wetlands | place: USA...
TAATGCCTGCCCGCCAGGAGAACCGCCGCTGTTGCGCGCGTGCTGGATGACGACGGGCTGACCGGCGACATGGGCCTCGCCGGGGAATTCCGGGCACAGGTCAAGAGTGGAGTGCCCCGCGTTTCTCGGACAGGAATTTGCGATTAATTCACGCTGCTACCTGGCCATTTAGGTACTCGTCCAGGACCTCCTGCGGAGTCCTGTATCCGAGTCCCGAGTGGAGACGGGTCCTATTATACCGGAGCTCGATCCATCGCGCAATATCCTGCCGGGCCTTCTTTCGGCTGACGTAGACCTTGCGGTGCACGAGCTCCACCTTCAGCGACGCATTCACGGACTCCGAGAGAGCATTGTCGTAGCAAATACCGGTCCGCCCCACCGACTGCTTTATCCCGAGTTCCTTCAGGGTATCGGCGAACTCGCCGGAAGTATAGTTGCTGCCGCGGTCACTGTGAAATATGGCACCCTCAGGAAGAGAAAGGTTGCGGGCCGCCATCTGGATCGCGCTCGAAATGAGCGGGGTCTTGTAGTTATCGTCCATCGCCCAGCCGACAATTTTCCGGGTCGCGCAGTCGATAACGGTCGCGAGATAAAGCCATCCTTCCCAGGTCGGGATATACGTGATATCGCCGACCATCTTCGCGCCGGGGACGCTGGCGGTGAAGTCACGGTTCACCAGGTCCGGAATCGGCCCGGAGGGCCCCTGCTCGGTCAGCGAGTGCCGCCAAGGCCTCGGCTGGCACGGCTCCAGGCCGAGTTGGCGCATCAGCTTGCGAACGGTCTCGTCGTCAACCTGCTCGCCGCCGCGGACCAGGACGGCATGGATCCGCCGGTACCCGTATTCCTCGTCATTCGCGTAAAACAGGGCCTTTATCTTGAGCTTCAGCAACTCCATTCGCTTTGCCGTGTCGCTTAGCGGACGCGACAGCCAGTCATAATAGCCGGACCTCGATACTTCCAGCCATTCACACATCTGCACGATCGTCGGAGCATTGTCCTCATCGGAGGAGCTGGCGTACATCGCATCGATGAACCCGAATTTCTCGGTCACCGGTGCTCCCTCGCGAAGTACGCGGCCGCTTTTTTCAGGAAGGCGTTCTCTTGCTCAAGCTCGCGATTCCGCCGTTCGAGTTCCTTCATCCGCTCATTGGCCGGCACATCTTCCGGGATCGGCTCGCCCGCGAGCTTCTTCCGGTATGCTGTTACCCACGGCCCGAGTGTTTTCGGATTGATATTCAACTCGCGTGCCACCTGGGTAACCGACTTCTTCCCGTCGATTACCTCTTTGACGGCCTGCTCCTTTAGCTCAGGAGAGTATCGCGGCGGTCGTCCTGACATTTACCCTCTTTCCCATTCAGAATGATCCTAATGGATCTCCTGTCCGGGATCTACGGGGCACTCCAAGAGCCCGGCAGTTCACTCCGCTAGCTGCGCGGGACCTGGCGGCTGAGCGCGGCAATCTGGGCAGCGAGCTCGCGGACGGCCGGCAGGAGCCAGTACGCGAGGAGGCCGCCAGCGCGGTCCTGCGCCGGATCGCCGCCTGGCCTGGCCCCCGGCGTGATGATCGCCGGCGGGAAGGTGGTCTCGCTGCCTCCAGCCCCGGCGCATGGCAGCTGGCACGAGAGGGCTCTTCTTGCCCCGGGCCTGATTTCCGGATCAGTCACGGCTGTTCGCTGTAAGATTTGGATTGCGCGCAGTGCGGGCAGGCTTCTTCGGTAACGGAAGGGCTGACGGGAATGGTCATGTCTCAGCGATCCGGATACCGGGAGCACAGCGGGCCCTGGCCAGCCGTCCTTTCCCGCTACGACCCGGATGACGTGCTGCGTGAGCTGGCCGGGCATGGCGCGGTTGTCGTCCGAGGTCCCGCCGCGACACGGGAGGCGTTCGTTGAGCTCACTGACGGGCTCATGGAAAGCCTTCCGCATCATTCCGTCGCGACCAGGGAACGCGAGGTCGTCGCGGCGGAATCAAATCTCGCTACCGTGAACAGGGGAATGGATGCCATCCCCCTGCACAGGGAATCGTCGTTTCTGCCTACCCAGCCGGACGTGCTGGCGTTCTACTGCGAGCACCCGCCTGCGGAGGGCGGGCAGACGACGTTGTGCGACGGGGTCAGGCTCCTCGCGGAACTGCCGGACGACGTCCGCGGCTTCGCTGAGGAGGAGGCCTTCACCTGGCGGTTCCGGATGCCCTTCGAGAGGTGGAGCGTCGCCCTCGGCACCAGCTCGAAGGAGATGGCGTCCCAGCGGATCGGGCAGCTGATGGCCCGTTTCGCCCCCCTCGCGACGTATGACTACCGGTTTGACGGCGAGCACCTCGACGGGACGTACCAGGCGCCCCTGGTGCTGCCGACTTTCTGGGGGCGCCGCGCCGCCTTCGCGAACTCCCTGCTCCAGTACTACTACCGGGAGCCTGGGCCGCTGGTGGCCAGGCACCTGCACCATGCGGCGATCTCCGGCGGCAGGCAGTTCCCCGCCGGCATGCTGGCAGTCATCCGGGACTGCGCGGAAGGCCTGATATCGGAAGTGGCCTGGCAGGCAGGCGACACGGTGCTCGTCGACAACTCGCATGTCATGCACGGGCGGCGCCCGGTCGGCGACCCGGCCCGCCGGGTCCTCGTGCGGCTCGGCAACTACCTGCCTGAGGCATCAGCGGCGCGGGCGGCACGGCACTGATGAGCGTGCTGATCCTCAATCACCGCCCGCTTGACCGGCGCCCCGTCGGCCGGTGGCTGCAGGAGGCAGGCGAGCTGGTGATGGTGACAACCCGGGCGGCGCTGGCCGCGTCGCCTCCCGCCGAGCGCGCCCCATTCGCGACCATCGTCCCCGTGGACGACTACGCCTCGGGCAGCGTCCTGCGCGCCGCCTGGCGGCTGGCCCGCGCGCGGGACCCGGACCGGGTCGCGTCGTCGTGCGAGCTTGACCTCATCCGGGCCGCGGTAGTGCGGCATGTCCGCGGCCTGGAAGGGCAGCAGCTCGACTCGGCCCTGGCCTACCGGGACAAGCTGCACATGCGGGAGGCGGCATTCGCCGGCGGGCTGCGCGTTCCCGGCTTCCGGGCGGTGCGCACCCCAGCGGACGTGCGCGACTTCGCTGAGGGAAGCGGCTTCCCGGTCGTCGTCAAGCCGCGGCTGGGCACCGGCACGGCCGGGATCAAGGTCGTCTGGTCCGCGCGGGACCTCAAGGACCAGGGCGTGCCGGCCTGGCCGCCGCGCCAGGACCTGGGACGGCTGATCGTGGAGGAGTACCTCGACGCGCCGATGTACCACGTGGATGGCATCAGCGTCGGCGGCGGGGTCGTCCACTGCTGGCCTAGCCGCTCCTCGGGCGGGGCCCTGCAGGACATTGCCCGGTGCGGGCCGCGCGCTGGCGTCATGCTGGGCGCGGACGATCCGCTGCGCCCGGTCCTGCAGGACTTCGCGGTTCGGGTGATCGCCGCGTTCCCGTCAGGGAACGCGGGATTCGGCTTCAACCTTGAGGCATGGGTACCTGAAGGCGGCGAGCCGGTCCTGTGCGAGGTGACCTCGCGGGCGGGGACGGAGGTGATCGCGGAGGCCTACCAGCACGGGTTCGGGGTGAACCTGTTCGAGGAGAGCTTCCGCGCGCAGGCGGGACTTCCGCTGCGGCTGACCGGGCAGCCGGGAACGCCCCGGCGTTACGCGCACTGGGTGTGCTTCCTGACTGAGGACGGCACCTTCACCCCGCCGCCGGACGCCGGCCGGCCACCAGTGGCGTACTTCCAGGCGGACCTGGAGCCAGGCACGCACGGCAGGAGGGCACGGACGATTACTGACGTGGCAGCCCGGGCCGTCGTTGAGGGCGCCTCCGCCGGCGAGGCGGAGGACAGGCTCCGCGAGCTCACATCCTGGTGGGATGCTAGTCGCCCGTGGCGGTGACGGGGGAGTCACGGTCCTCGCCGGGACTGGCGCCGCTGTCGCGGGCATGGCGGCGCAGCGTGGTGGTCCAGGCGACGCCCGCTGATACCGCCAGGACGCTTCCCGCCGCGAGGAACGCCGGGCGGGGGCTCCCGCCGGCCGCCGTGGTGATGCCCGCCGCGATGAGGGTGCCAAGCGGGGTGGCGGACACGAACAAGGTGCGGGCCGCGGCGGTGACCCGCCCGAGCATGTGGCGGGGGACCAGCTCCTGGCGGATGCTGCGCACCAGCATGCTGCCCAGCGCTGCAGCGAACAGCAGGGCCGCGTTGGCGGCCGCCAGCTGCCACGGCGAGCGGGCCGCGGCCATGACCGCGACCGCGATGCCGGCCACCGCGACGCTGCCCGTGACCAGCGCGACCCGGCTGAACCGGGCCGCCAGCCGGCGCCCGGCAAGCGCCCCGGCCACTCCGGCGGCGCCGCCCGCCGCGATGACCGCGCTGATGGTCAGGGCCGGAAGGGCTAGCGTCACCTGGCAGAAGTAGATCAGGAGCGTGTCCACGCCCAGGCACAGGTTCGTGATCGCGAACAGCACGGTGAGCGTGAGGATCAGCCGCTGGGCGCGCAGGTACCGCAGCCCGTCGGCGAGATCACGCCAGAACCCGGGTGAGGGACGGCGCGGGGCATCAGGCTCTTCCCGCCCGCGGGCCGGGCCGGGCGCGTGTCCCCTCCGCGGGAGCACCAGCCCGACGGTGGACAGCGACACCACGAAGGTGGCCGCGTCGATCCAGAGCGCGTCCTGGATGCCCGCGGTCGTCGCGAGGAGCCCCGCTGCGACCGGGCCGATGATCCGGGCCGTCTGGGAAGAGGCCTCGATCGCGGAGTTGGCGCCGACGAGCTTGTCTCGCGGGTACAGGTCCTGCACGGTGACCGCCAGGGCGGCATCGAAGAAGACAGTCGCGCATGCGGCGGCGAACGCGATGCCCAGGATCAGCCCGACCTGGGAGACGTGCTGCCATGCCAGGACGCCCAGGGCGGTGAAGGCGGCCGCGCGGACGGCATCGGCGGCGGCGAGCAGCCGCCACGCAGTGGCACGGTCGACGATCGGGCCGGCCAGCACGCCCACGACCAGGTAGCCGACCGACCGCATCGCCGACGCCAGGCCCGCCGCCAGCGGGCTGTGCGTGAGCTGCAGCACCAGCAGCGGGACGGCGAGGAGGGCCAGCCCGTCACCGAGAAGGGAGGTAACCTGCCCGGCTAGGAAGACGCGCCGCACCGGCGGGGCCCCTCACCGTCCTGGCTGTCCGGGCGCAGCTCGAACAGGTGCCCGTTCGGGGGTGCCGCCAGGTCATGCACGGCCTCGCATGCCCAGCCGCTGGCCGCGAACGCCCGCTGCCACTCCTCAAGCGTCGGGACGTACACCCCCATCAGCGCGTGGGCAAGCTCAAAGCCGAGGGTGAAGATCGGGGTGTCGGGGCCGTGCCACGTGCCGGCGCGCGTCACGTCGCACAACAGCAGCCGCCGCACCGCGGGAAGCGCGGCCCGCAGCCGCCGCAGCGTCGCCACGCAGTCATCGAAGGGCCAGAAGTCATGGCCCATGAACACGCACGTGACCACGTCGACGTCGTCGAGGACCGGGTCCGGCTCGAGCACGCGGGCATCCGCCTGGCGGATGATGATCCTGCCGGACAGCCCCAGGCTCGCCACGTTCTCGCTGGCCAGCCGGACGGCATCGCCGGAGATGTCGATGCCGACGCCTCGTACCGCCGGGTCTCGTGACGTGAGGCCTATGAGGCGCTGGCCCGAGCCGCACCCGAGGTCGGCGACGCGCCTGGGCGCGAGGCCAGCCAGGACCGCCTGCAGGAGCTCCTCGGCCTGGTTCTCCCCGATGAGCTGCGCGCCGATCGCGACGGCCCGCATGTTCCTCTGGTAGAAGGTGCCGTCCCGGTTTGCCGTCTGCGCCAGGTGCGGGGCTTCGGTGAAGAGCTCCCCGCAGCCGCGCACCAGCCAGTAGAAGTAGCCGCGGGCGGCGTACGCGTCAGCGAACTGGGGTCCTGCGGCGGCCGCCCGCCCGTCCCGGACCTGCACGATGCCGGCCCAGCGCAGCGCGTTCCAGATGGCCTCAAGGACGGCACGGTCGATTCGGCTGGCCTGGTCGCCGGGCATTAGCGGGACACTGCCGGTGCTGGCTATCTGCTCCAGGAGCCCCAGCTCATGAGCTGCGGCGAGGGCTGCGGCGGCGACGTAGGACGAGTAAAGGTCAGCGACCCGGCCCCGGACCCAGGACGGGGGATCAGCGGCAGGACCAGAAGAGGCCGTCATGGCAGCTCGCTTTCTTCACGTAACTGGCCCGCGGGGAACGCGGGGGGACATGCCCTTCATTCTTCGGGCGAGACGTCAGGGGCGCACTGCTCGACGACGGTGGCCAGCCGGCTGGTCACCTCGGCCTCATCGGCGCCGGACACGGACACGAGGGCTACCCCCTCGCCGCAGCTTCGCGGGCCCCGGAGCCTGTCCCCGGGCCGGGCGGTTATCCGTGCCTCAATCACCCAGGGCGCGTCCGGCGGCTGGACAGGCGCGCGCAGCACCCCCCGTCCCGCGTAGATCATCACCCAGCCTGTCAGGTGGCTGGCCACCTTGATGTCGCGGGGCACTGGCTCCAGTGCCTGGGCCTGCAGCACGAGCTGGTGAAGGCTTGTCCCGGTCCGCGACCAGAATCCGGCCGCGACACCGCCGCCGCCGGCCCGGGCCGCGATCTCGCAGAAGCAGGGACCGTCATCGGTGAGGAACATCTCGTGGTGGGTCACGCCCGTGAACCGCGGGTAGCACGCGATGACCCGCTGGTTGAAGTCCAGGAGCTCATCGAGGAGCGCCCCGTCCGGGACCGCGACGTCCCGGCAGGGTGCCAGGGACTTGTACGCCGTCGTGTCGTCGAGGTACCGGCCCGCGGTGGCCGCGACCACGTTCCCCTCCCGCACCACGCTGTCGACATGGCACACAGGCCCGCTGACGTGCTCTTCCGCCTCGAGCGCCGGCGCACGCGCGGAGCGGGAGGCCAGGAAGGCGTCAAGGGCGGCGGCGCCGCGCAGCACGAAGATGTCCTCGGCTCCGGTTCCCAGCCGCGGCTTTACTACAACTGCGCGATAGGAGCGGGCGAGCCTCCGTGCCGACTCCTCGCTGAACTCGGCGAATTCCGGTACCCGGATCCCCGCGGCCTGCAAGCGCTGCTTCATGAGGATCTTGTCCCGGAAGGGCAAGGTCTCGGCCACCGTGGGGCCGGGTATGCCGAGCTCCTCGCGGATCCGGGCTGCTGGCAGCAGAAGGCGCTCGGAAACTGTGGCCAGCCGGATCGCGTCGCTCCCGCCCAGCGAGTACAGGAACCTGACTGCCCCGGCCCGGGCCTGATCATCACCGCGAATACCCACGACAGCCTCGAGGCCTGCGCCCGTAGCCTGGCTAGCCTTTGCGGTATCGGTGACCAGGAGGACACAGTAGCGGTCCGCGCTCAGGATGCTCGCGCCGCGCGGATCATGGTAGGAGGCATAGCCATTCGAATCGAGGAGGATTACCCGCAGGCGCGCGTCAGGCTCTGTGCTCATGTCGTCAGTCGGACTGCGGGACGGCCTCGTAGGGAAACCGGTCCGCGAACGCGGGCTCCAGGTCGGTGAGCCAGGTAGCCGCCGGGTCGAACCGGGCGAAGAACGGCTTCCCCACCAGTCGCGGGTCGCGGGCCTGGATCATGCGCAGCACGAAGACCTTGAGGCCGGCCACCTCGGCCACCCCGTCCAGGCACACCTTCCCCGGCGTCGCTGACATCGACGGGCCGCGGACCGTCCGGCCCAGGCCGGAGACGCCCTGGTAGGCATCGCGGAAGATCTCGTACCCGCGAGCCAGTGGCACGGCGAAGTAGTCCTGCGGCCCGGTGTCCCGCTCCACGAACATGTAGTAGGGGACCATCCCCAGCCGTACCTGCCCCCGCCACATGCTGCGCCAGGCCGCGGGATCGTCGTTGACGGACCTGATCAGCGGGGCCTGCGTGCGGATCACCGCTCCGGTGCTGGTGATCCTGCGCACCGCCGCCTCGAGCTGCGCGGGCTCCTGCTCGCGCGGATGCGAGAAGTGCGCCATCAGCGCAAGTGCCCGGCCCGACGCGACTACCTCGCTGAACAGCCGCAGCGTGGCGTCGGCGTCAGGATCGGTGAGGAACCGCTGCGGCCAGTAGGCCAGCGCCTTGGTCCCGATCCTGATCGACTCCAGGTGATCCAGGCGCGGGTCGAGCAGCGGCTCGATGTAGCGCCGCAGTACCGGCTCGCCCATGATCATCGGATCGCCGCCGGTGATCAGGATGCTGGTTACTTCCGGGTGCTCGCCGAGGTAGGCGACCAGGTCGCCGGTGTCGTCGGTCGCCATCTTCAGGTCTGGCTCGTCCACGAACTGCGCCCACCGCAGGCAGTACGTGCAGTACGCGTGGCAGGTCTGGCCCTGCCGGGGGAACAGCAGTACTGTCTCGGGGTACTTCTGCTGCAGGCCGGGCAGCGGCCTGCCGTGCAGGCTCGCGACGTTCATCACCAGCTGCCCGCCCGGATGCGGGTTGAGCCGCATCCGGATCTCGTGCGCGGCGTCGCGCAGTGCCGCCGCGGGTGCCCCGGTCTCGATCAGGCGGGCCAGCAGCTGCACGTCGGCTGCGGGCAGCATGTCCGGCTGCGGGAACACGAGCCGGTAGATCGGGTCGTCCGGGGCCGCGTCCCAGTCGATCAGGTTCTCGACAATATAGGAATTGGTCCGGAATGGGAGCACCGTGGCCACGGCCCGCACGGCAAGCCGCTCGCCTGGTGTCAGGCCCGCCCGCGCCGTGAGCATATCCAGGTGTTTCGCGGAGTAAGCATGAAACCCGCGTCCGGCTGGCGGGGCGGCCGGGACGATCTGCTGGATGCCTGCCACGCATCTTCTCCTTCATCATGCGCGAGATAGTCCTCGGATTGCGCCTGCTGCCAGCCGTTTCTCCAGCCTGGCCACGTTCTCCTGCCGGTTTCGGCCCCGGCCGCTCCGCATTTACCTACGCTTGGGAGTCCTTGCCGGCCCTGATTCTCCAGTCCCTTTCTCACTGTGAGGCATGTGCTCATGATTTTCAAGGGACCGTGCCTCCACACGACTGGGCTCTCGCCGCCGCGAAGCCGGCGCGTCACCACCTGCGCGGGTGCGCCGGCCAACGCAGTCGGCGCTGGCCTCAAGTTTTCCCTGGCCGTGACCGCATCCTCCACGGCGAGGAAGAACTCGCCGTCAAGCCCCGCAAGGACACCTCCCCGATCACCCGCCTCTACGTCCGCGGCATGAAAACCCAGGCATAACCCGGACCTCCCGACGTCAAGCATCTCCTGAGAACGAACGGTCAAGCATGTCCTGAGACCTCACAGTTGACAGCAGGCGCGGGTCATCCTGGCGTGCGCTGCGGGCGGTTCAAGCAGGACAGCAGCCGCTGGCTGCCGGCAAGCTAACGACTCAGGCCGGTGTGCCCAATGGCGTTGCCTCAAGCGCGCCACATACGGCAGAGCGTGATGCGCGCCGCGGTGGGCACTCAAGCTTCTCCGGGTCGTCGCACTATTGAATGGTGCTGAAATCGTAAACGCAAGGCCATCGGCCACTGCAGTAGCATAAGATCGGGGCAGCAGCGGCCAGTCCCTTGCCGTGACCCTGGAAATGTGGCGAGCGTGCGCACCTTGAGCGCTGGGCGGCCGACCTCGAGGGAGAAGCCCGATCATGCCTGAAGGCTTTGCTCCGGACGTGCTTGCCGCCGGCGCCGGAATTAATTCTGGTCGCGCGGCGGGACCGGATTACCTGCCCAGTGTGACGATGAGCGAGTTTCACTCGTGGTTCTCTGGTCGCCACCGGCAATTCGCTGACGCGCTGTGGCTTGACCGGCCGGGCGCGGATGCGGTGCTGGCCAGGATGACAGCATTCAGTAACGAGTTCGAGTCGGATGCCGGCGGCGGGCGCGGCGGCTCGTACCGCCGTGCGCAGAAGGTGACGGACGCCAGGATCACCGGATTGAGCACGCTTCTGCGCATGGTGTCAGGGACCGGGGACATCGGCCGCATGCCGCCTGGATACCGCCTGCTCGACGTCCTGGGCGGCGATGGCCTCGCGGCCCGGGTGCTACGCCTGCTTGCGCCACACCCAGGTCCGTCTCCGGTGCTGACCAGTGATATCGCCGCGAACATGGTCACTGAGGCACTGCGGCAAGGGCTGCCCGCCATGCGGCAGCCGGCTCACCACCTTTTCCTGCGCGACGACTCGTTCGATGGCGTCATGGTGGCGTACGGCACGCATCATGTAGCCGCGCCAGAACGCCCCCTGATGTGCCAGGAGGCGTACCGCGTGCTGCGGCCGGGCGGGCGCGTAGTCATCCACGACTTCGAGAAGGGCTCTCCAGTCAGCAGGTGGTTCAGCGAAGTGGTGGATCGCTACTGTTCTGCAGGCCACCCGTACGAGCATTTCAGCCGGGAGGAGCTGCGGGAACTTCTCGAGGCGGCCCATTTCAGCCAGGTAACCGTAACTGAGGTTTATGACCCCATCAGGGTGTCAGGCGACACCGAGTCGCATGCCATCGGCAGCCTCCTCGATTACCTGATTTCCATGTACGGCCTGACAGCTGCGGCGCCACGCGACGCCGGTATGCACGCCCTGCTCCTCGACTGGATCTCGCGGCACATGAGGTACGACTTCGCGGCCGACAGTCACCCCGCCGGGCACTGGCGCCCGGCGCTGACGACCTATGCCGCTGACTGCGGGATGATCGCCGCCGAGATGCCCCGGGTAGCGCTAGTCGCCACCGCGGTGAAAGCCCCTGGGGCTCTCACCCTGCCGGGCAGCCCCCTGGATTCCGCAGGGTTAAGGACGCGGCGGGGCCGCGCGGCTCTCCGCGATGATCGCCTGCCCGGCTTCTAGGCCCAGGGCTCCTATAGGCCAGTCGGTAAGGTAGCCCCACCTACCGCCATCTGTGGCGTTCCCGCAGGTCGCCCCGATATCTCAGGGTGAGATAAGGCCCTGTGTCAGCGGCGGCGGCGGTCAGGGTCGGTGTCGGCCATGAGCCGGGCGACGGCGGCCTGGCTGGTCTTGACGTACTGCTGGAGGGTGGAGAGGTGCTTGTGGCCGGAGATGGCCATCAGCAGCGGGGCGCCGACGTTCTGGTCGCCGAGGTGGGAGAGCCGGGAGTGCCGGAGCTGGTGCAGCGTCTTGCCCCCGCTTGCGGCCTTGAACAGTTGCTCGGCCATCTCGTAGGACAGCCGCGCCCGCCCGGTCACGGGGTCGAGGTCGGCGGCTGCGGTGACCCGGTGGGAGGCGGCGCGGCGCTCGGTGAGGAACACCGGCCCGGCTTCCCGGCCGGAGACCAGCTTGGCCAGGAGGCGGGCGGCTCCGGTCTGGAAGTGGAGCAGGTGGATGTCGCCGCCCTTGACGCGGGCGCGTGCCTGCCGGTTGGCCAGGTCCAGGTCGGGGACGTCGAGGCCGAGTACCGCGTCGGCGCGCGAGGCTGAGTCGTAGAGCAGCCGCCACAGCGCCCGCTCGCGCAGCGGGTGCTTCGTTCCCGTCCACAGGCGCTCCAGCTCGGGCAGGGAGATCGCCTTCGAGTCGTCCCCGGTCACCGTCTTGCGGTCGGCCGCTAGCTGGAGGTCGCCGGCGGGCCAGCCATGGTCGCGGCACCAGGCCAGGAACGACCGGACGGTGGCGACGTGCCGGTTCCAGGTCCGTGGCGCCAGCTCCCCCCACAGTTCCTCGGCCGCGTCCGCCAGCTCGTCGTCGGTGATGCCCGCGAGGGGCCGGTCGCGGCCGAGGACGGCGGCCAGCCGCTCCATCGTCCCGGCGTAGGTGCGGGCTGTGGTGTCCGGGCGGCTGACCGACAGGAAGGCATCGACGGCCGTGCCGAGGGTCCGCCCGGCCCCGGCGAGCGTGGTCACCGTGCCGGCCCGGCCCGTCCTCCCGGCCATCAGCGCCCCCGTCCCGCAGTTATCACAGAGAATCAGCTCTCCCGGACCCTACACCGGCGCGGCGCGATCGTCGATCGCGGCCCGCCTTCCTGCGGGTTCGCGAGACGGCCATGTCGGCTTGCCCGCGTCTATCACAGAGAATTGTTCTCTGTGATAGATGCCAATGCGGAGGAGGCGCGGCCATGATGGTCGACCCGGAGTACATGAAGTGGGCCCAGGAGCGAGCCGCGAAGGCCCGCGAGTTCTTCCTCGTGCGCATCGAAGACGAGTGCGCCCGCATGTTCGGGTCCGTGCCGCCCAGGGTCATGGATGCGGCCCGCGCGCTGGTCGGCAAGGACAGTCCGGAGCCGGAAGGGGCCGTGGAAGCCTGATGAGGAGCACCAACCCCCTGTACTTCATCGCGTTCTGGATCGCCGTGGCGATCGTGTGCGTCGTGCTGCCGGTCGTTCTCACCCACGGAAGGTGACTTGATGAGCGAGGTGCTGGTCAACCGGGCCGACTGGGCTGGTGCCCCGGACCTGCCTGAAGGGTGGCTGATCGTGAACGCGCCCCGCCCGCTGCGCTGCGCGGACGACAAGGAGTGGACCGGGCCGTTCCGGCACGGCCGCTTCTACGCGGCTGGCCCCGACCCGGACACAGTGGATGACGAGGCCGAGCGGGAGCGGGCCCGGAGCCGTGTCCGGTCCTGGGAGGAAAACGACGCGTGGCCCGTCGTTTTCACCACCAACGCGGAGATCGAGCAGCAGGTGCTCGCCAAGCTCGCCGGGCACGGCTACCACAGCGCCGCCGAAGCCGGCGTCACCGTCCCCGACATCGCCCGCGAGATGGGCCTGCCCTGGCACGAGACGACGGATGGAAGCGCGACGCGCCCAGGCCGGGCTGGCTCCGGCGAGGCGAAACGGGAGTGCCGTCACCACGGCGAGGTGGACGATGACCACTTCCCGTGCCGCGCGCCGGGCGAATCGGCCGAACTGTTCACCATGCGCCGCCTCGGCTACATCCGGGACGTGTGATGGAACGCGCCCCCGATGTCACCCCGGCCGCGCTGGAAACTGCCGTTGCGTGGATACCGGACGGGAAGCGGCTGACGGCGGCCGACAAGCGCCCCGGGTACCGGCCGTACTACCTAGACGGGCCGGTAGCGCTGGTTCCCGGCCGGGACGTCCCCGGGATCACTATCGTCGGGGGCAGCGTGCGGGCCGTCACCCGTTGGCGCAGCAGCCAGGATCTCCCCGTGTGGACCGAGGCGGCGCGGCTGCTGGAAACGCACATGGGCCTGCGCCCGGGCGAGCCGCTGGTGCTCTACGTCGAGCACGAGGCGGCCGGCGCCAAGGGCGGCGAGGCGGCTTTGAAGGCTGTCCGGGTCAGGAAAGACGAGGGGAGCCCTCGGTGAGCACGTACGGCCTCGGCCAGCCGAGCGAGTGCAAGCGCCGCCTGGAAGCCTCCCTTCCCAGGGACGGCGGCTTCAGCGCGTCCGTGCGGGTCACCCCGCGCGACCGGCACGAGAGGCAGTGCCCCGCCTACGACGCCGACCACTACGAGGTGCAGGCGTTCCACGCCAGGGCCAGCACGGACCTGCTCGACCTGCTGGAAGAGGCGCTGAAAGCCGTGCCCGGCGTGTACGCGACCACCCAGGTCCGCCGCACCAGCGACAGCGTCCTGGCTGGCAACACGTTCACCAACCCCGCCTGGCCGGCTCCGCTCGGCGCAGCCCGCCGCGGACGGCACGACCTGCGCCCGCAGGTCCTCGCCCTCATCCGCGACGAGCCGACCGGGAGCCGCGATGGCGGGTGACCAGGTCCGGGTATCGCGGTCCTTGTACCTGACCCGCGCCGGCAAAGGGTCGGCCAGGACATCGTGACCGCGCTGACCGCCGCTAACGCCCGCATCGGCGCGCTGGTCCGCGCCGTGCTGATCCTGGAGTACCCGCTCCCGGTGCCGACGACCGCCGTCGCGGAGCGAGTCAGCTGGCGCTACGACCCCGCCGTCTACCGGGCGCTGGCCCGGATGGAGCACCAGGGCGACGTCGAGAAGATCAGCGTCCCGGACGACAAGTCCCGGTACTGGAGGCTGGCCACGCCTCCGGCGACAACGTTCTTACCAGCACGGCCAGTTCCTGGTCAGGCGGGGTCAGGGCCGGTCAGGCCCCGCAGCAGGGTCTTGGGCGCCGAAGACAGCGTCGGCGTGCGCCTGGCACAGCGCCCGGACCTTGTGGCGGCGGCCGGGCAGCCTTTCCCCGCAAACCGCGGTCAGGCCGCATATCCAGCAGGCCGCCCCCGGGGGCGCCGGTACCCGCTCCACGCCGCCGGAAGTCACGGAGACCTCACCGCGGTTGCGCCTGCGGCGAGGTCCAGCCGGCGGTCGAGGTTGAGCTGGATCTCGCCGTAGATCTTCTTATCTGGACACTCCCTCGCGACGGCCTCCGCCGAATCGCCCCGCCAGTGAACCTGCACCTCCTACGTTGACCCGTGTCGCAACGGTCTACGAGGTGAGGAGGGGACGTGCGGGTCGTCAAGGAGCGCAATGGCAGGGTCGTCCGCCGGGTGCTGCTAGTCGATGAGGAGGGCGAGCCGGTCGCCCCGGTGTGCCGGTTCCTGGCGCACCTGGGCGACCGGAACTTCTCCCCGAACACGCTGTGCGCGTACGGCTATGACCTGAAGTACCTGTTCACGTTCCTGGAGCAGGCGGCCCTGGACTGGCAGGAGTTCCGGCCACCCCACGCGTTGCAACTGCTGGCGTTCCTGCGCCGGATCCCGAGTCGCAGGCCCGCGCAGCGGCTCGGCCTGGCGGTAGTCACCGCTGCCGGGCAAGACCCGGGCATGCTGCTGTCACCGGCCACGGTGGACCGCATCCTGGCCGCGGTGGGCAGCTTCTACGACTGGGCGATCGTCGCCGAGGAGTACGAGCACGACACCTCGCCGATCCAGATGCGCCCCGACCCGGCGCTGGCCCGGGTGCCCGCCCGTCACCAGCCGTTCATGGGGCGGGCCAGCCGGCAGCAGCCGGTCCGCCGGGTGGTCAAGGTCAAGCGGCCCCGCAGGCTGCCCCGGCCAATGAGCGAGCCGGACCTGGACGCGCTGCTGTCAGGACTCAAGCGGCTCCGGGACCTGGCGATGTTCCTGCTCATGCTGGACGGCGGTCTCCGGCCGGGCGAGGTCCTGTCGCTGCACCTGGAGGACATCTCCTACGGGCACCGGCGGGTTACCATCTGCAAGCGCGATGACCATCCCCACGGGGCGCGGGGCAAGTCGCGCACCGAGCGCGTGGTCGACCTGCACGAGCCACGGACGCTGGACGCGGTCAGCCGGTACGTGATGCACGAGCGACCGCAGGAGGCGGACAGCCAGTTCGTGTTCCTGGTCGGCAGGGGCAGGCAGCGGTGCGACCCGCTCAGCTACGACGCCCTGGTCAAGCTCTTCGCCCGCCACATGGACAGCCTCGGGCGGAGGACCCCGGATACCACCCCGCATGCCCTGCGCCACACGCACGCCACGGCCATGTGGGAGGGCGGCATGCGCGAACTGTCGCTGCAGAAGCGGCTCGGGCACGCCTCGCCGGAGTCGGTGAAGGTCTACACCCGGGTCTCGGATGAGGCCGTCCTGGCCGAGTACGCCAAGGCGCTGGAGGACAACCGGTGACTGCTCCGGCCCTGCCCGCCGCGCCAGCCCGTCGCGAGCATGCTGCGCGGGGGGAGTACTTCGCCTGGGTCAAGGAGGTCTTCGCCAGCGCGCCGGGCTCAGTCAGGTCCCGCCGCTACTTCTACAACCGGTTCCTCCGGCACTGGCCCGACCTTGAGGACTGGTTCGCCGAGCCACTGCTGGTCCGCCTGGACCTCCACGACAGGGTCGTGCACGAACCCGGGAAGCGCAAGGGGCCATCCCACGACGCCGGGCCCTACCTCGCCTACCTGAGCCTGGTCCATGGCATGCCGCTGGACGCCGAGTTCGTCCTCAGCCGCAACTTCGACAGCCTCTTCAGTCCGAACGTGGCCGCCGGGCTGGGCGTGGACATGGCGCTACTCGAACGGCACATCGAACGGATCGCGGAACTGGGCTACCGGCCCGTCTACGGCAGGTCGTCGCTAACCTGGACGATCTCCCGGCTGCTGCTTTGGAGAGGCGATCCCGACATCACCGCGATCACCTACGACGACATCATGGCGTTCGGCGAGGAGATCGGCAGGTACTGCGCCCTGCCCGAGGCCGCGTTCATCCGGGCGAGCCATGTCTCCAACGCCCGCCGGCGCGATCCGCTGGACAAGCTCGCCGCCCAGCACGAGAAGGCATGCCGGACCAGGATGTTCGTCCTGCACGTCCTGCTGTTCGACATCGGCCAGGTTGCCCAGGAGCCACGCCACGGCCTGGCCAGGGACGTGATCTGGAAGCGCGAGCTGACCCCGCCCGGCACGCCTGTCGCGATCGCCGCGCCCATCGACCGGTGGCTTTCCCACCTGCTGCAGACGACCGACCGGGCAGAGTCAGTCCGCCACGCCCGCGACGCATTCCGCTACCTGCTGCGCTGGCTGGCCGACGCCCATCCCGAGATCTCCAGGCTGACTGAGCTGACCAGGGACCACGTCGAGGGCTACCTCGCGCACCTGCATGACTACGTCAACCCGCGTAACGGGAAGCCACTGGCGGCCCGCACCCGCCACGTCTACATCAGCCCGCTGCTGCAGTTCTCCCGGGAGACCAGCCAGTGGGGCTGGGACGACGTCCCGTCTCGCCCCCTGCTGAGCAGGTCCGACCTGCCGAAGACTCCGTCCCGCCTGCCGCGGTTCATTCCCCGGCAGGAACTAGACCGTCTGATGGCGGCCGTCGAGGAACTGGAAGATCCCCACCAGCGTGCTGCGCTGCTGCTACTGCGCTGGAGCGGGGCCCGGCGGGGCGAGATAAGCAGGCTCGACCTCGACTGCCTGGACGCCTATCCCGACGGCTACCCGCGGCTGCGGATACCTGTCGGCAAGACCTACACCGAGCGCATGATCCCGCTGCACCCCCAGGCCGCCGACGCGCTGCGCGACCTGATCGACCGCGCCAGGACGGTCGGCGCGGCGGCCCGCTACGACACCTGGGCACACAAGAGCGTCCGCTGGGTGTTCATGGACCGCGGCCAGCCACTAGGCAAGAACTACCTGTTCGACGAGCCGCTGGAGATCGCCTGCCGCGCAGCCGGACTCACCGACGCCGACGGGTGCCCCACCGTGTCCGCCCACCGTTTCAGGCACACCGTCGGGACCCAGCTCGCCGAGGGCGGCGCGCAGATCCAGACCATCATGGCCATCCTCGGGCACCGCAGCGCGACCATGTCGGCGACATACTCCCACATCAGTGACCCGGTGCTCAAAGAGCAGTACGAGAAGGTCGTCGCGGCAGGGGGCCGCGTGGCCGGCCCAGCCGCCGAGGCACTGCTGGCCAACCAGATCGACCAGGGCACCCTCGACTGGCTGAAGACCAACTACTTCAAGACCGAGATGGAGCTCGGGCACTGCCTGCGCACCCCCGCCGAGGGTCCGTGCGAGTGCGACCTCTACCTGCGCTGCCCCAAGTTCTTCACCACCAGCGAGTACGCCCCGCGCCTGCAAGCACGGCTCGCCACTGAGCGGCAGCTCGTCCAGGACGCCGTCGAGCGGGGCTGGCCCCGCGAGGCCGAACGGCACACCGCGATCTCCGGCCGCATCTGCGAACTGCTCGCCCAGCTCGGCGAGGCCCCCGGACCGCATGAAGGAGACTCATGAACGCCCTGCCGCTAGCGGACGCGCTCCGCGCCGGAGCGCAAGGCATCTACGCGCACGAGGCCGCTACTGGGCTAATTATCGCCCACGGCACCTGGCTCGCTCGCGACGATTTCACCCGGTTCATCCACGCCGGCGCCGGGACAGCGGCCATCGACTGGGAGGCGGCTATCCACGCCCTGGGCGCTGGCAGGCTCCCATGCTCGGGTGGGGAACAGCGGATGCTCCGCCTGGCGGCCAGCCTCGGCTGCGGCGTCCCGGTCATCCTCGGCGACGCGGTCACCGGCATCGACGACCGCAACGTCGGCCTGCTGATCGCCGCGATCCGCCGCGCCGCCGGCCGGCGACAGTTCCCCGCCGCCCCGTGAACCCCGCAGGCCAGGCGCCGCGGAGGCGTTGCGTGGCGCTCCGGTGGACAACGCAGAAGGCTCGGTGAGGGACGCCAGCGGAACCTCCAGCGGAGGAACCCAGGGGCGCTCTGGACCGGAGCCCGGCTCGGGGGGCTGGACGCCGTGCTCGACGATCTCGCGGACGGCATCGCGCTTCCAGACGACGCCAACGTCGCTGTCCTTGTGGATGCGGCCGGAGTAGACGCCGATGAGCTCATGCACCGGCCCGGTCACGATGGCGCCGCTGGCGTGGCGATAGAGAGTGAGCTCGCTGGCGGAGAAGACGACGGGAGAACCGGACTGACCGGGCCGGGAGCGGCAGTCGATCAGGAAGGCGGGCAGGTGCCGCCAGTGGAGGCTGGGCGGCCACGCGATGGTCCCCCTCGTCCACACGCCGAGCGGGACGTCTTCGCCGACCGGATCGAAGCCGACCGGGAAGCCGATCACCTGCAGCTCGGTGCCGAGCTCCATCCGGGCAGCAGGGGCTACGCGAGGGTACGCGATGAGGTCCAGCCCCTCACGTTCCAGGAAGTTCCCCAGCGGCAGCGCGACAACGTCCATCCAGGGCCCGTGAACAGGGTGCTCCAGCCAGTCCGGACGGCCGTCCTCATCACCGAGCCGCAGAACGACGGGCCGCCAGGTGCCGAGCGGGCCCGCCCCGTGCATCGCCACCCGCAGCGCGGAGGTGACCGGGGCGTTGTCGGGCACGGCCAGGCCATTGAGACTGTTCTGCCCGGTCACCACGTGCCTGTTGGTGATGAGATACGGATTTCCGGCCGTGTCGCGCAGCACGAAGCCCGTCGCGCTGGTCTCGACGGTCCCCATGGGGCCGAGCACCTGCACATACAGCGAGGCGAGCATCGGCAACTCCGCGATGCGCTTCCGCCCGGGAACATCGCACAGGCCGTCATCAAGCAGGCCATCCTCATGCTCGGGAGCATCGCGGTCTTCAGGCACAGCCTGATTATGCGGGACGTACGCCCGCAGTCCGGACGGCACGTCGACCGGGGATACCGGCATCTAGCCCAGGCGATACTTGGTGCCGTGCCTGGTGAGCGAAACGAGGACGAGAACCCGCTCGCGGTGAAGGTGACCGCGGCGGCGATTGGCGCTGCGGCCGGCCTCGTCAGCCCGGATGCCGCAGTGGCTGGTGCCGGGCTGACCCCGGTGATCGAGGAGGTCATCGGCAGGCTCTACCGCGGGCTGACTGCCCGGCGGGTCAAGCGCGTCACGGAGACCCTGGCAGACGCGGCCGAGGAACTCGGCGGCGATTCGGCCGACCAGCTCCGGCGACTCGCTGACGCGGCAGCGTCGGATGAGACCTACCAGGAGCTGCTTGCCCGCACCCTGACCATCGCCCAGGACACCGCAATGCGAGACAAGCGCCGGGCACTAGGCCGCGCGCTGGCCAGCGCCCTGGACGACACTGGCACCCGGGTCGATAACGAGATCGCGTTCGTCCGGATGCTGGCTGACCTGGACCCGGTCCACATCCGCGTGCTGAAGATCATGAGCCGCAGGCCGAAGCACCTGGACCGGGTCGCGGTTCAGATGGACGCCGCTGATGATCCCAAGGCCGCCCGGCAGTGGTATGAGTGGAGCATCGTCGATGCCGACCCCGGTCTGGCAGAGGCCGCCTATGGCGCGCTGCGGGTGCTCGAGCGGCACGGCCTGGTCTGGGACCGCGGAGAGCAACTGGTTCCTGCCCCCCACGGCATGCAGCACGAGTACGAGATCTCTCCCTACGGCGACTACCTCATTGACCGGCTTGCGGCACCTGAGTGAGCTCACCCTTCGCTTCGCCGGACCAAGGAGATAACAAGTCTGCAACACGTCCAGATAAGGCGTCATGTTGACGGTGAACAGCGGGGTCAGGCCGCGCCGGTCGGCATCGCCGAGTCTGCCGGCCCATTCCGGCTCGGCGAGAGTGTCCTGAATCATCAAGGTATTCACGTAGCCGAGGCAGCTTTGGAGGATCTGCAAGCAGATCATGGCGATCTCCTGCTCCTCGCGCCGGTTAGTCGACAACTCGCCGGACTTGCCGAAGAAGATGTAGTCGTTGACCCCGTTGTAGTTCTCCACGATGTTCAGCCCGGCGTTGATCTCCCGCTGCAGGTCCCGGTCGCGGAGGTAACGGGCTATGAAGATGGTGCGCTGGGCCCGCCCGACCTCGAGCATCGCAGCGTACGCGGGGTGGGTGACGTCGGAGTTGAACCGCCGCAGGATCGCCTCGGTGGAGGCGGTGCCCAGCCGGATCGCCGTGGCGTACTTCACCATGAGGTCATAGTTCTGCTCGATCAGCCCCCAGCGGATGGGGTTGGTCAGCGCGGGCCGCAGCCGCGGGTAGCGGTCCAGGTCGCCCGCAGCGGGCAGGTAGAGCTTGCACCGGTTGATCTGCTTGATCCGCGGCAGCAGGTCGAACCCCAGGAGCCGCGTGATGCCGAACCCCACGAAGCTCTGGCCATGCGTGTCCACATAATTGGCCTCGACCTCCATGTCGGTGCCGTGCCGCATCGCGCCCTCGACCATCGCGTGCACCTCGGAAGCGGAGCATTCCAGGAGCTGGCTGTGCACCGCCATCGCGCCGCCCTTCTCGACCGTCCAGTAGATCAGGACGCCCCTTTTCCCGTTCCGGTAGCGCGAGTGCCACTCAGTGAAAATATTCTGGTCCCACGCTCGGAAATGGGTCGAGTCCGACGCCACGGCGGTCGATCCCTCGCCCCACAGCCACGCCTGGCGGGCCGCGAACGTCGCGTTCGCGATCACCCGGGCGGCCTGTCGGCACGACTCCACCGTCATGTACCGGCGGCGGATGTAGCGCAGCTCGTCCTCGCCGTGGCCGTGGTCCGCCGCCGATACCGCCCGGATGCCCGTGTTCGTCCCGTATGCGTAAACGGCCAGCAGGAGCCGCTGGAACAAGACGGCGGCGGGAAGGTCCGAGCGCCTGCCGACCGGGGCGAAGGCGTCCAGGCAGCCGGTGCGCAGCGCGGTCTCGGTCAGCATGTCCAGCAGCGGGACCATGCCCCACCGGTCCCGGATCGCAGCCTTGAGCCGCCGCAGGTTACGCGGCTCGGGCACGGCGTCCAGGTCGGTGAGGATGATCGGGCCGGCCTTCCGCTCCTTGATCTCGACCCAGTCCAACTCTGGGAGGTCGTCGTTGAGGCCGGCGAGGGCCTCTTCCATCTCCGCCCGCAGCTGGGCGGTGAAGGCCTTCGGGTCCAGGGGCTTGCGGAGGCTGGCGTAGTTCTCGGCGCGGCGCTCCTCGAAGTCGGCCGGGAGGTCCTCATCAGGGTTGCGCCACCGGTCGGCGCCGGTGACCCAGATCTCCTTGCAGCGCAGCTTGTCGCGCAGCGTCTGGAACACCCCGCACTCGTACACCGTCCGCTGGACCCGCCGGCGGCCCCGCTTGTCCGTCTTGTACAGCAGGTCCGCCAGGTCCCGGGGGATGACGCCATCGACCGGGACGTGCTCCCCGCGGGCGTAGTACACCGTGGACGGGGACCTCTCGGCCTTGTACCGCTTGATCAGCTCCAGCGCCTCCAGCACCGGCCGGTGGACCGTGTTGTTCGACCGGAACTCCAGCGCCTCCAGGATCTGGATCAGCCCTGCCCGGTAGTGGTTGGAGTAGGACGACTTGAAGCTCCGCTGCCGGGCCTGCCGGTACGTCGGCCCCTTCGTCTCGAACTCCCGCACTAGGTCCAGCAGCACGTCTAGGCCGCCGGCCGCCGGGAACACCACGTCCTCCACGATGCCGCCCGGGCTCTGCGAGGATGCGGAGGCGATGCGGAACAGGATGCTCTCCTTGCCCGTCACCTTCTTGATGATCTCGCCGGTGAACTGCTCCTTGGTCCTGGTCTCGGCATGGGCGTTGATCCGGTGCACCGTGGCGATCAGCAGGTCGACCAGGGTGTCGGTGATCTCCCGTTCCCGGCAGTGCAGGTAGGCCGCCATTAGCGTCCACCGGCCCTCGGGCGAGTGGTCGCCCCGCAGGTGGCTCGGTGCCTCCACGGCCGTCCTCGCGCGCCACTCTGCCACGATCTTCGGCCCGATGCCATTGAACAGGCCTGCCGGCAGGCCCACGGCGCGTATCCAGTCGAGCTTGCGCCGCTCGGCCTTGCACGTGTTCAGGCTGACACTGCCCGGGTCAGACCTGATCGCCGCCCATGCCTCCGGCCCGGTCGCCTCCCCGGCTGCGGCGCTGCCGGCCTGGTCGCCGGGGTCGTCGTCCGCGGTCTCGATCAGCGTCCACAGCCGGGCCTTGGCCTCTTCGTCCAGGCGACTGCTGACCGCCGCGGTCAGCGCCTCGTCCGACTGGCGCAGCGCCGAGCCGATGATCCGCCCGAGCCGGAGCCTGGTCGGCTGCTGGATCCGCTCAGCGCGCATGTGCGCCAGCAGCGCCTCGCGGACCCGCTGGGGCTGCCGCTCCCGGCTGCAGACCTCGCTGGCCAGCCAGACGGCGAGCTTCTCCCCGTCTGCCACCGAGCACTCCCGGAATCCCAGGAAAGCGCGGACCACGCCCGGGAACCGCTCAGCCGTCCGGCCATCCCAGTCGAACAGCCCGATGTCCGACGCCGGGATCTTGAGCTGCCTGGCAACCCAGGCAACCGCCTCATCCGGCAACTCCGAGCGCCCCGACGGGAACCGGCCCTCCGCGATGAAGAACTTCAGCCACAGCGCCAGCCCCAGTTTCGACGGCCCTGTCCTGCCAGCCAGCAAGCCGAGCTCATCGCCAACGAGCGTCCAGTGCTCGATCAGCTCATCTTCGTCCAGCACACGCACCACGGCGGCGGTCCCCCCGGCGAACGGGCATCACTAACTGCCCCTACCCCACGTATTCACCGCAATGCTGACAGTACGCCGCCAGCCGTGTCCGGCAATCAGAAAAACCCCATCACCACCTGCGGGAACGCCACAGGTGGCGGTAGGTGGGGGCTACCTTACCGACTGGCCTCGGCGGGGCGGCGGCTGGTGACGGACAGCGCGTAGTGCTCCGCAGCGGCCTTGTAGTCGCCGAGCTGGGCGAGGGTGAGGCCGACCTGGTGCTCGTAGGACTCGCGGCGGTAGTTGCCGGTCCAGTCGTGCTCGGGCAGCGAGTCGGCGTGCTCCAGGTCTGCCTCGGCCTGCGTGAGCAGGCGGTGGGCGCGCTGGCGGTCGTGGCCGTGGGCGGCGAGTGCCTCGGCGCGCATGCCGGTGATCCATGCCCGGCGCCGTGGCTCGGCGCCGCGGGCGCTTTCCGCGGCTGCCTCGGCGAGCGCGTGGCCGGCCTGGTGATGGCCGAGGTCGATTGCCTGGACTGCCAGGGACCGCAGCGCAGTCGCGCGCATGAGCCGGTTCCCGGCCTCGTCGGCGAGGCGGGCAGCCTGGATGTAGTACCGCTGCGCCAAGCCGGGCCGCCTGTCGTCGGCGGTCATCCAGGCCAGCAGGTAGGTGATCTCGGCCGCCGCGGTGAACAGGCCGGGCCGGGCGCTGCCGGTGGTGCCGCGCAGGAGCGGGGCGACCTCGTGGACGAGGTAGGCGGCGACGGTGGTGCGGCCGTGACCGCCGCCGTACAGGTCGTCCATTTCCTGGAACTGGTCGCCCATCCGCCGGATCCTGGTGACGTCCGAGGGGCCGGCCCGCCGTGCCGGCCCGCTCCGGGCGGTCATCTGCTGGGGGACTGCCGGGAGTGCGGCGGCGGCGAGTGAGTACAGGCCCGTGGCGAGCGCTGTCCGGCGGTCTAGCATGTCGTCCTTCCCGAGGCGGGTGATCCACGCGACGGGATCCCCGTGCCATGGGTCGCCCGGCGCCGTGGCAGGCCCGGTCCAGCCCAGGCCTGCCGCTGTCAGGTCCGATTGTCCCAGGAGCCGGGAGAACGCCTCTACCGCCAAGGGGATGGTGCCGGGCTGGGGCAGCGTGCCGTTGAGCCACTTGCCCAGGGACCCGGCGGTGCAGCTCGTGGGCGTGCCGGACTCGGCGGCGACCCGGTTGATCGCCTGGGCGATTGACGCGTAGCTCAGGCCGGTCCCGGCGATCGCCGCGGCGAGCGCGGCGTTGCCGACCGGCGTGGTCCGGGGTCTCCCCATCGCTGGCCTCCTTGCCGTCGTGCGGCCCGTTCCGTTTCCACCGTGGCCGGCGCGGGGTAAACGGCGCAATACGCGCAATAGGAAGTAATACCTTCCCGCGTTCCCCCGCCGGGGCCGCGTGGCTTTGATGGATGCAGGCACGCGAGAAGGAGGACGGGATGATCAAGGAGGGAACGGGGATGTTCGTCGCCGGCCGCGGTGACGTTATCCCGTTTACCGGCAAGTACGCGGTCAGGACCGCCGACGTGTTCACCCTGATCGAGCAGGGGTTCGCCCGCGCGGGGGTGAGCGGGCTGCCGTACGTGCCGCTGCGGGTCGAGTTCGAGGTGACCACCAGGTGCCCGGACTCCTGCCCGTCGTGCGGCATGGGCGCCCTGGCGATGCGTGACGGGGTCACGCTGGACGACCGCCAGCTGGAACGGCTGGCCGGCGAGCTCGCCAGCATCGCCGTGCCGTCGGTGGCGGTGACCGGCGGCGAGCCGTTCGCGGCGATGCGCCCGCTGACGCGGGTCATCGCCAGGTGCCGGGAGGCGGGCATCGACATCTCAAAGCTGACCAGCAATGGCTTCTGGGGGTCACCGCGCCGGTGCGATGCGACCCTGGACGCCATGGAAGAGGCAGGATGGCTGGGCGGTCGGCTGTTTGTCCCGCTGCTGATGCTGTCGGTCGGCGAGCAGTCCGTGCCGCTGCAGAAGGTCGCCCGGATCATCGCGCGGGTAACGGCCCGCTACAGCGCCCGCGAGGTCAACGTGGGCGTTTCCAGCGTGGCCGACCCGGCGACCCGCAGGCACCGGGTCTATGACCTGATCGAGGTGTACGAGCGCGAGCACGGGCCGTCTGGTGAGGAATCTGCGGCGAGAAGGCTCGCCGACGCGGTGAGCGACGAGGCGGTCGACCGGATGATCGCCGATGCGAAAGAGACCGGGATATCGCTGCTGGATGGCCCGGACGGGCTGGTGGGCCA
>Ga0335075_10003475_pt1 | contig 24998 bp, 19 predicted proteins | sample Lox_Sample_24_FD_206723 | JGI IMG/M metagenome (GOLD analysis project Ga0335075, IMG submission 206723) | Soil microbial communities from Loxahatchee National Wildlife Refuge, Florida, United States - Lox_Sample_2.4 | ecosystem: Environmental > Terrestrial > Soil > Wetlands | place: USA...
CGGCGCGACATTCGTCAACGGCAAGCTCGTCGAACGACCCGAGGACCAGGCCGCCGAGACAGCCCAGCCGGAAGCCGCCTAAAAGATCTTGATCCACAGGTATTGACAATTACTCCAAACGGCCGGGGAAGTACCGTGACACTTTCCGTGTGAATGAATTGCATGGAGGTCGGTAACAGTCGCTAACGCAGGTCAGAAGTCTCGTCCGCGGTCGAGCACCGGCGCGGTATCGATGCCGTAGTCGTTGCTATCATCCGGCACCGGCCGGCTTATCTCCGGTACCGGACCTGGCTATCCTGCGCGGGCGGCTACGGCTCGGGTAGTTCGTTAACGCCCAGCACAGCCCATCGGCCGCCGCGCCATTCCAGCGTGTTGTAGCACCCGTTGTCTTGCGGGATCGCGTCCGGATCACCCAGGCCGGCATCGAACGCGGCCAGCACCTCGTGTTCACGGCGTCATGGCTGACCACGACCACGGTGCCGCCAGGGTGGCTCCGGGCGATACCGGTCAGCCCCCGGACGGCCCGGTCCCGGACCGCCGCGCCCGGCTCGACACCCGGGGCGCGGTCGACCGAGCCCCACCGGTCCGTCACCGACTCACGGCTGATGCCTGTCCACGGCCCGTAATCCCGGTCGAGCAAACACTGATCGACGGCCACTTCCAGCCCGGCTCGTTCGCCGACCGGCTGGGCGGTCTGCCGTGCCGCAACAGCGGACTAGAGAAAACGGCGGCCACCCCAGCCCGGCCCTCAGCCGCTGAGCCTGGCGGCGCCCGGTCTTATCCAGCGGCGGGTCAGCCAGGCCGCGCAGCACACCGGACTCATTCAGCGGAGTCTGGCCATGCCGCACCAGGTAGACCACGGTACGGCCGACGAGCCCGCATCCGCAGGCGCCCCAGCCGACATCCTGGTCTCCCTTCCGGGCCCGCGCGAGTGAACTCGCGACGATAATGCACCAACCGGCAGATGAGCCGGCCACGGGCCGCTCGGGTCATCCTCTGCCCTCGGCACACCGGCGCCAGCAGGCTCGTAGCCAACCTGCGTGCCCGGGCAGCCCTAGTCAGCGGCCTCGACAGCTTCCCGCCACGCGCCAGGTCAGCGTGGTTGCCGAAATCGCCGGCCATGGTGGTGCCGCGGCGAATGCGAGCGCGGCGTGCGCCTAGCCGTAGCCGACGAGCACTCCCGGTCAGCGAGCAGTTGCTCAACGAGACGAGAGTGGTCCCGACCGGAGCCGGGTCTATGGCTCGCACAGACTGGCTCGCTGCCTGGCTCGCTGCCCGCGGTTACAGGAATGGCTCCCATCGGAAGCTTGATAGAGAGATTCACACAGCCTCTGACCTGGTGGGCGATACTGGGATCGAACCAGTGACCTCCTCGGTGTGAACGAGGTCCGGTCGGCTCGGCAGCCATGGCTTTCAGGTGAAGGCCCAGGTCAGAGGCTCTTCTTCAGCCCGGTTGGGAGAGGTTCAGGGCGGTTCGCGCCAGTTGCGGCCTCCCAAATTCCTCCCAGTTGATCATGGAGGAGAAGCCCATGTCCGATCCCGGTGTCGTCCGGCCCGACTCTGCTCGGCTGCGCGCCGCGGCTACGGCCGTCGAAGCGGCTCGCGGACTGCCCAGCGACCGTGAGCGATACGGTGCCTGCGGCCGTACCGGTCGGCTGATGCAGCGAACGGAGGCGGGACGGTGACGGCGCTGGCCGCTAGCCCGCAAATCACCGATGGCTGCAACGTGACTGTAACCAGCCAAGTGGATCGGGTCATACGCGTCTCCACTGCTGTGGCCGTGCTCGCTGTGGCGGGTGTCGCGGCGTATGTCTCCTATTGGCACGCTTACGCAGTCGTCCGGGTGCACGGCGAGAGCGGAATCACCGCCCGGCTGGAACCGGCCACGATTGACGGCCTCGTCTATGCCAGTTCGATGGTGATCCTCTACGCCGCGAGGCATGGAAATCCCGTGCCTCGCCTGGCCCGCTGGTTGCTCGGGCTGGGTATCGCGGCCACCTTGACGGCGAACATGGCCCAGGGCTGGTCGCACGGGCTGATCGGAGCCGCCGTCGCGGCGTGGCCTGCGATCAGCCTCGTAGGTTCGTACGAGCTTCTCGTCTGGCTGATCCGCTCTGCCGGAGCACTCCGGCAGAGCGGATCGGGCGCGCATTGCCGCCTGTGCACGGATTGCCGTGATGTGGTGCCTCCCGCTCCCCCAGTGTCCGTCAACGGCGAGCAGCGCGGCCCAAGCGAGCGCGGCTCAGCAGCGGCTCAGTTGGCGCCACCGATCCGGCACTGGACCGCCGTAGCCGGGACTGCACGCCAGGATGGAGCCGATGAGAACGTCAATCGCGCTGCAGTGATCGCTTACCAGCTGAGCGTCCAGGCTGGGAACCCGCTCTCTGAACGCAAACTCGCCCAAAAGTTCGGACACACCTCCCGCCGTTGGGCGCGCGCCAGGATCACCGAGGCGCGTAAGACGCAGCCCTCGCAGGACGCGCCAGGGGACGCCGTCGTCTTGGCTTGATCGAAATCCCTGAGAGTCCCTCATGGCCAACCAAGCGCCATTAGCTGCCGGTTAACAGGAGGTCTGTACCGCGCGGAGCGATCTGCTGTTGCAGATCACCGTCGGCCCGCTTGATCTGCATAAACGCTCGTCACGGGCTGACAGGGCCACCTTAGCAGGCGTGCCGCCGTGTGCCGGGGAGTGCCGTTTTGTCTGTGGGAAACCTGTGGGGAAACGCCGTCGCGGCCCCGACTTGTGGGATTTCTGTGGGGCGCGGACACGCAAGTAGCCGGGCGCTCGCCAACCTAATGTAGGTGCACTATGCGTGACGCTGATCCCGTCGATGCCGCGTTCGCCGCGAACACCCACTCCACTGCCAGCCAGATCGAACAGCTGCCCGCCCGTGAGGGATGGCCACGCGGTGCGACCTCCGACGATACGGCCTGACCCTGCTGGTCATCCATCATCTGGCCGACCGGCATGGCGAGGGTGATCCGCCGATTACCTAGCCGAGAAGGAGGCGGCCATGAAAGGCCTCAGCCCGACCACGGCAGCAGCGAGCTCGACAAGTTCTAGCTGTGGCCCGGTCCGTGCATCTCAGTATGAGCAAATTGGCCAATGTCAGTGTCCTCTACATGCCGGGGACTCTCACTGAGCATACGGTGGATAGCCGCCTGGCGTTCCTGGTGCTCAGCGTGTAGGCGATGGATGAGCTCATGGGTCGGCTTCTTGCCCTTGTAGTCGGGGTGGTGACGGTAACAGAGCATGAACTGCCCACCTGCGGCAGGATGCGTGCCGACCCGCCAGCAGCCGGGCTCGTGGCAGTTGACTTTCTTTACCAGTTGGTAGAGCCCGGTGCCGATCGCGCCGAGGATGCCGAACTCGGCAATGTCAGAGCCGAATCCAGACCAGAACCCGTAATACGGGCCCGGCTCATTGATGGTACCCGTGTGGAGCTGGAGCCAGTGACCCACCAGGCGCGCGTGGAGAACCCAGAGGACAAGGCCTGCTACCGCCGCGCATACGAGACCTGCCACGATGATCGGACGCCACTTCATCTGCGCTCCTCCCTCCCCACCAACGGGTTCCCTTCTGGTAGCTCGTCGCGCCGCGTCAGCCAGGACGGCGCGGTGGTTATGCGTTGGCGATCAGCCGATGTAGAGGTCATCGTCGACCTGGACGACCCCGTTGGCCATCCAGGCGGCACTGACCACCGCGTCGTGCTCCGCCCAGGTGCGGACGTGACCGGACAGCGTCACCGTGTTCGCGCTGGTGTCCACCACCACATCGCTGTCGTCGGGGATCAGCGCGTAGCGGTCCAGCGCGTCCTGGACGGCAAGGGTGACATCGACCGGGTCCGCGTCCCAGACGATCTCGATCTCGTCCTTGATGTTGCGGACACCGGTCAGCCGGCCGACGGCCAGTTCGGCCGCGGCGCGCTGGGAGCCGTAGCCCACTGTGCCGGTCAGCCTGAGGTTGCCGTTGCGCGCGGTAGCCTCGACGCCGTCCGGCACGGTGATATTCAGCGCGAGCGCGTTGTTCGCCATGGTGGTCAGCGCGGCGTCATCGCGGTAGCTACCCGGCGGCAGCACCACCTCCAAGTGGTTGTGCACGTTCTTGACACCGGCGACGCGCTGCGCGGCGGCGGCCGCCTCCAGGTACTGCGGGTAGCTCGGCACCGTGCCGTTGAGCGCTACCTCCCCGTTCATGTTCTTGACTTTGACATCCGTCTCGTCCACGAGCGGGTCGAAGATGAGTTCCGATTCGACTGCGTCGCGGATATCCATGGTCTTGCTCACGTGCATGCTCCCTCTCCGACGATGCGGCGGATTGCCCTATCGGCCAGTCCACCCCGCAATCTGGCGGCGGTAAAAGCGATGCTGCCTGTGGTGGTATTGGCCCGCGCTATAAGCGGAGCCAAGCGCGGCCGGCGCAGCTCACTAGTCATCTTTCGAGCGGTCTTGGCCGTCCGCCAGTACAGCGGCATCAGGATCCATACGATGACGAAGTCGGGGCGGGTGAGCAGCGCGGCGGTGAGAGCGAGGTCGAGATGGTTGTGCATGATCCGGTAGCGGAGCCGGTCATCGAAAGCCACGGGGACGAGGGCGACGATGGGCCCGGCCACCGACGGACGTGCAAGATCCGCTACTCGCTTTGCAGGACGTTTGCCTGATCGGGGATAGTCATTTGCTTCTCCCTGGTTCCGGTATCGGTGACGCTGCGTCCTTTAGCCGTTCGCGCAGTACCGGCTTGGCGATCTTCCCCACCGGGTTTTTGGGTAGAGTCTCCTCGATGTACACCTCACGCGGCACCTTGTAGCGCGCGAGGGACTGGCGGCAGTGCTCGACGAGGTCCTCGGGCATCACGTCAAAGCCGGGCCGGAGCGTCACGAAGGCCACCGGCTGCTCGCCGAAGACCGCATCGGGCTGCCCGACGACCGCGGCCTCGAGCACCGCGGGGTGGGTGTGCATGACGTCTTCGATCTCCTTCGGGTAGATGTTCTCCCCACCCCGGATGATCAGGTCCTTTACCCGGTCAACCAGGGTGAGATAGCCGTCGTCGTCGAACCGGCCGACATCACCCGTGTGCAGCCAGCCGCCGCGCAGGACCTGCGCCGACTCCCCCGGACGGCCCAGGTAGCCGCGCATGACGTTCGGGCCGCGGACGACCACCTCGCCCGCCTGCCCGGTGGGCAGGAATTGGTCGGTCTCGTCAACTACCCCGACGTCGATGCCGGGCATCGGGAGCCCGACGCTGCCCGCCTTCCTGGTACCATACAGCGGATTCAGCGTGCAGACCACCGTGCACTCCGACAGCCCGTAACCCTCGACTACGGGGACGCCGAACCGTTCCTCGAACTCGCCGATCAGCTGGCGCGGCATCGGTGCGGCGCCGCAGATGACAAAGCGCAGGCTCCGGGTGTCCGGCGGCGCGCCTGGCCGCGAGACCAGCAGCGCGTAGATGGTGGGCACAGCCGAGAAGAAGGTGGGCGTGACCTGTTCGACAGTCGCCCAGAAACTGGCCGCGTGGAACCGCTCGGCGATGAACGTCGAGCCGCCGGCCAGCAGCGGGGACACGACGCTGACCATGATCCCGTTCACGTGGAACAGCGGCAGCACCAGCAGGCTGCGGGTATCACCGGTCATCTCGAACCAGCCGACGATGATCTCCGCGGTCGCGCTGACGTTGGCATGGTCCAGCATGACGCCCTTGGGCCGGCCCGTCGTCCCGCTGGTATAGATCAGCAAGGCCAGTGCGCCCGGATCGGTCACCAGGGCGGGCGGCGCCGACGCCGGGACCGGGGCGGTTACCTCCTCCAGCCCGATGATCCGGTACGGGCCGTCGCGCAGCAGCGCCGCGGCCGCGTCATCGGCGACGACCAGGGTGGCGCCCGCGTCATCGATCTGGTAGCGGGCCTCCTGCGCGGTCAGGGCCGGGTTGACCGGCGTGACGGCGGCGCCGAGCCGCCACGCGGCGAACACGCTCGTGATGAGCTCGACCCGGTTCGGCAGCATGATGGCCAGCACGCCACCGGGGCGCAGCCCGGCGGCGTCGAACACGGCGGCCACCGCGGACACCCTCTCGGCGAAACCCGCATTGTCGAGCTCGTGGCGCTCATCGGCGATGCAGGCCCCGGCGGGATCCCGCAGCGCCCTCTGGTCGGGAATAGCGGCTACTGTCACGACGGCACCCCTTCCATTGCGCCACGAACCTCTGGCCCGCCGTGGTTCCCGGCGCAGAGCGGGATATGAGCCGGGCGGTGAGTTAGGGCGGCGGACAAACGCTGCCAGCTCCGCTGCCATGCAGTCGTCCTGGTTACCGACAGTAGCTAGCGGTCGGCCCGAGGCCACTAGTCCGACGCACCAAAACTGAGACGGTTTCTCGTCGCCAGCAGACGGTGGCCCCGGCGATTGCCGCTGCCAGGGTTGGTAACGAGCCGGTGGGCCGTGATGAGCGCCACGCCGGACGGGCCTCCGCCCTTACCGGCTTCCCGACCCGTACGGCCGCCGTCGGCTCGCAGACAGGATGGAGCGCCATGACCAGGCTGATTAACATCGACAACGGCGGAACGCTCACCGACATCTGCGTCGTCGACGGGGAGGAGGTCCGCTACACCAAGACGCTGACCACTCCCTTTGACCTGAGCCGGTGCCTGTTCGACGGCCTCGCGAAGGCATCCGCACTGCTGTACGGCGAGGAGCGCATGCCGAGCCTGCTCCAGTCGACTGACTACATCCGCTACTCCACCACGCAGGGTACGAACGCGCTGGTGCAGCGCAAAGGGCCCCGCCTTGGACTGCTCATCACCGACCCCGCGCTGATCGACCGTCTCACCGCCGGCCCCGCGCAGCGGGAGCTGCTGGATGCCCTCGTCGGCGACAGGTGGGCCTCGGTCACGCTCGCCGGTGACGAGGAGCTGAGCGCCGAACTGGTCACCACGATCAATGACCTGGCCGGGCGGGGGGCCAGCAGGCTCGTCGTGTCGATCGGCGGCGAGGCAGGCCCGGCCGAAGAACGGCGCATCCGCGGCTTGCTGCTGCGGCTCTACCCCCGGCACCTGCTGGGCGCGGTGCCCCTGGTGTTCTCCTGGGAGCTGCTCGGAGGCGACCGCGACGACATCCGCCGCACCTGGTCCAGCCTGCTCAACGCGTTCCTGCACCCCGCGATGGAGCGATTTCTGTTCAACACCCAGCAGCGGCTGCGCGAGCACCGCACCCGCCGGCCGCTGCTCATCTTCCGCAACGACGGCGGCTCCTCCCGGGTATCGAAGTCGTCGGCGATCAAGACTTATAGCTCAGGCCCGCGCGGGGGCCTGGAGGGCACCCGCGCGCTGGCCGGGCACTACGGCTTCCGGCACCTGCTGATGGTCGACGTGGGCGGGACCACCACCGACATCGGCGCCGTCACCGGCGGCAAGGTCCGGATCGACCGGCGCGGCCTGATCGGCGGCGTGCCGTCTTCGCTGCCCCTGGCCGCCATCGCCAGCCACGGCGTCGGCGGCAGCTCTGTCATCCGGGTCACCGGCGGGCGGATCACCGTCGGCCCGGACAGCGTCGGCGCGGCGCCCGGGCCTGCCTGCTTCGGCCTGGGCGGCACGGCAGCCACCATCACAGATGTCTACCTGCTGATGGGGATCCTGGACCCGGCGACCTATCTCGGCGGCGACCTGAAGCTCGACACCGACCGAAGCGCGAAGGCGGTGACCGCGACCATCGCCGAGCCACTGCATGTCACCTTGCCCGAGGCCCTCGCCCTGATGGAAGAGGCCTATGTGCACAGCGCGGCGCAGGCCCTGCTCGCCGACGGCCCGCTGCCCGACGACACCGTCCTGGCCGCGTTCGGCGGGGCGGGACCGATGACGATCTGCGGCGCCGCACGCCAGGCAGGCGCACGCCAGGTGATCGTGCCGCGCACAGCCGCGGTCTTCAGCGCCTTCGGCATCGGCTTCTCCGACCTGACCCAGGACTATCAGTATCCGCTGGCCGGCGCCGACAACGCGGCGATCGCGCGCGCCGTCGATCAGCTGGTCGACCGCGCCCGGCGGGACATGTCCGCCGAGGGCGTTCGCCTGGAGGACTGCATCGCCTCCTACCGGCTGGTGAGCGAAGCTGACGGTGCTGAAACGGTGGTCGAGCTCGACGATCCGGAGCAGGCGCGAGCTCACTTCCGCGACAGCGACACCGCCTCGCTGGAACTGTCCCTGGTCTCCCCGCTGCCGCACGTAGGGATCCGCGACACCGACTCGGCGCCGGCCAGCAGCGCCAGGGCCTCGGGTACCCGTTCGGTGCTCGACCGGGCTGGCGGCGCGATAGACCTGCCCGTCTACACCCTGCTCGACCTGCCCGCCGCGGCCCAGGCCGACGGCCCGGCCGTGATCGAGGGCCCGTTCTTCACGATGCGGCTGCCGGCGGGCTGGCGGTTCCAGACCACCGCGGCAGGCGACCTGCTGCTGACCGACCAAGGGAGCAACTGATGCGTGTCCCGATGACCGAGTATCTGGAGATCGACCTGGATACCGAACGGTGGCAGTGCCGCCGCTGCGGGCACGACCTGGCCCCCGCGCGTGGCAATTACAAGACCGGGACGCTCGTGCATGACCGCGACCCTCGCGAGATCCACCGGCCGCTGATCGACCCGGATCGCTACGAGTTCACCTTCGCCCCGGACCCGGCGTGGTGCCGGATCCTGGAGTACTACTGCCCGGGCTGCGGCACTCTGGTCGAGACGGAATACCTCCCGCCCGGCCATCCGCCGACGTTCGACATGGAGATCGATGTCGATGCGCTGAAGGTGCAGTGGGCCGGCCGGCCGGCCGGCACCGTGATCCCCCTCGGCAGGGACGTCCCCGTGAACACCGGCCACGTCGGCTGAGCACCCGGAGGGACCCACCATGAAACGAATCTCCGTCGACATCGGCGGCACCTTCACCGACTGCTTCGTCGCCTGGGACAGCGACTACATTCAGGCGAAGGCTCTCACCACGCACCATAACCTCTCCCAGGGGTTCAACGAGGCACTCGACCAGGCATCTACCGCACTGGGCCTTAACCGATACGAGGTCCTATCCGGCGTCGACTCGGTGCGGTACGCCACGACACTGGGCACGAACGCCCTCATCGAGCGCGCCGGCCCGCAGGTCGGCGCCCTGGTCACCGCGGGCTTCGACGCCACCATCCCGCTGTCCCGCGGCCGGGGCTACGGCGAGGGCCTCGACGAGCTCGGCCGCAACGACCTGTCCGCCGGGACCAGGCCAGATCCTCTCGTCCCGCAGCGGCTCATCCGTTCGGTACGCGAGCGGGTTGACTACTCCGGCGTGGTGCTGATGGCCCTGGACGAGGAGGACGTCCGGCGGCAACTGGGCGAACTCATCGACGGCGGGGCGGAGGCGCTGGTCGTGTGCCTGACCAATGCCGTGGAGAACCCGGTGCACGAGCGCCGGGTACAGGAGATCTTCCTGGAGGAATACCCGGCGCACCAGCTCGGCGCCATCCCGATGCTGCTGTCGCACCAGCTGTCCGGCCGCAAGGGCGAGTACGTACGGGCGACGTCCACGATCATCGACGCGTTCCTGCACTCGACCATGTATTACGGCCTGTCAGAGCTGGAGCAGAACCTGCGCGAGCACGGCTACGCCAAGCCGATGCTGGTCAACCACAACACCGGCGGCATGGCTCAGCTGAATTCGACCGATGCCTTGCAGACGATCCACAGCGGGCCGGTCGCTGGGATCGCGGCCAGCGAGCAGCTGGCCAGCCAGGCGGGCCTGGGCAATGTGGTGGCCACCGACATGGGCGGCACCAGCTTCGACATCGGCCTGGTGCCGGCCGGTGGCGGCAAGCACTATGACTTCATGCCGGTCATCGAACGCTGGCTGGTCAGTATCCCGATGATCCATCTGGTCACCCTCGGCGCCGGCGGAGGGTCGATTGCCTCCTACAACCGGCTCCACCAGTCCGTCCAGATCGGACCGCGCAGCGCCGGTTCCGACCCCGGGCCTGCCTGCTATGACCGTGGTGGCATGCGGCCCACGGTGACCGACGCCGATCTGCTGCTGGGCTACCTCGATCCGGAACGCTACGCCGGCGGCCGCATCCCGCTCAAGCCCCGGCGGAGTGTGTTCGCGATCGAGGAGGAGTTCGGGGACCAGTTCGACCTCGATCCCGTCGAGGTCGCCAAGCTGATCAAGGCCGAGGTGGACGAGCAGATGGCCAGCGGCATGGCCAAGGAACTGAGGATCCGCGGCTACCTTCCGGAGGAGTTCACGATGCTGGCCTACGGCGGGAACGGCCCGCTGCACGCCTGCGGCGTCGCGAACTTCCTGGGCGTCACCAAGGTGCTCGCCCCGCCCTACAGCTCGGTGTTCTCCGCGCTTGGCGCCGGCAACACCCCGCAGCTGCACATCCACGAGCGGACCGTACCGATCACGTTGTATGACGCCACCACCCAGTCGCTGTTCAGCGACTTCGGCCGCTTCAACGAGATCGTCGAGGAACTGGAAGCGAAGGGCCGCGCGGACCTGGTCCGGCAGGGGCTGCCGGCCGAGTCGGTGCGGCACCGGCTGGAGCTGGACATGCGGTACGGGAACCAGCTCGTCACCATGGCCGTCGTCGCCGAGCAAAGCCGGCTCTACACGGTCCACGATGCCCTCGACGTGGCGGAGCTGTTCGCCCGGGAGTATATCCGGCGCTTCGGCGCCGGAAGCCAGTCCCCCGAGGCTGGCATACGGATCACGACCGTCCGGGTCGCCTCCTACGTCGAAGGCGAGACCGTCGAGTTCGACGCCTCCCTGCCGGACGGTCAGCCGAGACCGGCGATCCCACTCGGTTCACGGCAGTGCCATTTCCCGGGTATCGAGGACGCCGTGGAGACTCCCGTCTTCGACGAGACGTCGCTGCAGCCCGGGCTGGTCATCCGCGGCCCGGCGGTGGCCCTGACGCCGACGACCACCTACCTGGTCGAACCGGGCTGGCGCCTGGAGACCGGCGCGCACGGCGCGATCTGGTTCCTCAAGAACGCAACGGCAGGAGACGAGAAATGACCGAGCTGGCCACGCCCGGGTTCACTCCCGACGAGCAGTCACGGGTCGACAAGTTCCTCGCCGAGACGACCCTGTTCCTCGGCCCGGACCCGGCGATCATGCGGGACCACAAGTCCGCGCCCCGTACCGCAGAGGAGGACCGGCTGCTGTCCCGGCCGACCGACGCCAACGCCTTGGACCGCGTCCGCAAGCGCATCATCGCCGGGCTCGATGAGGCCTACGAGATGATGGGCCAGACCGGGGCCGCGCCCGGCGCCAAGTGGGGTGACCTTACCACCGCTGTCTATAGTGCCTCCGGAGATCTGATCCATATCAGCACCGGCGGGGTGCTCGCCTTCGCCTCGGTGCTGCACTACCCGGTCCGCTTCATCAACAAGTACTGGGCCAGTGATCCCACGGTGGGAGTGCGCGACGGCGACGCGTTCATCCACAATGACGCCAGGTACGGCAACATCCATAACACCGACCAGAGCATGATCCTGCCTGTTTTCTACGGTGACGAGCTGATCGCCTGGGTGGCGACGATCATCCACGAGGGCGAGAACGGCGCCAAGGAACCCGGCGGGATGCCGTCAAGCTCGGAGTCCGCCTTCGACGACGGCATCCGGATGAGCCCGTTCAAGATCATCGAGAACGGGGAGCTCCGGCGCGACCTGCTGACCTTCCTGCAGAACTCGGTCCGCGAGCCGAAGCTGCAGTACCAGGACCTCAAGGTCAAGTACTACGCGGCGTTGCGGATCAAGGAGCGGGTGCTGGCAGTCATCGACGAGGTCGGACGGGATGCGTTCCTGGCATCGCTGCGCAAGTCCCTGGAAGACGTCGAAGCTGAGGCCCGGCGGCGGATCGCCGCGCTGCCTGATGGCACCTACCGGGTCAGCTTCTTCTCCGACTCCACGCTGCGGGAGAACGTGCTGCTGAAGTACCCGTGCGCGATCACCGTCAAGGGTGAGGAGATGACGATCGACTGGCGCGGGGCCGCCCCGCAGATTCTCAACCGGGCATTCAACTCGACGCTCGGCTCATCCAAGTGCGGAATGAACCAGGCGATCCTGGGGTTCTTCTGGCCCGACCTGCCGCGCGGCATCAGCGTCATGAACAGCATCGACGTGCTAACCGACCGCGGCAGCTGCATCGATCCGACTGACGACGCGCCGCTCGGGCAGAGCCTGCAGGGCATCTTCAAGACCTTCGGCGTGGTGCAGGCGCTGTTCGGCAAGATGATGTTCAGCTGCCCGGAGAAGTACGGATCGGTGATCGCGCCGTGGTTCAACCAGATCAACACCTTCTTGTTCGGCGGAGTCACTCAGCACGGCGAGTTCGTCGGCAATGTCTGCGCTGACCTGAATGGCATGGGCGGCGGGGCGCGCGCGTATCGCGACGGGGAGCCGGCCATGGCACCGTTCTTCGCCGCGATGGCGGACACCGGCGAGCAGGAGATCATCGAGGAGGACGTGCCGTTCCTGCAGCTGAACTCCAAGAAGATCAAGAAGGACAACCAGGCCTTCGGCAAGTTCCACGGCGGCATGGGCTACCAGATGGCCGTCGCCGCCAAGGGGACACCGCTGTGGGGCTTCGCCACCGTGTCCAGCGGGTCGAAATTTCCCGCGGTCCCGGGCCTGTTCGGCGGCTACGGCTGCCCGACGCTGCCGCTGGCCAAGATCAAGGGCGTGAACGTGTTCGACTACCTGCGGGACGATCCGGGAAAGTGGTCCTTCGACTTCGAGACCCTCATGAACACCCGGCCCTTTCCCGAGGCACGCTACTCCACCCACCACATGGGCATGGGTTTCGAACTGGCCGATGAGGGCGAAATCTACATGATCTGCCAGGGATCCGGCGGCGGGTACGGCGACGTGCTCGAACGCGAGCCGGAGGGGGTCATCGCCGACGTCGAAGCCGGCTACCTCTCGCACGCAACGGCTCGCGATATCTACTTCGTCGTCTACGACCCCGACACCCTCGCCATTGACGTCCAGGCCACCGCGGCCGCCCGCGACGCCGAGCGGGAAGCCCGCAAGCAGCGCGGCCGGCCCTACGCCGAATTCGTCGCCGACTGGGTGACCCCGGAGCCCCCGGCGGCCATCCCGTACTACGGCTCCTGGGGTGATGACGTCAGCACCATCTGGGCGACCGCCTGGGGGGTCAAAGGCCCGGTGCGCGTTTGCGGCCCGATGGAGCAACTCCCACCGATCCTGCTGCCGGACCCGAACCTGCTGCAGGTCCTCGCGCTGCAGGCCCGGGTGGCCGAGCTCGAGCAGTCCCGCGACGAGACGGGGGGCTGAGAGCGCATGCCCGATCTGCTGGCTAGCCTGGACGCCCCTCCGTCGGGACGGACCGCAGCCATCTGGTTCGACTCGCTGGCCTACTGCCGGGAGAAGCTGCTGTCCGGCGCCCCCCTCCCGTGGGGATCGCCGGGGGAGCTGACGGCGCTGGTCGGCAAGGCCCAGGGAATGTTCCACTCCGACGCGCTGCTAGTCGACCTGGGCGACTTGTACGCGGAGCGGGTGGCTGCCGACGGGGCGCTGCGGGCGGCCATGGCTGCCCGCAGCCGGCCAGGGTACGCGCTGCGCACCCTGCTCGGCGACGAGCGGGCCCGCGTCATCGCGCAGGAGGCAGTGACCGCGATCGCCGCGGGCAGTGGCGCGACTCCGGTAGTGCTCTCGATCCCCTCCCCGGCCCGCTGGCTCCGCGTCACGGCCGAGCAGGCCGACCAGGAACCGGTGCCGCCGGACCCGGACCGCGCCGATACCGCCGCCATGTACGTCGCCGACTTCCTGCGGATCTTCGCCGGCGACGGCGTCGACGGCCTGCTCCTCGACGAGGGGCCTGTACCTCCCGGCGACCTGATCCACCCCGAGGCGTACCGTTCCGTCCTCAATGTCGCGGACCACTACGAGTGGCCGGTGCTGATCAGCTGCGGCACCGCCCCAGCCTGGCCGCACGGCGCGGTCAGCGGAGTCGCCGGATGGATCGGGTCAGCGGCACCCAGCCAGACCGCCGGCCTGACGGGGATCTTCGCGGGCGCGGATTTCTGGGTCGGCACCGAGCCGGCCAGCGGCGCGGACCTGCTGCTCGCGGTCGTTCCGGCGGGCGCCGACCCAGGGGCAGTGATGCAACGCGTCCGCGCCCTGACCTGACGGCTCTGGCAGGTCCCGCTGGCCATCCCCCATCGCACGCTCCCGGGCACGTCCGGACCTGGGCAGAACATGATGCCGTGGTGGGCGCCGCCCGGCTGGCCAACGGCGTGACGGACGTCATCGACGAGCTGGAAGCCGCCAGCTGACCACCCCTCGCCTGCCGGATCGCCTCCTGCTGGCTCCCCCATCCGGCCGGACCGCAGGCCTACCTGCTGTCCCGCCACCGCTACGGCACGCAAGCCGTCCGGCCCGCTGATCAGCAAGAAACAGAGGCCGACCCCGAACACCGTCCGCGCGGAGGGAACGACAGCTAACTCCGGTGGTGCGCAGCAGCCGGACCCCGGCAGGCTCCGGTTCTGCCGAGCGCGGCACGCGGCCGATCGCGGACTACGCAGATCCAGGATTCGAGCTGAGACGACCCCTACGTAGCGTCGAAACTGCGAGCAGGAAGCATATCGATCGGCTGATGGGGACTGGCCGTCACCGCCAGGCCGCCCAGCGCCCTGGCCCGCGTGCCGAGCAGCACGTGAGTAAGCATCGATAGGCCTTCGGGTAACCCGAGGGCGAGGAGGAATGGTGGCCGACCAGGAGACCCAGGTTGCCCAGCTGGTGGCATCGGTTGGCGCCGCACTGAACGCAGACCTCGCCGGGCTCACCCAGCAGATACACCTCCGCCTATCCACGGAGATCGAGGACCTTAGGGGCGACGAGCGGATCCTTCAGCTGCTGCGGTCGAGCGTCGAGGGAAACGTGGACACCATCCTGCACATGTTCCAGCACGGCATCGGTATCGACCGGGTCGAGCCCCCATCCGCGGCCGTCGAATACGCCCGGCGGCTGGCTCAGCGGGGCGTCCCCGTCAACGCCCTGGTCCGGGCATACCGGCTCGGGCAGGACACGCTGCTGCGGCGCGGTCTGGACGAAGTACGGCGGCAGGGCGGCAACCCGGAAGTAGCCTCCCTCGCCGGGCAGCGCATGGTGGAGATCACGTTCGCCTACATCGATTGGATGTCTCAGCGGGTCGTGATCTCCTACGAGGATGAGCGCGATCGGTGGCTGCGGAACCGCAGCGCCGTGCGGGCAGCAAGAACGCGCGAACTGCTCGCCGGGAATAGCGTCGACATGGCCGCCGCCGAGGCAGCACTGGGCTACCGCCTCGCACAGCGCCACGTCGGCATCGTGGTATGGACGCGCGCTGGAGCACCCGGTGAGGACGAGCTGTCCCCGCTAGAGAGATTCGTTATCAGACTCGCGGAACGAGTCTCCTGCCCAGCCCGCCCCCTGTTCGTTCCGTGCGACGATTCCAGCGCCTGGGCGTGGCTACCGATCGGCCGATGTGCCGGCATCGAACCGGAGATCATCCGGCAAGCCGCAGGCAGCGATGGTCGCGTTATGGTCGCCGTGGGCGAGCCGGCCCTGGGCATCGACGGATTCCGGGTATCACACACGCAGGCGGTGCAGATTCAGGCCGTCGCGCTGCTCCGCGGCGCTGAAGCACCGCAGGTAACGACGTTCGGGCAGGTCGGCGTGGCCGCATTGCTGTCGGCTGACGTCGAGGCAGTGCGGGCCTGGGTCAGCCAGGTCCTGGGCCGGCTAGCGACTGACGATGATCACTGCGCCCGGCTGCGGGAAACCCTGCGGGTGTTCCTGGCCACCGGAGGCAGCTACACGGCCAGCGCCGCCCAGCTCGCGATGCATAAGAACTCCGTCAAATACCGCGTCGAGAAGGCCGGGCAGGAACGGGGCCGCCCAATCCGCTGCGACCGCCTCGAGGTCGAAGTCGCCCTTCACGTATGCCACTGGCTCGGCCACGCAGTGCTAAACCGGCCGACATAGTTCCGCGAACCCAGCACGCTGCCCGAGCCGGCCGGTGGCTACGCCTGAAGCAGCCCGCATCAGGTGAAGGCGCCCTGTCCGGTGATGTCGCGGCCGACGATGAGCGCCTGGATCTCCGCGGTGCCCTCATAGGTGACGAGTGACTCCATGTCGCACAGGTGGCGCATCACGTGGTAATCCAGCAGGATGCCGTTACCGCCGAGGATGTCGCGGGCCAGGCGGCACACATGAAGGGCCTTGACCGAGCAGAAGTATTTGGCCAGGGCGGCCCTGGTGTCGTTCATCTTGCCGTCGTCGATCAGCCGCCCGAGGCGGATGCAGTAGGCCTGCATGGCGGTGACCTCGCCGAGCATCTCGACGAGCATCGACTGGATCATCTGGTTCTTCGCGATCGGCCGGCCGAACTGGGTCCGCCGCTGGGCGTAGTTGAGGGCGATGTCGTAGGCGGCGACCCCATGTCCGGCCGATCCCCAGGCAACGGTGTTGCGGGTGCCCTTGAGCACCTTGGCGACGTCGGCGAATGAGTTGCAGTTCTGCAGCCGGGCATCTTCGGAGACGCGGCAGTTGACGAGGGTGATGTCCGCGTTCTGCACCATCCGCAGCGAGACCTTGCCCTCGATCTTGGACGCGGCGTAGCCGGGGTTGTCCTTCTCTACCACGAACGCCTTGACCTGTCCGTCGTCGGTGTCCCGGGCGAAGACCACGATCACGTCGCACCACACGGCGTTGCCCGGCCAGCGCTTACGGCCGTTGATCACCCACTCGCTGCCGTCGCGCCGGGCCGTGGCCTCCAGGATGACCGCGTCGGACCCGTGATCGGGCTCGGTCAGCGCGAACGCCCCGATCTTGTCCAGCCTGGCCATCGACGGCAGCCAGCGCTGCCTCTGCTCCTGCGAGCCGAGCAGGTAGATCGACTGCATCGCCAGCCCGACGTGCACGGCGAAGAACGTCGCGATGCTGCCGTCAACACGGCTGAGCTCATAAGTCAGCAATCCCGCGCCGACGGCCGACATCGGCGTCGTGCCGTAGCCCGCCATGGTGTCGCCGACGATGTTCAGCGCGGCGAGCTTGGGCACCAGCTCGAACGGGAACTCGCCCCGCTCCCAGTACGGGTTGACGACCGGCAGCACCTCGGTTTCGCCGAACTTCCGCACCTTGTACAGCAGCCCCAGCTCATCCTCGGTCAGCTGGTCTTTCATCAAGAAGTAATCGGTCTCCCGGGCGAGCCCGATGTCCTGCGCGAGCGCGGTCACTGTTGTCGTCATGGCCAAGCCCTCCTGTCGAGCCAATCGACGGCAACGTAACGCGGCCGACTCGCCTTGTCGAGGTGCCAGGCCACAAACGATCGGCGCCAGCCGGGGTCATCCGGCACATACGGCAGCGACGGCCGGTGAACAAGATGGCATGCCCCAGGTGCTACAGCCCCGCCCCGGCGCGTCGATGCTCACGGAATTACCGTCGCGCGGTACGTTTCTTCCGCGGTCGGCGGCGCTACTTGTCGTACTTGTAGAAACCTCGTCCGACTTCCGGCTGAGCCGGCCGGCCGCGACCATCCGAGGCCGACCATATCCGCTACGGTCGGCGGGCCATCGGGTGACCGGCGCCGAGGCGCGTTCGAAGATAGCGGGTATGCCGGCTCGGCCGAGCGCCTCCTTGACGACCACGTTGCCGTCTGCGGTCACGGCGAAGAGGGCGCCTGCCAAGCCAGGGTCAGGGGTTTGGCAGGCGCTCGGTGGACGCCTGGGGACCGGAACCCGGGCGCCCACACACGCGCCAGCTCAGGCCGCGTCCGGCAGGATCGAGTGCAGAGTGTTCCCGGTCCGGCGCAGCTGGGCGCCCGTCACGATCTGCGAGACGCCGTAGATCAGGCTGAACAGGCCGAACAGCAGCGCCAGGGTGACCGCGCCGACGCCGGGACGGGCGAACAGCACGACGCCGAACGCGATAGAGACGAGCCCGGACAGGCTGAACATCGCCCGGGTGCCCGCGGTCTCCCCGCTTTGGAAGGCGGCGGCTATCTCGAAGATGCCGCCGATGAACGCCCAGATCCCCACGACCAGCACCAGCACGAACGCGGTGGGGGAAGGCCAGACCAGGGCGATCACCCCGGCGGCCAGGTCAACCAGCCCGAGCAGCAGGTGGCCGAAGACCGGCCCCGCCGAGTCGCTGCTGAACGCGCGCACCATCTGCAGCCCCGCATCCATGAACGCGTAGACCGCGAACAAGATGACCAGCGCGAGGATCGTCACCCCGGGCCAGGCGATCGCGATGATCCCGACGATGATGGCGAGAACGCCGAGCAGGATCAACGAGGTGGACTCCGATTTCAATGACCGGAACATCACAGGTATCCCTTCTGGTAACTTGTCGCGCCGCGTCAGCCAAGACGCCGCGGTGGGTATCGTTACCAGTGGACGGGGAAACTGCGCCGCTGGCTAATACCTGCCGGTTATAGGCAGATAGAAATTGACAATCCGGTAGCCGAGCATGGCCTGGTCGGCCCGGTCAGCGCGGATCGCATGAGGATGTCGAAGACCTCGGAGACGCCACTGGCCATCCAGGCTGCGCCCATCGCGGCGCCGTGTTCGGCCCGGGTGCCGACGTGGCCGGTCAGTGTCACCGTGGTGCCGCACCTCCGAGTGGTTATGCACGTCAGCCATCCCGGCGACGCGCCGCGCCGCGTCGGCTGCCTCTAGGTACTGCAGGTAGTTCGGCACAGTGCCGTTGGGGTAAAGGCGATGGCGCCCTGTAGTGGTATTGGCCCGCGCTATGAGAAAGCCGGCCCTTTAGTTCCTGTATGTACCCATTGACGGCAACTCTTGGCGGGGCGCGGTCTGGCTGACTTTTACTGGTGCCGAGCCAGTACTGATCCACGACCATCAGGCAGGATGCCGCGATGACCGACGTCACTTCGCCGGAATCCGGGGGCCCAGATGTCGCGCCCGGTCCTGCGACCGCGGGCTCGACTCAGGTCACGGCGGATCAACCCGCGACACTAGTCGGACGGATCCGCCGCTTCTTCCTTGCTTCGGTGGGCTCCATCGTCTTCGGCATGGAGGACGGGACGGTCTCGATCTTCGGTCTGGTCTTCGGGGTGGCCGCCTCGGCGCCTGATTCCAGCGCCGTGCTGCTGGCCGGCGGCACCGGCGCGATCGCCGCCGCGGTGTCGATGATGGCCGGCACGTTCCTCGACGTGGAGTCGACCAACGATCAGGCCGCGGCCAGGGTCGCTGACGCGCGGGCCCGCTACGAGGCGGACCCGGGCCTCCAAGACCAGGACGTCCATCGTCGTCTCGTCTCCGCCGGTCTCAGTGACACCGAGGCGGCGACGGTCGCCGGGATCGTCGGCCAGCATCCGGAAACCAGTCTCAAGCTCGCGGCCGGCCTCGATCTGGGGACAGCTGATGCGGCCCGGCAGAGTCCCGTCGTGCAGTCCGTATGGATGTTCGTCACCGACCTGTTCGCGGCGGCGGTCCCGGTTGTGCCCTTCGCCCTGTTCACCCTGGGCATCGCCCGTATTGTCTCGCTGTCCGTGACCTTTGTCCTGCTGGTCCTCCTCGGCGTCGGGCGGAGCATGATCGGCCGCCGCCGGCTCCTGCCGACGGTCGCCGAAACCATCGGCATCGCCGCGGCGGCAGCGTGTGCCGGCCTTCTGGTCGGCAAGCTCATCTCCTGACCAGTGCCTCATCGGCGGGCACCACCAATCCTGACATCACCATCATGAATGAAGTGCCCAGTTGTGCGGCAGGGTCGCCGCTCGCGGTCCGCGCGATGGTGAACGCCTGGCGCCGCAGTCGGGCCCAATCCAGTTGCGGCCGTGGCTCGGGACGCCAGGGACCGGCCCGTTTCGTTGCGCAGGCGAGGATCGAGGCGCGGGCTTACGATCCTGATTGCGGAGAATCTTCGGTGGGCTTGACGGGAAGGACCAGGGCATGACCGACAACGTGCCTGCAAACCGGACGGATGGTCCGGCGAAGCACGGCACCGCGCAAGCGGCAGATGCTGTGAGCGGCGCGGCTCCCCGGCAGATCGACTCCGCGACGCTGGGGACGGCGTTCCCGCGCACGCACCACATACTTCAGCTTGAGTTCGGGGACCGTGCCGACTTCGATGACCCGCGCCGGGAATGGCGGCGGCTGTTCTCGGAGTTGCTGGGCACCTTCGCGCTGGTGCTGGCCGCCGCCGGCGGCGGGCTTCTGCATGCGAAGGGGCAGATCAGCCTGGCGGCCGCGGTGGTTGCGCCGGGCCTGATGGTGACGGCGATCATCTTGTTCATGGGCGCGGTCTCCGGCGCGCACCTGAACCCGGCAGTGTCGCTGGCCTTCGCGCTGCGCGGCGACTTCCCGTGGAAGCGCGTCCCGGGCTACATCATCATCCAGCTGATCGGCGCGACGCTGGCCTGCCTGTTCCTACGCTGGATATTCGGGAACACCGAGCATCTGGGGGCGACCCTGCCGGGCCCGGGGTATAAGAACTGGCAGGCCCTGCTGATGGAGATCGTGCTCACCGCGCTGCTGGTCAGCGTGATCCTGGGTACCGCGTCGGCCGCGCAGAACGTCGGCGCGATCGCCGCACTCGGCGTCGGCGGCTACATCGCCCTGGCCGGCCTGTGGGCCGCCCCGGTCAGCGGCGTCTCGATGAACCCGGCCCGCTCCTTCGGCCCGGCCCTGGCCAGCGGCTACTGGACCAGCTACTGGGTGTACCTGATCGGGCCGCTGGCCGGCATGCTGATCGCGGTCGGCTTCGCGTACGTGCTGCGCGGCCGCGGCGGCGACGTCATCTCGCGGGCGGCGGGCTCCGGCGTGCTGGACCAGGGAGCCCTGGCCGCCAAGGCGCAACTGTCGCAGGACATCGAGCAAGGCAAGGTCGTCCCCCCGGGCATCGCCGGGACCGATACGGAGCGGAGCAGGCAATAACCGCCACCGTGCCCACCAGCTGCAGGCAGATGACCAAGAGCCGTGCTGACAGCCCCGCCCGGTAAGTCCTGCGGCAGGGGCGTCCCTTCTGGCTGTCTCAGCATGTGGGCGAGTCGTGTGCGGTTGGTGATCCCGAGCTTGCGGAAGACTTTGCGCAGGTGGTAGTCGACGGTGCTCGCGCTGATGAACAGCCGGGCGGCGATCTCCTGGTTGGAGAGGCCTTCACTGGCCAGGCGGGAGATCTGCGAGGTGCGGCTTATGCTTCTGCCAGTCAGAGCACGAACGTAGCTTCGATCGTGAGCCGACGCGCCGGACTGGCTGGACGGATTCGGGATTGGGCCAAACCACCTATCCACCAGGTCAGGCGCGCCCTGAGGCACAGAGCGCGAACACCTCCTGCAAGCCGAGAAGCGAGATCGTCCGCCGCGCACGGGGCGAGGCCTGGGTGACCCGGACCCATCCGTCCTCGAGCCGGGCCCGGCGGCGTGCCGCCAGGAGCACGTTGACGCCCGCGCAGTCAAGGAACGTCACGCCCGTCAGGTCCAGGGCCAGTTGCGGCCCGTGCCGGCGCACCGCCTGCAGCAGTTCGTCCCGAAGCTGTGGGGCAGACTGGATGTCGATCTCCCCGCAGACCTCGACGACCGGTGGCGCGCCGGGGCGGATGCCCACCCGCAGATCCGCCGGTTCGGCGAGATCCCGCACTGGCCACGCTGGGAGGCTCGGTTGCGGCATGGTAGGTCCTCCAGTGGGCGTCGGCTAGAAGTGTCCGGCCGGAGGCAAGGCGCTGACCGGGGCCAGCCCGGCACATCGAGCCGGGGTCGGCGATGTCAGGCTGTCCGCAGCCTCGAACAGGATCTGCTGGAGCGGGCGAGGCAGCTCGCCGCTCCACACCAGGGACGCCGTCGCGGTCAGCGGATGATTTTCGATACTGACCCGGACCATGTCATGGATACCCGCCGACCGGGGCAGCCGGATCAGCCCGGGCCGGGTCCCGGCGATGACACTGGGCCCGGTCAGTACCGCGGCAGCCCGGTCCCCGGTCGCGGCGAAGGCAAGAACCATGGGCAGTGAGTGACGGAACGGCGGATCGGTGAACTCGAAGCTCGGATCGGTGGCCCGCAGAACCGTCGTCCAGGCCTCGTAAGTCGCCGCCTCGGCGCGGCGCGGCCCGTGGATGACGTCCATGCTGACCATCTCGTCGAGGCTGACGCTCCCGCGCCGTGCCGCCGGGTGCGAGGAAGGGATCCACACGTCGGGCTCGAACTCCCCGAGGCTCATGACGTCGAGCGGGGCGGCCAATGCCTCGGGCTTGGTGGTCAGCCAGCCCAGACCCGCGTCGGCCCGGCGCTGGCGAATCACCGAGAACTCGGTGTCAAGCGGGGTTTCCATCCAGACGACGTCCACCTCCGCGGCGGCCGCCACCGACCGCAGCGCAGACGCGGTTTCTACCGCCAGAGCATCCGGCAGACCAGGCGGCACGACGACGCGCAGGCGCGGCCGTCCCAGGCCCGCCGCTTGCCGGGTACGGCTCACCTCGTGATCCACGAGAGACAGCACGTTCCTGGACGCGTCCAGCAAGACGGTACCCGCCGTCGTGAGCCTCAGGCCTTCGCGCCGGCGCTGCAGCAACGGGGTGCCGACGAGCTCTTCCAGCCGCCGGATCTGGTGGCTCAGGGTGGGCTGGGCGATGAATATCCGCTCCGCGGCGTGCGTGAAGCTGCCCGCGTCAGCGAGGGCCACGAAGTAACGCAAGTGCCGTAGCTCGATACCGGCCGGCGCTTCCGCCGCCGCCCCGGGCAGGCAACTCGATCCTAGCTGTGCTTGCTTCATGTCGGTCACCTATGTCTGGTGTGGTGTGCTTAGCTTCCACTTGCATAGTGCCGAGAGCGGTACCGCGGTCGAATCCACGTTTTCCCTAGTCCTGCCCATAGCGCCCCAGACGCGGTGCCGGGTTGGGCTGAGGCGGCGGCTCGTGACCACGGGATTTGGAGGTCGTTCCCGACCTGCGCGATCAGCCGTCCGCCGAGCACGGACACCGGACCGGATCGAATCCTGGAAATTCCTAGTCCGGCGGGTCGCCATCAGGCAGAACACGTACAAGCTGGGTACGTGAGGTGATGCCGAGCTTCCGGAATACCTTCCGAAGATGGTAGTCGACGGTGCTCCAGCGCGGGCTCGCCTGGGCCGCCCGGTTACCGATGCCTGTCGCTCGGCGTGGACTGGGCATTTCATGGATTCGATGCCTGACTCGGGGTCCGTAGCGTCGTGCCATGGTCACAGCAGCTCACGACCCCGTCGGGGCGGCGGCGATGACCGAGAGGAGACAATCAATGACAAACGACGACCTGCAGCTCGACGTCGCCGCCGAGCTTTCCTGGGACCCGAAGGTAGACAGCCAGGCGATCGCCGTGTCAGCGGATGACGGCGCCGTCATCCTGCGCGGGACGGTCGGCAGCTTCCGGGAGAAGCGGGAGGCGGGGAAGGCGGCCGCGCGCGTATACGGGGTCACCGAGGTCAGCAACGAGCTGCAAGTGCAGATGCTGGACCGCAGGCGTGACGACGCGGACCTGCGCGGCGACGTGCTCCAGGCCCTCATGCTCGACAGCGGTGTTCCGATGACCGTGGATGCGAAGGTCCGGGACGGTTTGGTCACCTTGACCGGCACCGCGCAGTGGCAGTATCAGCGAGACGAGGCGGAGTTCCTCACCGCGAGCGTGCCGGGCGTGCTCGGCATCGACAACGACATCACGCTGACCTCGACGCCAGACGGACGCGACATCCAGCACGACATCAGTGACGCATTCCGGCGCAGCGCCAAGCTTGACGCGGAGGAGCTTTCTGTCGATACCACGTCCTACGGGGCGGTGATCCTGGCCGGGGCGGTGAGCTCGTGGGCTGAGCACGACGAAGCGGTGGCCGCCGCCTGGTCCGCGCCCGGTGTCACCGAAGTCGACGACCGCATCGTGGTCGAGTACTGAGCCCGGTATGGGCATAAGCAACTCGGCCGGGGACGTCATGAGAGCCGATGTCAGGCGGCCCCTGGCGGGATGACCGGAAAGACATCCCAGGAGCTTAGATGTCAAGCCGCAGCGGAAGATTGAGGGAGGTTTTCCCGGTGACCCCAGGCGGTGGCCTCGTGGTAGAGGGTGCGGGTCTTCAGGCATCCGTGCAGGATGCCGACGAGGCGGTTCGCGAGCCTGCGGAGCGCGTCGCTGTGGTCGTGTCCTTTGGCGCGCTGCTCGTCGTAGAAGGCGCGTGCTCCGGGGGATGCCTTCAGCGACGAGAAGGCCCAGGACATCAGGGCGTCGACGAGCCGGTCGTTGTGGATGAACCGGGCGGCGACGACCTTCTTCTTGCCCGATGCGCGGGTGACCGGGCTGGTGCCGCCGTAGTTCTTGCGGTTCTTCGCGGTGACGTAGCGGCGGGGGTCGTCGCCGAACTCGCCGAGCACCCGGGCGCCGAGGATGGCTGCCAGGCCGGGCTGGGACTGGTAGATCTCAGCGTCCGGGTGCCGGCCAAAATGTTCCCTCACCTGCTCTTCCAGGATCTTGACCTGGATGTTCAAGGTAGTGATCACGGCGATCAGGGACCGGGCGGTGGCGGCGTAGGCGGCGGTCAGCGCGGCCGGCTGGCCGAGGTGCTCGCTGCGCAGCGCGGCCAGGATCGCGTCGGTCTTGCCCGCGATGTCCCGGCGGCGGGCGCGCTTGAGCGCCGCGGCGACCTGGGCGCGGGTCAGCTTCGCCGCCCGGGCCGGGTCCGGCGCCTTGCCCAGCAGTTCAAGCACATCGGAGGCGTCCAGGTCCTCGAACGCCTCCAGCGCCGCAGGGAAGTACTCCCGCAGCTGGTGCCGCAGCCGCTGCACCGCGCGGGTGCGGTCCCAGATCAGCGTCTTGTGCGTCCGGGCCACCACCTTGATGGCCTCGGCTTCGGGGGTGTCCCCGGCCGCCGGGCGCAGCTGGTGGGAGTCGGTGCGCACCATATCGGTGAGCATGTGCGCGTCACCGCGGTCGCTCTTGGCCCCGGACACGCCGTGCCGTTCCCGGTACCGGGACGCCTGCAGCGGGTTCACCGGGAACACCGTG
>Ga0335075_10003476_pt1 | contig 24992 bp, 16 predicted proteins | sample Lox_Sample_24_FD_206723 | JGI IMG/M metagenome (GOLD analysis project Ga0335075, IMG submission 206723) | Soil microbial communities from Loxahatchee National Wildlife Refuge, Florida, United States - Lox_Sample_2.4 | ecosystem: Environmental > Terrestrial > Soil > Wetlands | place: USA...
AGCTTGTGACAGCTGCTCAGGCGGTCGCGCTGCAGAATACGATGCTGCAGGGGCGGACCGCGCGCATATCGGAGTTCGAGCTGCCGGCGCCGCGCGAGGCTGACGATGCGCCCCTCTGGCTGCGAACGGACCGCATTTCCCCGTTCTGGAATTACACCGATAATGCGGAGCTGCGCAGCGACGGCTCGGGACCGCTGGCGGTCTACCTGCGGGTTCCGCCCGATCTCTATTACGCAGATCGAAGCACGATACCGCTCAATATCGACTACCGGTATAACGCGATTCCGCTGGCCAATGGATCAACGCTGCGCGTGACTGCGAACGGGACCTTCGTCAATGAGCTGCCCCTTCCGCATGCGGACAATCCGAAGAAGACGCTTTCGTACCGCGCCGCTGTTCCACTGACGGGGATGCGGCCTTTCTCGAATACTTTGCTGTTCAATTTCTATTTCCAGATCGCCAAGACGGGACATTGCCAGGACACAGCGCCGATCAATCTTCAGGGCTCGATCCTGCGCAGCTCGCACCTTGATCTCCGCGGGCTGAATCACTGGGCCGCGATGCCGAATCTGGAACTCTTCGCCAATGCGGGATTTCCCTTCACGCGCTTTGCCGATCTGTCGCAGACGATGGTGGTGATGCCTGCAGCGGCTTCGGAAAAGGAGATCGGCGCATACCTCACGCTGATGGCGTACTTCAGCCAGCAGACGGGATACCCCGCGTTGCGCGTGAGCGTCAGCAACTCGGCGTCGCTTGGGAAAGACCTTGACTATCTGATTCTGGGAACAACCACGGATCAGCCCGCCTTCGATCGCCTGAGCGGGCAATTGCCTGTTTCCGTGAAGTCGGATGAAGTTACGGTGAGCGATACGGGCGGAATATTTGCATCGATTCAGCACGCGTGGTGGCAGGTTGCGGAGATGCGTCCCAACTGGTGGTGGAAGCTTGGCCAGACCAAGGAGAGAAATGGCCTGATCACCAGCCTGGGAGAATCTCCGGAGGCGGTGATTCAGGGAATCGAGTCGCCATGGGAGTCGAACCGTTCGGTCGTCACCATCGCTTTCCGCGACGACAATTCCGCTTCAGCCTTTGTTTCCGCCTTTCTCAAGTCGTATGCGTCGGGGAATATCAGTGAATCGGTGAGCGTTCTGCACGGAACCGGCTTCTCGTCTTACCGTCTGGGAGACAGGTTTTACTACGTGGGCTATCTGCCCTGGTGGTCGCATGTCCGCTACTGGCTGATGGAGTTCCCCTGGTTGATCGTGGTGCTGACTTTTGTCCTGGGCCTGTTTGTTGTGCCGTGGACCCGCGCGCGACTGGATCGCCGTGCCCGTGCACGTCTGGAGGCGCGTGAAGCATGAAGCGTCCGCTCGGCCTAGCGTTGCCGGCAGTTGTACTGCTTTCGGTTTTTTGGACGCCGCGCGCCGGCGCCCAGAGCGGCTGGCCGTTGTGGAGTCGTTATGCCGCGCGCTTTATTTCGCCTGAGGGGCGAGTGATGGATCCGGACCGCAACTCGATGACGACATCGGAGGGCCAGAGCTATGCGATGTTTTTCGCTCTGGTTGCGGGGGATTCCGCGTCATTCGAACGCCTCAGGGGATGGACGGAGAGCAACCTGGCGCAGGGCGACCTGAGCAGGCATCTGCCCTCATGGAGCTGGGGCAAGAGAGACGACGGTTCGTGGCAGGTGCTCGACCAGAATTCCGCCGCGGACTCTGATCTTTGGATCGCCTATGACCTGCTACAGGCGGGAGCGCTGTGGCAGAAGCCGGAATATACGCACACCGGGAAGGCGCTGCTTGCCAGCATCGCCGGCGATGAGGTGGCGCAGCTTCCCAATGTGGGCCCGGTGCTCATGCCGGGACGCGTAGAGCTGTTCTCCAAGGAAGATCACTGGACCATCAATCCGAGCTATCTGCCGCTGCCGCTGATTGTCGCGGCAAGTCATGCTTCGCCCGCTGGGCCGTGGAAGCAGATGGCTGCGGCGCTGCCCGATTGGCTGCGGCGCGCCAGTCCCAGCGGATATGCGATGGACTGGGTGATCTACGACGCGGCAAAGTCGAGTTTTTCGCCCGCGGCTGATCCGGGTAATCCCGCGCGGTCGGCACGTGGCAGCTATGACGCCATCCGGGTGTATTTGTGGGCGGGAATGACGTCAAAGGACACGCCCGGCGCAACGAAGCTGCTGGAGATTTTCGCGCCGATGGCGGGATTGATGCGGACGGATCCAAGCCCTCCGGAGACGGTCAGCCCGGACGGGAATGTTCTGAGCAACTCTTCTCCACCTGGCTTCTCTGCAGCTCTGGTTCCCTTTCTTACAAGCTCGGGAGAAAAAACGGCCGCGGTTGCGCAGCTTCACCTGGTGACGGCCGAGTTTGACAAACAGACGGGTCTGCTGGGAATACCGCCCCGTTATTACGACCAGAACCTGGCGCTCTTCGGGCTGGGCTGGCAGGAAGAACGGTTTCGGTTCAATCCCGACGGAACATTGAGGGTCCGATGGAAAAACTAAACCGGAAGTTTCATCGACGGATTCTTCTTGGAGTCATCGGCACGCTTGCAGTTGGCTTTCCGTGCAGTCTTCCAGCGCAATCGACGGCCGAAAAGATGCTGCTCACCAAGGCGCAGACGCTCGCCGCTCATGGACACCTCGACATGGCGGTGCAGACCTGGCAACAGGTGCTCCTTTCGAATCCCAACAACACCGAAGCTCTGGCGGGAATCGCCAAGGCCGATATGCAGCTGGGCAAGCCGGATGAGGCGCGCGAATATCTCAACCGGTTGCGTGCCGCCGGCGGCAGTTCCTCGGCGGTTTCACAGATTGAAGCGATGCCGCACGTTGCGCCGCAGCAGGATCGTCTGAATGAAGCCAGCCGTCTCGCGCAGTCGGGCCAATATGCGCAGGCGATGCGCATCTATCGCGATGTCTTCGGCAACGAGCCTCCCGCGGGCAACTATGCACTCGCGTATTACGACACAGAGGCGGCTATTCCGGAAGACCGTGCGCATGCCGTCGCCGGCCTGCGCAAGCTTTCTCAACAATTCCCCGCCGACTCGCGCTATACCGTTACGCTGGGGCGCATTCTGACCTATGATCCGAAGACTCGTTCTGAAGGCATCGGACTTCTGGAGAAATACAGCGGCGTGCCTGCGGCGCAAAGCGCGCTGAAACAGGCGGCGGCCTGGAATGCGCAGGCAACAGCAACGCCGACGCCGGCTCAGGAAGCTGCGAAAAAACCAGCAGGGCCGGTGGGTAATCCCCTCGAGGCTTCGGCTTATCGAGCCCTCAACTCAGGCCGACTGGATGAGGCTGAACGCGAGTTCGCGCAGATTCTCGAAAAAGAGCCGAATAATTCGCGGGCGTTGAGCGGCATGGGATACGTCGCGATGAAGCGGCAGGATTTCGCCGGTGCCTCGGACTACTTCCAGAGGGCAGAGGCTGCGGGAGCCAGAGGTTTGTCGGCATCGGTTGCAACATCTCAGTTCTGGGAGCGCATGGCCGCCGGAAACGCGGCCCTCAAGGCTGGAAGCAGCGACGAAGCAGTGGAAGATTACCGGGCTGCGGTGTCGATGAAGCCGTCGAATCCGGATGCTCTGGAAGCTCTTGCCGGAGCGTTGATGCAGCAGAATAATCCGGCGGAGGCAATTGAGATTTTCGACCGGGTGATCCGCGTCGCACCGGAACGCGCGAGCGCATGGCGCGGACTCTTTCTTGCGGAGTCCGGCTCGGGCGATGCGCAGGCCGCGCTGGTCACGAACGATCGCATGACGGCCAGCGTCCGCACCCAGTTAAATCGCGATCCTTATTATCTGCGGGCGCTCGCGCAGGACTATCTCGCGCTGGGCCGCAAGGCAGATGCGGATCGCGTGGTGGCGCGCGCGCTGGCGTTGCCTTTCCCGAATCAGGGGCGGGATCTGCCGGTGGATCAGCAGATGCAGTTTGCGGCTCTGCTGATGACGGCGCAGCGATATGAGGCGGCTCTGCAGTTGTATCAGCAGGTGGTCGATGAAGATCCGGGAAACGTCGACGCATGGCGCTCGTTGATTGCCGCGCAGCACCAACTTCACCGCGACGAGGAAGCGATTGCGCAGTTCGGCAAGATGCCGCAGAGCGTTTTCGATCGCGTTCAGAACGACGCTGGATTTCTGGTGCTGATCGGGTCAATTTATCAAACGCGTCACGAATATGGCCGTGCTCAGAAATACCTGGAGCAGGCGCTTTCGATCGGCAACGTCTCGCGGCCGGCGATCGAGTTGCAGCTGGCTGACGTGTACGCGGCCGAAGGCAACACGGAGAAGGCATACGCGATCTACAGGCGCGAGCTGGACAGCCATCCGGACAGTTTGCAGGCGTGGCGCGGATTGTTGAACGCTTTGCATCAGTCGAACCATGATCGCGAGGCACTGAGACAGATCGCTTCCATGCCGGAGTCGGTGCGCCTGCGGCTGGAGCAGGACCCGGCATATCTGCAGACGCTGGCGTCGATCCAGGCGGCGACCGGACAGCAGCAGGCAGCGCTGCGCACCTTCAACGACCTGATGCAGCTGTATGGAACCCAGAACACGGCCGCGCCCACCGACGTTCAGATCCAGTACGGATGGGTGCTCCTGAATACAGGCGACGACCGCAAGCTCTATGCGCTGGTCTCGACCCTCTCCACGTCGGCCGAGATGACGGACGAGCAGCAGACGAACCTGAACAAGCTCTGGGCTGCGTGGAGTATTCGCCGTGCGAGCAGCGCGATGGCTGCGGGAGATCAGCGCCGCGCGCTGGCGATCCTTGAGACTGCAGCGCGCGCATTCCCAGGGAACAGCGACATCTATTCGGCGCTGGCGGGCGCATATCTTAAAGCCGGACAGCCGAAGCGCGCGGTTGCGATCTATGCGTCCTTCGACATGAGCCAGGCGAGCCTGGCGCAGTACCAGGGCGCCATCGGCGCGGCGCTCGCTGCCCGCGACATGAAGCAGGCCGAGACGTGGCTCGAAGAGGCGCTGGACAAGTATAAGGACGATCCTTCAATCCTGAGGATGGCGGCGCAGTTCGAGCAGGCTCGCGGCGATAACAGCCGCGCTGCCGCTTACTATCGCGCGGCGCTGGCGGCGATGGGACCGGGGTTGCCCGGTGGCTTGCCGCCGGCGCCTGGAAGCCCGAACAGCACGCCGAATGGGGTGTCGCCTACGCAGCAGCTTATGGACCTGCTGGCCCCAACCGGCCGCACTGCCCGCATGAGCGAACCGCTCGACTCGCTTCCGGATGGCAGAAGCTCGCAGATCTCGTGGCAGGAAGCGCCCGACGTTACGACACCAACTCTTGGCGAATTCGCAGGCGTGCGGCAGGATGATCGGACAGATCTCCCGGCTGCAAGAACGTTCGATAACGGGCCAGGAGTGCAGCCGGCGACGCTGGCCGATTTTGCCGGCCAACCGTCAAATGGCGAGAACTCATATCGGCCTTCGGAAGAAAATTTGCGTAGAGCGCAAGCGCCGCTTCCCTACCCGCCCGGGGCAGAAGATCTTCAGCCGCGGGTGCCGCTGGCCTATGTCGCCGCGGAATCGGAAGTGGAACCGTCCGCGTCTCTCGAGTATGTGCAGCCAGCCTCGCTGCAATTGACGCCGCGGCCGCTGGTTACCGCGCAGGATGCTCCAATTTCCCGGCGACACACGGATCCCGGTAGCGCTGATCCGGCTGGGCGTCTGCAGACCGCGGTTCGGGATCTGGATACTCCCTATCAGGAAGCTCAATCTCCGGAGTCGCAACCCGGGCCGCCCTCAACTCGCGCGATCACCCCGAGCAACGGTCCAGTCGATCTCTTTGCTGAAAGCCCATCGACTCAGCCGACTACGAATGTTCTTCCTCCGCTGACGGGACCGGCAGTGCGGGTGCAGCGGCAGAAGTCGGCGCAGGAACAGATGGAGGATCAACTGGCCGCAATCGAGGGCGCATCGAGCGGTTGGCTGGGCGCGACCTCGGCAGGCGCCTTCCGCAGCGGCCAGCCTGGGTACGATCGGCTTGGCGCATATTCGGCCATCGTCGAAGGCTCAGGCGTCATCGGCTCAACGGCGCGGCTCACGGTGATTACCCAACCGGTACTGCTCGATTCAGGAACTCCGACCGGAACGGAGACCTTTCAACAAGGGACGCTGCCGAAAGGCGCGGTTCCGACTCAGCAATCCGCGTCGGGAATCGGCGGCGATCTCCAGCTCCGCACTTCCCTTTTCGCCGCGAACGTTGGATACACACCTTACGGCTTCCTTGTCAGCAATGTTACCGGAGGGATCTACATTCATCCTCCAGCTGGACACTTCACACTCTCCTTCTCGCGCGATCCGATTACGGACACGCAGCTCTCATACGCCGGCCTGCGTGACCAGGGAAGCGCCGGGACGTCCTATGCGGGCAATATCTGGGGCGGAGTGATGACCAACGCGGGAGAACTGCAGATCGCTTCGGGCGACAGTCATTGGGGATGGTATCTGCAGGGCGGTGGCCAATACATTACAGGCGTGCATGTGCCGAATAACTCACGCGTCGATGGCACGGCCGGAAGCTATTGGGGTGTGTGGAGCGGGCCTGCTTACGGGAACCTCACAGTCGGGATGAATTTCTTTGGTATGCACTACGCGCAAAACCTGCGCTACTTTACCTACGGTCAAGGCGGGTATTTCAGCCCCAACGTCTATGTCGTCGCGTCTGTCCCGGTCAGCTTCAACGGCCATTACGGGCCGAGGTTTCATTATCGCGTAGTGGGCAGCATCGGAATCCAGTCATTCGAGGAAGATAAGTCGCCGTATTTCCCGCTGGATGTTGCGATTCAGACTGCGCAAGGCAATCTATATTACCCGGAGATGACGAGCGTGGGCGGGAACTATAACTTCGAGTCAGAGGCATCCTACGCGATCGCCGAACATTGGTATGTCGGCGGATACGCGAGCTTCAACAACTCACGAGACTACGCCAGCGAGAAGGCGGGCTTCTTCCTGCGCTACCTTTTCCGGCCGCAACCGATGATCGAAGAAACAGGGCCGACAGGCCTCTTCCCCATTCAGGGACTGCGGCCGTTCCAGGTTCCTTAAGGAAGGTTGAATGAATCGGGCCGGGCTTCGAAGAAAGGGCTTGAGGTGCTTTTCATTTGCCGGGTTGCTGCTCGCGGCTCTGACGTTGCCGGGCTGCACGGCGGTCGCCGGATCCGGACCGACTACGCTGGTGCGCATCATCGACGCAGCTTATAACTCGCAGGCACTCGACGCCTATGTCGCATCGACACCAATCGCAGTGAACTTTGCCGGTCCAAGCATCGGCAACTATGCTTTTCTGCCTCCGGGCGCAGTCACGATCAAAATTGTTCCCACGGGCAAGAACACGGTGCTTGAGCAACTGAGTGGAACGCTGCTCGCGAGCCAGCAGCATACGGTTTATGTCACCGGACAGGGCGCCAACTTGCAGGCCACGCTGCTCACCGATCAGAATTCCCCGGCGCCGGCGGGATCCTTTTCAGTCCGGTTTCTGCAGCAGGCCGTGTCGACCGGCGCCGTCGATATTTATTTCGTGCCGGATGGGACAGAGATTACGGATGCAAAGCCTCTGCTCTCGGCGGTGGCTCCGGGGGCGGTCACCACCTATATCAACGTTCCTGCCGGCACATACGACCTGATCGTAGTGCCGGCAGGTACAACGAAGAATGCCTATACGAGCGCAGCAACAATGTTCACGGCGGGGCAGGCGCGGACGATGCTGATTCTCGATTCGCAACTGCTGAATACTCCGCCAGTCAATGTGCTGGTTGCCAACGATGTGGATTGAAGGCGGGATGCCCGATCAGTGTGTGCCGATCAGGGCGGCAGTGAGGGTTAGAGCCAGGGATACCGGCATCACGATCAATCCCGCTTTCAGGAATTGCCATCCGCTCAGATGCATTCCCTCCCGCCGGATCGCGATGAGCCAGAGGATGGTAGCCAGCGATCCGGTAATCGACAGGTTGGGCCCCAGATCGATTCCGATCAAGACAGCTCTTGCCAAGAGAGGATGAAACGGCACGGTCTGCAGCGTCGCGCCGGCTATGAGGCCAAGCGGCAGATTATTTACCAGGTTCGTACCGAAACCAACGATGCCGCCCACAGCCAATGTGGAGCCGGCTGCCTGCCATTGCATCGAGTAGAGCAGCGCCTGATGAAGCATCTGGAGAGCGCCCGCTGTTTTCACCGCTTCCACGATTACAAATAATGCGGCGACCAAAGGGAGGATGCTCCAACTGATTTCTCGAATGACCGGAAGCGGATTGGATCTTTCCCGAATGAGCAGAATGGCGGCAATCACCAGTGATGCAAGGCACGCGGGCAGGCCGAGATCCATCTTGAGCGCGGATGCCACAAGCAAAACCGCGGCAACGGAAAAAATACCGAATAAGGTGATCTTCCCTGGAGTTGACAGGTGTCCGTCGGGACCATGTCCGCCGGATGGCTTGTCCATTTCGCGGCGGCAATAGAGGCGCAGCAACAGATAAGTAGCAGTAATAGATACGATTGATGGAAGTGCGAACATGACCAGCCAGCGGGAAAGCCGCGGCATTCCGGAATGAAAGACAACAAGATTCGCGGGATTTGAAATGGGCAAGACAAAGCTCGCGGCGTTGGCAATGAGCGCGCAGATGAGCAGATATGGAAGAGGCTTGACCTGCGCGCGCTTGACCGCTGCCAATACGGCGGGCGTGAGAACAACGGCCGTCGCATCGTTGGACATGAAGATCGTCACCGCTGTGCCGACGCCGTACACCAGCGTGAAGAGCCGGGATTGAGAGCCGTTGCACTGTTTCACGGCAATGGCCGCAAGCCAGTCAAAGACGCCGTAGAGCTTTGCCAGCTCCGCCAATAACATCATGCCGGTCAAGAAGAGGTAGACGTCGAGGCCCTCGGCGACGGCGTGACCGGCGAGTTGCCAGGGAATCAATCGCAACAGGCAGAGCAAGAGCGCTCCGGCCGCAGTCCAGATCACTTCCGGCAGCCCGAAGGGGCGAAAGAGCATCAGGGCAATGCTCAGAATGGAAATACACCAGATAAGAATGTGTGCCATTACCACTTTCTTTTCGTTCCAGATGGACAAGGCTGAACGCGAGCATACCACGCACTGTGGCGTTACCAGGACGCAGCCGAGATCGCATTGCGATGCTGGTAAGAAATGAACTCTGCATGGTCGAAGCGTTGGCCTGAATTCACTTCAGATGCCGGCACGAAATTCGGCGCTGCCCGACTACCGCAGGCTGGATCACGCGAGCTCGGCTTATTCCATTCGTCACATTGAGTTTGCAGAGATGTCGGCCGGCCTGTAATCTGTATTTCATCACTCGTTCACAACCTTCTTACACAAGTTCTGAGCAACTTCCGCCCAAACGCTCGAAAACAGGAGGATTCTTAACCGGTTCCTTTCCGGCGAATCGCAGTTCTTCTTTCATCCGACTGGAGTCGTCACCGCGGATTTGATTTCACAGCCACGCGGAGTGGAGATCAAATGCATAGTGAGTGGAGTTCCCCAGATCCGTCAATCAGCGGCACGGACCCGGACAGGGCGTACCTGCAGCTTTTGATCGAGCATAGCCCGATTGCGATTGTCATCCTGAATTCCTCGCACCAGGCGGAGCGGTGCAATCCAACCTTCGAGAAGATGTTCGGTTATACGCGCCCGGAGATCGTGAACCGCAACTTCGATGAATTGATCGCCGCCGGCGACACGCTCGAGGAAGCGAGGCGATGCACACTGTCTGTCCTTAACGGAGAGAAGACACACATGGTCACGCGCCGGCGCCGCAAGGATGGCGTGTGGATCGATGTCGATATTCACGGCATACCGCTCGTCGTCGATGGAGTGCTGCGCGGAGTCTATGGCCTGTATGTCGACATTACCGAGCGAAAGCGAGCCGAGTCTTCGCTCCGCCATCTTTCACTCGAGCTGATGCATCTACAGGAGAAGGAAAAGCGGCGCATCGCGCGCGAGCTGCACGACGCAACTTCGCAGGAACTGGCTCTTCTGAGTCTCAACCTTGGCAAATTGCAGCGGAAACTGCCTGCCGGCGACAGAGAGCTGATGGAATTGCTTGGCACAATCAAGGACCTGACACGCCAGTGCGCTCAAAAGATTCGCAGTGCTTCCTACCTTTTGCATCCGCCACTGCTTCAGGAAGCGGGCCTGATTCCGGCGATCTCCTGGCTCGCCGATGGATTTGCAGAGCGCACCGGCATCCGTGTCAATGTGCGGATCTCGTCGAAGGTGGGGCGGCTGGCGGAAATCGCCGAGCTCGTGATTTTCCGCGTCGTGCAGGAAAGCCTGAGCAACGTCCTTCGTCATTCGAGCAGCAATGTTGTCGACATTCGTCTCTCGCGATATCCTCGGACGATTAAACTCAGCGTGAAAGATCGAGGTCCGGCAGAACAGCCTGCCGGGGTGATTCACAAAGCGCCGCATCAAGACGGCGTTGGGATCGCGGGAATGCGCGAACGGCTTAAAGAACTTGGAGGCCAGCTTGACGTGCACACGATGAGCGATGGCATGATAGTCGTCGCGTCCATTCCTTTGGAGGTGCGGGTGAGTGCGTAAGCTGCGAATTGTGGTAGCCGATGATCACGCGTTGATGCGCCGCGGAATTTGCGATTTGCTGGAGTCAGAACCCGGGTGGGAAGTCGTTGCCGAGGCCGGGAATGGACGAGAAGCAGTGGATGCAGTAGCCCGGACCAAACCGGATGTGCTGGTGATCGACCTGGCCATGCCGGAGTTGAATGGGCTGACCGCAACTCGCGAAATTCTCCGATCCTTTCCAAAAGTCGAAGTCGTGCTTCTCACCATGCACAATACGGATCAAGCGATCCGCGAGGTGCTTGAGAGCGGCGCGCGCGGGTACGTTCTGAAAAGCGACGCCGAGCAGGATCTGATCACAGCGGTCAAGGCAGTGTCCGTGGGAAAGCCGTTCTTCACGCCGAATGTGGCCGAGGTGGTGCTCAAAGGCTACCTGAGCCGCAATGCGAAACAGGAAACCGGCGAGAGCCTGCGGGAGTTGACGGTGCGCGAGCGTCAGGTGGTTCAGCTGCTCGCTGAGGGCAAAGGCAACAAGGACGTGGCCACCGCAATGCAGGTAAGCGTGAAGACCGTGGAAGCGCACCGCAGCAACATCAATCGCAAGCTCTCCATCCGCTCGACCTCGGATCTGGTCCGCTACGCGGTGCGGAACGGCATCGTCGCGCCCTGAGCCCCGCACAAAATCTCCTCCCGAAGATCCTGCCGTTGCCTATGGCACAGCCAGCTTCGGATTTATTCAAAGCACCTCGGTGGCGCCGCGTATTATCCAGTTAGCCGCGAAGTTCCAGTTCTGACCTAAATCAAGTTAGCGATAAGAAAGTCACTCAACAGGAGTTATCGATGAAGTATCTCGCTGCTGCGGCAGCACCGTTCCTGCTTGCAAGTATCGCCTCCGGGCAGGCGGCGCCGACCACGCTGCTTGCCACGCCTTCCACCGTAATGATCTTACGATCATCTTTGCTGAAATGGTTTGCTTTCCTCCTGCTTCTGCCGCTTGCCGCATCGGCGCAGAATGTGGCTCCGACAGGTTCCATCCACACGCCTGACGTCGATCTGGCGTACTGGATCTACGGCAAGCCTACGGCGGAAACTCCGGTCATCGCAGTGAATGGAGGCCCAGGCCTCTCGCACATCTACATGATCCAGAACGATGTGTGGGACCGGCTTGCGCAGGGCCGGGAGGTGATCTTTTACGACCAGCGCGGCACGGGAAAATCGAAGAATGTGCGCGCCGGCGCCTTGATGGATCTCTCCGCCGAGGTCGCCGATCTTGAAGCCGTGCGAGAGCACTTCGGCTTCGCCAAAGTCGATCTTGTGGGAGATTCCTTCGGAGGGTTTCTCTCCATGGCCTATGCCGTGGCACATCCGGAGCACGTCCACAAGCTGGTCCTGAGCGACTCGGCACCGCCGGCAATGAAAGACATTGTCCATCTTCTTCCCGAGGTCTTTCCCGATATTGAAGAAGAGGACGCCGAGTTGAGCAAGAAACTGGGCAACACCGATGAAGCCGCTCAACAGGAGCTGATCAACCACTTTCGTATGATCTTCTATGACGAGGAGCTGCTGCGCAGGTATCTCGCCGGTGTAAAGGACCTCGAATACACTCCTGCGACGGGCGAGGCCGTCGGTCAGGCCGTATCGAAGGTGGACATGACCGCAGCGCTGCCCAAGTTCGACTTTCCTGTTCTTGTGATCACCGGCCGCTATGACATGAATGTCGCCCCGCTGACCGCCTGGCGTATGTATAAGGCTATTCCCGGCGCAAAGCTGGCTATCTTTGCCAAGAGCGGACACCTTCCCTCATACGAAGAGCCGGACAAATATGTGCAGGTTGCGGATACATTTCTCCGCGCCCGGTAGTTTTTTGGCAGAATGCGCGAGGGCGATTGCTCGAATAGCGAGGGACCCGAGCAAATCGCTTCATTCAGTCCGAAGCGCCTGCATCGGGTCCACGCGCGTAGCTCGTCTTGCAGGCATCCAGATGGAAAGCAGGGCTACGGCGCTGAGCAGGAGAGGCGTCGCGATGAAGGCGATCGGATCCAGGGTCTTCACTCCAAAAAGGAAGCTAGCCAGAAAACGCGTGAGCCAGAAGGCCCCGGCCGTGCCGATGACCACGCCAATGAGCGTAAGCGCCATTCCCTGCCCGATGACCATGTTGCGAAGGTTCGAGGCCTGCGCCCCGAGTGCCATGCGGACGCCAAGCTCCTGCGTGCGTTGCTGCACGGAGTAGGACATGACGCCATAGATGCCGATGGCCGCCATGAGCAAGGCGGCAGAGCCAAAGACGGTGAGAAGCAGCATGTTGAAGCGCTGACGCGCTGTGTTGCGGGCTTCGATCTCGTCCATGGTGCGGATGTGCGCCACAGGCAGGCCGCCACTGGCGTCGCGCAGAGCAGCGGTAACTGGCGCAACCAATGTACGCGGGTCGACGTCGCTGCGGATGATCCACCAGAGCGGCGTCACGCGTGAGTTGAGTGCCGTTTCGAGGTCCGGCATCTGCGCCAGCGGGATATACATCATGGGAGAAGGCTCGCGGTTCGGACCACCATCGTGAGTGTCGCCCACGATACCCACAACCTGACGGGGACCTTCAGCAAAGGCCGGACCGGCACCGGGCCCGATCTGGATGCGATCGTTCAGCGGATCGCCTTTGGGCCAGTAGTGGCGCGCGAAGGCCTGATTGATAATGATCACGCCCGGGGTGGCTCCGTCATCCTGCTGAGTAAACTGGCGGCCACGCAGCAGCGGAATTTTGAGTGCGTTGAAATACCGCCAGGAAATCGAATAGAAGCCTGCGTCGCCGGTGAAAGGCGTGTTCCCCTTTGGCCGCCCGACAATATCAAAAATCATGCCGAAACCGCCGGCCATGGGCAGGCAGTTGCTTACGCCAACATCTTTGACTCCGGGGACGGCGAGCACCCGATCCGTGCCGTCGCGCACGACCTGAGCGACCGGCGCGGTCTTTTGAAAGCGGTCACCGCTCATCGACATGGCCATGCTGATCACGTTGTGCAAGGCAAAGCCGGTATCAACCGCCTGCAACTTGAGAAATGTTCGGATGAGCAGGGCTGCTCCGATGACCAGCACAAGGGTGAGGGCCATCTCGGTTATAACCAGTGTGGAGCGGAGCTTGCCATTGCGAAAACCGAGTCCAGAGCGGCTCGCGTTCTCGTTGAGGGTAGCGGCCAGATTCGGCCGGGCTGCGCTGATGGCCGGGACCAGGCCAAAAAGAATCCCCGTAAGAACTGAAATTCCCAGCGTAAAGAGCAGAATGTGGCTGTCGAGAACTACAGCCGCGCCATCTTCGCCGATTCGTGGAATATTGCCGGGATTGATGCCGAGCAACAAGCGGACGCCGGCAAATCCAAGAACGAGCCCGAGCACTCCGCCGGCGAGCGAGAGCATCAGGCTTTCCGTCAGAAGCTGGCGGATAATCTGACCACGTCCTGCGCCAAGCGCGGCGCGCGTGGCGAATTCCCGCTTCCTTGACGAGGATCTTGCCAGCAGCAGGTTGGCAACATTAGCGCACGCAATGAGAAGAACAAAGCCCACAGCTACCAGCAGGACAAGCAGCGGAAAGCGCGTATCGCCGATCGTCGCATCCTGAAGGGACGCGACGCCGAATCCTCCACCAGGAGGCAGCGACTGCTGGCCATAGCTTCGGCGGTACTGGTCGGCCGCGAGGCGTAACTGGGCATTCGCCTGCGGCAGGGTCACGCCGGGCTTGAGCCGCGCGGCTACTGTAAAGTAATGGGCCATATCCTGCGAATTCAGATCGAACTGGAAAGGCACCCAGAGATCAGCAGGGGTGTCGGTCACAAATCCGCGGCCAATCACGCCGACGATCAGATACGGCTGCCCGTCAAGCTGGATGGTGGACCCAACTACATCTGGATTTGCACCGTAACGGCTCTTCCATAGTCCGTAGCTCAGCACTGCGACATGACCTCCGTGCGGGCTGTCTTCCGCGGCAGTGAAGGTGCGTCCGGCAACAACTGGCGCTCCGAACAACGCAAAATAATCCGCGGAGACGTGCATGCCCTGCACCTGTTCCGGCTGATCGCCCCCGGTGATGTTGAGCCCCGCACCGCCGAAGTCATACGCCGCGACGTTCTGAAAAATGCTGCTCTGTTGGCGCCAGATGTTGAATTTGGGTATGTTCGCTCCAGGGAACGATCCCTGCGGGCTGATGTTCCTCAGCTCCACCAGCTGCTGCGGATCGGAATAGGTAAGCGGCTTGAGCAGCACGGTGTTGATGACCGAGAAAACCGCTGTGTTCACGCCTATACCGACAGCAATCACCAGAATCGCGATAATCGCGAAGCCGGGCGTCTTGCGGAGTCCGCGCAGCGCGAAGCGCATATCGCGCCATAACTCTTCCAGCCAGGGAATCGAACGATATCGCCAGACATTCTCCCGCATCGCGCGCGCGTTGCCGAAGCGCACATGGGCCTGCCGCCGAGCTTCTTCCGGAGAGAGGCCTCGCGCGGCGTTGGCATCCTGCGCATGAGCCAGATGGGATTCGATTTCCTCGGCCAGGTCCTCGTCTTTCCGGGTGCGATCTGTGTAGCGCCGCAAGTTCATCTGCGCTTCCCTCCTTATTTATTCGAGCGATTCACCAAGAACGAGGCCGATGGCGCGAGTCATCCTCTGCCAGCGTCCGGCGGCGGCGCTGAGTTCCTTTCGGCCTTTGGGAGTGAGGCGGTAGAACTTAGCCTTGCGATTGTTTTCGCTGACTCCCCACTCCGACGTCACCAAATCGCGGTCCTCGAGACGGTGGAGGGCGGGATAAAGCGATCCCTGTTCCACTTCCAGGGCGTTCTCCGACGTGTGCTCAATGACCTGCGCGATCGTGTGCCCGTGCGCCGGTCCCATGACCAGCGTGCGCAGGATGAGCATGTCCAGCGTGCCCTGCAGAATGTCTCCGGCGTCGGGAGGTCTTTTCAAAGTCATTGTCAGTCTCTCCACTCGAATGACTACGGGAGCATCATACTCCACTCGAATGGCTATGGGAAGTCACCAGCATCAGCGGGTGAAAGCAAATCACCCCAGAAAGGTACGTTCAACGAAAAGCCACCATCGCTGATCGCTGCTGTCATCAGATCATTTGGAAGAATGACTCGGCTGGAGAGAAGAGCTAGATTGACCTGGCTATTTACCTTGAGATATTCCGGCAAACTGTTGCGACACGATTCCATCAGATAGCTGTGTTACAGCTATACGTCACCTCGATACGAAATTGGAATTGCTTGATTTCGTGTCGAGGCTGACTGGCTAGACGCGCTCGCGACTGCGGGGGTGTGACCTGCAGCAAGCTCCTCATCCGACTGGAGAGCGGCCAGCTACTTGATGAACTTAGCCTAAGTGAGAACAGGCGCCAATCCCTGTTTTAAAGAAAGAGGCAGACGGAGTGTTTACGCTGCTATCGTGTCCGGCAGTTCTCAATGTATTCACAGAACTTGGTCACTTTGCCAATAGCCGCAGTGAAGTTCTCTCGGGTGACAATTAGTTTCTGGGGGTTATCCCAGAATTCATCATCGCGATATAGCTCGGCCCACCGTAGATCACTGAACGCGGAATGCTGACGATGAGATTCGAACTGCTTATGCAGTATGAATCCGTCGTCGAGCTGTTCATCATGCATGAACGCGTTCCTGGTGAGCGTAATATCTTCAACCTCTATTTTAGTTATCGGTGAACTCGACCAAGAAAACTTTGTCCAAGTGGCGCGCTGAAGAAGCTTAACGAAGGCAACAACCTTCCCATTCTTGTAGGAGATGGAATGAGCTTTCATCGAACTCGAAAGCTCGCCTATGTTGCGTAGGCCAAACTCTCGCATCACAAAAAATCGAAGGTAGTTCTCTAATGCCTTCGTCAGAAGGCTTACACACAGAAATCCAGTAGTATGCTCGAAATCGTTCGCTTCGCTCCACTCCAACTCAAATGCTGGACCGTCGTAATCTTCTGGATTTCGAGTATCAACGTAAGGCTCAACCTGATTCTCTATTGAACGCTTACGTCCTTCAAACTGCGACATTACGGCATCGTAATAGCTTCTGATATATTCAAGCCGATCTTTCAATAGTTCATAAAAGTCAAAACCAAGCCCTAGTAGTTCGCCATCCCCATCTTCATGCATGTGACCGTCCGACTCCTCGCTACGTTATATGATCGGCCAAAAATCGTTCGACATCCGCAATCATCGACCTTACATCGTCGTCGGAGAACTCCGTCGGCTTCCCATGTGCTGCGCTATTTCTGATCGCGGCCAACGCTGTGATTCGCTTCTGCATGAGCGTGTTGTATACGCCCGCTTTGACTAAATCGGCGTTCATCTTGTCCAACCTCCCGTGCGGTAATTGATTTCGGTCACACAGTGCACGGAGTGCCGTTTCCAGAACGGTGCCTGCAATGACAGCGGCAGCCACCTTGTAACCTTTGTCGATCAGTTCTGTTGCCTGCTCAATCTCAGAGCCGAACACTTCGGCTTGTACAACGCTTCGGAACGTTACGATATAGCCGCCTTCATAATCCTCTTTCGCGGCAAGGAAAACCGCTTTCATCTTGCTGAACCGCTCACTACTGTCCTCGTAGGAACTTTTCTTTTCTGCCTCGACGAATTCGTTGAGATGAGTCGATTCTGTTCCGCATAATCTCGATAGAAGGTTCTTAACCTTGACGGACCAGTTCACTACGAGATCGGAATCGACGGAATACTGGTTGCGGCCCATACCCATGAAGGGCTTTTTGCTTTTCTCGACATTTGATGTTTGCTGCTCTAGTTCGCTAAATCGTCTCTTAAATAGGTCGTCCATAATTCGCTTTTGAGAGTTTTACTACTGACATTCCGGGTTTGGTGATGATGCTCCCAACAGTGTCGTTATCGGCGTTGACGAACACGTATTGGCCGTCCTTCTCCCAATAGTCCTCCGCTTCAAATGTCTTCACCAATTTGCCGTCAAGCTCTACTTCAAACGTTGCCATCGTTCGGAACCTCATTTGCTTCCAAGGATAGCTGAACTGTGCGACTTCGCTTTGAGACTCACTACGATATAGGGGTATACCGCCAAACGTTATTTGACCCCGATATTCAGAGGTGGCTCCCCGACCGGTCTGCGAGCGCTGGCCTGGGGGTGGGGGTGTGACTGCCGGAATCCTGTCAGCGGCGCAAGTTTCCTCGACAGTTGCGCTCAAGGCTGGCTCGCGCCAGCGCACGATTGCCGTAAAATTGCCGTACGCGGCCTGATGCTTTTTAGGTATCGACGTTAAGTTGTTGATTTATTGGTAGCGCCATCGGGGATCGAACCCGAACTCTCCGCCTTGAGAGGGCGGCGTGTTAACCAATTACACCATGGCGCCGGATGAGGGTGGCGAGAACCGCCAACTCATCTACTATACCAGAAACAATTTGGTATACCGGAAACGATGGTTGGTCCCAGATACGCAGGCTTCTTAGTGGCGGCATTCGCGCTTCTTTCTGAGAAATTCATCTTTCGGGCGGCGGAGAGCTTTCGTGGTATCGGCGCGTCTCCATACAATCAGTAATGGACAATGAATGAGGAACGCGATGCCAGTGTGTCCGGCTGAAATGCGTTGCTCGAGAAAACGTTTCGTTTAAAACAGGATGGGAGCCGGTGAGCGGTTCCAAGGGGAGAGATGTCTGTGAGTGAAGCGTCGGTGGCAGTAGCGGCAGCACCGGTATGGATTGCCGGCGAGTGGCGTCAGAGCAAGGCTACAGGATCGTTTGCGGCGGAGAATCCCGCGCTGGGTGAGGCGCTGGCGGAGACGTACCCGGTGTCGTCGTGGGACGAAGTGCTTGAGGCGCTTGAGGCGGGCGCCGCAGCAGCGGAGATTCTGGAGCGGACGAGTGGGGCGCGGATTGCGGCGTTTCTAGAAGCGTATGCGAGCGAGATTGAGGCGATTGCCGATGCGCTGGCGGAGCAGGCACATCTGGAGACGGGGCTGCCGGTGGCTCCGCGATTGAGGAATGTAGAGCTGCCGCGGACGACGGATCAGTTGCGGCAGGCTGCGGTGGTAGTGCGCGATGAGACGTGGCGGCGGCCGATTCACGACGAGGCGCGGAATATCCATTCGATCTTTGCGCCGCTGGGCGGTCCGGTGGTGGTGATGGGGCCGAACAACTTCCCTTTCGCATTCAACTCGATTTCGGGCGGAGACTTCGCGGCGGCGCTGGTGGCGCATAGTCCGGTGATTGCGAAGGCGAATCCGGCGCATCCGGGAACGACGAAGCTGTTTGCGGAGGCAGCGCAGAAGGCGCTTGAAAAGAGCGGGCTGCCGGCGGCGACGGTGCAACTGATCTATCACCTGGCGAATGAGGATGGGTTGAAGCTGGTGTCGCATCCGCTGACGGGCGCGACAGCATTCACGGGCAGCAGAAATGCGGGGATGAAGCTGAAAGCCGCGGCAGAGGCGGCGGGCAAGCCGATCTATCTGGAGATGTCGAGCGTGAACCCGGTGGCGGTGCTGGCGGGAGTGCTGCGCGAGCGGGGCGCGGCGGTGACTGAGGAGTTCTTCAGCTCATGCACGCTGGGCGCGGGTCAGTTCTGCACGAATCCCGGACTGGTGATTGTGCCGGAGACGCCGGAGGGACGCGCATTCATCGAAACAGCAAAGCAGAAATTTGAGACGGCGACGCCGGGAGTACTGCTGGCGAAGGGCGTGCTGAATGGAGCGAAGGACGGGGTCGAGAAGCTGGTGAAATATGGCGCGAAGCTGCTATGCGGAGGCGAGCCCGCGGAGGGGCCGGCATATCGCTTCAAGAACACGCTGCTGACGGTGACGGGCGATGAGTTTCTAAAACATCCGCGTGAATTGCAGACGGAGGTCTTCGGGCCGTCGTCGCTGGTGGTGATTTCGCGGGACACCGCGCAGATGGTGGCGATCTTGCGGCAGATCGAAGGCAGCCTGACGGGGACGATCTACTTCAATGGTGCGGACGCGGAAGATTATGCGGCGATCGAACCGGTGCTGCGGCGACGCGTGGGGCGGCTGATCGGAAATCGCATGCCGACGGGCGTGGCTGTGTCGCCGGCGATGAATCATGGCGGGCCGTATCCGGCGACGGGGCATCCGGGATTCACAGCAGTGGGGCTGCCGGTGAGCGCACAGCGGTTTGCGGCGCTCCACTGCTATGAGAATCTTCCGGCGGAGCTGCTGCCGGAAGCGCTGCGCTAGTGTGATGGCTGACGAATCAGGGCTATCATTTCAGGGCCTAAAGGCCAACGTTGATTTTGCGTTTAACGGCACGGCTATAGCCGTGCCCTGATACGATGCCTTCGCTGCAACTTCTGTCAGCCGCAGCTTTTCATCTAATGGGTCGGCTGCGGCGAGAGAGTCTTGAGGAAGGAGGCGAGCAGCTCGTACTGGTCGCTGGCGATGTAGTCGACGCCGGCTGAACGGGCGGCGCGCCAGCGCTCCTCGGCCGCGGCGAGCGAACCGAAGTTGTAGCCGTGGAACCATCCATTGCAACTCAGCTCTTTTTCAGTGGCACCGTCGAGGGTGTAGAAGCGAATCCACAGGCCCTGCTGGTGCGCGTGCTCGACGAGTGAGCGGAGGCGCTCGTTGTCGGCAGGGGTCCAGTCTCCGGCGTGGCGCTGGCCTCCCTGCTCGACGACGCTCCAGGGATTGTTCCACCAGCGGCGGTAGTTGCTGACGCGCTCGGGCTCGAGAACCTGGGGCGGCGCCATCGGATTTTCGGTGTGGGTGTGGACGGCTCCGAAGACAAGCAGGTTCCCGCCGACCGGCACCTGATCATAGAAGACCTTCTGCTGCGCGTCGGATTCGCCGGTGAGAACGAGGATGGGGCGCACGGTGAGCTTCTCGACGGATGCGGGGTCGGCGGTCTTCGGCGCGATGGTGAGCCAATCCTGATATTTGGTGAGGAGAGCCCAGACGGCTTCGAGGTGCTGCGGCTCTTCGGTCTTGAAGTCGAGGTTGAGGGTGATGAGCGGCCAGTCGCCGTGGTTCCCTTCCTTCAGAGCCTGCTCAACGAGTGGGCGCACGCGGTCAAAGAAGTAGCGCTCCATCGTGGGCTCATGGCCGCTGACGGGTTCTCCGTGGGCGACGAGAGAGGTGGACTTGCCGGTTTTCGGATCGGTGTACCAGTAGAGGTCCTGCTCGATGGCGAGGGGCGTGCCGGCAGAGAGCGCGCGGTCGATGCGGTCATACCACCACTCGTAGTAGGGGTAGCAGTTGTGCGCGTCCATGATGGTGCGCGCGCCGGGATGGGCGGCGTCTGCTGCCGAGGCCAGTGGAGAGACGAGCGATGCGCAGAGAATCAGCGAAAGAGGGAGGCGAAGGTGTCGCATTGGTTCTCCTCAGTGTTTTTTAAAGGCGATGTAGATGGGATTGCCGAAGAGGAGCAGCTTACCTTGCGGGTCGCGGACTTCGGCGCGCAGCCAGTGGCGGGCACCGTCGGCGGTCCATTTCATGTTGAGTGTTTGATCGGCGGATGTGATGTTCTGTTGCGGCAGTGTGGAGGACTCCTGGCCGTCGACGAGCAGGCGCAGGGATGCGGCTTCGCATGCAACGACGTGAAATTGCAGAACCACTGCTTCCCCGCTCTTCGGGTCGAGGTCGTCGCCCATCTCGGCGGATGCGGAGCCGGCGTGCGCGCTCATTTCGAGTAGCTTATTCCGGGAACTAGTCAGGTCGAGGAAGACGTGGCCGGCGCGGATGCCATCGAGGATGGCGGCGACGGAGAGATTGTTGGCATGTACCACTGTTTCGGGGCTGCCGACGGAACCGATCTTGTCGAGCGGCCAGTCGGCGTGATGATTGTCGCTGCCGCCAACGGCGGTGAGGCGATAGCCTTTGCGCAGCTGATCCTCCCAGAAACGGATGCCGGAGTTGAATCCGCCTCCTCCGCCGCCGTTCATGACCTCGATGGAGGTGACCAGGCTCATGTCGGCAGGAGGTGACGGGCTCCAGCCGCAGCCCATGCAGGCTTCTCCGGTGGCTGATTGAGGATGGTTGATGGAGACGATGGCTCCGAGCTGGCGTGCGCTGCGGAACATGGTGTTGACGTCGGGGACCTGCGGCGATCCGACGCGGTAATCGACGAACTGGGTGCTGCCAAACATGTTGGCGTGGCCGTAAAAGGTGGTGAGCTCGCGGCCGGGGATGAGCAGCAGCTTGTCGAAGTAAGGCTGAAGCTCACGCATCGCGTCGTATTGCGAAGTGGTGTTGTGGTCGGTGATGGCGATGAAGTCGAGACCACGGCGGGCAGCGGCGTCCACGGTGAAGAAGAGCGGACAAGGCACGGATATACCGCTCTGGCTGGGACAGCTTCCATCGCTGTGCGCGTCGTGCATGTGCAGGTCGCCGCGATACCAGGCGGGGTGGTCGTTGAGCGGCTGATCCGTGAAGGAAGTGTCGTCGATGACGCGGTTGAAGTAGATCTCGGCGCGATAGCGTGAGGTGACGTTGGGACGGATATTGGGAACAGCGATCTGCAGTTTCCACTTGCCCGGGATGATCGAGCCGGGAAGATAGGAGGGAGTGGCGTCGGTCTCGCTGATGGTGAAGTGATCTTTGTTGCCTCCACTGGCTCCGCGAAAGCGGACGGGATCTGCGATGCCTAAATCGAGAACGGTGCGCTCGGCCTTGCCGAGGTTCTGAAAATAGACGGTGATGCGGTGGACGCCGGGCGGGACATCGAAGGGGACTTCAAAATATGTCTGGGCTTGCGAAGGCTTCACTTCGCCCTGGAGAACGAGATCGGGCGAGGAGGAGGTTTGGGCAGCATGCACTGTGATCAGCGCTGCGAAGAGGAGCAGGGGCAAAGAAAGCTTTCGCGGCATCATGCAGATGAAATTGTAGGGAGTTCGAAGGCCGCGCGCGAGTGCTCACGGCCTTCGGGGTGAGTGTTGTGAGATTACCAGGAGAGACGCAGCGCGAACTGCATCACGCGCGGATCGCCGGAGAGGGTGGTGATGCTGGCGACGCCTCCGCTGGTGATGTTGCCGCTCGGCTGGCCGAACTCGGGAGTGTTGGTAACGTTGAAGACCTCCCAGCGAGCTTCAACATTCCAGCGCTCGTTGACGGGGATCTCCTTAAGGAGCGCGGCGTCGAAGACGTTGGTGTCAGGCCCGCGGAGTGTATTCCGGCTTACGTCACCGATCGCACCGACGGCAGTGGTTGCGTAGGCATCGGTTGTGGATGGGGAGAGCAAGGAGCAGGCGCTGTTCTTGCTGACATAGAACCAGCAGTTCGGGTCGCCCACAATGTGCGGCTTGCCAACGAGGTTCGGCACCGCGGTTGTGAACCCGTAGGGGTCGAGAACCGAATTACGATTGCCGTCGTTTTCATTTACCTGGAAGGGATGACCGCTGTAGTAGGTGTAGACGCCGGAGGTTCTCCAGTTACCGAGGACCCAGGCCAGCGCGCCGCTGTTCAGCATCTGCTTTCCATGGCCGAAGGGGAATTCATAGACATAGCTGATGGCAATGCGGTTGGGAATGTCGAAGTCGCTGGGGCCATACCATGCGGCGTAGTCGCGTCCGTTGGGCGCATCGCCGGAGTTGGTCTCCAGCTCTTCGGGAGTGTTGTCGAGGCTGCGCGAATGGGTGAATGCAGCTCTCACGCTGAGTCCGTTCGTGAAGCGACGGGTGAGGCTTGCCTGCAATCCGTTGTAGTTTCCGAACCCGATGGGCGAAGTGAATTCGACCTGACCGAAGTTGGGATACGGGATGACACCGGTGCTGACGTTGCCGGCGATGATGGGCTGGTTGTAGTTAGAGAGCACATCGAGATGCGTGGATTTTGTTCCGACGTAATCGACCTGTGCCGCCCAGGCGCTGCCGATCTCGCGCTGGAAGCCGAGGCTCCACTGCTGGATGTTCGGCGTCGGGTCGTGAGTGGCTGAGGCACGGATGTGAAATGCCTGAAGCGCGTTGAAGTTAATGGTGCTCGGGTCAAGGAAGTTCGACGAGAAGCCGACCGCGGGGGTCAGCACCGGAGATGTGTTGCTGGCGATGGTTTTGTTGACGAGAAACGGAGGATTCAGGGCAAGTTCATCTTCGCTGCCGATGCGCTCAAAGAGCGAATAGTACATGCCGTATCCGCCGCGGATGACGGTCTTGGTGTCAGGCGAAAAAGCGAAGCCGACACGTGGACCGAAGTTCTTGGTGTTTGTCTGGACGAGGGCGCGGTTCTCGACAGATCCGCCGGTGGCGAAGACCAATGAGCCGTTGCCGCCATTGCCGTTCGGGTCGAAGTTGGCCAACTGGTTCTTGCCTTCCATGGCTGGAGTGGCAAAGTCGTAGCGCAGGCCGAGGTTCAAGGTGAGCTGAGGGGTGACCTTCCAGTCGTCCTCTACAAAGCCGGAGGCCATCCAGAGGCGCTGATCGACAAAGTGAACATTGGTGAGCTGGGTGTATTCGGTGGCTCCGAGCAGACCGTCAGCGTAGGAAAAGCCGGTGCCGGAGACGCATGCCCCAGGAGCGCTGTGCTGGCAGGTAAAGACACCGGTGAAGGTGAGATCGCCGCGGGTGCCGGGCTCATCCTGGAAGAGGTTGCGCATGGGCGCGTAGATGCTGACGCCGAACTTGAGCGAGTGCGTCCCCTTAGTCATGGAGAAGGTGTCGTTGTACTGATACTGCATCGGGACCTGCTGCTTCGGCAGGAAGTCAGGCGATCCCTCGAAAGCGAAGTTTGAGAACGTGGTGAGCGGAACGCCGCCACCGATGGCGGTGCTCTCGGGGATTCCGGGAACGAAGTCGCCCGCGTATTGAGTCAAACTGAAGGGCTGCTGGACCGCATAGGAAAAGTTGCGCGTCCAGCCGAAACGGAACTCATTCACCATGCTCTGGTTCAGGATGTGTGTCCAGCCGAGTACGGCGCTGTGCGCCAAGAGAGTTTGATTGCCCCATGCCGAGGTTGAAGTGCCGTCGGCCAGTCCTCCCAGGTATCCGGGGATGGCGCGATAGCGATTGGAGTAGTTGTAGCGGGCAAAGATGGTGTCGGATGGAGAGGGCGTCCAGTCGACGCGGCCGTCGTAGCTGTCGTTGTTGTCGACAGCGAGAGCGTTGCGCACGAAATTGTTGATGTCGGCCGGGCTGCCGGGAGTGGTGGCGTTGGGCTGCGGGAAGAGAGTCATCAGCGCGGCAACGGCAGAGTCGATCCGTCCCTGCGGAATAACGTTGTTCGCAAAGGGCTGGCAGTTCGAGCCGGAGTACGCGGGTGCGCAGGTGGTGGGGTCGTAGATGGTGGGATATTTTATGCCGACGGCAGCTCCCGTTGCGGCGCTGAAGTCGCCGATACGCTCGTTGGGAAGTGGCACTGTCGCGGTACGCGAGACGCCCTGCTTGATGCGCGTTCCTTCGTAATTAAAGAAGAAGAAGAGCTTGTTCTTGATGATGGGGCCGCCGAGATTGGCGCCGAACTGGTTCTGGTTGTTCTCCGGCTTGCG
>Ga0335075_10003477_pt1 | contig 24986 bp, 18 predicted proteins | sample Lox_Sample_24_FD_206723 | JGI IMG/M metagenome (GOLD analysis project Ga0335075, IMG submission 206723) | Soil microbial communities from Loxahatchee National Wildlife Refuge, Florida, United States - Lox_Sample_2.4 | ecosystem: Environmental > Terrestrial > Soil > Wetlands | place: USA...
CAGCGACGGCACCTGGTCGTCGGCGGCGATCACCGCGGCCGAGCCGGGCCGGGTCAGCGCGTCCGCGCAGGCCTCGGCGAGCCGGGCGGGCAGAGTGGTCGCCGTCGCCGCGGTGATGACCAGCGATCCGGCGTCCTGGCGCACGGACCGGGCCGGAGCCACGCCGGGCGCGATGTGGGCGAGCAGCAGGCTGGCGAAGTCGAGTATCTGGCGCGGCACGCGGTAGCCGGTGTCCAGGATCCGCAGGCCCGCGTCTTCCTTGCCGAGGTGGGCCAGCAGCTGCGGCCAGCCGGGCGTGGCCCATGGCGTGGTGCCCTGCGCGATGTCGCCGAGCACGGTGGCCGATCCGGTGGCGCAGCGGCGGCCGATGGCCCGGCACTCCATCGGCGACAGGTCCTGCGCCTCGTCCACCACGACGTGAGCCAGGCTCGGCGTGCGCTCGATCAGGTCGGCCGCCTCGTCGACCAGGACGGCGTCGGCGGCGGACCAGCGCGCCGAGCGCGGCCCGCGCGGCGGCGTGGCCCACGCGATCGCGCCCTGCTCGCTGGCGTCGAGCAAGCCGTCCGCCGCGGCGGCGAGCACCAGCGGGTCGGAGAGCAGGCGGAGCACCAGCCGGACCGGGTCGGTCTTCGGCCAGATGGCGTCCACCGCGGCCCGGACCGGGGCGGACCGGCGCACCGCCTCATGGGTCCGGTCGTCGCAGGTCTCCCCGGCCGCCTCCATCCTGGTCAGGATCACGTGCGCGATCCGGTGCGAGAGCATGTCCCGGCCGGTCCCGTAGCGCACGCCCCGTAGCCGCAGCTCGTCGACCAGTTCGGCCAGCTCGAAGGCGGGCACCCGCCAGCGCCGGGAACCGCGCACCAGCATGATCGATTCCGACGGCTCGGCCACGTGCCGCCACAGCGCGCGCCGGAGCACCTCGGCCATCCGCGCGTCGCCCTTGATCGTGGCCGCGTGATCGGAGTCGCCGCCGCGCACCGGCACGGTCGCCAGCAGGTCGGTCACGGACAGCTGGGTCACGTCCGCCTCGCCGAGCGCGGGCAGCACGTTGCGGATGTAGGCCAGGAAAGCCCGGTTCGGTCCCACCACCAGCACGCCGCCGCGGCTCATCCGTTCCTTGTACGCGTACAGCAGGTACGCGACCCGGTGCAGGCCGACGGCGGTCTTGCCGGTGCCCGGCGCACCCTGCACGCAGACCGTCTGGCTCGCGCCGGCGCGTACGATATCGTCCTGATCAGGCGCGATCGTGGCCACGATGTCCCGCATCGGACCCGATCTCGGGCGCTCGATCTCTTCGATCATGATCCGGCTGGCGGGCAGCCCGGGCGCGGGCGCGAGGTCCGACCCGGGCGGGCCGGTCCCGAGCTCCTCGTCCTCGTAGGCGGTCAGCTCACCGCCGGAGAAACCGAACCTGCGCCGCAGCGCCAGCCCCATCGGGTCGGCCGGGCTGGCCCGGTAGAACGGCCTGGACACCGGGGCGCGCCAGTCGATCACGACCGGCCGGCCGTCGGGATCGTGCACGTGCCGCCGGCCGATGTGGAACTGCTCCCCGGCCACCGCCTCCGGGCGGAACCCGCCCGGATCGCCGCGGCCGGTGGCCGGCTGCGCGCCGCCGGCCGTCACCTCGCCCGGCTCGCCGCCGGGCGCGTAGTCGAGCCGGCCGAAGAACAGCGGCGTGTCGGGCAGGTCGACCAGCGCCTCGGCCCGGCGGTACAGGTCGGCCTTCAGGTATTCCTCGGAGACCGGGTCGCCGCCGAGTGCCCGGAGCGAGAGCACGTTGTCGCGCATGACCCGCAGGTACTCCCGCGAGCTGCGCAGGTGTTCCCGCTCGCCGAGCAGAACGGGATCGTCGTCGTCGGTGGCCGGGGCGGGATGACCGGCTCGGGCCGGTCCGCTGGCCGCGGGCATGGCTGCACCTCCGTGGGTCTTGCACGGCGCCGTGACACAAGGGCCAAAGACATTAGCAAAGACACCCGGGGTCAGTCATCTGAGTTTCCGCGCGGCCGGGCCGGCGCGGGCTACCAGCTCCAGGTGAAGCCGGCCACGGTCCTCTCGATGAACCTCAGGTACCGGTGCACCGAGTGCTGGGCGTCGAGCGTGACCTGCTCCCGTTCGATGATGTCTCCCTCGACCCCGTCCCAGGTCGCCCACCACACGCTGGCGGGCAGCCGTTCCGGATGGAACTCGACGCGCATGTCGAAGTTCTCCATCCGGCCCATGACCGCGCGCCGGTACTCGCGCTCCTGCCGGTCGGTCGGGTCGCCCGGGTACTGGTACGTGATCCAGTACTCGAGCGTGGTGGTCTCTCCCGCATCCAGAGTGCGGGCCAGCGTGATGTAGGTGATGAACAGGTCATCGCCGACCTGATACAGGTCACCGGTCAAGTCGGTGCAGCCCTGCCCGACTTCGAGCGTCAGCGCCTTGGTGTCGTACAGGAACGGGATCCGGTCCAGCCCGTCCGCGATGGCCTCGATGACCTGCAGGGTCCGCGTGCGGGACGGCAGGCCCTCAGCCCCGACCGTGACGTGATCATGCAGGGAGAGCGTCTGGTGACGGCGCGGCCCGATGGCCGCCTGCAGTTCCTGCTCGTTCCGCGGCGTCATCGGCCGCGGGCCGGACAGCACGCTGATCGTGCCCGAGCCCTCCCACAGCCGCCAGAGCCGGTCCGCCTCGGCGTCGGAGAACCCGAACGCGTCGATGAACAGCGACAGAGTGGACCGGCTCAGCAGCCGGCCGGACAGCGCCCGGGACACGGTGTCCTTGAGCTGGTGCGGCAGCACGTCCCCGTCGCCGGGCACTCGGGGATAGCTCCACAGCCTGCGGGCCAGCACCTCGGCCACGGCGAGCTGCGTTATATCGCCCGATCTGGCCCTGACCACGTGCTGCTCCCACAGCCGCCGGTATCCGCCCGGCCGCTGGAGCAGTTCGTGCAGGTAAGCGGATGCGGCCCGGCGCCCGGCCGCTGCGGGGGTCTCGCTCACCGTTCTCGGTCCTCGCCTGTGCGAACTAAGTGCGACATCTAGCAGCTACCTTACGGGCATGCCCCGAACCTAGGTGGCAAGCCGGTAATAGGGGGGCGGGCCCGTCGCGACTGCGGCGGGCCCGACACATGTCAGGCGGCCCCGGCGCGGCGGATCAGAACAGCACCGACATGAACGTGCCGGCCTCGGTGAATCCCACCCGCCGGTACGCGGCGCGCGCCGGGAGATTGAAGTCGTTGACGTACAGCGACACGACCGGCGCGACCGACTTCAGCGCCGCGGCCACGACGGCGGCCATGCCGCGCGTGGCGTGCCCGCGGCCGCGCAGTTCCGGCGGCACCCACACCCCCTGCACCTGGCACGCCTGCGGGGTCACCGCGCCGATCTCGGCCTTGAAGATCACCTGGCCGTCCTCGATCCGCGCGTACGAGCGGCCGGACCGGATCAGTTCGCCGACCCGCGCCCGGTAGGCCGCTCCCCCGTCCGGGCCGACCGGGGACACCCCGACCTCCTCGGTGAACATCGCGATCGACGCGGGCAGGAGGGTGTCCACCTCGTCCGGGCGGACCAGGCGCACCAGCGGATCGGGCGGGGCCACCGGGTCGCCGGAGATGGCCATGACCGGCTGCGCGGCCCGGATCTCGCGGGGCCGGCCCCAGTACGGCGACAGCAGCGCCCAGAGTTCCTGTACCTGGTCGGCGGGCCCGACGATCGACGAGCAGCGGCGGCCCTGCAGCCGGGCGCGCTCCGCGAACGCCGCGACGGCTCCCGAGGTGGCGGCGACCGGGACGAGGTTGGCGCCGGAGTAGCACAGCGACGTCATCCGCCCGGACTCCAGGTAGCCCCACATCTGAGCGCCGAGCCGGCCCGGATCCACCCCGGCAGCATGAACCCGCGAGCTGACGAAGACGTTTGTGACCGCATCGCGGTCGCAGATGTCCAGCACCTCGTCCAGATCGCGATCATTCAGCAGGCGCAGCGATGACGACCGCCATGCCCTGGTGCGCAGCACGCTCCCCAGCGTATCGGCATTGCCTCAGGTGCCGCTGGAGGGCGTCCCCCGCGGGCGCCGCTCAGCTGTTCGGCGTCGGGTCGGGCACCGCCGGGCAGGTCGCGTTGACCAGGCCCGGGTGCTCCGGCAGCGAGCCCGTGGCCAGGTAGCGGTTCAGGTAGCCGTTCACGCATTCGTTCGGCGGGTCGGCGAGCGACTGGCCATGGTTGCCGCCGCCCTCGACGACGACCATCCGGGCGCTCGGCAGCAGCCGGTGCGCGGCCTGGGCCCCGGCGTATGGCGTGGCGGCGTCCAGCGTGCCCTGCAGCATCAGGATCCCCGGCAGCCCGGCGCCCTTGATCTGCAGCGGCTTCGACGGCCCCTTGACCGGCCAGAACGCGCACGCCGCGTTGAACCAGGCGTTGTCCCAGGCTTCGAACGGGGCGGTGGCGTACACCTTCCTGGTCGCCGTGTCCCACGTGGTCCAGCTGCGCGGCCAGTTGACGTCGCTGCACTCCACGGCGTTGTAGACGGCGAACTCGTTCTCGTTCTGGGTGCCCTCCGTGTCGTACTGGGACACCAGCTGGCTGGTCGAGTGACCGTGCAGGTAGGCCGAGAGCGCGGCGGCCAGGCCCGGCCAGTAGCTGTTGTCGTAGCCGCCGATCAGGAACGTGTCGTCGAACTCGTCCGGGCCGATCAGCGGCTGGCCGGACGGCCCGGGGATCGGATTCGCCTCCAGGTCGGAGCGCGCGGCGTACCAGCTGTCGCTGACCTGGGCGGCGGTGGCGCCGAGGTGGTAGACGCTGTCGTACTTGGCCATCCAGGCGAAGAAGGCCTGGATCCGGCCCTCGAACGCGTAGTCCTGCTGGATGTTGTCGGTCCACCACACGCCCCGCGGGTCCACCGTGCTGTCCAGCACCATGCGCCGCAGCCGGTGCGGGAACAGGGTCGCGTACACCTGCCCGATGTAGGTCCCGTACGAATAGCCGAAGTAGCTGATCTTCTGCTGGCCGAGCGCCGCCCGGATCGAGTCCATGTCCCGGGCGATGTTCGCGGTGGTCATGTAGGGCAGCAGCCAGCCGAACTTCTTCTCGCAGTCCGCGGCGTACGTCTTGGCCCGGTTCTCGTTCGCCTGCTCGTCCGCCGAGCCGGCCGGGATGTAGTCGGGCCTGGCCCGGGAGAAGAACGACGGGTCGCAGCTCAGCGACGGCACCGAGGACCCGACCCCCCGGGTGTCGAAGCCGACGATGTCATACTCGGCCGCCACCGAGGGGTCGAGGCCCTGCGCCACGAACGCGGCCAGGCTGAGGCCCTGGCCACCGGGTCCGCCCGGGTTGACCAGCAGCACGCCCTGGCGCTTGCTCGCGGGCGCGCTGGCGGGCACCTGCGACAGCGCCAGCGTGATCTTCCTGCCGTCCGGTCGGCTGTAGTCCAGCGGGACCTGCAGGCTCGCGCACTGCATCGGTGATCCCTGCGCGGTACACGCATGCCAGCTCAGCGCCGACGACGCCGATCCGGCGGGCGCGTCCGACGTCCCGCCCGACGTCGCGCCCGACGTCGCTCCGGACGCCTGGGGCGATGCCCCCGAGCAACCGGCGAGCACCAGGGCCCCGACGGCCACCGCGACCGGCAGGATGCGTCTCATGAGGCCATCCTGCCCGGTATGGGAGACCCGCCGGGCGCGGGCGATCAGGTCTGCGCGGGCTCGGTGTCGCCCGCGAGCTTCATCGCCTCTTCGATCAGGGTCTCGACGATCTGCGACTCGGGCACGGTCTTAACGACCTCGCCGCGGACGAAGATCTGCCCCTTGCCGTTGCCCGAGGCGACGCCGAGGTCGGCCTCGCGGGCCTCGCCCGGGCCGTTGACCACGCAGCCCATGACCGCGACGCGCAGCGGCACGTCCATGCCGTCCAGGGCCGCCGTCACCTCGTCGGCGAGCTTGTACACGTCGACCTGGGCCCGGCCGCAGGACGGGCAGGACACGATCTCCAGGCCCCGGTCGCGCATGCCGAGCGACTCCAGGATCTGGATGCCGACCTTGACCTCCTCGACCGGCGGCGCCGAGAGCGACACCCGGATCGTGTCGCCGATGCCCTCGGCGAGCAGCGCGCCGAACGCCACCGCCGACTTCACCGTGCCCTGGAAGGCGGGGCCGGCCTCGGTCACGCCCAGGTGCAGCGGGTAGTCGCACTTGCTGGCCAGCAGCCGGTAAGCGTTGATCATCACGACCGGGTCGTGGTGTTTCACCGAGATCTTGATGTCGGTGAAACCGTGCTCCTCGAACAGCGAGCATTCCCACAGCGCGGACTCGACCAGGGCCTCCGGGGTGGCCTTGCCGTGCTTGGCCAGCAGCCGCTTGTCCAGGGAGCCCGCGTTGACGCCGATCCTGATCGGGATCCCGGCGTCCGACGCGGCCCGCGCGATCTCGCCGACCTTGTCGTCGAACGTCTTGATATTGCCCGGGTTGACCCGCACCGCGGCGCAGCCCGCGTCGATCGCGGCGAACACGTACTTGGGCTGGAAGTGGATGTCGGCGATCACCGGGATCTGCGACTTGCGGGCGATCTCCGGCAGCGCCTCGGCGTCGTCCTGGGAGGGGACGGCGACCCGGACGATCTGGCAGCCGGCCGCCGTGAGCTCGGCGATCTGCTGCAGGGTGCCGTTCACGTCGGCGGTGACCGTCGTGGTCATCGACTGGACCGAGACCGGCGCCCCGCCGCCGACCGGCACCGCGTTCTTGCCCTTGCCCACCATGAGCTGCCGGGACGCCCGCCGCGCGGCGAGCGGCTCGGGGGGCACGGAAGGCAAACCAAGATCAACAGTCATAACGAGAGTCGCCTCACTGAACGTCGCCTCACTGAACCAGGTGAACCGGGTTGAAGATGTCCGCCGCCATTAGTAGCACGCCAAGCCCGATCAGCAGCACGAACACCCCCACGCTAACCGGTATCAGCCGCTGCAGGTCGACCAGGCCCGGGTCGGGCTTGCCGCGGAGCCGGGCCAGCCAGGCCCGGATCCGCTCGTAGAAGATGACCGCCAGGTGCCCGCCGTCCAGCGGGAGCAGTGGGAGCAGGTTGAACGCGCCGATGAAGATGTTGATCGAGATGACGATCAGCAGCAGGTCCTCGACCGAGTACTCCCAGCCGCCGCCGGACGCCACCGCCTGGCCGGCGATGTCGGCCGCGCCGACCATGCTGCTCACGTTGCCCGCCGGGGTCTTGGACCTGTCCTTGGCGAACAGGTCGGGCAGCGCGGCGGGCAGCTTGGCGACCGCATCGACGGATCCGGTCAGCACCTGACCGAAGGCCGAGCCCGCGAACGTCACGGCGCCGATCGGGTTTGACCGCTGGAAGACGACGGCGTCGCCAATGCCCAGGTAGGAGCCCTTGCGGCCGGGAACGGTGGCCGGCGTGGCGTGAAGGGTCAGCCGGCGGCCGTCTCTGTCTACCGTGACCGGCACCTGGACGCCGGCCGGCGCGTCGCGGATGGCCGTGCCCAGCTGCGTCCAGTTCTGCACCGGCTTGCCGTCGAACGCGACGATCTTGTCGCCCGACTTGATCCCGGCGATCTTGGCCGGGGCCGACCCCAGGTTGTTCTTGCAGGAACCCTGGTCGAAGGCGGAGATGCTGTGCGGCACGCACGGGCTGACCGAGCCGATGATCGTGGTGTTGTTGTCGGCCTGCCCGATGGCGATCGCGAGGAACAGCAGCAGCACGAAGGCGAGCGCGAAGTGCATGAACGATCCCGCGACCATGACGACCGCGCGCTGCCAGGCCGGCTTGTTCCGCATCGAGCGCGGCTCGTCGTCGGGGTCGACCTCGTCCAGGGTCGTCATCCCGGTGATCCGGACGAACGCGCCGAATGGCAGGGCCTTGATCCCGTACTCGGTCTCGCCGCGCTGGGTCGACCAGATCGTCTGCCCGAAGCCAATGAAGAACTGCGTGGCCTTCATGCCGAAGTGCTTGGCCGTCAGGAAGTGCCCGGCCTCATGGAGGATGACGGAAATGAGAATGGCCAGGATGAAGATGACCACCCCGAGCAGGAAGCTCATCCTGCCGTGTCTCCCTCCCGCGTAACGGCCTCAGGCTAGCGACGATCTCCGGTGCCGGTCAGTTCGCGCGCCCGATCCCGCGCCCAGCCGTCAGCGGCGAGTACCTCCTCCAGCGTAACGACGGCGCGGCCCGAACCGTCACGCTCTGAGACTACCTGGGCCACGGTATCTATGATCCCGGGGAAACCGAGCCGGCCGGCCAGGAAGGCGTCCACGCACACCTCGTTGGCGGCGTTGTAGACCGCGGGCGCCGTGCCGCCCGCCGTGCCCACCTCGCGGGCGAGCGTCACGGCCGGGAACGCATCCTCGTCGAGCGGCTCAAACGTCCAGGTGTGCGGCTTCGTCCAGTCCACCGGCCGGGCCGCGCCGGGAACGCGCTCCGGCCAGGCCAGGGCCAGCGCGATCGGGATCCGCATGTCCGGCGGGCTGGCCTGCGCGATCGTCGAGCCGTCGGTGAATTCGACCATGGAGTGGATCACCGACTGCCGGTGCACCACCACCTCAATGGCGTCGAAGCCGATGCCGAATAGCAGGTGGGCCTCGATCAGTTCCAGGCCCTTGTTCACCAGCGTCGCGGAGTTCACCGTGATCACCGGGCCCATGCTCCAGGTCGGGTGGGCGAGCGCCTGCTCCGGAGTGACGTCGTTGAGCTCGTCCCGGCCGCGGTGCAGGAACGGGCCGCCGCTCGCGGTGACCACCAGCCGGCGCACCTCCTCCGCGCGGCCGCCGCGCAGGCACTGGGCCAGCGCGGAGTGCTCGGAGTCCACCGGGACGATCTGTCCCGGCTGGGCCCGGTCCGCGACCAGCGGGCCGCCCATGATCAGCGACTCCTTGTTGGCCAGGGCCAGCACGCGTCCGGCGTCGATGGCCGCGAGCGTGGCGGCCAGCCCGACCGCGCCGGTGACCCCGTTGAGGACGACGTCGCAGGGCCAGGCGGCCACCTCGGCGATCGCGTCGGGCCCGGCCAGGATCTTCGGCAGCTGCGCGGCCCGGCCCGGGCCCGCGGCGCGCGCCGCCTCGGCCTGGATGGCCTGCCGCAGCTCGTCGACGTGCGCCTCGCTGGCCACGGCGACGACCTCGGCCCCGAACTCCACCGCCTGGCCGGCCAGCAGCGCGGCGTTGCCGCCGCCCGCGGCGAGCCCGGCGACACGGAACCGGCCCGGGTTGCTGCGGATGATGTCGGCCGCCTGGGTCCCGATCGATCCGGTGGACCCGAGCACGACCACGTCTCTTGGCTTGTCGCGGGGGGGCTCGCGGTTCTCCATACGTGCATTGTTCCCCACGCCGCGGCCCCGCTCCCCGCCGAGGCGCTCAACCTCGTCGCCACCTCACCGCCCGCACCCCCCGCCACCCAACCCCCTTTCCCCGCGGCCGCCCAGAACCCGGCATAACACGCATAATCCCACGCACGCCGCCGCGATGCGCGATGAACGCCGGGCACCCCGGAAACGTGGGCCACATTCAGGTGGCGGTCTCCGGCGGGCCGCGGATGAGCGGGCGCGGGCGGCGCGTAGCGTGTGAGTGTGATCGGCTCCCCCACTCCCTCGATGACCGCCACCGCCGAACCGATGACCGGCATGGACGGCTGGCGGGACCTGCCCGCGGCCCAGCAGCCGGACTGGCCGGACCCCGCGCGGCTGCGGGCGGTGACCGGGGAACTGGCCGGGCTGCCCCCGCTGGTCTTCGCCGGGGAGTGCGATGTGCTGCGCGGGCGGCTCGCGGCCGTGGCCCGCGGCGAGGCGTTCGTGCTGCAGGGCGGCGACTGCGCGGAGACGTTCGCGGGGGCGACCGCCGACGCGGTCCGGGCCAAGCTGCAGACGCTGCTGCAGATGGCCGTGGTGCTCACCTACGGCGCGAGCGTCCCGATCGTCAAGATCGGGCGGATGGCGGGCCAGTTCGCCAAGCCGCGCTCGCGGGCGACGGAGACCCGCGAGGGCGTGGAACTGCCGGCCTACCGGGGCGACGCGATCAACGGGATCGAGTACACCGCGCAGGCGCGCACCCCCGATCCGGCCCGGCTGCTGCGCGCCTACCACTGCTCGGCGGTGACGCTGAACCTGTGCCGGGCGTTCGCCACCGGGGGTTACGCGGACCTGCACCAGGTGCATGCGTGGAACCAGGACTTCGTCAGGGAGAGCCCGTCCGGGCAGCGCTACGAGCGGCTGGCCGGGGAGATCGACCGCGCGCTGGCGTTCATGCGGGCCTGCGGCGCCGACCCCGAGGAACTGCACGCCGTCGAGTTCTACTCCAGCCACGAGGCCCTGCTGCTCGACTACGAGCACGCGCTGACCCGGCCGGACTCAAGGACCGGCCAGCCGTATGACACATCGGCGCACCTGGTGTGGATCGGCGAGCGGACCAGGGACATCGACGGCGCGCACGTCGAGTTCGCCAGCGGCATCCGCAACCCGGTCGCGGTCAAGATCGGCCCGAGCGCCACGCCGGCCGAGGTGCTCCGGCTCATCGCGAAGCTCAACCCCGATCGCGAGCCCGGCCGGCTGACCCTGATCACGCGGATGGGCGCGGGCCGGATCCGGGACGCGCTGCCGCCGCTGATCCAGGCGGTCCAGGCCGAGGACATCGAGATTCCGTGGGTGTGCGACCCGATGCACGGCAACACCTTCGAGGCGCCGAGCGGCCACAAGACCCGCCGGTTCGACGACGTGCTGGACGAGGTCCAGGGCTTCTTCGAGGTGCACCGCGGGCTCGGCACCCATCCCGGCGGCATCCACATCGAGTTCACCGGCGACAACGTCACCGAGTGCGTGGGCGGCAGCCACGAGATCGTGGCCGACGACCTGTACCGGCGCTACGAGACCGCCTGCGACCCGCGGCTCAACCGCGGCCAGGCCCTCGACCTGGCCTTCATGGTCGCGGAGAGCTACCGGACCCGCCCGGACGCCTGACCAGGCCGGAAGCCCGGACCCTCGCGCCGTGCCGGTGGCCGGACCGGCCCCGGCACGCGCGTCGCGCCGGATGAATGCGCGCGCCGGGTCCTGCTGCACCTGATCGCGGAGACCGCCCAGCACGCCGGGCACGCCGACATCATCAGGGAGTCCCTGGACGGAGCCAAGTCGATGGGCTGACCCCCGGCCTGCCTAGTAGAGGCCGGGTTCCCGAGTGCTGGTGACGGTGACCCCGTGCCCGGCGAGCACCGTGGCCACCCGGTCGGTGTCGTCGGGCGTGATGAGCGGCCGGGTCCGCGTGCCGGCGTAGATCACCAGGCCTGAGTCCTTGCGCGGCCGGCGGATATCGAAGTTCAACCAGTGAACGAAGTCGCTGCTGCCGTAGATGCGCCACTGCCCAAAGAAGCCCAGGTCGATCCGGCGCACCTCGCGGATGGCGGAGTACGGCAACCGCTTGCTGCCGGCCGGGAAGTAGTAGTCACGGATGACCAGCTCCTGATCGGTGCAGATCACCTTGCCGTCGTCGTACTCGGCCGTGGCCATGCCGCTACCGTACCGGGGTGGAGGCCGGCTCCCAGTCGGGCCGCAGCGGCATGCCCGACCTGCCGTTCTCGCCGAGCTTAACGCCGAGCACCTGGTGTAGCTGGATCTGGTTGCGCTCAAAGCCGAGCCGCGAGCCCGCCATGTACAGCCGCCAGACCCGCGCCGTCCCCTCGCCGACCTCGGCCACCGCCTCGTCCCAGTGCTCGTCCAGGTTCGCGCACCAGCCGGCCAGCGTCTTGGCGTAGTGCTCGCGCAGGTTCTCCTCGTGCCGCACCTCGAAGCCGGCGTCGTGCATCAGCGAGACCAGGTACCCGGGCGCCTCGAGCTCACCGTCCGGGAACACGTACCGGTAGATGAACCCGTCCGGCCGCCGGGCGGGCTCGGTGTCGTCGGTGCGGGTGATGCAGTGGTTCAGCAGCCGTCCCTCCGGCTTGAGCTTGCCGTACAGGAAGGCGAAGTAGCCCGGCAGCTGGGCCTTGCCGATGTGCTCGGTCAGGCCGATCGAGCTGACCGCGTCGAAGCCGGTCTCGGGCACGTCCCGGTAGTCCAGGTGCCGGACCTCGGCGAGGTCCGAAAGGCCCCGCTCCTTGATCGCCCGCTGCGCCCACAGCGCCTGCTGCTCGGACAGGGTGACGCCGAGCGCCTTGACGCCGTACTCGCGGGCCGCGTGCATCACCATGCCGCCCCAGCCGCAGCCCACGTCCAGCAGCCGCATCCCGGGACGTAGGCCGATCTTGCGGGCGACCAGGTCGTGCTTGTAGAACTGCGCCTCCTCGAGCGTGGCGTCCTCGGTCGGGTAGCAGGCGCAGGTGTAGGCCATGGACGGGCCCAGCACCCACTCATAGAACGTGTTGGACACGTCGTAGTGGTGCGAGATCGCCGACGCGTCGCGGGCCTTGGAATGCCGCCGGCCCGAGAGCGACCTCCGGCGGACCCGGACCTCCTGCGGGGGCGGCGGTATCCGCGGGACCAGGACTTTCGGCCCGCCCAGCTCGCGCAGCAGCCGAAGCCGCTCCGACCAGCCGATGTCCATGGTCTGGGCCTTGGCCATCCTGGCCAGCGCCGAGTACATGTCGCCGATGACGTCGAGGTGGCCGGACACGTATGCCCGGGCCAGGCCCAGCGCTCCCGGGGCCTGAGCCAGGTAGGACACGGCGACCGGCGACCGGACCGTGATCTTCACTTCCGCGTCGACCGCGCCGGCCTTGCTGCCGTCGTAAGCCTGGAACTCGACCGGGGCGTCCGGCCCGGCCACCGCCTCGAATACGTCCGCCAGTGCCATGCCCGTCTCCTTCGTCACTTCGCGCGAACGCACTTTTCGTACAGTCCGGCCAGCCGGCCGTCTGGGTCATAATCCCGCTTAAGCGCCGCATATTCCGGCCCGTTGTAGAGCGCCCAGAACTCCGGCTCCGGGTAGAACGACGTAGAGTACAGGCCCTTATGCCCGCCGAGCGCGGTCACCTCGTCCTCGATCTGCCGGTTGTAGTGGCCGTCGCCGGCGCCGGGCGGCAGCGCGACCGTGCCCCAGAAGCCGAAGTTCACGTAGACCTGGCCCGGCCGCAGCGGGTACAGCGGCCAGGTCCGCTCCCCGCGCAGCCGCAGCGGGCACATCCAGACCGGGCTCATGCCCACCTTCTCGGCAAAGAAGCGCAGGAACTCGGCGCCGCGCTCGACCGGGATCTCGACGTCCTGGATCACGTCCTCGTGCGCCGGGCGGCCGCGGCGGGCGTTCACGGCGGCGGACAGCTGGTGCCTGCGGTCGAACGCGACGAGCTTGCGGTAGGTGTCCGAGCGCCGGTACCGGCGCGGCCAGGCCCGGCGGATCAGCGGGTTCTGCACGCCGAACGGCCGCGAGCACCAGAACCAGTCGGTGTCCCAGCGCCACAGGTAGTCGCGGATGGTGAGGAAATCCTCTTTCGGGCCGCGGATCGACTGGTAGTAGACCCGCTCCCGGGTGTAGTCGCTGAGCCACGGCGCCACGTCGCTGAACGCCCCGACGGTCAGGTACATCTCGTCGAGGCTGAACGCGGTGCCGTCCACGAAATCGGCCCGGTGCCCGCCGAGGCTGCCGTGCCGCGCGATCTGCGCGACCGCGTCCATGCACGCCTCCGGCGTGTCGAAACGGAAATGGCGCAGGTGAACGAACGGCGAGACCGGCTCAAGCTCGATGGTGAGCGCCAGCGCGTAGCCGAGCGTGCCATAGGAGTTCGGGAAGCCCCGGTAGAGCGCGGCGTGCTCGTTGGTGTCGCTGGCCCGCACCACCTGCCCGTCGCCGGTGAGGATCTCGATCTCGGTCACCGACTCGTGCGGCATGCCGCTGCGCAGCGAACTGGACTCGATGCCGAGGCCGGTCACCGCGCCGCCCAGCGTGATCGTCTTCAGCTGGGGCACGACCAGCGGCATCAGGCCATACCGGAGGGTGGCGTCGGCCAGGTGCTCGTAGGTCGTCATCCCGCCGACCAGCGCCGTGCGCGACCCCGGGTCGATGCACAGCACGCGGTCGAAGGCCGACACGTCGAGCTGGCCCGGAGGTGGTGCGGCGGCCGTACCCCCGGACCGGGACCGGGACCGGGTGGCGGGGCCCGCGTCCCGGAACCGGAACAGGTTCGAGGTTCGCTTGGCCAGGCGGACCGGGCTGCCGGGCGGGATCGCGGCGTAGGCCCGCTGCAGCGCGGCCACGGCCGTCAGGTAATCCGCGGGCCGGGCGGCCGGTGCCGGGGGGCCGGGCGGCGCGGGCCGCGTCCCATGCGCATCCGGATCCGTCATGCCTGTGACGTCGGTCACCCAGCCTCCCGTGAGCTCGCCTGGGCCCGGACCGGGCCTCACCGCGAGAATGCACGGCGGACGGCGGATGAGCAAGTTCGCCGCCCGGCGACGGCCCGGTGGACGGCCACCTCGCGGCCGGGCCGGCCGGGCTTGAGCGAGCCGAAGGGGCGCGGCGTCGCCTCGAGGCGGGAGCGAGGGAGCTTGGGACGGAGCACGAGGGAAGGGGGCCTCTCGGCGCCCCGGAGGCGAGCGACGCAAAGCGCAGCCTAGAGTGGCCGGCATGCGGATCGCGCTGATCAACTCCGGCCTTGGCCTGCTCGCGGCGGCCGCCGAGCTGCACCGCCTCCGCCCGGACGCGGACCTGGTGCTCGCCATGGACCCGGACGGGATGCCCTGGGGGCCGCGCACGCCCGGCGACATCGCCGCCCGGTCGCTCGCCGCCGCCCGGGCGGCCGCGGCGCTGCGGCCCGACGTGCTGGTGTTCGCGTGCAACACCGGCACCGTGCACGCCATCGGGGCGCTGCGGGCCGAGTTCGAGCCGGCCATCCCGGTGATCGGCACCGTGCCCGCGATCAAGCCCGCCGCCGCGCAGAACGACCGGGTCGCCATCTGGGCCACCGTCGCCACCACGGCCAGCGACTATCAGCGCCGGCTCATCGCCGACTTCGCCGGCTCGGCGCGGGTCACCGCCGTCGCGTGTCCCGGCCTGGCCGACGCGGTCGACGCCGGGGACGAGGCGGGGACCGGGGCCGCGGTGGCGCTGGCCGCCTCACGCACGCCGGACGACTGCCAGGCCATCGTGCTCGGCTGCACCGAGTACGAGCTCGCCGCGGGCCTGATCGGCGCGGCGCGGCCGAACGCGACCCTGTTCCGCTCGGCTCCGGCCGTGGCCGCGCAGGCGCTGCGGCGTGCCGCGGCGACGGGGACAGAGCGGGCCGACAGGGCCGACAGGCCCGCGGGCCAGATGGGGACGGTACGGGTGCTGCTCAGCGGCCGGCGGGCGGACCTGCCCGCCGCGGCGCTGAGCTATCCCGAGGGCCGGCTGCTCGCCGCCCTGGCCGCCGACCGCGAGCCCGAGCCGGCGTAGAGCTCGCTCAGCATGGCGACGGCCGCGTGCGTCGACGGATGCGGATCGTGCCGGCGCCAGATCACCCGCACGCTGATCGGCGGGGCGTCACGCAGCGGCCGGAAGACCACGCCGTCGCGCCGGTACTGGGTCGTGGTGCCCTCGGGGGTGATCCCGACGCCGTTCCCGCCGGCGATGAGCGACAGCCAGTCGTCGATGTCGCGTGTGTCGCGGACCTCGGGCTGAGCCCCGGGCGGCCACAGGTCCGGCGTGGTGGTCCCGGTGCGCCGGTCGACCAGCAGGGTCCGCGCCGGTATCTCGTCCAGCCCGATGGAGCGCCGGGCCGCCCACGGGTCGTCGGCCGCGAGCGCGCAGTAGCGGCGTTCCCGCCCCACGACGGCGCCCTCGAAGCGCTTGCCGTCCACGGCGGTGCGCATGACCGCGATGTCGCACAGGCCCTCCGCCAGCCCGCCGGTGGCCGAGTTGGTGCGGATCAGCTGCAGCTCGACCTCCGGGTACCGGTCGGCCCAGCGGCGCTGGAACTCGCGGGTGTGCCGCCCCATGGCGGCCCACGCGTGCCCGATGCGCAGCCGGGTGTGCCCGGTGGTCGCCTCGGCGATCAGGTTGTCGGCCGCCGCCAGCACCTGCCTGGCCTGGGCCAGAGCGTGGACCCCGGCCGTGGTCGGGGCGATGCTCCGGCTGGTGCGGTGCAGCAACTGGACCCCGAGGACCTGCTCCAGGGCGATCAGGTTCCGGGAGACCGCCGCCTGCGAGACGCCGAGCTCGATCGCGGCGTCGGTGAAGCTGCCCGCGTCCACGATGGCCACCAGGCAGCGCAGGTGCCGCAGCTCCAGATCCATAACCAGATCGTATAGCTGCTTCGATCCATGCATTTTGCGTATGAGTTGCCCCGGTCCATGCTCGTGCCATGACCACCATCCCGACGCGCGGGCGGCAGGCCGGGGTCGCGCTGATGACCGGCAGCGCCCTGTCCAATCAGCTCGGCGCCGCCAGCGCGGCGCTGGCCTTCCCGGCGCTCGGGCCCGCCGGGGTGGTCGCGATCCGGCAGTGGGTGGCCGGCGCCGTGCTGCTGAGCGCGGTGCGGCCGCGGTTCAAGACGTTCACCCGGCGCCAGTGGGGCGCGGTGGTCGCGCTCGCCCTGATCTTCGCCGTTATGAACCTGTCCCTGTACACGGCGGTCGACCGGGTCGGGCTCGGGCTGGCGGTGACCCTGGAGTTCCTCGGCCCGCTGTCGGTCGCCCTGCTGGCCTCGCGCCGGGCGGTCGACCTCGGGTGCGCGCTGATCGCGGGCGCGGGCGTGGTCACGCTGGCCCGGCCGCAGCCGAGCACCGACTATGCCGGGATCGCGCTCGCCCTGCTGGCCGCCGCCTGCTGGGCTGCCTACATCCTGGTCAGCCGGGTGGTGGGCGCCCGCCTGCCGGGCTCCCAGGGCCCCGCGGCGGCGGCCACGCTGTCGTCTTTGCTGTATGTTCCGGTCGGCATCTGGGCGCTGGCCAGCCACCCGGTGACGGCGGCGGCGCTGGGCCGGGCGGCCGCGGCGGGCCTGCTGTGCTCGGCGGTGCCGATGGTCGCCGACCTGCTCGCGCTGCGCCGGGTCCCGGCCCGGCGCTACGGCGTGTTCATGAGCGTCAACCCGGTGTTCGCCGCGCTGACCGGCCTCGTCGTGCTGGGCCAGGCGCTGCCGCCGGCCGACTGGCTCGCGATCGCCGCCATCGTGGCCGCCAACGCGGTCAGCGTCGCCGCGGGCGGCCGGGGCGCGTCATCCGCCGTAGCTGGCCTCGACCTCTTCCGGGGTCATCGGGAGGCGCGCCGCGGACGGCGGCAGGCCCGCGTCGAGCGCCTGCGCGAGCAGGCGGGCCATCGAGTACTCCGGGTCGGCGGCCAGGGCCCGGGCGATCGCGATGTTGGCCAGCGCGCCCTCGCCGGACTGCCAGGCGGTGAACGCCAGCAGCGAGGCGGGCGCGGGCACGTAGCGCTGGCCCGCGTGCCGGACCAGGTCGGTCCACAGTAACTGGTGCTGCGCCCGGAACCCCGGCTCCATCCGGGCCCAGGCGTCGTCGCGCACCCGCAGGTCGGGCAGCGTCACCGTGAGCCAGGCCAGGTAGTCGTGGTCGGTGATCCGGCCGCTGCCGCGATAGGTGCCGATCGCCTCCCGTACCGCGGCCCGGCCGGCGTCGACGACCAGCCGCCGGCCCTCGCGGGCGTCCGCCGCGGACGCGGCCAGCTCCTCGGCCCGGCGCAGCGCGCGCTCGGTGGCCCGGGCCATCGACTCGGCCACCGGGCCGTCCAGCGGCGCCAGCGAGGCGGCCAGCGACGCCCGGTCGGGGCGGGCCGTCATCCCGGCCGCGTCCAGCGCGGCGGCGGCCGGGTGCCCGGCCCCGTCGAACGGCACCCCATCGGGCGGGCAGCAGGCCGGGTCCTGGCACACGTACGACCAGTACCGGCCGTTCTCGACCCGCAGCAGGTCGCGCAGCCCGATCCGGGCACCGGCCAGGGCCGAGCGGACCGGCTCGGCGGCCGGCGTGACCAGGCGGCCCGGGCCGTACCCGGCGACGATGGCCGTCTTGATCCGGCGCCTGGCCAGCACCGCGGCCGCGTGCTCGGCGATGTCCTTCGACCCCGCGGGGTCGGGCGGGTCGGGCAGGTCGTAGCGGAACGCGAGCACGACCCGGCCGCGGCGCGCGTCCAGGCCGACGACCACCAGGCTGCGGTCCGGGTGGAACCCCAGCAGGTGCGGGACGACGGCCAGGAAGCCGGCCACGGAGCCGACCCTGATCCTGGATTCCGCCGCGGCTGACCGGGCGGACTTGGCGGCGACGGCCCGGGCCGGCGCGGACTGAGCGGCGGTGCTGCGCGGGGACTCGTCACCCGCTGGCTTGTTGGCTGTCATGCCCGCAGGCTGCGATCCAGGGCCCGGATCGCGCGACCGGAATATAGCCCGGGACGGTGCGTAACAAAATCCGGCCCACAACCCGGGGAAAACCGGTTGACGCGTGCCCTCGGGCGCGGTGACCGCGCTGGCCCGGACCGCGGGCGCTCAGCCGGCGGGCTTGAGGCCGATGCGCCGGTACAGGTGGCCCGCGTTCCCGGCGCTCAGGATCTCGGTGAAGTGGCTCTGGAAGTAGGCCCGGAGCTGCGGCGTCCAGGCGACGCGGTGGTTGTTCAGCCCGGACAGCCACACGTACTGGGCGTGGTCGAAGGCGTAGGTCCAGACCGCGTCCACCCGCGCGTACCGGGCCGCGCCGGTCTCCGGGTCGCGGCCGTGCGAGTAGGCGTAGTTCGTGCCGGTGGCGTCGAGGAGCAGCGAGCAGCCCGGCACGTCCGAGACCAGGCGGTTGGCCATGACCGCGAACGAGACCTCGTCGGCGAGCAGGCAGGACCCGGGCGGGATCAGCCGCTGCGCGTGGGTGACCACCGACAGCTTCAGGTGCGGGGCGTTGTGCGTCTCCCAGCCGAACTGGACCACCGCCATGCACAGGATGGCCAGCCCGGCCAGGAAGGTCGCCCCCCACAGCAGGACCGGCGGGGTGCCGTCGCCGCCCACGCCGGCGGCGCCGCCGCCACCGGCGTCACCGGCCGCCGCGTCCCCGCCGAAGACCAGCCGGATGTCGCGCACCAGCGCCGACAGCGCCAGCCCGATGGCCATGGCCAGGAACGGGGCCAGGAACGCGGCGAAGTGGTAGTGGAACTGGTCGGACCAGAAGAACGCCAGGACGATCAGGCCGGACGCGGCGAGGGCGAACAGGTCGAGCACCGGCGGCAACCGCCAGGTGAGCAGGAAGCCCAGGGCGACGCTGCCCGCCACGACGGCCACGATCAGCAGCACGGCGCCGATGACGAGCAGGTGCGTCGGGTGCTTCACGTCGGCCAGCCCGGACATGTCGGCCAGCCGGATCCAGAGGTTGGCCCGGGTGGCGCCCGGCCGGTCGCCGATCTGGGCCACGATCGTGGCCTCATAGAACTGGTGCGGGGCGAGCGCCGCGAACGGGATGACCGGGACCAGGAATCCGGCGGCCACTCCGCCGGCGTAGGCGAGCAGCCGGCGCGGCCGGCGCAGGGCCAGCACCGCGACGACGAGCACGGGAAAGATGGCCCACGGCTCGACCGCGCCGCCGAAGCCGAACGCGACGCCGCCCCAGATCAGGCGGCGCCTGCTGGTCGTGAACCCGTCGCGGTCGAACACCGCCAGCGCCCCGATCAGGCAGAACAGGACCAGCCAGGGCTCGACGAGCACGGTCTTCGCGGCCTGGATGCTGTCCGGGTAGACGGCCATGAGCCCGCACACGATGATCGTGGCCAGCACGCCGCGGTGGCGCACCAGCAGGCCGGCCAGGGCCACGGCCACCGCCCCGGCCAGCGCGGTCAGGATCCGGCCGATGGCCATGCCCCAGGCGGTGCCGGTCGCCTTGCTGACCAGCGCGACCGGGACCATCAGCAGCGTGATCCCCGGCGGCTGCACGATCAGGAAGTCCTTGTAGGGCAGGTCCCCGTGCACCAGGCGCACGGCGCTGCCGAAGTAGGGACCGTCGTCGTACTCGTTGACGCTGAGCAGGAACCCCGGGCGGCTGAGCTGGTACAGGCGCAGCCCCAGCGCCAGCACCGCGGCGACCACGATGATCACGGTCACCGGCGTGGTCAGGCCGGCCCGGCGCAGCGGCGACGCGGTCGCGGACGCGCCCTGCGGCTCACCGGAGCCCGGGCTGGCGATCGTTCCGCTTGGCGTCGTTCCGCTCACAGGTGGCTACCTTCTGCAGGGCCGCTCGGGACCCCCAGATGCTACCCCGTGGCCGGTTCCCGGGCTGGCCAGGCCGCGATGTTCGGCCGGGCGGCCGTCACAGGCTCACCCCGAGGAGCGCGTCGACCGTGTCCCGGACCAGCCCGGCGGGTTGCCCGCCCCCGGCCCCGGCGCCGCCCAGCACGGCGTCGGCCCAGGCGTCGACCACGGCCAGCGCGCCCGGCGCGTCCAGGTCGTCGGCCAGCCGCTCCCTGACCCCGCCCAGCACGCCATCGCCGGGCGAGCCCGCCTCGAGCACGCCCGATGCCGGGCGGGGCCCGGCACCCGCGCCCGGCCCGGCCGCGGCGAGGGCCGCGCGCCACCGGTCCAGCCGTTCCTGCGCCGCCGCGAGCCCGGCGTCCGTCCAGTCCCAGTCCTCGCGGTAGTGGTGGGCGAGGACGGCCAGCCGGATCGCCATCGGGTCGGTGCCGGCCTCCAGCAGCCGGGACACGAACACCAGGTTGCCCTGGGACTTGGACATCTTCGCCCCGTCCAGCCGGACCATGCCCGCGTGCGCGTAGTGCCGGGCGAACACCGGCTCGCCGGGCCCGGCCAGCTCGCCCAGCGCCAGCCGGGCGTGCGAGGCGCTCATCTCGTGGTGCGGGAAGATCAGGTCGGTACCCCCGGCCTGGACGTCGAACGTGACCCCCAGGTACTCGGTGGCGATCGCGGCGCATTCCACGTGCCAGCCCGGCCGGCCCGGGCCGAACCCGGACGGCCACGACGGCTCGTCCGGCCGCGCGGCCAGCCAGACCAGCGGATCCAGCGGGTCCTTCTTTCCCGGTCGGCCCGGGTCGCCGCCGCGCTCGGCGAACAACTCGGTCATGGTCGCGGCGTCGAGCCCGGACACCGCGCCGAACGACGGATCGGCCGACCGGGTCAGGTACATGTCCCCGTCCAGCTCGTACAGGTCACCGTGATCGCCCAGCCGCTGGCTCAGCCGCTCGATGATCGGCAGCGCCTCGACCGCGCCGATGTAATGCGCCGGCGGCAGCGCGCGCAGCGCCTCCATGTCGCCCCGGAACAGCGCGATCTCCCGGTCGGCCAGCTCCCGCCAGTCCTCCCCGTCCCGGGCCGCCCGCTCGAGCAGCGGATCGTCCACGTCGGTAACGTTCTGCACGTAGCGGACCTCGTGCCCGGCGTCGTGCCAGGCCCGGACCAGCAGGTCCCAGGCCAGGAACGTGGCCGCATGCCCGATGTGCGTGGCGTCGTACGGCGTGATCCCGCACGCGTAGAGCGTCGCCGTAGGCCCGGCCGCCGCCGCCACAAGCTCGCCGCCGACGTCGGCGATCTTCGTTTCCGGGCCCCGTCCGGGCAGTTCGGGAACGCGCTCACCGCGCCAGGAGTCCATAGGCGTCAGGCTATCGCTGCCCCGAGAGCGGCAGATCGCTCAGGTTACGACGATCATCCGGCCGCCGCGCCAGCCTCAGACCGGGCCGGTGGCCTGCTCGAACGCGAACGCCAGGGCGATCAGCCGCGGTTCGCTCCAGGCCGGCCCGGACAGCAGCAGCCCGACCGGGAGGCCGCCGACCCGGCCGGCCGGGACCGTGATCGACGGGTACCCGGTCACCGCGGCCGGCCCGGAGGTGGAGAACTCGTGCAGGTCGCCGAGCAGGTGATCGGTCAGCCGGGCCGGCCCGCCGGTGAGCGAGACCACCGCGTCCAGCCGGTGCTCGTTCAGGGCCCCGTCGAGGGCGGCGCGGGCCAGCCGCCGGGCGTCGCCGCGGGCGGCCAGGTAGCCGGGATCGTCCAGATCGCCGCTGGTGGCCTCGGCCCGCTCGAACAGGTCCTGGCCGAAGTAGGCCAGCACCCGGCCGGCGTGCGCGGCGTTGTAGCCGATGAGCTCGGCCAGGGTCCCCGGGTGCTCGCCGGGCCCGGGCAGCGCGGCCAGGTAGGTATTCAGGTCGTGCTTGAACTCGTGCAGCAGCGCGACGAGCTCGGGTTCTCCCGCCTCGTCCGCGCCCGGCAGCGGAACCGGGTCGATCACCTCGGCGCCGCCCGCCCGCAGCCGGTCCACCGCCACGTCGAGCACGGCGGCGGTGGCCGGGCCGGCCGCCCTGGAGCCGTCGCGCCAGATCCCGAGCCGGGCGCCGGCCAGCGCGCCCGGGTCCAGGTACCCGGTGTAATCGGCGGGCCGGCTCGCCGCCCCGGCGGTCGCCTGGTCGGCCGGGTCCGGGCCGGCCAGCACGCCGAGCAGGGCCGCGGCGTCGGCGACGCACCGCGTCATCGGCCCCGCCGTGTCCTGAACCGTCGATATCGGCACGATGCCGCCCCGGCTGACCAGGCCGACCGTCGGCTTCAGGCCGACCACGCCGCACGCGCTGGACGGGGAGACGATCGAGCCGTTGGTCTCGGTGCCGACCGCGAGCGGCGCCATGCCAGCCGCGACCGCCGCCGCCGAGCCGGAACTCGAGCCGGACGGGTTGCGCCCGCTGCCGTGCGGGTTCACGGTCTGGCCGCCGAGCGTGCTCCAGCCGCTGCTGGACCGGGTCGAGCGGATGTTCGCCCACTCGGACAAGTTGGCCTTGCCCGCGATCACCGCGCCGGCCGCGCGCAGCCGTGCGACCAGGAAGGCGTCACCGGACTCGGCATCGGCCAGGGCGGGCGAGCCCGCGGTGGCGGGCAGCCCGGCCGCCGCGATGTTGTCCTTGATCAGCACCGGGATGCCCTCGAGCGGGCCGCGGGCCGCCCCGCGGGCACGGGCCGCGTCGCTGGCGGCGGCCTGGTCCAGCACGTCCGGGCTGACCGTGATCACCGCGCGCAGGTCCGGGTTGAGCCGTTCGGTCCGGCCGGCGTAGAACGCGGTGAGTTCGGCGGACGTCAGCGATCCGGACTCCAGGGCCTGGCGCAGCCCCGCGACCGTGGCTCGGCCCGCCTCGATGCCCGAGCCGCCGATCCGCTCGGTCAGCGATTCCGTCAGCGATTCGGCCAGCGCCTGCAGCGATCCGTCTCCCGACACGTGCTGAACGATACGGCCGACGCCGGCCTGGGCGGAATCCCGGGCCGCCCGGCGGGAACCACCGGCATGACCGACGCGCCCGCGCAGTCCCTACACTCGCGGGTGTGAACATGAGCATCGGCCGCCTCGACGCGGTACCGGCCCGCGGCCGGCCCGACCTGCTGGCGCCCGCCGTCGCCGAGGCATTGGCGGCCCTGAACGGCAAGCTGCCCGCCGACGCGGTGGGCGTGGCCGAGATCGATCCCGAGCTGGCCGACACGGCCGCGTTCTGCGAGCGGTACGGCGTGGCGCCGGACGAGTCGGCCAACTGCGTGGTGGTGGCGGGCCGGCGCGACGGCGAGACCCGGTTCGCCGCGTGCGTGGTCCTGGCCACGACCAGGGCCGACGTGAACGGGCTGGTGCGGCGGCAGCTCGACGTGCGCAAGGCCTCGTTCGCCGCCACCGACGTCGCGGTCAGCGAGACCGGCATGGAGTACGGCGGGATCACGCCGATCGGCCTGCCCGCGCACTGGCCGTTGTTCATCGACGCCGCGGTCGCGGCCTGCCCGCGGGTGGTGATCGGCAGCGGCGTGCGGCGGTCCAAGCTGACCCTGCCCGGCGAGGCGCTCGGCCGGCTGCCCGGCGCCGAGGTGCTGGAGGGGCTCGGCCGCTAGCGCCGCGTTACGGAATCCAGGACACGCGGCCGTGCAGCGCCGCGTAGCCGACGAACGTGACCGTGTCGATCAGGGTGTGCGCGATGATCAGCGGGGTGACCCGGCCCCAGCGCCGGTACAGGTAGCCGAAGATCAGGCCCATGACCGCGTTCCCGATGAACGCGCCGAAGCCCTGGTACAGGTGGTAGGAGCCGCGCAGCACGGCGCTGCACACGATCGCCTTCCACGGGTTCCAGCCGAGCTGGTCCAGCCTGCGCAGCAGGTAGCCGATGACCAGGATCTCTTCCAGGATCCCGTCATGCGCGGCGGACAGGACCAGGACCGGTATCCGCCACCAGACGGCCGGCAGCGACTCGGGTACCACGGTCAGGCTGAGCCCGAGATGGAACGCGGCCAGGTACAGGCCCAGGCCCGCCCCGCCGATGACCGCGGCCAGCACCGCGCCCCGCGCCGTGTCGAGGGCGGGCTGGGTGGTGTCCAGGCCCATGTCTCTCGGCCCCTCGCCGGTCCGGGCCAGCAGGTAGAACACCAGCACCACCGGGGCGAGCGCCTCGGCGATGCTGGCCAGCTGCAGGGCCAGGTCGAGCCAGCTGTTGGTGGCCAGCGGGCCGACCAGCTGGGCCTGCTGGCTGCTCAGGGACTGCCGGGCCAGCAGCGAGCCGACCAGGCTGAGCAGGGCGTTCAGCGCGCTCGCGCCGAGCGAGACCGCGAACACGCAGAACAATTCCCACCGGATCATCCGATCCGATGGCAGGCGTAGCCTGGTACCCTCCCCGAGTGCCACGTGAGGACTCTAATCGGTACCGCGGGGTCCTACCTTCGGCGTCAGTCCCGCCCGCGCGGCCGGCCCAGCCGGGTCCGCCGGGGGGCCTGCCAGGCACCTGCTGATCCTGTGGGGAACTGTGGACACGAGCGAGCCGACGGGCCGGCCGGGCCGCGGAACCGGCTCGGCCGCCGGCGGGCCGGCGGGACCAGGCACCCGGCCCGCCCCTGACCTGGGCTCGTCGCAGCCCGCTCCCGAGGCCGCACCGCGCTCGCTCAGCTCCCGGCCGGTGCTGCGGCATCTGGCCCTGCTCGCCGTCTACCTGGTCGCCGGGATCGCGCTCACCTGGCCCGACGCCACGTACCTGACCGGGCACCGGCTGCCCGCCGTGCGCGACGTCGCCAGCTACGTGTGGGATCTGTGGTGGACCGCGCACCAGGTCGTGCACCTGGGCAACCCCTGGTTCACCGGCCACATGGCCGCGCCGGTCGGCATCCAGCTCGGCTTCGACA
>Ga0335075_10003478_pt1 | contig 24979 bp, 18 predicted proteins | sample Lox_Sample_24_FD_206723 | JGI IMG/M metagenome (GOLD analysis project Ga0335075, IMG submission 206723) | Soil microbial communities from Loxahatchee National Wildlife Refuge, Florida, United States - Lox_Sample_2.4 | ecosystem: Environmental > Terrestrial > Soil > Wetlands | place: USA...
CGCTTCGCAGCCGCCGTCGCCGACAACCACGCAACACTCGCTACCGGGCGCCCGCTACGGCTTACCCGGGCCGGACTTGCACCGGCTGGACCACGCCAGCTTGCCTGGCGCACAAGCAATCTCGGTCAACTGGCGCACGCTCGTCTGAGCGCCGCTCGACCGAGATTGCTTCGTCGCTTCGCTCCTCGCAATGACATGGGGAACGCAGCCGCGTACGTCGGTCATTCAGCGGGTTGGTATTACAGGATGAACCGGCTCAGATCGCCCTTCTGCGCCAATGGAGCGACGCGCTCGTTCACATAGGCCGCGTCCACCACGATCGTCTCGCCCGCCCGGTCGGTGGCGGTGAAGCTGATCTCCTCCAGCAGCCGTTCCAACACCGTGTGCAGGCGGCGGGCGCCGATATTCTCCACCCGGTCGTTGATGTCGGCGGCAAGCTGCGCCAGCGCATCCACCGCATCGTCGGTGAACGACAGTTGCACTTGCTCGGTCTCCATCAGCGCCGCGTACTGCTTGATCAGCGAATGCTCCGGCTCGGTCAGGATGCGGCGCAGGTCGTCGCGGGACAGGCCGGCGAGCTCCACCCGGATCGGCAGGCGGCCTTGCAGTTCGGGCAGCAGGTCCGACGGCTTTGCCAGGTGGAACGCACCCGAGGCGATGAACAAGACGTGGTCGGTCTTTACCGGGCCGTACTTGGTGCTGACCGTGGTGCCTTCGATCAGGGGGAGCAGGTCGCGCTGCACGCCCTCGCGCGATACGTCGCCACCGCGGAAGCCGCCTTCCATGGTGCGGGCGCAGACCTTGTCGATCTCGTCGATGAACACGATGCCGTTGTTCTCGGCGTGCGCCACCGCGTCCTTGGCGATGCGGTCGTTGTCGAGCAAGCGGTCGGCTTCCTCGGCTTCGAGCAAGCGGCGCGCGGCTTCGACGGTGACGCGGCGTTTCTGCTGCGGACGGCCGAACATGCCCTTCATCATCTCGCCGATGTTGATCACCTGGCCGGGGGGCATGCCCGGGATATCGAGCTGGCCGATCGGCATCCCCTGCGGCTCGGACACCTGGATCTCGATCTCCTTCTGCTCGAACTCGCCGTTGCGGAGCATGCGGCGGAATTTCGAGCGCGTGTCGGCCGCGGCGCCTTCGCCGACCAGGGCGGTGATCAGGCGTTCTTCCGCCGCCAGCTCGGCCTTTGCCTGCACCTCCTTGCGGGAGGCGTCGCGCAGCATGTTCAGGCTGGCTTCCACCAGGTCGCGGGCGATGCTTTCCACGTCACGCCCGACATAGCCCACTTCGGTGAATTTCGTGGCTTCGACTTTCAGGAACGGCGCCTGCGCCAGCTTGGCCAGGCGGCGTGCGATCTCGGTCTTGCCGCAGCCGGTGGGGCCGATCATGAGGATGTTCTTGGGTACGACCTCCTCGCGCATCGCCTCCGGCAGGTGCTGCCGGCGCCAGCGGTTGCGCAGGGCGATCGCCACCGCGCGCTTGGCATCGTTCTGGCCGACAATGAAGCGGTCCAGCTCAGAGACGATCTCGCGCGGGGAATAGGTGGGGACTTCCATTCTACAGGGTCTCAACGATCACGTTGTTGTTGGTATAGACGCAGATGTCGGCGGCGATCTTCATCGCGCGGCGGGCGATCTCCTCGGCGGAGAGGCCTTCCACGGCCATCAGCGCGCGGGCGGCGGCGAGCGCGTAGTTGCCGCCGGAGCCGATGGCGATGACGCCGTCCTCCGGTTCCAGCACGTCGCCGGTGCCGGTGAGGGTGAAGCTGCGGTCCGCGTCCGCGACGGCCATCATCGCCTCCAAACGCCGGAGGTAGCGGTCGGTGCGCCAGTCCTTGGCGAGCTCGACGCAGGCGCGTTCGAGCTGGTTGGGAAAGCGCTCCAGCTTGGATTCCAGGCGCTCCAGCAAGGTGAAGGCGTCGGCCGTGGCCCCGGCGAAGCCCGCGAGCACGGTGCCGCTTTTTCCGCCCGCGCTGCCGATGCGGCGGACCTTGCGGGCGTTGCCCTTGACGATGGTCTGACCGAGGCTGACCTGGCCGTCTCCGGCCATGGCCACATGTCCATCCCGCCTGACGCACAGGATGGTGGTGCCGTGCCACCCAGTCGGGTCGGCGGCGGCGAGGTTCAGGTTTTGCATGACGACCTTAAATGGGCGAGCCGGCGGGCGCGGACAAGCCCGCGTGATCCGCGAGGCTGGGGAGCAGCGGACGCCGCAGGGCGGGGGCCGTTCCAGCGCGCTGACGGGGCCGGGAGGCAGGCTGGAATTAACCTTCTTTTAGCATTTGTGCCGGTAGGGTTCGTCCATGCCAGCATCAGTCCAGCGTGCCGTGATCGTCGCCGACGACAGCTTCATCATCCGCGACAACGTGCGGGGAGCCCTGGGAGAGTCCTGGCGCGTGTTCCTGGCCAAGGATGGCGCCGAGGCGGTGGAATATGCCCGCAGTATCCACGCCGAGCTGGTCTTGCTCGATTTCAACATGCCGAACCGCGACGGCCTGGATGCGTGTGCCGTGATCCGGACCATGCCGCTCTATGCCAGCGTGCCGATCGTGCTGCTGACCGCCTATGACAGCGGCGAATTGCGGCGGCGTGCCGCCAGGGCGGGGGCCACGGCCGTGTTTCCCAAGCCGTTCACGATCGACGAACTGCGGGAAGCCGTGCTGCCGCTGATCGCACTCGGGCGGGACAGCGCCGCAGGACAGGGGAGCACTGTCTCGATCGATGCCACTGCGGCTGACGCTGCGGGCCTTTCCACTGGCCGCGACATTCTGGCCGTGCACCGCAAAGTGGATCAGGCGGCGGAACAACGCCGCTTCGGCGGCAGCTTTACCCAGACGATGGCGGCGTTGCGCGCGAAGTCGATGCGGTGACGTTCGGCGAATTGACTCCCGAACCGGCGGCCCCGCCGCGGCTTTATCCTGATGTTGATGGGGGTTGATCCGGCCGTCTTGCCACGATGATTCGAAGTGGTTCGCATGACGTGCCTCGACCGGTCGTGCGCGGAGGGCCGGGTGATCCCCGCGTCAGGCCCGGGGACAGGGCGCGGCCGTGACGAGGGGGGTGTTTGCCAGGACATCGGATGCGGCGCGGCGCAATGCGGCCGCCAGCCCCGCGCGTTCACCATTGCCATGCCTCAGAGCAATTTCCAGTTGCCGCGCGGACGCCATCAATGCGGCATGGCCCAACTGGCCCGCGTCGCCGGCAATCCGGTGCACCAGATCGGCCAGCGCGGGGGCGGAGGGCTGCGCATCGAGCAATGCCAGCGTGCGGCAGAGCATATCGGCAAACGCTGCGATGTGATGGCCCGCCACTGCCGCGTCCGTTGCCGCGTCCGTTGCCGCCGTGGGGTTCGCGGCGGGGTCCGCGCCCGTTGCCGCGTCCATTGCCACGTCTGTTGCCGCGGCGGGGTCCGCGGAAACATCGGGGCGCGTGGCCGGCGGTTCGGGCGGTGCCGTGCCGGGCGATGCGGCGGACGCCGAACTTGTTGCGGCGGCGACGGCTGCCCGAAGCTGGTGCCGGTCGATTGGCTTTACCAGGCGGGCCTGGAACCCGGCCTCGCGCAGCGCCTTGCCGTCGTCCTCGTCGACCTGCGCCGTCAACGCGATGATCGGCGTGAGGCCGCGTGGCGCCGGCAGGGCGCGGATGCAGCGGGCTGCGGTGATGCCGTCGAGCCGCTCCATGCGGATGTCCATCAGGATGACGTCGAAATCCTCGGCTGCCGCGCGGCTGAGTGCGGCTTCGCCATCCTCGGCCTCGACCACGGTGTGGCCGGCGCGACGCAGGAAGGAGGCCGCCACGTCCCGGTTCAGGGCCGAGTCGTCCACGACCAGGGCATGCAGGGGGCGGGTGTGGACCGGCTCCGCGGCTTGGGGTGCGATCCCGGGCGCGGCCGGTGCCTCCGGCAGCGGCACGGCGAACCAGAAGACGCTGCCTCCGCCGGGGTTGTCTTCATGGCCGATCCGGCCGCCCATGTGTCCGACGAGCTCGGCCGCAATCGCCAGGCCGAGGCCCGTGCCGGGGACGCCCAACCGATCGGCCTGGCCTCTTTCATAGGGCTGGAACAATTTGTCGCGTTGCGCCGGCGGCACGCCGACGCCGGTGTCGGTGACCGCGAACCGGATTCCCGCGGGACTGCGCGACACCAGCAGCGAGACGTCGCCCTGGTCGGTGAACTTGATGGCGTTGTCGAGGAGATTGTGCACGACCTGGCGAAGGCCGGTGGCATCGGCCAGCACATCGCGGGGAACGTCCGCCGCGATGTGTTCGTGCAAGGCCAGGCCCCTTCTGGCGGCCAGGGGGGCGACCACGGCGTGGCAGTCCGATACCAGGGCCGGCAGGTTGGTGGGCACCGGAAGGACGGGATGGTCGCCGGCCTCGATGCGGCTGAAATCCAGCACGCGGTCGATCACCGCGCGCAAATGCGCGCCCGCGCCGCGCATGGCGGCCAGCCGGCCGGCCTGGGCCAGCGGCAGCGGCCCGTCGAGCGCCAGCAATTCCGCATAGCCCAGGATGCTGTTGAGCGGCGTGCGCAGCTCGTGGCTCATGGTCGCGAGAAACCGGCTTTTCATGGCGACCGTCTGCGACATCGCGTTCAGGGCCGCCTCGCGCTGCGCTGCGAGGGCCTGGACCCGGGTGTGACTCGCCCGCAGCGCCGCTTCGCCTTGCTCGCGGCGGCCGACGGCGTAGCCGAGGACCAGGAGCAAGCCGACATCGATCGCGCTCAGGGCTGCCACCGCCATCCCAAGCGCCACCGCCCGTCCGTGCCAGGCCGCGTAGATATCCGCATCAGCCAGCCCTACCGCGACGGCAAGGGGCAGGTTGGCAACCGGTTCAAACAGGAAACGACGGCGCAGATGGTCGGTGGGATCGAGGGCGTTCACCTCGACGCCCGTTGGCGCGTGGAAGAACGGTGCGTCGGGGGGGAGCGTGCGGCCGATGTCGTCGCGATTGAACGGCAGGCGCATCAGGATCACGCCGTCGCGGCGCAGCAGCGCGATGGTGCCGTGCGGGCCAAGATTCAGGCTCGAAAACAAATCGCGGAAATAGGCGAGCCGCATGCTGCCGACCACCACGCCGGCGAAGCTGCCGTCGGGGCCGGAGATGCGGCGGCTGATCGAGATGGTGGGGGACTGGCCGGATTGCGTGAGGAATGGCGCGCCGATGAACAACCGGTCGCGGGCATCGTGCCGCTGCGCGACGAAATAGTCGCGGCCGGCGTAATTGCCGCCGCGGGGTGTTGCGGATTCGGAGTCGGCGACCACGGTGCCGGTGGCGTCGAGCACGTTGATGAAGCTGAAATAGGGGCCGCGGGCGGCGCGCGGGAACAAGAGCATGCGGCGCAGTTCGGAGTCGAGCTGCTGGATGCCGGGGGTTTGGATCGCCTGGACGGCGGCCTGGAGGGACAGGTCGTAGAGGTCGAGATTGCGCGCCACGTCCAGCGCCACGCCGGCGGCAATGTTGCGCGCCTGGGTTTCCGCCGCGGCCGTGGCGTCCTGCCTGGCCTGCATCAATGCGGCGAGGCAGAGGAGGATGAAGGCAAGGGTGACGGTGCCGATGCAGGCGAGGCCGAGACGGGCAAGCGTGGCGGGAGAGAAGCGGGGCAGGGGCGGGGGGAACGTCATGCGGCGGTCCTTTCCGGGACCGCAGGGTAGGGGCGAATTGCTAGGAAAAGGTTGACGGGGCGATACCGCAGGTGATGGCGGACGGGGTGAACCGTGTTCGAGATGCCAGGTACGAGGTGGTGAGATGTGGGCGGCTTCGGGTTGGCGCCTTCAGGACATTCTGTGGGTCCGTTGTTGGATATTGCCGTGGATTATGGTCCGTTCAGGTTGGCTATGGCTGAGACGGATGCATATGCGTGGCGCTGCGGCGTGCAGACGTTCTACCTGTTATCGATGGCTACCGCCCCAGGTGCCCTTGTTGGCTCGGAATGTGGGGCTGGTGCGGCCGCGGCAAATCAAGCAGACACGGAGTTGCACTGAGTATGCCACGGAGTTTCACGGAGTTAGCCAGCGGCGGCCCTGGCCGCGCCACCATAGCAGAAAATGCACGGGTGCGGACCGCCGGAGAGCGATTTATGCTATTTTCATGGTAGGAAGGGTCGTTGCAATCCGTGGGTTTCGAGCGGCGTGGCGGCGCGTTTGGAGTGAATTTTATCGGTGAAACTCTGTGGCGTGCTCGGGGGAACTTGGTAATGCCAGCCTCGCAAATTACCGCGTGCCGTGGTGATTATCCCCTGCGCCGGCGAGACGGAGTGGCGGGTGGCGAAGCAAGAAAGACTTAAACGCAGATCAGAAAGACGATGCCGCAGATGCACGCGGATCGGTTGGCGGACGTCATGGAGGTTCTCGGGTCATACCAAGTCCGGGCAGGTGGGCCGCGCTGCTGCGGCACCCCGGCTCCATCAGCGTGCATCTGCGTTATCGTCTTTCTGATCTGCGTTTGAGTCTTGCTTGCTTCGCCGCGACCGGTATGGCTGCGCCGCGGGGAGCCGCGGCGCGCCGGGAGTGCCGGGATGCAATCAGGACCAGCGACATGCCGACATGTTGGCTGCGGCCAACGGCGGCGCTGCGTCCACTGCCTTCGTTGCCTTCGTTGCCTTCGTTGCCTTCGTTGCCGCCGATCGCACCGAATTCCGCCTGGTCAACCCGCGGTCAGTCTTGCTTGCACCAGGCCGGACGTGTTCCGCGTTGCTTCGTCGCTACGCTGCTCCTAATGGCACGACGCTCACTCCAACCCGCGACGGTGCGGCGAGTGCGGATGCGCGTGGTCGTGTTGTTCATAGTGCTGGCGCAGCAGGTCCTTGCCGTAGTCGTTGCCGTTCGGCGTGCGCACCAGCGTGTGGATGTGGTTGCGCGACGGCTCGTCGTTGTCGAGCGCGATGCCGCGCTGGTGGTCGAACTCGATCAGGATCGCCGGGCTGTGGATACGGTAGTAGAACGGACTGACCGGATCGCATTTGCCGATCCAGGCGAACCAGGTCTCGGGCAGGTGCGCCTTCACCTCGTCCAGGCGGATCTCGGCATGGCCGGGACGGATGCGGCCGACATAGACGTTGATCAGATCGAGCAACAATGATTGCTGATGCGGTGTCAGCCGGTCGTAGGGGATGCCCTGGTAATTCAGCGTCACGTTGTCGCGGAAGGCGGCGGTGAACACCTCGATCGGAAGTTCGTGGCTGATCGTCGCTGCCGCCTGTTGCTCGGGCGACAGCGCGTTCATCAGGGCGAAGCCTTTCGCTTCTTCGGCTTCGAACACGCGCGTGCCGGCGTGTGGGCCGGACTCCGCGACCACCGGCTCCGAACCCAGGAACTGCGGCGTGAGCACGATCTGATCGCCGAGCACGAAGCAATTGATGATCAGGTGGTGGCCGTCGATCTGCCAGCCCCACGGGTGCTCCTCACTGGGCGTGCCGAAGATGCTGAGCCAGTAGTACCACTCGCCGTATTCCTCGGGGCGGCCGGTGAGTTCGCGGATGTGGTCGTTCAGCTTCATCACGTTGCGGGCAGTGGTGAAGCCACTGGCGCTGAGGCTCTCGCGCACAAGCGCGAGTGCGGCGGCGCGCTGCGCGTCGTTCAGATCGCGCAGGGAGACGCCGTGGCGCATCAGGTAGGGATGAATGTTGGACCAGGCGCGCCATTCATCGCTGTCGATCGGGAAGCTGGCGGTGTCGCGTTCCGCCGGCGTGAGGGCGGCGAGGAATGCGTCGGCCGCAGTGACCAGGGGCGCGACCGATACGCCGGTGCGGTGCAGGGGGAACAAGCCGGGGCGGGGGGTGCCGTCGGTGGTGACGCCGCGGAAGGGTTCCGTGGCGGCGGCCTTGCCGTGGACAAGCAGGTCTTTCAGACGGTCCGGCAAGGCGGGGTCGAGATAGCCGGCGGCGCCGACCCGCCGCTGCCTCGGGCGCATGTTCAGTTCGGGTGCGTGCGGATGGGTGTGGGTGTGGGGGGCGTCGTTCGGCATCCTGGGCCTCCATCTTTGTAGTAGCGGCAGCTATGGCGGGTTCATCTTGCCCGTCGGCGGTGTGCGTTATCAGGGGGTTTCCGCCAAATCCAGGTCAGCATACAGCATTGGCGGGCGAAGCGAGATGCCACAACCCCGGGCAGTTCAAGAACAGCGCCGATGTCTGCCAGCAAAACAGCGTTGCGAATGGCGGGCCGCCCGTCGTCATCGCGCATGTAAGCCATCACGCGCGGCTCATCCTGGGAGATCTGGACGGAATAAAGGGGTCTTCAGGAAATCGAGTGGACGTTTCCCACCACCACAGCAGCAGAAACACGCGCGGATGCAGCCTCTCCGGAGCCATGGTCCCACTGCCGACGCCCGCGATCGATGCGTCTCCTTCTATCCACCGGATAACCTGCCGCTTCGCCCGTCAACGTTTCGGTAATCCTGCCTTCTGCCTTAACGGCCAGGGCGAGGATTTGGTCGCTGGGCACCGTACCGCCGCAAAACCCGGGGCTGCGCGGTAGCACCGTTCGTTGGTATTGCTTTTTCGCATCGCAGAGAGGCACGCCGTCGAACTGGGTCGTGCGGCCGATCGCGATTGGCAGGTCGGGATTGGGAGGTCGGGATTGGCATGCCGGCATTGGCGGGTCTGGCGCAAATGTTACAGCCTGCCAATATGGCGTCCTGCCGCGAATTGCCGTGCTATGCGTGGCGTTGCTGACCCTTGCTCCGGAGCATGACCCATGGCCGTCAATGTGATCGCCCTGCAGCCACTTGTGGCCCTGATCGCTGGAATCCTGATACTGATCATCCCGCGCCTGTTGAACATCATCGTCGCATTATATTTGATTGTGATCGGCCTGACGGGGCTGCTGCCACATCTGATGCGGTAGGCGGGACCACTGTTATAAACGCCGCCGTCATTGCGGGGAGAGCAGCGGCGGGGCAATCCCGATCAGGAGCGGGCAGGCCTGTTCGTGCGCTATTCGACCGAGATTGCTTCGTCGCTACGCTCCTCGCAATGACATGGTGTACGTGATGACATGGTCTACGTCATGACATGGTCTACGTGGAATGATTTGGGGAGATTCTCTTGTTCCACCGTTTCCGCATTGGCTGCATGGATGCCACGATCGTTTCCGACGGACCGCTGGTGCTGCCGCGGGCGTCGCGCATATTCACCGGGCCCGACGAAGCAGCGATGGACGCGGCGCTTGGCGGCGCGGGACAGGCTACCGACAAGGTGCGGGTGGAGCAGAATTGCCTGCTGCTGGAAACGGGCGGGAAACGTGTGTTGTTCGACAACGGCATGGGGAGCTCGAAACTGTACGGGCCGGAGAGCGGGCGATTGCTCGACAGCCTGGCGCAGGCCGGCGTTGCGCCGGAGTCGATCGACGCCCTGGTGCTGACGCATGCGCATTCGGACCATTGCTGGGGGACGATGCGCGACGACGGCGTGCCCAACTATCCCAACGCAACGATCTACCTGGCCCGGGACGAGCTGGCATTCTGGGAATCCGACCCGCCGGGCGAGCGCCGTGAACGCAGCCTCGCCGGGGTGCGCAAGCATCTGCTGCCGCTGCGCGACCGCATCGTGCTGATCCGGGACGGGCAGGAATTCCTGCCGGGGGTCCAGGCCTGGGCGACTCCCGGCCATACGCCGGGGCACATGGCGTTTCTGTTTGCCGGCGGCTGGTGCCTGGCCGGCGACGTGGCGTTCCACGATCCGCTGTCCTTCACGTTTCCGGACGCGGCGAGCGCCTTCGACACCGACCCGGTTGAGGCCGTGGCAACGCGGCGCGGATTGCTTGGGCGGCTCGCGGACGAGAAGCTGGCGGTGATCGGGTACCATTATCCGTGGCCGGGTGTGGGCCATGTCGAACGGGTGGGTGGCACGTTCCGGTTTGTCGGCGCGCTTTGATCCGTCGCCGTTTCCCGCCTTACATTCGTGCGCGCATGAGGAGACGCCGATGGCTGATTTGCCGCTGAGCCTGACAATGGCCGACTACGCACGGATGATGCCGCTGGCGGCGGGGCAGGTGAAGCCCGACGGCATCGATCTTACGTTGATCATCGGCCGTGAAGGGTCATGGCCGGGACGTGCCGAGCTGTTGCGCCGCGCGTTGAACGATCCGGCGGTGCATGGGGGTGAATCGTCGATGGCCGGGCATCTGCGCCGCATCGCTCAGGGCAACCGCAGCCATGTCGCGATCCCGGTTTTCCCGCTGCGGAATTTCACCGCGCTCGACCTGTACGTGCGCAAGGACGGGCCGGTGAAGACCGCGGCGGATCTGCGCGGCCGGCGGGTTGGGATGTACGACTGGGTCGCCAGCGGGGCGATCTGGTACCGGCATTTCCTGCGTTTCGTGGGCGTACAGCCGGGCGATGTGCAGTGGTGGATCGGCAGCGTGGATGAGCCGGGCATTACCAGCCATGTCTACACGCTGCCCGAGGGCGTGCATGCGGCGCCGAACGGCAAGCCGCTGTCGGAGATGCTGATCGACGGCGAGCTGGATGCGATCTACAGCCCGCCGCGTCCGCGCCGCTATCACGCCGTCGATGGCCCCATTGTTCGGCTGTTTCCCGACATCCGCGCGGTGGAACGCGACTATTTCCGACAGACCGGCATGTTCCCGCCGCAGCATCTGGTGGTGGTGCGGCGCGCGGCGTGGGACGCCAACCGGTGGATCGCGCGCAGCCTGACCGATGCGTTCCTGCGATGCAACGACATGTTCGGCAGGGCGCAGCGGTCGTTTCCCTATGCGTCGCCGTGGGAGGACGCCGAGCTGGAGGAGACGGCGGCGCTGATGGGCGCCGATTTCCACCCTTATGGGTTCGAGACGAACCGGCGCGCCGTCGAGGTCTTCAACGATGAGGCGTACGCATTGGGGATCGTTGGGCGCCGGGTCTCTCCGGAGGAGTATTTCGGCGAATTCCTGGAGGGTTGAGGCGGTAGGTTGTGCGGCTCGACGTGGCCGGGTTTGATTGGGGCATCTGCCCGCAAGGATCGGGCGCGCCCCGGCGACGCGACCCGATCGATGGTGCGCCGATGGCCGGGTCAAGCCCGGCCATGACGGGAAGTATGCTGGCCACGAGGGGAGTTATGCTTGGCCATGTCGGGAGTAATGCTGGCCATGACGGGAATTACGCCGGCCACCAGGGGAGTGATGCTGGTCATGACGGGAATGATGCTGGTCACAACCGGAAATAATGCCGGTCATGACCGGGAATGATGCCGGTCATGACGGGGATGATGGGAGGCGTGCGCGATACATTTCGTTCTGCCGCGGGGATTGCCGCCACGCGCGCTATGACGTTGCGCGCTATGTCGTTGCCGGGTGACGGAACGGTGCGAAATCTCCGGCGTTCAGCGTACCGAGTTCGCTCAGCAGCATCGGCCAGCTTTTCAGGCCTTCGTCGAACGATGCGAGCCGGAAGAACTCGTTCGGCGCATGCACGTCCTCGTCCGGCATTGCGAGGCCGTAGGTCAGCGTGTCGATGCCCAGCATCTCGCGGAAGATCGCGCTGATCGGGATGGTGCCGCCGGCGCGTACCGGGACCGGCTTGCGCCCGTGCAATCGCTCCTGCACGCGCGATGCGGTGACCAGCAGCGGGTGATCGTCCGGGAGCGTCGGCGCGGGCGTGCCGCCGTCATCGCGGGTGAAGGTGAGTTCCACGCCCTGCGGCACCGCTGCCTTCAGATGCGCGACCACGTGCCGGCGCGCGCGGGCCGGGTCCATGCCGGGGGCGAGGCGCATGGTGATCTTTGCGTGCGCCTCGGCGGGCAGCACGGTCTTGGTGCCGGCGCCGGTATAGCCGCCCCACATGCCGTTCACTTCGATCGTTGGGCGCAACGTGGTGAGTTCGCGCGCCGTGTAGGTGGGATCGCCGTATCGCAGGCCGCCGATGCCGGCGAGGAAATCCGCCTCGTCGAAGGGCAGCGCCGCGGCGGCAGCGCGGGCGGCGTTGGTCATCGGCGCAGCGTCATCACCGAAATGCGCGACGAGGATGCGGCCGTCGCGATCGTGCAGGCCGGCGATCAGCGCCGCCATCTCGTGCAGCGCATTGCGCGCGGCGCCGCCATAGCGGCCGGAGTGGCCGTCCTTCTTCGCGGTGCGGAGCGTGAATTGCACGCCGGCAATGCCACGCCCGCCGATGCCCAGCGTGGGGACCGTGGTGCTGGCGCGGCCGCCGTCGGCCGACAGCATTGCGTCCGCGCGGAGCAAGTCGCCGTATTGCTCTACGATGCGGCGCAGGCTGGGGCTGCCGCATTCCTCCTCGCCTTCGATGAACAATTTGATGTTGACCGGCAGCCGGCCGGAGGTTGCGAGAAAGCCGCCGATGGATTCAATGGCGATCGTGGTGGACCCCTTCACATCCGAAGCGCCGCGCGCGTAAAGGCGGCCGTTGCGCTCGGTGGGTTCGAAGGGGGGCGTTTCCCATAGCTCCAGCGGATCGGGCGGCTGCACGTCGTAATGGCCGTAGACGATCAGCGTGGGCTTTCCCGGTGCCCCGAGCCATTCCCCGAACACTGCCGGCTGGCCGCCTCCGTCCAGAAGCTGCGCGTTCTGCAGGCCCATGTCGCGCAGGCGCTGCAGCAGGAACTCGCGCGCCGCCTGCATCGAGCCGGCATAGGCCGGATCGGTCGACACGCTGGGCAGGCGCAGCAGTGCCTTCATCCGCTCCAGGATGGCGTCGCGTTGGGCGGACAGATGGGCGATGACGGCTTCGGACATGTGGCGGGGGTTCCTGGCGGTTGGCAGACCGCCATTCGCGCAAATCGGTCCGTGGGGTCAAGCGGGGCGGGCAGCTTTGCGCTACACGCTCTTCACGCGAACCGGCTAATGTCGGCGCATGCCCCAACCACGCCAGATGCGCCTGAACGCGTTCGACATGGCCTGCGTCGGCCACATCCAGCACGGGCTGTGGACGCATCCGCGCGATCATTCGTCGGATTATACGTCGCTTGACCATTGGGTCTCGCTGGCCCGCACGCTGGAACGGGGCTTGTTCGACGGCTTGTTCCTGGCCGACGTGCTGGGCGTGTACGACGTGTATGAAGGCAGGCCCGATGCGTCGCTGCGCAATGCGGTGCAGATTCCGCTGCTGGACCCGCTGGCGCTGGTGCCGGCCATGGCGCATGCGACCAGCCATCTTGGTTTCGGCGTCACCTGCAACCTGGCCTATGAGGCGCCCTTCCTGTTTGCGCGCCGCATGGCGACGCTGGATCACCTGACGCGCGGCCGCATCGGCTGGAACATCGTCACCGGATATCTGGACAGTGCTGCGCGTGCCATGGGGTTCGACGCGCAGATGGAGCATGACGACCGCTACGACCTGGCGGACGAATATATGCAGGTGGTGTACGCGCTGTGGGAATCCGGATGGCAGGACGATGCCGTGGTGCGCGACCGGGCGGCCGGCGTCTATGCCGATCCGGCGCGCGTGCGGCGCGTGCGGCATCAGGGCAAGCAGTTCCGCGTCGATGCGATTCCATTGTGGGAGTCGTCGCCGCAGCGCACGCCTGTGCTTTACCAGGCCGGCGCGTCGGACCGCGGGCGGGTGTTCGCCGCGCGCCATGCCGAGTGCATGTTCATCAACCCGAGCACGAAGGCGAATGTGCGGCGGCTTGTGGCAGATTTGCGTGGGCGGGCGGCGCCGCGGCCGATCCTGGCGTTCCTTGGTGCGACCGTCGTGGTGGGGCGCACGGAAGGCGAGGCACAGGACCTGCTGGCGGAGTATCGGCGTCATGCCAGCGTCGAGGGCGCGCTGGCCCATGCCGCCGCGTCGCTGGGGATCGATTTTGCGCGTTATGGCATGGATGAGCCGATCGACGACGCGCCGACACAGGCGATCCGGTCCAATGTGGAGGCGATCGCGCGGGCGTTGGGAGCGGGGTGGACGAAGCGCCGGCTGATCGATCGGTTTGTGCTGGGGAGCCGGCAGCCGCCGATTGTGGGCTCGCCAGGGCAGGTGGCGGATGAGCTGGTTTCGTGGATGGAGGAAGGCGACGTGGACGGGTTCAACCTGGCCCGCACGGTGGTGCCGGAGTGCTTGGAGAGTTTCATCGAACTGGTCGTGCCGGCGTTGCAGGAACGCGGGGTCTACAAACGGGACTACGCCGCGGGGACGTACCGGCAGAAGCTGTTCGGGCGGGGGGATCGGCTGCCGGCTGAACATTTGGCCCGGGGAGTGTGTTAGATTCGAGCGCGGCGTGGGAGGGGGTGGCCGGGTAGGGAATGGGGTGTGGTTCGGTAGGTTGCGCTGGGTACCGACCCGATCACCCTCACCCTCGGCGCTTCGCGCCTTGACCTCTCCCACTACGTGGGAGAGGTTTTTGAGAGGCGGGCCAGGGTTTCGAATTCTGGTACTGTGAGTGTTTCGGCACGTCTCTCGGGTGGTATTCCGGCTGTCTGTAACAGCGTCTCGCCGCCCAGGGCTTTCAGTGCGCCACGCAGCATCTTGCGACGCTGGCCGAATGCCGCTGCGGTTGTGCGCTCCATGCTTGCGAACAGGGCTGCGTCCGGCTGGTCCGGGCGCGGTGTGAGAGATACTACTGCGGACCATACTTTTGGTGGGGGTACGAATGCCGCAGGCGGGATGCGCAGGACGATCGCCGCGTCGCATGTCCATTGCGCGAGTACCGATAGCCGGCCGTACTCGGCGCCGCCGGGAGGGGCGCAGATACGCTCGGCTACCTCTTGCTGAAACATGAGCGTCAGGCGCTCGAACGCTGCGGCCTGGCGCAGGCAGCGCACCAGCAATGGGGAGGCGATGTTGTAGGGAAGGTTGGCCACCACCTGGCGCGGCGCGGCGGCCAGGGATGCCAGGTCGACGCGCATCGCATCCGCCGCTATCGCGCGCAGACGTCCGTGCGTTTCTGTCGCCAGCTCCTCGATCGCGGCCACGGCGCGCGGATCGATCTCGATCGCGGTGACGCTGGCGGCATCGGATGCCAGCAGGGCGCGGGTCAGTCCGCCGGGTCCCGGTCCGATCTCGATGACGTGGCGTCCCGCGAGATCGCCGGCGAGGCGCACGATGCGCGCCGTCAAATTCGAATCGAGCAGAAAATGCTGGCCCAGCGAGCGGCGTGCGTCGAGACCGTGGCGCGCGATCACCTCCCGCAGAGGCGGCAGCGGCATTACGTTCCGCTGGGGTGTCTGATCTGGATCGTGGCCTTCCGGCGCAGCTCCGCCTGCAACTGCCGTGATGCCAGTTCGATTCGCTGCGACAGGATTATCTGGCGCATTTCCGTATCGGTGACAGCCGCCAGGTTCTTTTGATCGCGAGAGCAGACGATCACCACGGCAATCCCATCGGTTGCGACCAGAGGCTCGCTGGCTTTGTTGTAGGGCAGTGACGCGAGCAATTGGCGGAACGCGGGCGGGTTTACGTTTTCGAGCACCACCTCGCCCGGGTCTGGCGGGCGGGCGGAATTATCGGCCTTGGCCACTTGCTCCATCTGGTCGCAGCTATGCACGCTGGCGCTGATGCTGCGAGCCTTCTCCAGCACCTGGCGCTGCTGATCGGTCGGCGCCTGCGGATTCAAGGGCGTTGTGAACGGCAGAAAGACCTGGCGCATCGACAGCACGGTGCCGAAATCCTTTCCGATGTCGCGTTTGCCTTGCACCGTCACGATGGAGTAGCCGCCGGGCACGCTGATCGGGTTGCTGATGGCGCCCACCGGCATTTGCGCCACCAGGTCGGCCACGGCGGGATCGAGCTGGTTTGATTGTACCCAGCCTTCTTCGCCGCCTTGCAATGCCGACTGCGTCTGACTGAATTGTGCCGCCACCAGCCCGAACGGCGCGCCCTTGCGCAGTTCGCCGATGACAATTTCGGCGAACCGCTCGGCATCGGCCTGATTGGCCGGGTTCTCGACGGGGATGAAAATCTCGCCGACGCGGTATTCGGGTTTTCCGGTAAGCTGGGCGAGCAACCGCTGTTGCTCGGCGACCTGCGCGTTGGTCACTTGCGCCTGGTCGCCCAATTGTTCGCGCAGCACCTGCGTCCAGCCGAGCTGGGTGCGGATCTGGTCGATCAGCGTGCTCAGGCTCACGCCATCGGCGGCCAGCTTGGCGCGCAGTGCCTCCGGCGCCATGTTGTTACGTTGCGCGATCTGGGCCATCGCGGCGGCAATGTCCTTGTCGGGGACGACGATCTTGCGGCGCTGGATCTCCTGCATGCGAAGCCGCTCATCGATGAGCTGGCGGAGAATCTGCGGCTTGAGCCGGCTGAGGATCTCGGGCGACATCGGCAGGCCGGTGGACAGCGCGAACAGGCGGGTGCGGTTCTCCACGTCCACATTGGTAATCACATCGCCGTTGACCACCGCGTCGATACGCGTGGTTTCGGCCGGCGGCAGTGGAATGGCGGCCGCGGCATCCGCGGTTGCGGAAAGAGCCGCGGCGCAGAGCACGAGGCCCAACGAGGCAGCCGCAAAAAGCGCCACGCGCCGCAGGCGGGGCAAGCGGCTATGCTGCGATGCACAAAGTTTTGTCATCAGATCGCTCGATACCCAAATTGGCCTACCGTCTTGAAGGTGATCAGGAACAACAGGACGGTTGAGCCGTTCTCCCCATCGATCGAAGTATAGGCGCGATAGTATTTGAGATCCAGAATAAGGCATTCGTTCTCATAAATCGCGTCTGCCCCGACCGCCACCATCTGGTTGAACGTGAGGTCCCGGCGGGCGAAGGCGTCGAACCGGTACTGCCCCCATTTGGACGTGGCGCTGAGCGAAATCTCGTCGCGTGGCTGGAAGAAACTGGGGTCCGTGCTGGGCGTGGGGGGCGGCGCCGAGTCGAACAATGTGTAGGGATCGTAGGCCGTGTAGAGGTAGCCGCCAGCCAGGCGGAACTTGGGCACACCGATCGAGGCGGTGGCGTCGGTCATTTCCGTATTGAACGTCTGATGACTGAACCGGGCGCGATACATCATATCGAACCAGGTGGTCGGCGCGAAATAGACGTGGGCGACGATGTCGGACACCTGGTCGTGCAGGCCGGTGTACTCGGGGAACAGGCTGTCCTTGTTGGTGCGGTAGGCCTGGCCGATGAAGCCGTCGAATGTCGTGCCGCCGAGATACCATGTGCCCTGCAACGCCGCATTCAGGCGGACGCCGCCGTCCAGGCGGTCGATGCCGTTGAAGCGGTTGAAGCCGAACAAATTCATGTCGGTGAATTCCAGGTCCAGGCTGTCCTCGTTGGGATACTTGTCGTTCTGGCTGTCGCCGGTTTGCGGGCCGACGACCAACTGCAGATGCGGCTCGATCACCTGGGTGCCCCAGGCGCCGGAATTGCGCATGAACGGCCAGCGGAAATCGACGGCCACCTGAGGCAATGCGCGCGCGTCGTCGATCGTGTCGTGCGTGCCATAATTCGGTTGCTCGTTGAAATGCGATGCATCGTAGGAGGCGGCATCGAGATGCAGCGTGACCTTCCACAGATCGCCCAGGGCGCCGACGAACGGCCGTTCCCAGTTCATGGTGACCGCGGCGCGCTGCGTGTTGGTGCCGTCGTCGCGCAGCACGTTGAAGTCATTGGTGTAGAGCGAAAAACGCCCGCCGAGCGCGTCGGGCTGGCCGAAATAGGCGTACTGGAAACGCGGCAGCACGACCGGCAATTCGCTGTCCACGATGACGCTGGTCAGCCCCTGGTAGAAGCGGGTATCGAGACGCGCGTAGGCGCCCTCGCCGAACCCCTCGCCGTAAATGTCGGATGTCAGCAGGTTCGGGTCCAGGTCGAATCCGTTGCCGAAATGGTAGTCGCGGACGAAATCGGAGGATGAGGCGCGATTGATGTCGAAGCCCCAGCGCCAGGTATCATTGTAGTCGAACTGGCCCTTGGCGGCAGCGGTACCTTGCAGCGAGTCCTGGGTGGTGGGCGGCACGTCGTCGATCGGGTTATCGATGAAATAGCCGGCGGAGCCTTCGAACTGGAAATAGCCGTCGTTGAAGCGGCGGCGGTACTCCGCCAGCATCTCGGTGCCCGCCCTGGTGGTCAGCACCGGGGTCAACGTGGCATCGGATTGGTCGTCGAGCACCCAATAATAGGGTTGGGCGTAGAACGCGCCGAGTTCGCTGCTGTCGCCGATCGACGGCAGCAGCAGGCCGGTTGCGCGCTTCACCGAAGGATCGGGCGCCGAAAGATAGGGGAACCAGAATACCGGCAGACCGAACATCTGCAGCGTGGCGTTGTAGTACTCATCGCGCTTGTGTTGCATGTCCTGCACGCCGGAAGACGCCGTGATCTGCCAGAGAGGCGGCTGGCTCGGATCCTTCTTGCACAGGTTGCAAGCCGAATAGACGACGCGGGACAGTTCATTGATCTCGCCGCCGGTACGGCGCGCGCCATTGGCGGCAAGCTTGCCGTTCTGCGTCAGCAGCGCGCGGAAATCCTTCAGCACGCCGGCTTTCATGTCCTGCGACAGCTCGGCGTAATCGGCGAACATCACCTCGCCGTCCGGCTCCATCAGCACCACGTGCCCGGTGGCGGCGACGGTGCCGGTATTGCGGTCGAACACCACTTTGTCGGCGTGCAGGACGTGGCCGTCTTGCCAGGCCTCCACGTGGCCGGTGGCGATCACCAGGTTGTTCTGCTGATCGTACTGCACCCGATCCGCGGAAAAGGTGACCGGCTCGCGTCGGGACGGCGCCTGATTGTTGCTCGCGGCGCTGGTCAGCACACCAAGTTGGGCGTGCGCCGGCAGCGCCGGCACCAGAAACAACAGAGCGAGGGTGCAGCCAAAAAGAGCCCGCGCCATGCCTAGCCGTCTTCCATGTGAAGCAGCAGCGTGATCGCCAGCATCAGGCCCGATGCGGCCGGTGCCCAGGCGGCGAGCACGACGGGCAAGGCCCCCGATTGGCCGAACTCCTCCGCGATTTTGGAAATCATGAACAGGGCAAAGCCCGCCGCCACCCCGCTGCCGATCATGCGCGCCACGCCGCCGCGGCGTGCCGGCCGCATGGAAAACCCGGCCGCAACCAGGACCATGGTCGCGCACAGCAACGGCAGCCCCAGCAAGGATTGGAAGTGCAGGCGGTGCCGCACACTGGAAAAGCCCGACCGCTGCAGCAGACGGATGAACCCCGGCAAGGCCCAGACCGACAGCGTATCGGGCGATGCGAAGCTTTCCTGAATGCGTTGCACCGTGAGATCGGTCGGCAGGTTGACTTGCTCTGCGGGACCCGGCGGCTGGTCCGGACGCAACGTGTGCGCGTCCGCCAATACCCAATGACCGGGATCGAGCACGGCATGGGCCGCCTGGATACGCGCGAGAAAGCGATCGCTGGCATCCAGGCGGAACACGCTCACGTCGCTCGCGGTGAGTCGCTTGTGTTTCAACAGGACGTCGCGGGCATGGATGATGGCGACACCTTGCGGAGTCAGCGACCGGTCCGACTGCCGCAGCCAAAGTTCGCCACTGTTCAGTGCCAGCGGTCCGCCGCCGACGCTGAGATAGGCGTTTTCCAATTGCTCCGCGCGGGCGAACATAATGGACGACAACGGGGTGCCGACGGTCACGGCGACGATCCCAAACAGCAGTGCGCAGACGGTCGGGGCGGTCAGGAACTCCCACGCCGAAACGCCGGCGGCGCGAGCGACGATCAGTTCGGATGAACGGGTCAGCCGCCAGAAGCACAGGATGCCGCCGAGCAATATGGCAAACGGCAGGATTTGCAGCGCGAGGTACGGCAGGCGCAGTGCCGCGACTTCCGTTATCGTGGCAAATGTCGTGTCCGGCCGCGACGCAGCGCGGCGCAGCAGTTCCAGGAAATCGAACAGGGACGTAAGCCCGGTCAAGGCAAACAGCATCGCCACGACCGACAGCACGAACTGCCGGGAGATGTAGATCGACAGCGTGATCGCGGGCGTCATGCTTCAGCTTGCCAGCGGCACCGGGCGGCGGCGCCACGGCAGCAGCGGCGGCACCAGCAGCAACCAGGCGCAAATGATTCCCGGCACCAGCGATTGCACCCAAATCAGCGGGATCAATGCGTTATCGCGCGCGGCAATGTTATCGACCGCCAGCCCCAGCGCCAGCAGACCGACCATGGTTGCGACCGAAGCGAGCGGGCGGATAATTCCGCCATGCCGGCGAAACGCGCCGGTGAGCGAGAACAGCAGAGCGACCGCTGCATAGGACAGCGTGCTGAACGGACCCGCCAGGCGCTTGTGTGCCTCCGCGCGCCATCGCGGCCCATCAATCAGTGGGATGTTGGTCGGCGGGTGCAGCAGTTCCGAGATCGAAGCCTCGCTCATATCGAGCAATTTCGGACCGTCCTGGTGCGCGCTGTCGGTCAGATCAAGGACGTTTTCCTTGAATGTCAAAATGTCCAGGCGACCGGTCTGCTTGTCGATCTCCTGCCGGCTACCGTCGATCAGCAGGACACGCGGGCCGGTCGGTCCCTCCAGAAGACGCCCGCGCTGTGCCAGAATCGTCGCGGGGTTGTTTTTGTCGCGCTCGTCGTTCACCAGGATGCCGCGCAAGGTACCGTCGGGTTCGCGCGACCTGATGTAAACGGTCAGGCCGTCGGAGACGTCGGTGAACACGCCCTCCTGCACCAGGAAGGCGGCGATACGGTTGCGGATTTCCCACTGGAACTGGCGGAACGCTGCGAGGCTGGCAGGCACGAGCCAGATATTCAGCGCGAAGCAAGCCAGCGCTGTCAGGACGGCCAGGACGAAGGCAGGACGCGCGAGGGCGAAGGACGACAATCCGGCGGCGCGCATGACGGTGAGCTCGCGGTCGCCGGCCAGCCGCTGATACACGAACTGGACGACCACGAAGGTGGTGATGGGCAGAATGACGGCGACGAAGCTGGGGATGAGCAGTCCGGTCAGGCGCATGAACACGCCGACGGACAGGCCGTGATTCACCACCAGTTCGACAAAGCGCAATGACTGGGTGAGCCAGATCAGCGCTGTGAGACCGCTGGTCACGGCAAGCAGAGCAAACAGAAGCTGGCGAAAAATGTAACGGTCCAGCCGCGTGCCGAAGATCGCAATCCGCATGGGCGCCTGACTAGCACCCCTTGAAGGCGGTGGTGAAGGGCGGGTCTTGCGCCACGGCTATTGCTGCGGCCGGTCGGGTACGGCGCGGCTTGCCTGGCGCTCGGCCAGACCCCAGCCGATCAACAGAAACAGCCAGCCGGCGTTCGGCAAGGTGAACAGGCCCGTGGTGGAGGCTATCGGCCAAAATGCGATGCACAATGAAACGAACAAACCGACCTGGATGGCGCGGCCCGGTGCCTGCATGAAGCGGCCGATCCGCACCAGCCATGCAATGCAGAGCGCGGCGAACAAGGCCACGCCGGTCAGCCCCGAGTCGGTCGCGATCTGCAGCCAGTAATTGTGCGGATGGATCGTGCAACTGGCGGGGTCGTGGATGGCGGTGACGGGGATCCAGGCCAGGATCCGGATGTAGCGCGGGTCGTAGCAATTGTCGCGATAACCGTCGTAGCCAAGTCCGAGCCAGGGATGCGCCTGCACCATTACGATGGCGCGCTGATAGATGATGGCGTAGGGCTCGGACCAGAAATTCTCCATCCGGTGCAGGAATACGGTGACGAGCGTGTGGTACTCTTCGGGCGCGGCCACGCCGGCGATGGCGACTGCGGCAGCGAGTGCGAGTACGGCAACGATCATCGGCCAGCGAAAGCTGGGCATTACCAAGGCGGCGATGCCGTAGCCGAACAATACCAGCAGCATGGGCATGCGCTGGCCGATGAGCGCCATGGTGAGCATCGACACGATCAGCACAGCCCCGCCGGAGAGGCGATAACGCCATTGCGGCCGGGCTATCAGGGCCATCGCGAGCGGGAGGAACGCAGCGAAATAGATGGTCTGCAGGCTCAGGCCGGCACGCGGTCCAGGCAGCGGTCCGGTCAGCACGCCGCTGCCCCAGCGGGGATAGCCGAAGATGTTGGTTCCCAGCACGTATTGCTGCCACGTTTCGATAACAATCCATAACGCGACGGCGGTGATCACGTATTGGAGTCGCCGGCGTTGCCGGCTGTCGGCCAGCACCCAGAATTCCAGGGCGGCGGCGAACACAAACAAGCGCATGACGACCAGCACTTCGCCGATCTCATGGGGCCGGCCTGCGATCAGGGTGCAGAACAACTCCCAGGCCCAGAAGATCAGCGCGAGGCGAACGTGGAGCGGGCGCAGCCAATCTGTGTCGCGCAATGCCCAGCGGCTGATCAGGAACAGGATGGCGACGGCGGAAAGCAGCGTGTCGGCAGCCGCACGCGTGTAGAGCAAAACGGGCGGCAACAGCAGGGTGGCGGCTGCGGCGATTCGGAACATGCGCCGTTCGGCGGTGCCGCGGGGCAGCGCGGCACGTCCGGCGGAGCGGGACGGAAGCGACGCGTGCGGAACGTCTGACATCAAGGTAGTGCTACGCGATCTCGCGGCTATATGCCGGCACGCCGGCGGCGCTCGCGGCGACGTGGGCGCCGACGCTTGCGCCCGCATTTGCGCCGATACTTGGGCCTACTGGGGTTCGGCGGATTGCGCCCGTTGCGTGTGCGGTTGCCATGCGCGTCGGCTTTCTCCGTGTCAGGGCACGGCCTTGTGCAGCACGCGGCGTAGCGGCGCAACGTGGGCGGCAGTCACAAGACGACGCCAATATCGTCGAGATGAGACGGCAACCGGACGTTATGGCGGCGCCGGTCCGCGAGTGGCGCGGTGGGCTTCAGCCGAACACCCGCCGGCCGGCTTTCCAGGTGCCCAATACCACGCCTTCCAGGGCGCGGCCGTCGAACGGCGTGTTCTGCGCCTTGCCGGGCAGCTTGCCGGACTCGACCTTCCAGACGCGCTCCGGGTGGAACAGGCACAGGTCGGCGGGGGCGCCCTTTGCCAGACGGCCGGTGTCGAGGCCCAGCAGGCGGGCGGGACAGGCGGTGAGCAGCTCGATCGCCTGCGGCAGGGCGATCGTGCCGTTGTGGACCTGCGCCAGGGTCACGCCCAGCAGCGTCGCCAGCCCGGTGCCGCCCGGCGAGGCCTGGGCAAAGGGCTGGCGCTTGTCGTCGGCGTCGCGCGGCTGGTGGTCGGAGGCGATGGCGTCGATCGTGCCGTCGGCGAGGGCGGCGGCGACGGCCTGGCGGTCGGCGTCCTTGCGCAGCGGCGGGGACAGCTTGGCGTAGGTGCGGAAGTCGCCGATCGCCGTTTCGTTCAAGTCGAAATAGGGGGGCGCGGTGTCGCAGGTGACCGCGAGGCCTTCGTCCTTCGCGCGGCGGATCAGGGCGAGGGCGTCTGCCGTCGAGATGTGGGCGAAATGCACCGCGCCGCCGGTGAGGCGGGCGAGGCTGATGTCGCGGGCGACCTGGATCGCCTCGGCGGCGGCGGGGATGCCGGGCAGGCCTAGCCTGGTGGCGAGTTCGCCCTCGGTGGCGGCGCCGCCGGCGGCAAGCGACGGTTCTTCGGGGTGCTGCACGATGCGGGCGCCGAAGCCTCTTGCGTAGGAGAGGGCGAGGCGCATCAGGCGGGCGGGGCGAAGGGTTTTGGCGCCGTCGGTGAAGGCGATTGCGCCGGCCTCGCGCAGAAGGCCGAGTTCGGCCAGCGCCTCGCCGGCGCAGCCGGTGGTGACAGCGGCGTAGGGGAGAATGGTGAGGCTGCCGGTCTCCTCGCCGCGCTGGCGCATTAGGTGCACGAGGGCGGGGTCGTCGATCGCGGGGTGGGTGTCGGGCAGCGCGGCGAGGGTGGTGACGCCGCCGGCCGCCGCGGCCTCGGCGGCGGAGGCGATGGTTTCGCGGTATTCGAACCCGGGTTCGCCGAGCGCGGCGCGCATGTCGATCAGGCCGGGGGAGAGGATCGCGCCTTCCTGTTCGATTATGGCGGCGCCATCGGGGCGGCCGAGATTGGCGCCGAAATCGGCGATGAGGCCGTCGCGTGCCAGCAGGTCGCCGTGCGTGTCGATGCCGGAGGATGGGTCGAGGAGGCGGATTTTCAGGAAGAGCGTGGTGGAGGTCATCGCGCCGATCACGTCATGGCCGGGCCGGACCCGGCCATCTTTCCGCGAGGATCGGGCGCAGTGCGTCGCGCGCGGCCCAATCGATGGTGCGTGGATGGCCGGGTCGAGCCCGGCCATGACGAGGGGCGCGCAGGCGGCGGTTCAATCATTCCGCCCGTGCCGCCGGGCCAGCGTGTCCAGTACCGCCATCCGCACCGCGACGCCCATTTCCACCTGCTCCCTGATCACGCTGCGGTCGGGATCGTCGGCGACGGCGCTGTCGATCTCCACGCCGCGGTTCATGGGGCCGGGGTGCATCACCAGGGCGTTGGGCTTGGCGAAGGCGAGCTTCTCGGCGTCCAGGCCGAAGAAGCGGAAGAACTCTCGGGCGCTGGGGACCAGGCCGCCCTGCATGCGCTCGCGCTGCAGGCGCAGCATCATGACGATGTCGGCGTTGGCGAGGCCGGTGCGCATGTCGTGGAAGACGTCAACGCCGAGCGTGGTGACCTCGGCGGGCATCAGGGTGGGGGGGCCGATCACCCGGACGCGGCTGCCCATCGCGGTGAGCAGGTGGATGTTGGAGCGGGCTACGCGGGAGTGGAGAACGTCGCCGCAGATGGCGACGGTCAGGCCTTCGAGGCGGCCTTTGCGGCGGCGGATGGTCAGGGCGTCCAGCAGGGCCTGGGTGGGGTGCTCGTGGGTGCCGTCGCCGGCGTTGATCACCGCGGCATCGACCTTCTGGGCGAGCAGGTTGGGGGCGCCGGACTGGGCGTGGCGGACGACCAGCAGGTCGCAGTTCATCGCGTTGAGGGTGGCAGCGGTGTCGAGCAGGGTCTCGCCTTTGTTCACAGAGGAGGTGGAGACGGACATGTTGATCACGTCGGCGCCGAGGCGCTTGCCGGCGAGCTCGAAGCTGGTGCGGGTGCGGGTGGAGTCCTCAAAGAACAGATTGATGAGGGTCTGGCCGCGGAGGACGTCGCGCTGGGTCTGGCCGGAACGGTTGAGCAAGACGTAGCTCTCGGCGAGATCGAGCAAGTGCCCGATCTCGGGCGGGTGGAGGCCTTCGATCGCGA
>Ga0335075_10003479_pt1 | contig 24974 bp, 25 predicted proteins | sample Lox_Sample_24_FD_206723 | JGI IMG/M metagenome (GOLD analysis project Ga0335075, IMG submission 206723) | Soil microbial communities from Loxahatchee National Wildlife Refuge, Florida, United States - Lox_Sample_2.4 | ecosystem: Environmental > Terrestrial > Soil > Wetlands | place: USA...
TTGCGGAGCTCCCGCACGGCAGGACGCGGGGGAGAGTCTCGGTTGGGAATCAAAGTCAAGATACATGGATCCGCCGAATCAGGCCGAGCCGCGTCGGGTCAAGTGAAATCTGCTGTCCTGCATGGCCGCGGATTTGGCCAGTTTTGAAGCTTCTCAGGTACTTAGCGTAAAAAGGCGGCAAAGTTCGGGCTAAGCGAGAACTCGCAAGAAGCGAGGGCCTGCCGCGCTTTCGCCATGACGGCCGCCGGCGCGCGATGGCGCGGACAACCCGTTTGGGCGGGAGTGTCACGGAGCGCAGCGCAGGGAATGGGAGGACCGGACCTTCCGCTGCGCGACCACCGTGGCACGCTTCACACCCGAGGTGCCGGTAGGCAACCTCGATCAAAGCGCCTTGCTTTCCGGCAGCGCCTACCGATACGCCGTGGCGGCCGGCCTTTGGTGGCGGGGCCCGGGCGCCTCGAGATTAGGCGGCGGCCGCTGCCGAGCCGGGTGGTAGCGGCGCCGATTGGGTGGATACGCCGCATGTTGCGCCTGCACGTACGCCGGCACCCCGGTCAACCGCTTGTTCTCCACGATCGCGTCGGGTAGCGGGCACGCGAAGCGCGGCGCGGACCGATGACAAATGGCCTCGGAAGCGTGTCGCCGATAACGCGCGAGCCACGCCGGGACGAATGGAGCGCGGGGGCTTGGTCCGGCGGGAAGGCGGGGGAGTGGAAGAAGACGAAGCGGGAATTGGCTGACCGCCAGCCGCCGATCGCGCCGGTTCTCGCGATAGTTGGCCGGCGTGCCTCTACCGTCTCGCGGTGAACACGCGAACACCAAAATCGCTTGCTGCCTCGGCGGCGCTCGGCGACAAACGCGTATGAGCAACGATACCAGAGCACGCAAGGCGGCTCTGCCGGACCTGGGCCCGATCACTGAAATGGGCCGCGGGATGACCAGAGCGGCGGCCGGTTTCCGGCCGGCGCCGCCGGACCTCAGGCGACCCCAGCCTGCGCGGCTGCCCTCTGCCGCGGCATCGGCGGTGGCCGCGGCCGTGCGCCTGCGCGAAGCGGGGCAGCTCTCGGAGTCTATTCTCCACCTTCAGCGCGCGGCCCAGCTCGCTCCCGGCAACGCGAGGATCCATCTCGATCTCGGTGTCACCTTTCTGGCCGGCGGTCGGATCGACGAGGCGATTGCACCCTTGTTCCGCGCCACGGAGATCGATCCCAAGCTGCCCCGCGGCTACTACCATCTCGGCCTGGCGCTGGAACGTGTGGGCCGCGAGGCGGAGGCAATTGTGGCCTTCGAGCGTGCGGTGACGCTGCAGCCGCGGCATGCCGATGCGCTGCGTCGTCTCGGCATGCTTTATCATGACTGGAGATCCATCGAGAAGGCAGCGGCGACGCATCGGGCGGCGGCCGCGTGCGCCGGGACGCGCGTAGATGCGCTTCGCCTCACTGCCCGAGCCCTGCGGAGCGAAGGGGATGTGGCAGCCGCCGCGCGCACGCTGCGGCATGCCCTCGCGCTCAAGCCCGACGATCCCGAACTGATGGAGCTGCTTGCCAGCAGCCTTGTCGAGCAGGGCCACTTCCGTGAGGCCGAAAAACTGTTGCGGAACCTGCTGGATCGGGACGCAGCACTGTCGGCATCCGCATTGGCGCTGTTCGGCATCGTCAGGGCAACAGAGTCCGACCGCCCCCTGCTGCAGCGCGTGGCACAGGCAATCGAGAGCCCCGACGTTCCGCCGCAAGGCAAGATGCTGGCGCATTTCGCGCTGGGGCGAGCCCACGATCATCTTGCGGACTACGAGACCGCAATGCGGCACTACGACGCGGCCAACGCCATCCGCGCGGGGATCGCGCCGCTGAACCGGGCCGAGCTTCAAGGGCTCGCGGACCGGCTGAGAGCGGCCTTCCCGGCGAAGGAGGCGCGAGATCAGTCAGAGCTGGCAGGTGCATCGGAGGAGCGGGCGGTGTTCATCCTGGGGCTGCCCCGCTCCGGAACGACCCTTGTTGAGCAGATCATCTCGAGCCATCCGAAGATCGCCGCCGGCGGCGAGTTGCCCTTCTGGCCCCAGCGGGCACCAATTGCGCTGCAAGCGGGGGCCGACGATGCCGCGTATGCGTCGGCCGCGTCGGCGTACCGCGCGGTGCTTGCCAAAATCAGCCCGGCTGCTGCCCGTGTCACTGACAAAAATCCGTTCAATTTCTTCTGGATCGGGACGATCCGTCGTGCGCTTCCGGGCGCCCGGATCGTGCACGTGCGTCGATCACTGATCGACACCGCTGTTTCGAACTACACGACTTTCCTCGGGTCGCGCCACAATTTCTTTATGGGCAACCGAGAGGATCTGCTGTTCTGGATCGATACCTACGTGCTTCTCATGCAGCACTGGCGCAGTTTGATGCCGGCAGACAGGTTTCTAGAGATCGACTACGAGATTCTTATCGCTGACCGGGAAACCCAGACCCGGCGACTGGTTGAATTCTGCGGCGTGGACTGGAATGAGGCGTGCCTTTATCCCGAACGGAACGAGCGTGCGGTGTTCACAGCGAGCGTGTGGCAGGCGCGCCAGCCTGTTTACAAAGGTTCGGTCGAGCGGTGGCGGAAGTATCTGCCGTGGCTTGGGCCGCTGGCCCGCCTGGTGCCGGCTGACGCCGCCGGCTGAGTGCACCCACATGCAAACGGCGGTGCCGAATGGCACCGCCTTGATCCGAATTACGGGATCAGTCGGGTGCTTTTTCGTCGCCGGACGAGGCCGAGCCCTAGTAGTCCCGTGCCCAGCAACACGATGCTCAGCGGCTCAGGCACCACTGCATAGTCCAGACGCTCGCCAAACCCTGCCGGCAACCCGAAGAAGGCCGCTATATCCTCGATATTGAACGAGTAGCTGCCCGGGCCAAGAAGCAGCGAAATCTTCGAGTATGTGGCTCCGCCCGCTCCTGTCGTCGATGCCCAGGCGGAGTTGAAGGTCCCGCCGGTATTCGCCCAATGGAACGGCAGGCTCACGAACGATGTCGTCCCGACTACTGTGTTAGGCGGCGCCGAGTCGGAGATTTGATAAACGTCACCTGGGATGAAGGCGTCCGTGACGGAGAAGTATGCGTCCTTGGTGATCGTGAACGTGACGGGCGAATTGGTCGACGGCGTTGAGCCAGCGGAGATGCTGTCACTGACCCATCCGGAACCCGGCGTGATCGGCAGCGCCGAGGCCGGCACCCCCGACGCTGTGAGCGCACCAACCGCGGTGCCTGCCAGAAGGAAACCCCGTACCCAGTTCATCCTCGCTCCCTTTCTTGCCACCGCTGCGGGTATTCAACATTGCTCAATCGTGAATGTCAAGACACCCGATCATTCGAGCACAGAAAACAGAGTCTCTGCAGAGACCGACACCGTTGGGTGGCCGCCCCTCTGTTCGACGTCCTCGTACCAGCGATGAGAGCGCACGCAAGCAGACTTCGACCACCCCTCCGTCATTCACCGCTGGCACCGCGCCTGCGGGCGATGGCAAGAAAGCCGCAGAGAGACTCCGCATGGTGCGATTCGAGGAGGTCGGGCTCAGCTATGTCAGTCCGGGCACCGGCTTGGGCCCGGAGGTTCTGCACGACCTCAGCTTCACCCTCTCCGACGGCGTGTTCCGTTGGCTGCTCGGACCATCCGGGGCCGGGAAGACCAGCGTGCTCCGCCTGATGTATCTGGCTGCCCGGCCGACGCGCGGGCGGCTCAGCATTCTCGGGGCCGACGTGGCGACGATGCGGCGACGCGGGCTGCCGCGCCTGCGCCGGCGAATCGGCGTGGTGTTCCAGGATTTCCGCCTGCTCTCGCATCTCTCCGCCTTCGACAACGTGGCCCTTCCGTTGCGCCTCGCCGGCCGGCCGGAGGGGCAGGTGCGCGCGGATGTAGGCGAGATGCTGCGCTGGGTCGGGCTGGCGAAGAAGACGGCGGCTCGGCCCCAGGAACTCTCGGGCGGGGAGCAACAGCGGGTGGCGATCGCGCGCGCGGTGGTGGTCCGCCCCAGCCTGCTGCTGGCCGACGAGCCGACCGGCAATCTCGATGAGGTGCAGGCAGAACGGTTGATGCAGCTTTTTAAGGAGATGAACCGGCTGGGCACCACGGTCGTGGTGGCAACGCACAACGACGCCCTGGTCTCCCGCCATCCGGCCCCGGCCTTGCGGCTCGCGGCCGGCCGGCTGGTGTCGGCGGAGTAGGCGCGCAGCCGGCGATGGCGCGCCGCCCGCCTCTCCGCCCGGCCGGTTTCGACGAACTAGGGCTGCGACGCGCACTGGCGGACCGCATGCTGCCGTTCCTGGTGGCGGCGATGGCCTTCCTGGCCGCGCTGGCGCTCGCCGGATGGGTGGCGGCGGCGGCGCTGGCGCAGGGGTGGCAAGCCGGCGCGGGGGCATCGTTGACGGTGCAGGTGCCACACCCAGCCGATGCGGCCGAGTCGGGTGGGACGCGACTCGAACGCGTGCTGGAGCGGTTGCGCGGGATATCAGGAATCGCGTCGGCGCGCGCGCTGTCCGGCACCGAGTTGACAAAGCTGCTGCAACCGTGGCTCGGGGTTGGCGCTGATTCTTCCGCGTTGCCGCTTCCTGGCGTGATTGCGGTGCGCCTGTCTGACCCGGCGCTGCCGCTCGATCCGGTGGCGGCGCAGGTGCAAGAGGTTGCGCCGGGCTCGCTGGTGGAGGACGACTCGGTCTGGGCCAGCCGGCTGGCCGTGTTGGGGCGCAGCCTGCAGGCCTGCGCGGCGGCGGCGCTGTTCGTGGTCGCTGCGGTGGCGGCCGCGGTCATCGCGGTGGCCACACGCGGCGGGTTGATGGCAAGACGGGAGGCGATCGAGATCGTGCATGGCCTGGGCGCCACCGACGGTTACATCGCCGCGCGTTTCGCGGCGCGCGCCACGTTGCTGGCGGCCTCGGGTGGGGTGATCGGCGGCATTCTGGCGCTGCCGGTGCTGCTGGCGATGGCGCATCTGGCGGCGCCCTTCGCAACGGCGTCGGCGCCGGTTCAGGGCGGTGTCCTTGGCGCGCTGCCGGTGGCGTTGTGGCTGCTGTTGCCGGGGCTGCCGCTGGCGGCGGCAATCATCGGCTTCTCCACGGCGCAAGGCACGGTGCGCCGGTGGCTGCGGCGGCTGCCTTGAGGCGCCGGCGTTTGTTCCGTCCCGGCGGACGCGCGGAGCGCACGCTCCGGATCGCCGTTGGGGTGGTCGCCGCAGTGCTGCTGGCGTGGGGAGCGGGCTTTGTCTGGTTCGTCCAGCAGGCGTCGAGAACCGCGGGCCCGCCGCCGCACGCCGACGGAATCGTGGTGCTGACGGGCGGCGCGGACCGGATCGAGGCTGCGCTTCGGCTGCTGGCCAATAGGGCTGCCGAGCGGCTGCTGGTCAGCGGTATCGGCGGTGGGGCCGACCTGAAGGACCTGGAGCGCACTGCGGGCGTCGACCCGGTTCCGTTTGTCGGGCGGGTCACGCTCGGGCGTGGCGCCGCCACCACCCACGACAACGCCGCTGAGACGGCAAGCTGGGCAAGGCGGGCCGGCGTGCATTCGCTCATCGTGGTCACCGCCGCCTACCACATGCCGCGGGCGTTGACGGAGATCGGCCGCGCCCTGCCGGGCGTTAAGCTGTATCCGGCGCCGGTGCTGCCGCCGGGTATCCTGCGAGCGGATGGCTGGCCCACTGCTTCGGGGCTGAAGCTGCTGGCGGGGGAGTGGAACAAGCTGCTCGCCGCCAAGCTTGGCCTCACGGAGTTGGAGCCTGTCTCCGCTCCGCTGCTGTCGGCTGCGTCCAAGAGCAGCCATCCCAAGGGATGAGACGGAGCGGATGATTTGGCTGCGTTCGGCGCTCTTCAACGCGTTCTTCTTCGCCTTCAGCCCTGTTCTCTGCGTGCTGGGCTACTTGCTGTGCCTGGCGCGGCCGCGGGCGACCATCCTGGTGCCGATGCTGTGGGCGCGCGTCGTGCTGGCCGGCCTGCGGCTGATCTGCGGCATCCGGCTGGAGCTGGAGGGCCGCGAGCATCTGCCGCGCGGCGGGGCGGCGTTGATCGCCTCGCAGCATCAGTCGGCTTTCGACACGTTGGTGTGGCTGACGTTGCTGCCGCGCTGCTGCTACGTGCTGAAAAGCGAGTTGCGCCGCATTCCGATCTTCGCCGCCATGATCGCGCCGGCGGGCATGATCGTGGTCGATCGCAAGGGTGGCGGCGCCGCGCTGCGGCACCTGATGCGCGAAGCCGAACGCGCCGCGCGCGAGCAACGCCAGATGGTCATCTTCCCGGAGGGAACCCGCGGCGAGCCGGGCCGGGTGCTGCCGTTGCAGCCCGGCGTGGCCGCAATGGCGGCGCGGACGAGGCTACCGGTGATCCCGGTGGTGACCGATTCCGGCCGCTGCTGGGGCCGCCGAGCTTTCCGCAAACGGCCGGGGACCATCCATATCCGGCTGCTGCCTCCGATCCAGGCTGGCACCGACCGCGATTCGCTGATGGCCGGGCTGACCGCGGCCTTCCGTGCCGGCTTCGGGAAGGCTGTGGACAACTCTGTGGGCTGAGCCTTCAGCCGGCTCCCAGGTCACCGCAAGGGCAGCGAGCAACATATTGTTTTCTTTGCTATTTTGCTGTGATCGGCGCAAGTAGGCTAGGTTTGGAGGGGGTGGGGATGACTGTGCGGTATCGCGTTTCAATTATGTGACTGTCCCGCTCCCTTATTTGGATCGTCGCACCAATGTTGTTCGCGGCCCGCCGGCAAGATAGGCAGCCCCCGTCGCCTCCGAAGCGCCGTCGCCGGCGCATGCTGTTCGGCGTCACGACAGTGATGCTGCTGATTATCGGCGGCATCTCGATTTATTGGTATGTCGTCGCCAGACAGGTGTCCGAGGGGTATCTCGCCTGGGTCGCGGCGCGCCAGGTGGAGGGATGGACGGTCTCCTCGGCGGCAGGGCCGACGCTCGCCGGGTGGCCGCGCATGGGCGGCATCGATGTTGCGGGGTTCCGAATTTCCGGAGGGGAGCCGGATCTGCCGGGCGGCGTCTCGTGGCAAGCCGAGCACCTGCTCGTCGGGCTGGACCTGCTGCATCCGGACCACCTGGATGTCCTGACGTCGGGCGAACAGCGGATCGGACGGATGGGCGCTGCGGGCGCCGCCTATACGACGGAGTTGACGCGCCTGCGGGTGCCTCTGCGGTCGGCCGCGCCAACGGCTGAGCTGACGGTGCGCGCTTTGCGCGTCGACGCGGATGGGTTGGCGATCGGTGCCGCGCGCGCCCTGCTGGGAGCCGACCCGACCGCCGGCAAGGCGCAGGCGGCGGTGAGCGTGAAGCTGGACGCGCAGGAGATCGTGTTGCCGGCCCAGGTCAATTGGCCGCTGGGACGGCGCATCGCATCGCTGTCGGGCGATATGGCGATCGACGGCCCGCTACCGCCGCCGCGCGGCTTCGTGGCGGACGCGCGCGCCTGGCGTGACGGCGGCGGCGCGGTCGATCTGCGGGGGGTCGATCTGCGCTGGGGCCCACTGGATGGCAGCCTCAGCGGGACGGCGTCGCTCGACGATAACCTGCAACTGGTCGCCAGCGGCGCGGTGCGGGCGAGCAATTACGCGGAGACACTGGATGTGCTGGCCGAGCGCCGGATCATCGGCGCCGACGCGGCGCTGGCGGCGAAGGCCGTGCTGTCGCTGCTCGCCTCGGTGCCGGCGGGAGGCGGACCGGCGGAGGTGGAGGTGCCATTCACGATCGGCGGCGGTGTTGTGGCGGTGAGGGGTATTCCGTTGGTGAAGCTGCCGGCGCTGCACTGGCCGTCGCCATAGGGCGCATCAATTCACCTCTCCCGCTTCGGCGGGAGAGGTGCTATAATGCCGGCATGAGTCTTCGGACCCTTGGCACGCGAATTAGCACCCCGGCTGCTTGAAGCAGCCGGAACGCTGTTCGTTTTCGTGCCCTCTGTCTGGAGCCCTCCTTCCATGTCGAATGACCCTGCGCCATGTGCGGCTGACGTCGCCGTACGATTCATGCTCGATGTCGATGCCGATCCGGCACTGCTGTCCCGGCTGCTGGCGCCGTTTGCCCGGCGGCACCTTACTCCCGATCGGATGTGGTCGCACCGCAGCGGCCGGATCATGCATGTCGAGATCGCCATGGAGGCGATGCCGGAAGTGGCTGTGCGGCTCGTCGAGGGCAACTTGCGCCAGGTGGTGGGTGTGCGCAGCGTCACCCGATTGGTGCCGGAGCGTCAGCGCAGCGCGGCGTAGTGGAATACCTGGAGCTTTGAGAGCGCCTGATCGGGAGTTGGTGTAAGCCTGATCGGGCGGGAGATGGCCGGCACAAGGCCGGCTATGGCGGATGGGGCTGCTCGCCGCTGTGGCACGGCCGCCCTGCCGGCTGCAGTGCCTCCCAAGGAGAGTCGGATGCACCTCGCCACGAGCCCCGCCTTCAAGCAGAATGCGCGCCGCGCCCTGGCGGACCCGGGGCTGCAGAAAGCGCTGGCGCGCAGCGGCACTTCGTTCATCGCTCGCCGCGCCGCCGCCGCGGCCGCCTTGCCGGAGTTCGAGCAGCTCCGCGACATCGCCCGCGACATCAAGGACCATACGCTGGCGCATCTCGATTTTTATCTCGAAGAATACGAGGCGCGCATGAAAGCCGCCGGCGGTACGGTGCACTGGTGTGCTACCGCCGACGAGGCCCGCAGCGCGGTGCTGGAGATCTGCCGCACCGCCGGCGCGCGCACGGTGACCAAGGGCAAGTCGATGATCAGTGAGGAGCTGAGCCTCAACGAGCACCTGGAACAGCACGGCATCCAGCCGGTGGAGACCGATCTCGGCGAGTACATCCTCCAGCTCCGCCATGAAGTGCCGAGCCACATCCTTGCCCCTGCCTTCCATCTCAATCGCGAGGACTGGGAGGCGCAGTTCCGTGCCTCGCACACCGAGCTGCCGGCCGACCGCATATTCCACGAACGGCGCGACATCCTGACCGAGGCACGCGCCCGGCTGCGGCAGAGATTCCTTGCGGCCGATGTCGGCATCACCGGGGCGAACTTCCTGATCGCTGAGACCGGCAGCAGCGTGATCGTCACCAACGAAGGCAATGGCGACCTGACCCAGACGCTGCCGCGCGTGCACATCGTGCTGGGCAGCATCGAGAAGATCGTGCCGACGATCGAGGACTGCACAAGCCTGCTGCGCGTGCTGGCACGCTCGGCGACGGGGCAGGATTTCTCGGTTTACACGACGTTCAGCACGGGCGCGCGGCGGCCGGGCGATCTCGATGGGCCGGATGGGTATCACGTCGTGCTGGTGGATAACGGCCGCTCGGCGATGCTGGGCACCGAGTTCCAGGACATGCTGCGCTGCATTCGCTGCGCCGCCTGCATGAACCACTGCCCGGTCTATGGCGCGGTCGGGGGTCATGCGTATGGCTGGGTGTATCCGGGGCCCATGGGCAGCGTGCTGACGCCGGCGCTGATCGGTGTCGATCAGGCCGGATTGTTGCCGAATGCATCTACATTTTGCGGCAAGTGCGAGAGCGTCTGTCCGGTGAAGATCCCGCTGCCGGGCCTGATGCGGCACTGGCGCGAGCGCGAGTTCGAGCGTCACCTGACTCCGCCGGTGCAGCGCCGCAATCTGGCGCTGTGGGGATGGTTCGCCCGCCGACCGGCGATGTATCGCGTTGTCACGCGCGCGGCGGCGGCGAGCCTGGGATGGTTCGGCCGCCAGCGTGGCCGCTTCGCCCGCCTGCCTATGGCCGGCGGATGGACGGCAGGGCGCGACCTGCCGGCGCCGGAAGGCGATACGTTCTTCGCCCGCTATGCGCGCGCCCAGCGGCGAGGACGTGTCGGATGAGCCGGGATGCCGTTCTTGCTTCCATCCGCCGCGGCTTGCGGCGCGGGCCGTTGCCGGATGACATCGCGGCGGCGTTGCGCGGGCGGCTGGCGGCGCATCCGCGGCACCTGATCCCGGCGCGGTCGATGCTGGCGCACGCCGAACAGGTCACGCTGTTCATTGCCAATGTGGAGAAAGAGTTCGGCACGGTGACGCGGGTGCCCGATATGGACGCGGTTCCCGATGCGGTCGCCGATTATCTTGCCTCGCAGAACCTGCCCGGCGAGCTGGTCATGGCGCCGCATCCGGAGCTGCGGTCGATCGAGTGGTCAGTGCGACCGTTGCTTCGTGTCCGCGAAGGCCGGGCCACGCCAAACGATGCCGTCAGCCTGCAGCATGCGTTCGCCGGCATTGCCGAGACCGGGACGCTGATGTTGCCATCTTCGCCGGAACGACCCACCACGCTCAATGTACTGGCTGAAACTGAGGTCGTGCTGCTGCGGGCCAGCCGCATCGTTGGTGCCTATGAAGACGCGTGGGATTTGCTGCGTGCGGAGATTGGCGCCATGCCGCGCAATGTGATGCTGGTGACGGGCCCGTCGCGCTCGGCTGATATCGAACAAACGTTGGAGCTGGGCGCGCATGGCCCGCGGCGCTTGCACGTGGTGGTGGTCGGTCAATAGCCGCATTTTATAGGGGCCAAACTGACGGCAGCCCACTTGTCGGCAATGCGTGTAGGCAGTATCGTATACACGCCTACACAAGGAGCAAACCCGTGCCCCTCAATATTCGCAACGAGGCAGTCAACCAGCTCGCGGAGAAGCTGGCTGCCCGGAAGCACACAAGCAAAACCGATGCTGTGAAGACGGCTTTGGAAAATGAGCTGCACCGTCTCGATGAGGCGGTACCCCTTCGGGAACGGCTTCGGCCCCTCCAGGACCGGGTACTGAGGCGGCCGGCGACCGGCCTGGAGGCGGATAAAGCCTTCTATGACGAGCTCAGCGGCGAGACGTGATGTTTGTCGATGCCTCCACCATTGTCGCCATCCTGACGCGCGAGCCGGAGGCCGATGTGCTGGCCGATGTGCTCGAGCGGGCACGCTCGCCGATAACCTCGCCGATTGCGGTTTTCGAGGCCGCTTTGGGAGTCCGCCGCAAGCGTCACGCAAGTGTCGAGGAAGCCTCGGCAGACGTGAACGAGTTGCTTCAGATGGCAAGGGTCCGCATAGTTCCGATCACCGGGAGTGAGGCCGAGACTGCATTGTCCGCGGTTTCGCGGTACGGAAAAGGGCAGAGGCACCCGGCACAGCTTAACCTGGGCGACTGCTTTGCGTACGCGGTGGCGAAAAACCATCGGACAACGTTGCTCTTCAAGGGAGAAGATTTCGGCAAGACCGACATTCAGTCGGCGGCTCCGTCGCGCTGACCCTGACATAGGGCCACTCCGCGGAAGATTCATCAATCCACGACGGCGCCGGTTGCATACTTTCGCTACTGGGTCTGCCGCCACGTCCCAAAGGAATTATCGGCGCTGTCGGATGAGACACCGGCCCCGCAGCCTGCCGAGCATGATCACCGACCACGGGCGGATTGGTCGAAAGGCAGTACCCATCCCCATGCAACCAGCAAGTCCCGTCCGCCGTGTGAGCGTCCACGCGCAACGAACGGATGAAGCGACGTCCGCCGCCTGCCAACGCCCTTACCAGGGCCCGCTCCGCATTGCGTTCCCGCCCGCCGGTGCACGGATAGATTCCTACGCCAGACACCACCGCGGCCGCATAGATCGGGTCCTCGCCAAGCCGCTCGATCCGAAGCACGATTCCGTCGTTCCGGTCGGTCGTCAGCGGCAGCAGCATGCGCCCGCGCGGCCTCAAGCCGGCGAGCCAGCTTGGCATGGGATGCGTCGCGCCTGCATTGACGATCAGCGCATCGACCGGACCGGGATCGTGCCGGCTGCCATCCGCCGTTACGATTTCAACGTTTGTCCGGTCAGCGAGATTGGCGCGCGCCCGAGCGGCCAGCTCCGGGTCGATCTCGACACCCGTCACCCGCCCCTCCGGCCCGACGATTTCGGCTTGGATCGCGGTGTAGTAGCCGGTCCCGGCGCCAACATGACAGACGGTATCGCGGGGCCGCAGGTCCAGCTTGTTCAACAGATCGGCCCAAAACTGCGGATGCCCGTTGTTCAGTTCGCGCGCCGGGTCGATCGCCAGCAGCACGTTGTGGTAGACGTGTGCCGGATCGTCGTCCGGTGTGCGCCAATAAGTGCGGTCGTCGCCCATCACCAGCCATGGTCCTGGCCCGAGGAATTTCTCGCGCGGCACTGACGCGAAGGCACGAATGACAGCCTCGGTCTCGACACGCGCCACGAAGCGCAGTTCTTCCGCGTAGAAATGGCGCGCGGCCTCGATTCGGTCGGCCGGGTGGGACATGCAAACCCTCCAAGTTGACGCAACCGGATATGCGGGCGTCGACCAGCCGCGCGGACCGTGCGGGAATCTTTTTTCCGCGCTGTCCGCAGCGCTGTCGCTCGTGCGTATAGTCTGTTGCCATGCAGCGATCCGCCGAACGCTCCCAAACTCAGCCGGCTCGTCTTGCGCGAACGACCGAGCAGGTTGCGCATGCTCTGCGGCGCCTCACAGATGCCGAGCTGCTGCGGCTGGAGGCGCTGGCACGCCTGCGCACACGCGGCCTGCCTGGCGGGGTCGCCTGGTCGGACCTGCTGAACGAGGCGGTTCGCCGTGCGCTCGACGGCTCGCGTCCCTGGCCACCGGGCGTGCCACTGCTCGCCTTCCTGGCGCAGATCATGCGCAGCATCTGGAGCGAGCTGTGCCGTCGCGATGCGCTCGAACGCCGCATCGCGTTGACAGATGCGGCGGCGTTCTGCCGCACCGAGGCCAACGAAATAGACCCCGAGCGCGTCGTCGCCGCGGCGCAGACGCTGGCGGAGCTTCACAAGCTGTTCGCCCGTGACGCCCCGGCATTGAGTGTGATCGCCGGCCTGGCGGACGGGCGGACGGCGCAGGAGATTCGCGACATCCTTGATTTGTCGGAAGCCGAGTACGACACCATCCGCAAGCGGATCCGGCGAATCCTGCTGCGGCAGGGCCTTGTAGGAGGCAAGCCATGAAGGACTGGCAGCCGGTGGCCGAACTCGAATGCCTGCTCGATGCGCTGGAGGCCGAGCTTTTGTGCGCCACCGACGAAGAGATTCGCGATGCGATGGGCCGCCGTCAACCCGCGCGCATTGCTGTCCGGACGGTCTCGGTCGCTATCGCCATGCCGGACATGATCGACTGGCCGTCCGGTGCGAGCAGCCTGCCGGCTTTCGGCCAGCCGATGCCGTCGGCGTTGCGGCCTAGGGAACACTGATCGCGAAGGACGCCTGACGGCGGAATGCGCTTCGCTTTTCCGCCCTACGGGAGGAACGAGGTGCGGCTTCCTTGACTTGTCCGATCGGCGCCCCATAGCGTCGGCTTTTGTGGCGGGCACAGATCCGGGGGACGGCAATGAGCGCATTTCTGTTTACCGGAGGACGGTTTCTCGATCCGCGGCGCGATGAGCTTGTTGAAGGAATCGAGGTGTTGGTTGAGGCCGGCACCGTCAGGGAAGTCTCGGACCGCCCGATTCATAGCGCCGCTGCGACCCGGGTTGCGATCGGCAACCGCACGCTGATGCCGGGATTGATCGATGCGCATATCCACATTGTGCTGACCGAAGTAAATCTGCGGCTGCTTGATGATGTGCCGCTGACCTTGCTCGCTGCCAAGGGGTCGGTCGCGATGCGGGCGATGTTGATGCGCGGCTTCACCACCTTGCGCGATGCCGGCGGGGCGGATTGGGGGATGAAAGCGGCGGTTGAGCAAGGCTTATTCGTGGGTCCGCGTCTTTATATAGCCGGCCAGCCGCTGAGCCAGACTGGTGGCCATGCGGATCATCGCCGGCGTACGCAGACAAGTTTCGTTTGTGCGTGCTGCAATGGGTTGAACTGGACGTCGCGCGTCGCGGACGGCGTTCCTGACGTGATCAAGGCGGTGCGCGACGAGCTGCGCAAGGGTGCCGACCATATCAAGCTGATGCTGTCCGGCGGCGTGGCCTCGCAGGCCGATCCGCTGGAAAGCATTCAGTATCGCATGGACGAGATCGAGGCGGCGGTCGAGGAGGCTACTCGCTGGGGCAGCTATGTCGCGGCCCATGCGTACAGCGCGACGGCAATCGAGCGGGCGGTGACCGGCGGTGTGCGCACGATCGAGCATGGCAACCTGATCGACCCCCCGACCGCAGCGCTGATGGCTGCGCGTGGGGCTTATTTGGTGCCGACTTTGGTGGCGTACGACTCGCTTCGCAAGCGGGGGCCGCAGTTTGGGCTGTCCGCGTACAGCCTGGCGAAGAACGACAAGGTGCTGGCGGCCGGGTTGCAGTCGTTGGAAATGTGCAGGGCGGCCGGCGTGAAGATCGGCTTCGGCAGCGACCTGTTGGGTCAGCTCCAGACCGACCACTGCAACGAGTTTACCATCCGGGCCGAGGCGATGCGTCCGCAAGAAGTGATCCGCTCGGCCACGCTGGTCAATGCCGAGATTGTGCGTGCGGAAGGCAAGTTGGGCGAGATCGTTCCGGATGCCTATGCGGACCTGGTGGTGGTTGACGGTGATCCGTATCGCGACCTGGGCGTGTTCCGCAATGATGGCAGCCGGCTTGCCGCGATCATGGCCAACGGCCACTTCGTCAAGAACACGCTTTGACCGTGCGGCTGGCTGACGGCTCTGAGCCGCCCGGCGGCGGCCTCACCCGGTTCGCTTTGCGAACCGACCTCTCCCGCAGGGCGGGAGAGGTGCGTGTGGCGGCGATCAATCTGCTTGTTGCGATTGGTGCCATCGTAATCGGGCTGCCGCTCGTGCTGACCCTCTATCTCAGCCTATTCGACGAGAAATTTATCACCTATCCTCCGCGCGGCTACACGCTTTCCTGGTATCCGGCGATCATTCCGAATTTCGGCGGGCCGTTGCTGGTGAGCGGGGAACTCGCTGGGCTTGCTGTTGTGGCCAGCCTGCTGCTTGGCGTTCCGGCGGCGATCGGACTGTACCGCCATCGCTCTCGCCTGAGCAGCGCGATTGCCGCGTTGTTGCTGGCGCCCATCACCTTCCCGGATATCGCGCTGAGCCTGGCGATTTACGTTTTCCTGGTGTTGATCGAGCAGCTCACCACGCTGGAGTTCGTCGGCTTCACCGGCCTTGTGCTGGCGCACGTGCTGATCACTACGCCATGGGTTGTGCGACTGTGTCTCGCGAGCCTCGCGAACCACGACAGCGCGGCCGAGGAAGCTGCGGCGAGCCTCGGTGCCCGCCCGATCACGGTGATCCGCCGCGTCACGCTGCCGGCAATGCGCGCCGGGATCGTTGCGGCGGCGCTGTTCGCATTTATCGTTTCGTTCGATAACCTGGCGATGGCGCTGTTCCTGGCGGCGCCCGGTGTTACCACCTTGCCGGTCGCCATCCTGGAATACCTGGAATACCACATCGACCCGCTGGTGGCCGCGGTCGCGGTGGCGCAGATGCTGATCATCGGCGCCGCACTGCTGGTGCTCGACCGCTTCGTCCGCATCGCGCAAGTAGTGCGATGAGTGAAGCCGCGTCGCTCGTGCTGGATCGGGTGTCTCGCCGCTTCGGCGATCTTGCCGCGGTTGCAGAGATGTCGCTGACGATCCCGCCGGGCGAGCTTGTTGTGCTGCTCGGCCCGTCCGGCTGCGGCAAGACCACTACGCTGCGGATGATCGCCGGGTTCCTGCAGCCGACCGAGGGTGACATCCGCCTCGATGGTCGCAGCATTTTGCCACTGCCGGCGCATCGCCGCGAGATGGGCATCGTGTTCCAGAGCTATGCGCTGTTCCCGCATCTCTCGGTTGCCCGCAACGTCGCGTTCGGCCTGGAGATGCGGCGTATGCCGAAGTCCGACATAGCCGCGCAGACCGCCGAGATGCTGCGGCTGGTGAAGCTGCACGACCTCGCGGCGCGGCTGCCGCGCGAGCTTTCGGGCGGTCAGCAGCAGCGGGTGGCGCTGGCGCGCGCATTGGCAATACATCCCCGGCTGCTGTTGCTCGATGAACCATTGTCGAATCTGGATGCCGCCCTTCGCGCCGAAATGGCGCGCGAGATACGGCTGCTGCAACGCGATCGGGGCATCACCACCGTGATGGTGACACACGACCAGGCGGAGGCAATGGCGTTGGCCGACCGGCTGGTGGTGATGCGCGACGGCCGGGTGCAGCAGAGCGGCCGGCAGGAAGATCTGTATGAGCGCCCGGCCAATCCCTTCGTCGCCAGTTTCATCGGCGGCAGCAACCTTCTTGCCGGGCGGCTTGACGCGGACCGGCTTGTGCTGGCCGAGGGTGCAGCAATTGCGCTGGCCGGGCACTACAGTGCCGGCGGTCCCGCCAGCCTGGCGGTCCGGCCAGAGAGCATTCACCTCGCTTGGCCGGAGGCATCCGCGCGCATCGGCGGCGAGGTCGAGCTTTGCACCTATCTTGGCGCGACGATCGAGCACATCGTGCGTCTCGACGCGGGAAGCAGCGTGGTGGTGCGTGGCCCTGGACTTGGTCCTGGCGCCACTTCGCGGCACCATCCTGGCACGCGCGTCGCACTGCACTGGAGCGCAGCCGAGGAACGCCTGTTCGACGCCGCCGATGCGCCGGTCGCCGCCGTCGTGGCAAGCGAAACCATACAAGGAGAGAAGGCATGCACCGACTGAAGGTTCCACGTCGCACGCTGCTGGGCGGCGCCGCGCTGCTCGCCGCGCCGTCGATCATCCGCCCGGCTCGTGCCGCGGAGCGCTGCGTGGTAGGCACCTGGGGCGGCGATTACGCGCGCCTGCTGCGCGAGAACATCGACGATCCGATCCTGAAGCCGCAGGGCGTGGAGGTGGTGCAGGACATCGGCGATGAGGCGCCGCGCTTCGCCAAGCTGGTGGCGCAGAAGATGCTGCCGCGCGGCAGCATGGATATCGCCTGCTTCGGAGCCCCCAACGGCTTCCGCGCCGGCCAGGCCGGGCTGCTGGAGAAGCTGGATCGGGCGAAGGCGCCGAACCTCAAGAACATATCTGATTTCCTTTGGAACGACTATTTCGTGCCGCACATCTACAGCACCCAGGTGATCGCGTTCAACCCGCAGACCGTCAGCGATCCACCGAAGAACTTCGGCGACCTGCTGGACCCGAAATGGAAAGGCAAGGTAGGCGTCGTCACCACTGCCGGGTTCTGGCTGATGATGGCGGCCGCGCTGTATGCCAGCGGCAACCCGGACGATTTCGATAAGGCCAAGCCGCTGATCCTGAAACTGAACGACAATGGCCTGCATCTTTATCCAGAGACCGACAACCTGGCCCCCGCCTTCAAGTCGGGCGAGATCGAGGTCGGCATGATCTGGTTCGCCCGCACAGTGATGTGGCAGAACGCGGGCTTCCCGGTGCAGGGGCGGTATCCCAGCGAGGGCTCGATCCTGTATGTCTCCGGCATGGCCGTGCCGAAGAACGCGCCGGACAAGGACACCACCTGGAAATACGTCGATGCGATGCTGGAACCGTCGGCGCAGCAGGGCTTCGCCGCGCACATGGGCTACCTGCCGACGGTCACCGACGCGAAGCTGACGGGCAAGATCGCCGAGCAACTCGCCTTCCCGAATCCGAAGCCGAAGCTGGTGCAGCCGGACTACGCCTATACGACCAAAGTGCAGGCCGAGATGCAGGACTGGTGGGACAAGAACGTGCAGCATGGCTGATCCGGCGCGAACCGGGTCGCGGGCCGCGCTGCCGCTGCTTGCCCCGGCCACGCTGCTGGTGGTGATCATGCTGCTTGGCCCGCTGGCGTTGGCGGCGCGCTTCAGCCTGAACCGGTTCGATCCGACCCAGATCATGGTCGCGGCCCTGACCCCGGCGAATTACGCGCGGTTCTTCACCGATCCGTTCTATCGCGACGTGCTGGTGACCACGCTTCGCGTCTCGGCTGTGGTGACGGTGGCGTGCCTGCTGTTCGGCCTGCCGATGGCATGGCGGTTGGCGCGCAGCAGCAGCCGCTTCAAATCGGTATGGCTGATGTTGATCATCCTGCCGCTGTTCATCGGCGCGGTGACGCGCACGTCCGGCTGGATGATCCTGTTCGCCCGCGGCGGGATGCTGGATATCGTGCTGACGCGGTTGTTCCATACACGCCCGATCGATCTGATGTTCACCGAGGATGCGGTGATCGCCGGAATCGTGTCGATCAACCTGCCGTTCACCGTGTTGGCGTTGCAATCGGTGTTCGAGGGCATCGATCCGAGATTGGAGGAAGCCGCCGCCAGCATGGGCGCCGCGCCGGCCCGTGCTTTCCGTCGCGTGGTGCTGCCGCTCGCTCTGCCGGGCGTGCTGATTGCTGCGTTGCTGTGCTTCATCCTGTGCATGAATGCGTTCGCCACACCGGTGCTGCTGGGCGGTCCACGCTTCCACATGATGGCGCCGCTGATCTATTGGGAGTTCACCAACAATAATAATTGGCCGTTCGCCGCGGCGCTGGCATTCATCCTGATGGCGACGACGCTGACGCTCAGCGGTGTCGCCAACCTGCTGATCCCCCGGCGGTATCGGATGGGGCGCGGCCGTTGAACAGCATCGCCGTCAGCCTGTTGGTCAGTGTGCGCGTCCTTGCCGCGGTATTGTCGGGCTGAACCTTCATCGCGTGCTGCCGACGGCGCATCTGACAAAGGAAACGCAAGACGTTATCCGACTGGGCACCGGCATGATTTCGGTGCTTGCGCATATGAAACGGCAAGGGGCGGCACGAGTCGTCGCCCGCACGGCCCCCTCCCCGGCAAGGGGAGGGGGTTTTATCGTGTGCTGCCTTTCTCACTCCCGCCAGAACGGCTTGTTCGCCTCGTACTCGGCCTCGGAGGGTGACACGCCGATATCCTTCAGGAGGTACGCGTTCAAGCCGGCCAGGGCCGCGCGTGTGCGGTGCCGTCGATACGCCTCGACGACCGTCGCCCAGATCCCGCCTGCTCGCGGCTTCTCTCGCCGCCGGACGGGTGCAGCGCGCAGCCGACCGTTGTTCCTGGCCGGGGTGCCTGCATCGGCGAGAAAACGTGTGGTCAGCGACTGGGTCGACATCGGAACCTCCTACGACGCCCCGCATCGGGGCATGGGGGAGGTGGTGTGCAGCGCGGCATCAGCAAAACGAATTGTCTTTATGGCTGAGATCACCAATATTGATGGCCATGAGCCTTCCCCTGTCCCTGGACCCCGACCTGCTACGCGCGTTCGTGCTGATCGCCGAGGGCCGTAGCTTCACTCAGGCCGCTGCCCTGGTCGGCCGCACCCAGGCCGCGGTCTCGATGCAGATCAAGCGGCTAGAGGACGTGCTCGGCCAGCCGGTGCTCAGCCGCGGCAAGGGCGAGGCGGTGGAGCTGACACCGCACGGCCAGTACCTGCTCGGGCGGGCGCGCCAGATATTGGCTTTGAACGATGAGGTGATGGCGACCTTCCACACGCCGCAGATAGCCGGGACGGTGCGGCTCGGCACTCCGGACGACTATGCGTTCGGCTACCTGCCGCCGGTGCTGAAGCGGTTCGGGGACGCCCATCCGGCGGTGCAGGTCGATGTGCTGTGCGAACCGTCGAGCGAACTGCTCGAACGGCTGCATCGTGGGGAGCTTGACCTGACGCTGCTGTCGGAAGGCACCGAGCCGCGCAGCCTGCCGGCGGTGCAGTTATGGCGAGGGCCGCTCGTCTGGGTCACCTCGACGCGCTATGCGCCGCACCGGATGGACCCGCTGCCAGTGGCACTGGCGAGTCCGGATCCGCTGTCGGAGCGCCGGGGCTGCGACTGGGGCTGTGCCGCGGTGCAGGCGCTGGAGCGGGCGGGGCGACGCTATCGGATCGCCTACACGTCGGGCTCGCAGGTCGGGACGCACGCGCCGGTGCTGGCGGGGCTGGCGGTCACGGTTTCGGCGCAGGCCTGGCTGCCGGAGGGGCTGCGCCCGGTGCGCCCCGAGGAGGGGCTGCCGAAGCTGCCCGAGTACGGAATCATCCTGGTGAAGGGACGGCTGGCGCGCCAGCCGGTGACCGACGCACTGGCGGCGCATATTGAAGAGACTTGGCGGCTGGATGCACGTCAGGGCCTGGTCGCGGCGTAGCGCGTTATCCGAAGACGTGCCCGGTCAGGAATTGGTTGTGGAATTTGCCTGCCGGATCGTACTCGTCGGCAAGCTTCCGGAACTCCGCCAACCGCGGGTAGAGCGGCGCGATCTGTTCAGCGCGCGCGTGCATCAGCTTCCCCCAGTGCGGGCGGGCACCGAGCGGCAGCAGCAGCGCTTCGATCTCGGTCGTGATGGCATCGGCTGCAACAGGATCCGGCTTCCAGGTGAAATGGATCGCGACAGTGTCGCGGCCGTACGAGGGGCTGAGCCAGAGATCGTCCGCCGCTACCGTGCGGATTTCGCTGATGATCAAGTGTGGATCGGTGCGCCTGGCGATTGTCCTGAGTCGGGTCAGCGCTGCGATGGCGTGGCGGCGGGGCAGCATGTATTCGCTTTGGATCTGCGCGATCGGGCCCGGTTCGCAGTCGGGCCGGAAATGGCACAGGCGCTCCGACCACGGCCCTGGGGCGCCGAACGGTGTCAGGCTGTCGTCTATATTGACCGCGCCGGGGCTTGCCTGTGCTGCCGGCGTTGCGCCGAGTTGCGTCGGCGTGACGTGTGACGGGTCTCCATTGGTTAGCCGCTTCTTCAGCCAAAGCCTGTTCACCGTGGTCTCGGACCACATTGTCATCAGGCTGACGCTGTAGGCGGCCGCCATGATTGCATCGAAATTCGTGAGCAGTTCCGCCCAGGGGAGGTCGGCGAAGGCGTCCTGTTGCATCTGGAAGCTTGGTTCGACATCGAGCGTGACCCGCGTGACGACGCCGAAGGCGCCGAGGCCGACGACCATTCCGCTGAAGCCCCGCTGGCCTCGCCGGATCTCGATGAGGTCGCCGTCGGCTGTGACGATCTCGAGTGCGGCAACCGAAGTGGCGAGACTGCCGTTGCTGTCACCCGATCCGTGCGTGCCGGTCGCCGTCGCTCCGGCGATCGATATGTGCGGCAGCGAGGCCATGTTGCGCAGGGCGAAGCCGTGGGCTTGGAGGAACGCTGCCAGCTCGCCGTAACGGGTGCCGGCACCGACTGTGATGGTACGTCGGTGCCGGTCGATTGTTGGTGCGGGACGAATATTGCTGACGTCGATCAGGTCGCCGTCGGTGTCGGCGACGCCGCTGAAAGAGTGACGGGCGCCCAGCGCATGAATTTTCGCTGCACTCGCAACGATCAGACGTGTTTCGTCGATCGAATTGGGGCGGTGCAGGCGCGCTGCCTGGTATGTGTAGGTCTTGGACCAGTTTTGTTCGCGCACTCCCCCGCCCCCGGCCCCCTCCCGCAAGGGGAGGGGGAGTGTTGGGTTTACAGGTTCGCCTGGAAGTCGACGTAGTTGCGAACTTTGCGATAAATCTGCAAGCGGTTGCGCTGGCTGTCCGCGACGATGATTTCATCCGTCTGCGGATTGAAGTCTACGGCGGTCGGGAAGCAGAAACGCCACAGCGGCTCCAGGTTCCGCACCCGACGATAGGCCTTCATCATGTCGGGGTTGGCGTCAATGCTCTGCTGCCCCCACTTGGACATGACCTGCGCGTCGCCGACGAGGTTCGTCAGCGGCGTGCCGTCGGCTTCGAAGATGCTGACCCGATGATTGCCCCAGTCGGTGACGTAGATGTCACCGTCCGGATCGACCGCGACATCAGTCGGGTGATTGAAAATCCCCGCTTTGGGGTATCCCGGAACCGGCAGACTTGAAACGAATGGCCCGAGATAGGTCACCGCGTAGGCAGTCGGCTCATGCGGAAGAGTTCCATACTCGCCGATCTTCATCAGGAACCTGCCGTCCGGGGACAGCTTCTGGATGCAATGATTCTTCCAGTCCGCGACGAAGATGTTACCGTCCTTATCGACGGTCACACCCCACGGCTGGTTGAACTCGCCGTCTCCGCTCCCGGCCTTGCCGTATTTGGCAACGAACTTGCCGTCGGGCGTGAAGACCTGCAGCCGGTTGTTGCCGCTGTCTACGACGATGATGTTGCCATCGCGGTCGCAAGCGAGACCCGCGGGGCGCAGCAGCTCGCCGTCGCCGCTGCCCGTCTTGCCCCACTTGCGCAGGAACTTGCCATCGGCGTCGAACACCGAGATGGTGTTGGTCCATTCATCCGAGGCATAGACCCGGTTCTGCCGATCAACCGCGACGCCGAACGGCCAGGTACAGCGCCCGTCGCCTTCGCCGAACTTGAAGAATTCGGCGAGCAGCTCCTCGTCGCCGGTGCCGCCGAGGCGGATGCGGTTCACCCGCATGCCGAAATTGTTTTCGTTGCCCCGGTTGGCGACGTAGATGTCGCTGTCATTGCCGAGGCACATCGTCTGCGGATAGTTGAATCCGGTGCCCGACGCAGAGCCCCGGCCGACGGAATGGCTCCAGTCGTAGGCCCTTCCCCGCACCACCGTCGTCAGCGCCATCGCTTCCTCCCGTCACACCGTGTTTGTCGATCCTCGCGCAAAGGCGCAGGGGGCGGTTGCCCCCTTGCCGTTATTGCAGGAAGGCGGGCTGCTCGTACGTGCCGTTGACGATCGGCTTCGGATTGAGCCCCAGCCACTTGTCCAGAATGGTCGAATAGATGCCGCGGAAGTCCATGCTGGGGTTGAGGTCGCCTTGCACGAGGTCACCGGCCTTCAGCGACGGGTACTCGCCGTAGTGGCCGCCCTTGACGTTGTCACCCAGCACGAAGGTGGCACCGGCGGCGCCGTGGTCGGTGCCCGAGCCATTGTCGCGCACGCGGCGACCGAATTCCGAGAACATCAGGACGACGACATTATCCGCGGCATCGTGCTGCCGCAGATCGGTCATGAATGCGTCGAGACCATCCGTCACGGCGCTCCACAGACTGCCATGCAGCGGGTTCTGCCCGGCATGGGAATCAAAACTGCCATGGTCGCAGTAGAAAATGCGCGTGCCCAGGCCGGCCAGGTGCACCTGGGCGATGCCCCGCAGCTTCCGGGCGATCGGCGTGTCCGGGTACTGAACGGTGGAGCTGTAGCGCGACGGCGCCACTTTCAGGATGTCGGCGCCCTTCAGTGAATCGAGGCCGGTGGTGCCGATATATTCCATCACGCCGCTGCCCGGGATCGGCGTGTACATACGCGAGAAGCGCTCCAGCACCTGCAGGCGCTGCGACTGCTCGCGAATGGTCGGGAGGAAGCCATAGTTCTCCAGCGCGCCGGCAACGCAGGCCACCGGAACGCCAGGTACTGACAGCGCGCGGAACAGGCATGGGCCGAAGCTGACGGCAGTGATCACATTTTCTTTCTTCGGGTCGAACTCGCGTACCACGCGGCCAAGCCAGCCTTCGGTGCCCACCTTCTCGGCTTCGCAGGTGTGCCAGATGTCCATCGAGCGGAAATGCGAGCGCGGGGAATCGAGATAGCCGACCCCGTGCATGATCGCGAGGTTGCCTTCGTCCCATACCTTCTTCAGGGGCGCCATGTACGAGGGGATGCCATAGGTATTGTCGAGCGGCATGATGTCCTCCTCGGCAATCCCGACGGCCTTACGGTTGTCGCGGTAGAGCGGGTTGTTGTAGGGGATGATTGTGTTGAGATAGTCGTTGCCACCCGTGAGCTGCAATACGACCAGCACAGGCTCCTTCTGCGTTGCCGACATTGGATACTTCCTCCTAGCCGATTGGCATCATGGTTCAGCCAAACTGATATTCTCTGGTTGCGGCGATCAGTTGCAGCATTTCCGTGGCGTGCCTGGCCGAGGCTGATGCCTCGGGCCCGTCCCAGCGAATCTCGCCCCACTGTTTGGCCTGATCGGTCAGCTCGCGCCGTGTCTCGGGGTTGACTTCCACCGGGCCAAACAGATCGAGGCAGTTATCGACAAGTTGGTTGGGAGCAAGCGTGCCCTTTGCTTTCAGTCGGTCGATGATGGCGCGCACGCCTGGCAGGTCCTGATTGCCGACCTGCTCGGCGACGAAGTTGATGCGTGACATCAAGGAGCCGCTGTTGATCCACTCCTTGCCGGTGTGCCAGCCCTCGACCGACGGCGGGTTGAGCAGATCCTGGCCCATGTAGGACGGGTTCATCGACAGCTCGCCGTATCCCGGCTTCGGCAGCTCATAGCCACCGACCAGGCGCAGCGTGCCGACAACCACCTCGGCGGGCGACTTCAGATGCTGGTAGCGTGCGTTCTTGAAGAAGTCCGAGGTCAACAGCACGCGCAGCACCGGCGTCATCTCGCATTTCGATTCACGGAACGCTGCCATCAGTGTTTCGATCGCCTGCGGGTCGCGCGGGGGGTCCAGCGACCAAGCCGGGACCTGCGGCTCGTCGGCGACGAAGAAATTATAGAGATGCCGGCAGATAAACTTCGCGCAGGCCGGCTGTTGGACGACGATGTCGATGATATCCTCGCCGTTGAAATTGCCGCGGTGGCCGAGGAATTCTTTCACTCCGTCATCATGATCTTCCGGACGATATTCGAATTTCCAAGGGAACCGTCCGTAGGGCAGGCGCGGCAGCTTGGTCTCGAAGGTCCAGCCGGTGAAGGCGCGCGATGCTTCGCGCACGTCCTTTTCGGTGTAGTTGCCGGCGCCGAGGCTGAACAATTCGAGCAACTCGCGGCCCCAGTTCTCGTTCACCGCGGTGCCGTGATTCTGGTTGTTGTCCAGCCAGAAGATCATCGTGGGGTTTTTCGCGATCTTCACGAGCAGGTCACGGTAGTTGCCCATGCCGTGGTGACGGAACAACTCGATCTGCTCGAGCATCTGGTCGTAATTATCGACCTTGGAGTTACCAGTAGCGAACACATGGTGCCAAAAGAGCGCCATCTTCTCTTCGAGCGGCCGCCTGGTGTTCACCAGGTAGTACATATAGTTGACATTGCCCATCGGCGGCTGCCCGCCGGGCAGCAACGCGGCCGGCTGGTGGCGCAGCAGAGTGTAGGGATCGACCGGCGGCTGGCTTTCGGGGTGGAGCAATTCCTCCACCGTGGCGTCGTAGCCCTTGGCCACGCGCGCCTCGAGTTCGTCGCGGCTCGCGCCGAAGCCGGCGCGCCGCATCAGGTGAGCCATCAGGGCGATTTCGTCTTGGTGTG